>ERZ857840.896-NODE-896-length-38033-cov-8.707647_pt1 | contig 38033 bp, 48 predicted proteins | sample MGYA00519760_ERZ857840 | MGnify/ENA primary metagenome ERZ857840 (study PRJEB31778, sample SAMEA3449371) | human gut metagenome | biome: human gut; feature: human-associated habitat; material: faeces | place: United Kingdom | collected 2010/2012 ... | reverse complement strand
CGGCGGACCCTTCGCGCCGGGCCGCCGGGCCGCCGGGCCGCCGGGCCGTCGTAACGTCTTGACTTACAAGGCTTTAACGAAACCGTGGAAAATGAAATTTCACGTAATTAACTGGTTATCAGTGACTTAACCCTTCGGTCGAATTGGTTTGCCAATTCAAAATCGCGATTTTTCGTAACTTGCTGATTCATAGAGAGTTTAAAGTGCTGATTATCAGTCTTTCTAACTTACTGATTCACAGAGCGTTACCGCGGAAGATTAACCCGCTGAAATACAATAAGTTACAGAGGCCATTTTTCAACTACTTGATTATCAGAGCGTTACCGCGGAAGATTAACCCGCTGTGTATCAGCGCGTTAGAGGGTGTTTTGTAACCCCTTGATTGATAGGCAGTTAGAGCGGAAGATTAACGCATTGATTTACAGACCTTTACAACGATTTTTCATCATCTTCCGGAAGATGAAATCTTTGCAAACCTTTGTTATTCAAGTACTTACCTGTTTTTAAGGGTAAAAATTTAATGTAATTCCTAACTTTTTCGTGAAAATCGGCCCTTCGAGGGGTCGAAAAGTCGTGAAAGTGTTAGGTTTTTGCATTTTCCCGGGGTCGGGTTGTGGCCTTACGTATCCCTTTGGTTTTCAAAGGTTTGCGGCGGTAATTTCGATTCCGCGGAATCGAACAGCTGTAACTTCTTGATTTACAGCGACTTCATTTTCCCGTATAACTGTCTTTCAATCAAGAAGTTACAAAACGACCCTTGTAACTGCTTGGTTTACAGCGACTTCATTTTCCCTTGTAACTCGCTGATTATCAGGATCAAATTATTGAATAACCATAACTACTTGACTATCAACGAGTTCATTTTCCCGTGTAACTCGCTGATTATCAGAGGGGTTTTTTTGACCCCGTCTAACTGCTTGGTTTACAGCGAGTTCATTTTCCCGTGTAACTCGCTGATTATCAAGGGGGTTTTTTGGCCCTTTCCAAAAGTGGCCTAACCGCTTGATTTACAGCGAGTTCATTTTCCCGGGTTTTGGTCCCGGAAGGTATGCAAGAGGTTTGCGGGGCAAGTAAACAAAAAAGGTCTGTATAAACAAAAACGTTTTATTTTACGATTTTGTTGCACTTTTCTCTTATTTTATTTGGTGATTTCGTTTTTTCGTATTATATTTGTGTAACGAAAGGGGAGAGAGGACGACACCCCGATAAGGTTAAAAGATTAAACACTTAAATACTTAAACACTATGAAAACGATTGATTTCCTTCGCATGACTAAAGAGTACGAACAGCCCTACGGGTCGTACGCATTGATTAACGCCGCCATCGACGGCCTTTGTGTACTGGCCGCCCCGACCGAGACACCCGTAACGCTGTCGTGTACTCCTGCAATGACCGCCGCCCTTCGTTCGGGGAAAGATGCGCCAACGGCGTGTTTCGGCGACAATGACCCAGAGGCACGCGAGTTTTGCGACAGTCTCGCCGCTCGCGGCTACATGCCCGACGCGGTGGTAGCGATCCGCGACGAGGTCGGGCAGCCCATTTGTACGTACCTTTGCTACCTGCTCAAATAGGTATGCCGGGCAAACACTTAAACACTTAAACACTTAAACACTTACAACTATGAAAGAGATGCAGAAAATACGGGAACGACTGGCGGCTTTTAAGGCCCGGTCAGCATGGGACAAGGGCGTGAAAGAGATCGCCAAAGGTCTGTTAGACAAATACGAGGAGATAGTACGGTACCGGGAGGGGTCAGACCCGCTAACCGAAAAAATTGTACTTAACGATGCGAATAGCTGGGAACAATATTGTTATGGCGGTTGTGCAATGATCTCCGACAGAGAGATCGCCAAGACGCTTTGCACGCCGTCCGAGTTGAGACGTACAGATTTCGGGCGTAAGGCTCCCAACTTACACGAAACGTGGATGGACGTGCAGATAAGAGCGCATATACAGGCTTGGACATTAATTAAATCCTGCATGCGATGAAAGACACATACTATATTAATAAGCAGTACCACACGCTCGTACGTGTAACGTACAACACGACACAGCGGGCGTACGAGGTAATGGACGTGGGCAACCAAATCGAGCATCTTTCGCTCGCAGAGTTCACAAAGAGATGCAAACAAAGGTATGAGCCATTGCGCCGGGCAAAGATCGCAAAACTGTCATCGGGAGATTACGCAACTGCGGTGCGGAGTAAATCAAGTCAATGCGTACTCTTCAAGACATACGGCAAGTATGAAGACGCATACGCCGATGCAATACGTAATTGTCTGCCACTCGTCACGTACGTAAGAAGCGCCAACGGCACCGCGATAGGCCTCAACACAGATCGTACTGTATTAGTCGTAAGCAAGTACTACAAAAAGGAGTACGCTCTGCATCGTGCCTTCGACCGGGAGTACAACCGATAAACACCTATATAAATAAGGTACGGCGGGTCACGGCAAACCGTCACGCGGGGAGTAGCACCCCGGCCCGTCACAATGACGTAAAGACGTCTATTATTAACCAATTAAAACACATTTAAAGGTATGAAAAAAGAGAACGAAAAGGAGATGATGCCGCAGACCGAGCCGATCCCCGCAGAACACGCTGAAAACGAGGCCGCCGCAGACGCAACGCCCGAAGTGCAGAAAGCCACCGCGATCCTTCGCGCAAAATTGCCCGCGCTGGGCGCCGCCGCTCTCAACTTCGAGAAGCGAACCGGGAGTTTCTTCCGCGCTACGCTCGTGAAGCAGGAAGACGGGACGGAGAAACTCGTGCGCGGTGTAGTCGAAGACAGCGAAATCCCCGCCGACTGTGCCGCCGAGATCGCCGCCAAACGTGCTGCCGCTTTCGTGCAGGCCGAGGACAAGAACCGCGAGAAGATCGCCGCCGAGATCGCCCGCCTTGAGGCCGAGTTACAGAGCAAAAAAGAGGAGGCCGAGCAGTTCGACGCTGACGTCGAAGCCGCAAAGGAGGTTGTGATGTCGTTCGAGTTGCCGAAGAGCGCAGGCCGCGCGAGCGTATCGGCACGGCTGGCCGAGGTCGAGAGCAAAGCCGCCAAGATGCAAAGCGAGGCCGAACGGCTGCGTCAGATGCTGATCGCCGCCGGCATCGACCCGGACGCACAGTAACAAGCAAACAGGTACGTATCAAAATCATTCGCTTTCGCAGGCAAGGTGCGTACCAGCTATGCCCCCCGGCTTGGAGGTGCCGGGCCGGGGGTTCTTTTAAACACTTAAACGTATGAAACTGCATTTAACTAATTTCGGTCGATTCGACAAATTTACAATCGACTTTGAGAGTAGGACGTGGCCCAATGGGGCGGGTAAAACAACGCTCATAAATGCGTACCTATTCGCGTTAACGGGGCGATGTCTAACGGGGTTCCAGCCCCGACGAGTAGACGCCCCGGACGACGAGACGACCGGGGTAACAGTCGAGGGGTGGCCCGCCCCCACCATAGAGGTACGCCGCACGTTGTCGCCCAAAGGTTCGACTTGCTTGTATCTTAACGGCGACATGGCTACGCAAACGGAATTCGTCGATATTCTCGCCCAGCGATTCGGCATACCTATCGACCTCGTAGTCGCGTGTGCTGACGCAAACCTTTTGACCGATCCGGCGCTTACCGCCGAGCAGTTACGCCGCCTGTTAGTGCGTGCGTCCCTCGTCGAGAACGACGAAGCGACAAGCCTCCGACGCGAGCGTGATGCCCTGCGCAAAGCACGCAAAACAGCCGAGCAATATGCGTTGACCACCGTGGCCGTGCCTATCCGGACCGTCGAGCCGCTGACAACGGCCGAAACGGACTATTTGGCGCGAGCATCGGCCCACGTTGCGACGCTTAACCGGATCGGGCCAACGTTGCCGACCGTCTGCCCGACGTGCGGCAAGCAGTACACGGCCGCCGAGATCGACGCCGTGCGCCGCGAGCGGGACGCCGCCGCCAAAGCCTACCAAGGTATGCGGGCGGAGGTGGAGCGGATCACCGAGCGGCTCAAAGCCTACAGTGCCGAGACTGCCGCAATCGAGGAGGCCGAAGCGATCATATCGCGAGCGTCCGGTGCACGCCGTCGCGTGCAGGACATCGACGAGCAGATGGCCGCGCTGGAGGAACAAATTCGGGCCGCTGATGCGGCAGCAGTCCGTCCCGCCCTGCCGGACAACGTGCAGATCATTACCGAGACGACGGCTAAAACGACCGGGCGGACCTCGTCCACCTGCACACTCACCTATAAAGGTGTGCCCCTTAAAAGCGTCAACCGAGCCAAGCGCGTAGAGATATGCGTGCGGATACTGGAGACGGCGCGGGTGATGACGGATACCGTAGACAAAATTCCGATCATCATCGACAACGCCGAGAGCGTGCAGGGCCTCGACGACGTGCGGAACGTGATACGTTTCACCGTCGGAGAGTAGAGGGGTAGCGTTACTTGCGTAAGACGCAACACGGTGGAGCGAAACCACGTAACGCACGAACCGGGCGATATTGCCCGCAAACTTAAACACTCAAAACTATGTACACACGTCAGGACTATATTAACCACAAATGCACGCATAGCGAGTACTTTATGCAGTTCGTCAATGTTATGCAAAAGCGTATGATTCTTTCCCGTTGGACGGCCGAAGAGTTAGCAAAGGCATGGGAGAACGACGAAGCGTTTAACACGTGGTTTACTTCGATTAGGGAGTGGGACAAGATATTTTGCCCGGTAGACCCCCGCTTATTGGACGCGGTTGGGGAGAGTTCGACACCCTCAACGCGCACGTGTATTCTTAAAGAAGCCGCACGGCAGATCGTAATGGAGCACTACGAAACGTGCGGGCGGGTGTACGATCAATTCAAATACAAAATTCTTTATTTAAGAGACGATCCGGGCCACTACGAGAGGTGCACGATGAATGTAATAGCTACGGACAAGGAGCACGCACAACGTTTGTTCGAGAAGGCCCACCCGGCATTCCGATTTTTATCGGCAACAAAGTACAGCAAACACAACGCGGTTAAGGACAGGTGGGAACGCATAGCAGACTGTTAAAGGTATGGAGGAGGAACGTAATGATATGGCAATTTTGCTCGCAATATGCGGGGGTCTGCTGTACGTAATTATTATAATAGTACTCGTAGCATCGTTTATATCATGGTTATAGCAAAGATCGGTAACCCGATAATCCCGGACACGTCGGATGCGTCACGTACGCAATACGAACGGTTAAAAAAGCTATCCGCCGAGTACGGCGTAGACGTGACCCTTTTCCCCGCAAAAGGTACGCAGGAATACAATGATTGGTATACAAACTTCCCCCGTGTGGCACGGTCCGGCATAAAGATCGAAACAAGGGACGGGAGTAAAACGTATCAATATCCCAAAGAGCCTACTATTAACTGGCTTTTGCAAAAAATGGCAAGTGCGGGCGGAGCGATCAGCCAAGCGGCACAATGGAAAAAAGTACCGCGAACGTTTATTAACATCATAAAACAATGGGATGAACTGGTTGACAAGGGCGCGACAATCACGACGGAGAACGGTGGGTATTGTTTGAAGTATGGCAATTACTCTTCTTTCGTCACGGAGAGCAAACGCGGACCCGCGTACAATCGTTATCCGGCTGTGGCTGATCGGTTGGACGTACTCTACCAAAGAGCACAGGAGACAGCCCGCCTGCGTGCTTTAGCCAAAACGCACGGTTTACAATAGCGCGTCTTATCCGGCGGTCTTTGATCGGGCCGCCGGGTCCTAATAATTTAACATAATTAACTATGAATAACATCTTAACAGTGACAGTAACGGTGCACGCAAATTACATCCGGACGAGCGTGCGCAAATATTACACACCTTTAAAATATGTGGAGTATGGGTTCGGGCGTGCCGACATACCCATAATCGTCATGGAGTGCGATAACGTCGAGGGTATCAATGATCTAATACGCAATGTATTTTCGTCCGGGCTCGAGTCGCCGGACGAATGCCTGCCGGGGTTCAAAGGCTGGTTTACTGTATGTGTCGAGTTCCCTAACGGGGACGACATGAACGAGTTCGACGTGCGTGAGTTTCGCGTTGTGCACGAGAGACGGGGCGGCCGTGACCTCGTGAATGCGTTCGCAAATCCTACATTCCGTGCCCTGCGGCGTAAGGTACTGACAAACCTATTCACGGCTTTGTCCGAACGCGACGCCGACAAAGTGGATCAAGTGCTGAAAGCATTGGAGAGCGCGAGCGGCGCGAAGTTAAACGTGTAGGGTATGGACGTAAATATTGTACACTCCGGCAGTAGTGGTAACACTGCGTCTATCGACGACTTTCTGATTATCGACGTAGGTTGGCCCGAGGTGCCTAAAGGTGAGCATGTACTGCTTACCCATAACCACACAGACCACACAAAATGCCTCGATAAGGTGGGCGGCTTACCTACCTACTGCACCCCCGAGACAGCCGACAGGTTGGCCCAAAAGTGGCCTTTCCTGGCTTTCTCCAGTCTTACCCCGGGAGACATTAAAGTGCTGTGTTCCAATGAGTTCCAATACACCATTAAGATCATTCCCTTGCGCCATGACGTCCCGTGCGTGGGGTTCGAGATACAAAGGTGTGCACGGTCAGAGTACGCCGAGCCGCAAACGATTCTTTGGCTTACCGATTTTAACGAGATCGTGGACGAAAAGTACATCATTCGTGCGTTGAGAGACAAACGTTTCGATCATATTTATATAGAGTGTAATAACACGCTATCAACGGGCGATATGCTGGACTTATTTTTTACGGACGAGGTGCCGCGCGACGAGTTCCATCGACGTAAGTCCTACCAAAATCATTGCAACGTAGATTATCTCATTGGTCTTTTTACTCGTGCGGGCTACACATCGGACCGTCGGTACGAACTCCCGGTTACGTTGTTGCATAAGAGTTCGTATTACTACTTAAATCATTCCGAACGTATTGTCGAGTTATGTAAACTCGCTAACGTTATAAATCCTTTAATTTAATTAAACGTATGAAAAGCTATTATGATTTGAACAACCTTATTAGCGCAAAATTCGTTGAGTACGAAAGTGGCGCTTTGGAGGTTAAGATCGGGAACACGGTCGAAAAATTCCCGAATCCCGACGTATCGACGGCCTGCCACGTCATCGGACTGATCGAAACGATCAAGCAATCAAAAGGTCTGTGGGAGGCTTTGATCGGGGAGGCAGACGAGGCCGAAGCGCTCAAAGACCTGCACGACTATGTAAAAGACTGCATGGATTTACGCGAACAGGTCTTCGTGCAAGGCATAATGTTGCAGTTTGAGGTGAGCAACGGCGTAACGCTGAACGTTACGGACAAAAACGTGCTTACTCTCGCCTATATTTTCCTCTCGGAGGATGACGACGAGGGACAAAAACGTCTCAAAGAGTACTACATTAACGCGCTCAAAAACGCATAACACATTTCAAACCAATTAAACAATTTAAATGTATGGACAGATTCCAAATTAAAGGCGCACCCGTGTGCCGTGTCGTGTACCCCGCAGGCCTTTTCGAAAAGAAGGCAGTAAAAGGTGTAGAGGGTGACCCCAAGTACAACGCAATCATCCTCGTACCCAAAACGGACGAGGACAAAGTCAAACAGATTAACGACCGTTTCGCCGAAGCGTTCGCAGAACTTCAGTCGAAAGGGTTCAAAGGCAAGAACGCGAAAGCGATCAACCCTAAAAATAACTGCTGGGTTGACGGTGACGAGTTCGCCGATATGAACGACGGCAAAGAAGCGTTTCGCGGGTATATGATGCTCAAAGTAGCGTCCAAGAATTTCCGCCCGTTGGTATCGGACATGCAACGCCGTATGATTATCAACGGTGTGCCCATGCCTAACGTGTCGGTGGAAAATCTTTCCGACGAACGTTTGGAGGACGGTGACTACATCATCGCAAACGTATCGTTCTGGACGTATTACAACTCCACCGCGCAGGGCATCGGTTGCAATGTTCACGCTGTGGTGAAGTATGCCGACGGTGAACGTATCGCCGGAGCGTCGAACAACGTCGAAGATTATATCGACCTCAGAGAGTACGAATGAAAGCCGTGCGCACCTATCGAAGACGATAACGGCGACTTACCTTTTTAAAAGGGACACGTTGCATAGAGGGGCGAAAGCCTCGCCGGGCGGGACGGCACAACGTGCAAATTTTCAACTTATTAAAAGTATGATACGCAAGAACTACAAACAAGTTTTATTCCTTGACTTCGAGACACGCTCGGAGTTGGACGTGCAGGACGTCGGGTCCCACAGGTACGCTCGCCATGCGTCTACGGAAATGACGCTTATCTCGTGGGCGTTTAATGACGAGACGGCGTGTACGTCTCGTGAAATGCCGGAGGAGGTATACAAAGCAATCGAAGACTGTGATACGTTAAAAGTCGCGCATAATGCCGAGTTCGACGCGGCGATTGCGATTCACGTATTAGGTATCGACACCCGTTTGTGTGACTGGTACGATACCGCATACGTTGCGGCATACTACGGCTTACCCCGTAAGTTGGGCTTCCTTGCCAACGTACTCAAAACGCAGGCCAAAGCATCGCCGGAGCAGATGTTACATTACGCAAAGCCCGTAAAGAAAGCCGCACCTGCTGATTCGATGGATTTATTCGGCGTACCTACTGACACAGAGTACAACGAAATGAAGGAGCGCTTTTCAGAATCGTTCGAGAAGTCCGTATGTGTAGGCAGATATAACGAGGACGTGCGGGACGTCGAAACGGCGGAACATCTGCGCGTATGCCTCGAATACGTACAAGGTCTGCGCAACAGTCCTATGGTAAAATCCGTCATGCAGTACGGACAGGAGTTAATCGAAATTGAACGTACCTTACTGTTCAAACTTTACGCCGTATCGGATGTAGAGGTGATGCGACAGGCATATAATATTATGTCTCCGCTTCCGAGCATCGAGTGTTTCGTAATGCGGTTTACGTTTTACATGAACTTCGACGGCGTACCGTTCGACATGGACCTCGCCACGCAGATCGAAACACTCGCGCATAAGTACGCAACGGATGCGGGCGAGGAGGCGCGACGACTGTACGGCGTGGAGAACCTACGCTCTACCAAGCAGGTGCAGGCCGCTTTAGCCTCGTGCGGAGTGGAACTCTCGTCCCTTAATAAAAAGGCACGCGAGGGGATCGAGCACCCTATTTTGGTGTTGCGCGATCAAGCCACCGGGGCTGCCTTTTCGAAGATCAAAACGGCCCGCGAGCGGATTTGCCCGGACGGCCGTCTGCATGGTGAATTCGTAGGACACGGCGCCCACACGGGCCGCTGGAGTAGTCGCGGCGTGCAGTTGCAAAATTTTGCACACGGAGGAGACGACACGTCGACAGACCTGTCTAAAGTACAAAGCTACGATCACTTGCGTAAGCATCTGCGTTTGTGCATCTACGGAGCAGGTAAGGACTTCGTGTGCGCAGACCTTTCGCAGATCGAGGCGCGTGTGACGGCGTGGCTTGCGCAATGCAAATGGCGCATGGATGCATTCGCCAACAAAGAGGACATATATTCACGTTCGGCTGAACGTATGTTCAACATCACGGAGGTACACAGAGGTATGCCGGAGCGACAGATGGGCAAGTGCGCGGAACTCGGGTTGGGGTTTGGCGGGGGTCCGAACGCAATCGACCGCGTTGCACCCGACTTTTTCCGCACGGTAGGGCTTGAAAAAGTTACGGAGATCGTGCGTAAATGGCGTGGAGCAAATCCCGAGATTTGCGATTTGTGGCGTAGGCTGGAGCGTGCGTTCCGTGAATCTTTAAGATCGAGCGTATGTCGTGTAACCGTTGTCGATAGCGTGCGTCTCGTCTTTAAGTATGACGGGCGGACCGCTTCGATCACTCTACCCAGCGGGCGTGCCTTATACTATAAAGGCGTGCATATGGACGAACGGCACGATTTGTATTACCTCGATTACTCCCGAGGCGGAGAACACGCCGTGCGGACGAAGATATGGGGCGGCGTACTGACGGAGAACATTGTACAGGCGATAGCACGTGATATACTGGTCGATATTATGCGTCGCGTACAAAACACATATTCTTATATGTGCGTAGGTACCGTACATGACGAAGTGTGGTATCTTGTTGATGATGGCGCCGAAGCATACGCAAACCTTATCCAAGAGATGGAGCGGCCCATTGAGTGGACACCGGGTCTTGTTACGACAGGCGACGGGTTCTATTCTGACCGATACATTAAATAACTAACCGATATGAAAGACGTAACTATAACCATTGACGGTGAGACCCATAAACTCGTATATACCGAATCAGACGGTACGCACGACTGCGATTTGTGCTCGTTAAGTTTGGTATGTAATAATTTCATCGATCCGATCTGTAAATTGAGCGAGGCGAATCTCGACAAGTCTTTTTACTTTGAGCGGGTGCTGTAAAAAAAAAACAACTATGGTTTATGACATAGCGTTAGGAGCAAAACGTACGGCCACAAGCGTACAACAGCAATACCAATGGGAGTGGCCCGAGATCGTCAAACGTCTAAAGGACGTCGTATACACGCAAGAGACTATGCGGCAGTACTCGGACATGACGAAAGCTCAGCGTGTCGAAGTAAAGGATGTAGGTTTTTTTATTGGAGGGCTTGTAGCCAAACGTAAAGTATCGTACCGTCAATTACTTGTTATCGACATAGACGAAGCCGACGTGCAGACCTTAAAAAAGCTACACGAATGGCTGTACGGTCGTCAATACGTTATACATTCGACCCACAGTTCGACACCGACAGAACCGCGTTATCGTGTAGTCGCGCCGTTGTCTCGTATTGTAGTTGCGGACGAGTATGCCGCGATGATGCGCATACTACACGACCAGTTCAATCTGCCCCTCGACACGTCTACGTTCGACTTTAATCGTATAATGTTCCTCCCGTCCGTACCAAAAGACGCAAAGTACTACTTCGATGCGCACGAGGACGGCGAACCGTTGGACGTAGACGAAATCCTCGGACAACGCAAAGATTGGAGGGACTTATCGGGTATTGAAGTACCCGCAAAGGTACGTGTACAGGACCCTAAATTCAAGGGCGGCATTATCGGTGGCTTTTGTTCGAAGTATACTATACGCGAAGCAATCGAAACATACCTGTCTGATGTGTGGATTCCTACTAATAGCGGACGTTATACGTTAGCAGGCGCGACGACATACGGGGGAGGTGTGATTTATGAGGACAAATATTTGTACTCCAATCACTCGTCAGACCCCTATTTAGGTAGGTGCCACAATGCGTACGATGCCGTGCGTCTATATAAGTTCGGAGAGGGTAAGCAAGGTGAAGCGGCGATGGCCGCGCTTTGCGATTCGCTCGGCATTAAGCCGGACAGCGGGAAAGCGCACCGACTTACGTTGGATAGTATGTCCGACGAAGAGGCCAAAGCGATCCTTAACGAACGTTTGGAGGTAGACAATAAGGGCAATCTTACGAAAACGTTGAAAAACGCAGAATTGATCCTTACCTACGATCCCGATGTGCGGGATGTATTTGGGTACGATCAGTTCTCCGAGATGCCCGTGTTGAAAAGACTACCCTACTGGCGCACCTCACAGGTGCGTACGGATAACGAGGACTGTAAGAATTTACAGGAATACATCGACATGGAGGATGTGGACGAGAGTTACCTGCGTTTGCATTTCGAGGAGAAATACGAGTTCGATTCCCGTATCGTATTGAACGATGCTTTGAACATCGTTGAGCATAAGAACGCTTTTCACCCCGTGCGTGACTATCTTAACTCGCTTAAATGGGACGGCGAAAAACGTTTAGAGACGATATTTATCGACTGTTTCGGTGTGGCAGATACGTTGTATTCACGCGAGGTAGGCATAAAGTTTTTCGTTGGAGCGGTACGACGTGTGTTCATGCCTGCATCAAAGATGGACTACATACCTGTGCTGGTATCGGAGGAGGGTCTCGGTAAGTCACGCTTCATTCGACGTATGGCGAAGCTATGGGGTAGCGATACGTTCTACACGTTTAATGGTAGTAAAGAGGCGTACGAACAGTTGCGCGGCGTGTGGATCATGGAGATTCCCGAGTTGAACGGCGTGCAGAATCGCTCCACCAACAGCCGTAAAGCGTTTGTAACCAAAGGTGAGGACCGTTATCGCTCGGCATACCTTAAATACACAAAGACGTACAAACGTCAATGCGTGTTTATCGCCTCGTCGAACGACGTCGTTTTTCTCGACGACCCGTCGGAGGACGGTCGGCGTTGGTGGGGTTTGATGTGCAACCCGGAACGTATTACGATCAGCGTGCACGACGATGCGTTCCTCGACCTTGTGGACAAATACTGGGCCGAAGCCGTACACTACTATTTACAAGGTGTGTTGCCCGTATTGTCGCAGGAGGCGGAGGAGCAAGCACGAGAGGTACGTAACGTGCATCGTGCGGAAGATTTGGACCTCGGTTCTTTGCTCGATTATCTTAACATGCCCGTACCCGATAACTGGGACGAGATGTCAACGTTCGAACATAAAGATTATTGGGAAGACAAAAAAGAGGTATGGACAGGTAAGCCCCGTGAGTACATTTGTACGCAGGAGGTAGCACGAGAGTTTTACGGGTATGATCGTAAAGAAATGAATACGGCCATAGGTCGTAAAGTAGCAGACGCGATACGTGCGACTAAAATATACCGTCCTACGGGTAAAAAACGTATCTTCGGTATTTATGGGTCCTCGCTTGCGTGGATAAGAAACCCCGAAAAGAAAAAGAAATAGTATGAATCCGATAGTAGATTTTTTTTACATAGAGATGTCGAAATTTAAGGTGCCGTACGCCCTATGTGAACAACTCGCCAAGTTTGGACACGCACCTTATCTTTCATGGACGGCAAGACGTTTGGTAGATCGGAACGATAAGAACGGTTCGATATTGACGATGTCCATGCTTATGGACGAAACCGTACCGTTGTCGCGTATACGTTACGCACTTTATAACTTCGAGACCAAACCTATCGAGGAGTTGCAAAAGCTACCCAACTACGAAGCAGTGATGGGGGTGGTAAAAAAGGAGTACAAATTTCCCGAGTTTTGGGATGACATTGTACAATATAACTACCCGCATTGTGTGCAACTGGCCGTTATCATCCTCTTCGAACAAGGTTTGAGCGCGAAGGACGTCATGTCTCAATTAAAGGTACGTCAGTCTATGGTGTACAAAATACGTAGTACATACCTTAAAGATAAACTTAAAGAACTGGCGAAGCCATGATAATCAACCTTTCGAGTAAACCTTACTCTAAATTCTCCGCTGTGCAGCGTCTTGCTCTTAACGGGGAGTGTATTATAGAGGTTAATCCTTCAACTTTTCCCGCATTTTGCGATGCGTACGATAAGCACGAGTACCTTATCACGGCGGTAATTGTGGACAAAGAGGATTTTGTGCTCGCAAATGACGTGATTAATTACGTCGATGACAGTCTGACGCGGGTAGTCACGTTGGATGTGACGATTGACCCGGACACAGGAACGCATAAATTTAACGACTATGAGTAAGAAAATTTATAGCGAGAAACTCGTTGCGAAATACCTACTCAACGTAATAAAGGAGGCCGACGGCCTTATCTTTAAGATGCACCCGATAACCAACAAAGGCATCCCGGACTATCTCGTGCATTGTAACGGGCATACCTTTTATGTGGAGACCAAGACCACAGGAAAGGTATGCACGGAAGCGCAAGTGTTTTTTCACAAGATGCTTAAAGAACAAGGAATAGAAACGTATGTGTTAGACGTACCTGTTCATAATCTCAAAGAACTTCAAACATTATCTTACAAAACGTATTAATTATGAGAACAAACAATGATGAACAGCAGGACGCACTGAACATCCTGCTGTCAACAATCGAAGTAGCAGCGTCGAACGTAAAAGGCCGTCATTGGCTGGTAGCCGGGACGCATTTTCGTTCACTCCATTTGGAGTTCGACGACGTGTGGAAAACACTCCTCGATGCCGCCGACAAGGTGGCCGAGACGCAACGTGTGATCGGCGGCATACCCTCCACAGGTATGACCGAGTTTATAGCAGAATCAATCATTGCGGAAGATTCGAAAGTGGGCGGTTCGGCAGAACTGATGGCTGAACGTACACGCAATGAACTCAACGTGATTATCGAGAGCATTCACAGCGGAGTGCGGGAGGACTTTTTCGACCCCACCACCGAGAACGACGTACTGAACATTTCGAGTGCGCTCCGTCATCACATCCTGTTCCTCGACGGTTTCATTGCAGACTGGAAAGCGGCCGTATGATCTACCTCGTGTGTATGATACTGCTCGCCATGATCGTTGCACCACTCGTGATACTGGTGTATATCCTGTACCGTAACGTGGTAAAGCAACGCGAATGGAACGAGTATAAAAAGCGTAACAGATGGTAGAGTTACGAGAGTACCAAAAGAACATCGTGCGTGTGGAAATGGAGCGTAAGAACGTTCTGATCGTCGCGCCGATGGGTGCTGGTAAAACGTTGGCAACGCTGACTGCGACCGCCGCTTTGATCGTACGAGAGGGCTTAAAGAACATACTTATAATAGCCCCAAAACGTGTAGCATCGAGCGTGTGGTCGCAGGAAGCGGCTACGTTTAACATGGGCCTAAACGTACGTTACTGTGAAAAAGCGTTGGACGTGAAGTTGTTCCTTATGTCCCCGGAACCCCACAAGGTATGCGTGTGTAGTGTGACCCGCATTAAGGAAATCCCGCACGGTTGCTGGGACTGCGTCATCATCGACGAATCTACCTTAATGAAGCATAAGCAATCGTTACGTAGTCGCGAAGCCCGACGTATCTGTAATAGAGTACCGCGACGCATCCTGCTGTCCGGCACACCTGTACACAACGGGTATATAGGCTTGTGGCATCAATGTTTCCTGTTAGACGGCGGAGCGGCGTTAGGTCGTACGCTCGGAGAGTTCTATCGCCGTTACTGTCGTGTGAAATACCAAGTGAACGGCGTAGTGTCGATTTACGAGGTAGACCCGTCGCAGGTGGATCAACTGATGAACGACTGCCGACACTTGGTGTACATCGTCAAAAATAGTGTCGCCTTACCGGAGTGCCTTTATAAGAACGTGTACGTCGATCTGCCGAAGCGTCGTATGACGGAGTATAAAACGTTCGAAGAGACGAACGTACTTGCGTTCGAAAAAGAGAATGGGGGCAAACCTTATGGGGGAGACGAGAAGACGTTCCTCGCGTTCTCTCGCACGTCGCTCGGTATGAAACTACGCCAATTTGCATCCGGGTGTGTGTACTTGGACGATACGAACGAAACGTATGACGTGGTGCATACCGAGAAAATAGAGGCTCTTAAAGACCTCCGAGAATCGTATGACGGGGGGATGCTCGTGGTCTATGGATTTAAGAGCGAGTACGAGGAGTTAAAAAAAGCCTTCCCGACGGCTCGACGCCTCGATACGCCGCAGGACATTGCCGATTGGAACGCCCGGAAGATCGGCATGGCGCTGGTCCACCCGGCGAGTGTAGGCCACGGGCTCAACTTACAGTTTGGCGGGTCAGTAGTCGTTTGGTACAGCCTTACATACGACGCCGAACTTTACGCACAGTTGAACAAACGTCTGCATCGAAGCGGGCAACGTGAAACCGTGAGTATCATCCATCTTATCACTCGTGGAACAATCGACGAGAAAGTACTCAAAATTTTACAGCGCAAAGAGCGCGACGCAGAAACTTTTTACACTTCAATGTAATGATACTGGACTGGATCGTTTTTACTCTACTGCTACTGTCAGTATGCGCAGGAGCAATAATTTTCATCTGTTTCTTTCTCAAACTACTGGTAGCGTTTATCGAATGGATAATAGATTTATAGTATGGCAAAGATAATACCCGAATGGGTCAAAGAAGCGCTTAACGAGAAGTTGGCACGCGGCGACATTGGTTTCGCGTCGTGCGGTGTCTATACGGTTTACGTTGAGCGACACAACGAATGTTGGTGCGGGCGTTTGGACGCAGACCTCGTACCTACTTGGTACGGATGGGAGGGTGAACCCATGAGCCGCCCCGGATGTCGTGAACTTACATGGAAAGATTTTTACGTAATTTATCAAGTATGAGAGAAAAGTACAGAGATTACGATTGTATGGATTGCGGTCGTGGATTGCGAGATGACGACATACCTATCCGTAAGCAAAAACGAGCGAAACAGTGGGACAAACAGAAACGTTTAAAACGGCAAAAGCCCGACAAATAGTCGGGCTTTTTGTTATTCAGATAATTAACACGGTCGCAACGAATGTTGCCCATATGATGACACCACCCGCGAGTGTTGCGAGGATGTCCTGCATGTCGACTTTCGAATCAATGTTGCGTTCTTTCACAACGGCGGCTGTCATGACGGCGATTACTGACGCCAGTAACGGTATCCACCGCCACCAACTGCCTAAAGGCATGGCTACGATCAATACGATAGCTGCGATAGCCGCTCCTACGGCGAAGTGCTGGTACTTGTCTTTGGCAATGGCGTTAAGCCATGCGATGATCTTTTTCATAGTTTCCACATAGCGAATTTTTGGCGGGTACGTACGTACCCGGGGATGTGTTGATAGTTGTAGGCTTCTTTCTCAAAAGAGATGTTTCGGTAGGCATTCCCTTTCATAAATAGCCGTACCAACCACTCTACAATGTAACAGAGGTAAAACCCAACGTACAACAAGTCTTTCATCTGCTCCGTATGAATAGCTTCGTGGTTAATAGTTGTCCCCGATAGCGGACGGTACTCTTTACGTGCAAATACGATACCGAATAGATTGATTGCGACGAACCCCTTGAAAGGTATTACGCCATTATATACTATTTTCACGGCTGGGAGAAAATTACAGACGTAGGTACGTAACCGAGTTTCGACGGGACCTTCGTTAACATGAATTGAATGGTATCCCCGGAGTTGACGGTATAGGTTTTCGAGTACCGCAAACCTGCTTGGTTTGCAAACGGTAGCGGGTACTCTATTCGTACGTCGACTGTGGTCACAGTATCGGACGAGTACAAGAGCATAAGCGGGAGAACCGCGGGCCAATCCGAGAAAGAAGAGCCTAAATTATACGCTTGGATAGTCACCACCAACGGCGATAACGTCCTGTTGTACGCTACTTTTGCCGTTTTCATTTCCCATAGCCCCGACGCGGTCGCTCCGGGACTGGCAATGAGGTCGACCAAAGAGATTGCCAAAGAGGTGGACGAGGCGGTATAGTCGTACGTCAAAGACGAGAGTGCGCAAGGCCGCAACGCGTACGCCAATTTCGGCGTCGTTACGGCGCTGTTCGCCAATTTCGGCGTTGAGATTGCAAGCTCCGCGATCATCTTTTCGACAATGGAGAAGTCGGGGATCGAGAGAGGCCCCCTCCACGCTTCGATATTACTCGGTGAGGCCTCGCCAATGAAGACGGCACCCGGTAGGGTTGAATCTTTCGTTGCGATACATGCGTAAGAGAATAACTGTGTAGTGCCGTCCCCCATCACACGATTATCGTCTGTCGGAATCTCCACGCCGTATATGCTATCTTCGAAAAATATCGGGTCGCTGTCATCATACAGATAAAGGCGTCCGTTATACGCGATAACTCCGGAAGTAAAGGAATCATCATCACCATTAGCGTTGAACCCGCACAATATACGGGGGGAAGTTTCGGTTCCCTGCGCTAACGCAGTATTAAGACCGTACCATAGGTCCGCAAGGTCTTGGACTTTTAACGGGCGTTTTACGCCCGGATTTGCAGAATTGAGTTTGAGAATAGACATAACTATTAAGGTTTAGGACCAAAAACTAAATTTATCTTTACGTAAAAAGGTATGAGAAGTTGCAGGTATGCACGTACTTCGTCCTCCGACGCACCGTTAAGAGAAATGTACATATACAACTGATTAGGCGTTTCGACGTATGGTACCAACGGTTCGCTTAACGCACCATAAGGGAACTCCGGAGTGTTACCGGTACCATTATACGACATGTAATAGCTGTCGTCGAGAGATGTATACTCAACAGACACACCTGTAATTTTCTCCAAAACACGCGTAATTTGGTCTTGGCTGTTAGTGCACTCTGCTATGGCCAACGCGATCAATCTCGCGCGACGGAACGTACGTGAGACGAACGGCAAGCAAAGGCAGAATATGAATTTGTATAAGTTGGAAGCGTTCCCACCTGCGTCGTATGAAAACTCTCGCAGGTAGAACGCAACCAACTTAGGCATGTCAATGTATCTGAACATTACGAAAGCGTTTTAATGAGTGTAGTTGTGATCGGCGTAGCAAACGTAAAGGCGCCGTTTGTGAGGTTGAAAATACCGTCAACAGGTTTGACCGTACGTGTGCTACCATCCAACCCCGTTTCTGTTGCAATAGGATTACCGAAACTTACCGCGCGTACCTTTTCATACCTCTGTATTACGTCTACGATCTCGGTTAACGTAACGGTATTGGTCTCGCGCAGGGTCGCTTCGTGGGCCAGCAGGTTTGCCGTGATCTGATCGGCGGCATATTGTGCGTCCGTACCTGTCTGTACATAGATGATAAGTCTGGGATCGGTGATCTTCGCAACGTCCATAGACGTAACGTTCAACTCCAGCCCCATCGGTTGGAACGCTTTGAAATAGGTCTGCAACGAGGTTAACTCGTCAGAGGTGAGTTTCCGCAGATGACCATCCGTGCCGAGTGCGTTGGCAAGCAGGGTCCAGTTCGGATATGCACCGACAACGTATGCCTGCTTGATGATCTGTTTCTCCGTATCGAGCGTAGCGTAATAGCCGCCTTGGTTGATCGGATCGTAGACCAACGAATCACCGTATTGGAACGCAACGGCTTTCCGACGGTAGTATTCCACCGTCGTGATCTTCTGATTTGCGAGCGCTTCGTTGATGACATTCAACGTATTGTTACGCTCCATCGCCTCGCTGTCGGCCAACGTACCTACTACATCAATGATTTTACTCTCGATGTCTGCGTCCGTTGTACCGAACGTAGGTAGCACGGCTTTCAGCGCGTTCGTGATAGTTGTTACTGCACCCATATCCTAAAGGTGTAAGATGTTTCGCCGACCATTAGGGCGATACGAAACGTGAATCCAACGGTAGTTCTTTTCGTCGATCAGTTGATCGAACGGGATTGCGGACTGCGCGATCATGTCGAACAACTCTTTGTTCTTGGTCGGACCGCCAGCCGTAATATCCGCTGCTTCGCCTTTCATATGTTGCGACGTTGCGGAGCCGCCTATCGCCGCGTTTAACTTCGGACATCGGTACCCGCTGTTGACGATGATCGGGTGCCCCCACATTCGACGGATCGGGTCCAGTACGTTCCACATCAAAGCGTCGAGTGCGGCTGACGCTTCGGGTGTAGGGGTATTGTCGATCCCTCGTATTCGTGCTGTGTCGGAGCGCGTAAGTTCCGACTTTGTAAAAAACTCTGCCATTATATTACGTATTTAAAAGCGTTTCGATAATCCCTTCCCCATACCTTACAGCGGCCCCGATCCGGTAAAGGTCTGTGGAGTACGGGGCTTTCGCAACGCCGAGCGTGTTATACACTTTCTCAACCTTAATAGTTACGTCCTTAACTGCAAGGTCCGGCGTCCACGTTTGGCCGATGTCTGCAACATCCTCACCCATACCGGGTAGCGTATCGAAACCAATACGTTCGCTGACGGGCAGTTGTCGCAGGATGGCGGGGATGCCCGTCAGCGAGCCGTATAGGTTAAACGCGACGTCGACAATAGTCGTATTCTCTTTAATCTTCATAGCGTCCCGTGAATAAAAGTTGTTCGTCGATCAGTTCGATAGAGACATCTGTCGCACCGTCTTTCTGTGCCTGCTTCTTTGCATCGGCCAGTACCCCAGCGACCTCACCCGCACGCCGATTGATAATCCGCGCCCCGATTTGCGCACCTATCTCGGGCTTGGTGATGCGGCATACCTGTGACACGGCGATAAGCGCGACGTTTTGGTTGTCGATGGTACCTTTTACAAAAGGTCCGTCTTCCGATATAACAACGTCACCGACGTTAAAATCGTACACTATGCCTTTCATTACTGCTTAATTTTTTCGTTCTCGTAATCGCTGTTATCGAATGAATCGACGTTTACCTTTGCGTAGGTAGTAGTAGTGGTATTACCTACCTGTTGTGTCGCGCTACCGGAGGTAGCCACGAGATGCGAATGCGATGCGATAGCCGATTGGATGGCTTCGATCTGCTGTTGCAATCTGTTCAGTCTCTCCGTGAGTTTCCCTACAATCACCAGCCCATCTAATGAACCTTCGTTCATTTCGATTAAGTCCGGTGTTATACGTACTTTTGAGTTACCAACCGTTACGTTTACTTCGTCGGGATCGGTCGTAAACGTTATGGCTGTCTCGTTACGTTTAAACGCCCACTTATCTATCTCCGAGATACCCACAAATACCGGACGGTTAATGTCGCCATCTATAAATGTGATAAGAGCGGCAGACCCCTCGGTAGGTACGTGCACCATCCCATACTCCTCCGTCCCGTACAAAGACAGAGGTACGGGGAACGTCTTGTCCTCCTCAAACAGGTAAACCTGCGCAACCCCATTCGCCTCGTCTACCGATTTGACGGTGACAAGTACGGTACGAACGGTGTAGAACATCTGCGCGAGGAATGCGCCGAAAGCTCCCCCTGCTTCCTCGGCCGGGTCGTAGCTAACACGTTTAACACTCATATCGCAAAGACTTTATCGGTGACGGTTAACGTCTGGAAAAAACCGTTAACGTCCCCTTTTAGCTGATACTCTAATACGTAGTACTGTCCGGATAACTCCGGGAATAGTGTGTGCGTAAATTCAACCGTCTGCAAAGGGTCTACCTTTGGGTAGAGTGGAAGGATCAGTTTGCCTTTGTTCCTGCGTCCCTGTAAAGACAGTAACATTTTGTCCGCAAACTTATCCAACTCCGTTACGCTATCCAACGTAGAGTAGCTACGTATCGTCTCGGCATACCTTTTGTCCAGTTCACTTTTTTGCTTCGTGCTACGCGACGTGCGCAAACCTCCGGTTGCGGTGTATCGCTTGCCCGTTTTGAGGATGCCTGTGACCTTAACCTCGTAGTTAATAAAACGTGAATCCTCGCGAATAAGGTCTGCCCCGAAAACGTTATACTTCGTGTTGAGTTTCTCAATCGGGGCGGTACTATCTTTCGTCAAACCTCCTATGTACACTTTCCCGTCGTCCGTCACACCCCCGTACAAAACCATCAATTGCATAAGTCGCTGTACGGTATCGTACGGACTGAAATCGACCGGATTGTTAAACGGGAACGTACTGGTAGTAGCCTGTACAAACGGTCCGTCGGTCGTATACGTCAGTTCCGGTATGTTCGGGTTTATATCAAAACCCATGTTCTCACGCTCCTTTGCGAACGCTTCGTTTGCGATGGGCAGGATGTCCTGCATGATCTGCGTCATCTTAATGTCGCCCCATACCTTTTGGACCCGGCCGAATTTAAGGATCAACGTAAAGTCGCGCAGGTATAACGTCGTGGGAAAGCCCTCTACAACCTGCTCGATCAATCCGTTAAATACGCGCATTTTCTCGTACCCCTCGTACCACATATATACCTCAACGTGCGCGAACGGTTTGATAACATTGGGCTTAAAGACCTCACGCATACGCGAGCGGGCCTCCCCCTGTTGCTCAATGCCGATAGCATACAAGGGTAGGGTGAGAACAGCCGAATCGCCAAGTTGCTTGTCGTTACCGGTAAGCACGAACGATTCAAATTGCCCTACCCAAATATCCTCTATGTATACCTCGTTGCGGCAGATAAGATAGTTCGAGTTCATAATTAATAGTTGCCAGCGTCCGAATCGACCTCGCGTAGGTTGAACGTAACAACGTTCTCCCCGTATTTCACCTCCGTAAGAGTAAACTCGAACTGATACGTACCCATACCTACTCGGGGCGTGTCCGTATATTCGGTGATTATCGCGTATTCAATTCCGTGCGTTTCGTTAATTTTTTGGTTACGTATGCGCAGAATCCGGTCCTTTTCGTAAAACTCGTTGAGAAATTTCGACAGTTCCGCTATCTTTGCCTCTGCTTCGTTCTCCAGCCGCTCCATGATTTGGAGGTTTGGCTGGTTGTTTCGAAGAGTAAGACGTAACGTACAGTTTATCGTCTTGGCCTCTTTACGTGTCTGCTGGATAATGTCCGGCCCGTCAACGAGAGCCGAGACGTTTAACCGCTTTCTCGCTTTCACGCTAAACGTCTGCGACATCGGCATGAAGTAGTCACCGATCTGCAACGAGTAAAGTTTCGTGTAGTCGTAACGATCCAACTTCGCACCGGACCTGCGTTCTATGCCGTTTACTGTTTGTTCTTTACGAACAAAGGGTATGTTACGTATATCTTGTTGCTGTTGTTCCCGGTTTGTCTGCGCGGGGGCCAAGCGGCTTATCCCAATCCACGCTTTCGACAAGGCGAGAACGGTAGTATTGCGGATTGCGTCGCGCGCGTCGAGTGTCTCGGCGATCACACGGTTGGCCACCTTGTACGGTCCGGAGTTCTGTATAGCGCCCCGGACCGATTCGGTGGTGGTTTCTATTGCGTCTCTGACTATTCCCATACCTATATCCAACGTGTTCCCATCTTCCCGGTTGCGGCGAGCATTGCCTTTTGGATTGCTTCGGACGCTATTTGGTCGATGTTCTGTTTAACTTCTGCTACGACCTCCTGCGGGTCGTCGGTACTTATGTTCGAAGTCCACTTCACGATTGCGTCGTGGAAATGAATTTCGAGGTTGCGGCGGTCTTTGTTAAAACCCGAAAGGTCCGAACCTGCGGGTTCGCCGGACGCACCTGTTATCTTCGAAAAGTCTGCGGAGCCCGGCCCTACTACTTCACGGAATGCGCGTACCGTTGCGGCACTGATGTTTTCGACTGTCGCACCTGCCATCGTAGCGGATACGTCCGGGTTACGCGAGTACGCAGTTTTAGTGCGGAGGTCATTCAACAACGTAGGTGAGGTTAACCTCCAAAACGCGGTTGTGTCGGTAGAAAGGCTATCATAGGTATTACGAGCGTTTACCATGTTCATAGTACCTCTACCTACAATAGCAGTACGAACAACATCGCCTGCCATACCCGCTCCCAGCAAAGGCATAGGGTTCGATGGGCCGTAAAGTTCACCTCTCAACTGTATACTGTTACGGAAAGCGGTATCGCGTACCATACGGTTAATCGTCATGGACCGCAACTGCTCAAACTCCTTTTCCCGTAACTCGGGCGTCAGACCTTTGAAGTAGCCGGAGGTATCAGCCATCATTCGCAACTGGCTTGTTACCATACTGGTGTTCTCCAGTCCGCGAACGTAACGCTCGCGCTCACCACGTTGCATCGCTTTGTAGGGGTCGCCTACTTCTAAACCCAATTTCTCGGACGCACGTTCGATAAACGTGATAAGTTTATCCACGAGTTTCACGCCACTGTCGGAAAAGTCCTCCAACGCGATTACCATTCGGTTGACCATCGTTTGGAACGACTTATTTTCCGTAAGCGTTGAAAGCAACGACGTTACGGCGTTACCTCCTGCTCCGATAAGGTTCTGACCCGCTGTACCGACGTAGTTCCACACACGATCCTGCCCTGCGATCTTCGCCCAAAAGTCCTGTTGTGCGAGAGCGATTTCCCCTCGCGCACGCATACCTGCATTGGACACATTGTCAATTTCATAGCGGGCCAACGTGGAGAGAAGTGCCCCTTGATCTTTGAGGTAGGTGCGTACGTCCGTACCCTTTACGCCGCGCTCCTCCATTTCTTTAAGCGCGTACTTACCGAGCACAGGGGCTTGGTTGAGTAACTCGCGTATGTCTCGGATGTTTGGCGTTGCCTGTACCAACAACTGCTGGATGTTGGTCATTACACGTTCGAACGGGACGCCTGCCTGCTGGGAGATAAGACCGCCGATCTTGGTCAATCGTGTCGCCTGTCCGAGGGATAGTTTCTGATCCGACGAACCGCCGACACCAAGACCCGTCAGAACGTTGATACTACTCAACGACGTGCTACGGTCCAAACCGTAACTTGCGGCGAGCGCGTCGGCGTTCGACTGGGCCCGTTCGAACCCTTGTCCCAAACCGGCCTGCGCCTGCGCCCGTCGCGAGATAAGACGCACACCCGAAGCAAACCCCTCGGATTGTAACATACTTATCAGCGACTTCATACCTATGCCTCCGATGACAAAGGGTGCGGCGGTAGAGTAGGCCATCGTCTTAATAACCGCTTTGCCGACCATGCCGACAATAGACGTAGCTATCGCCGCTGTATTAACGTTTTTCATTAACGTCGCGGCGTTCATCCCAAGGATGTTACCGTTTACGTCGGGCTGGAGTATAGTAGAGAAACGCCCGCTGAAACCGCCGAGATTGAACCCGGTACCGTAAGACATGATTTTCGTATTACGGTGACGTGTATAACGTGCGCGTGCGTCTCGTTCCTGCTCACGATAGAACCGTGACATCGAACGCATCACGTCGCTCTGCCGCGTCATACCTTGTATGTACTCCCGGAAACGTCCGTTGTCAGCGGCATAGGATCGTCCGCGTATAGAAGACCCCGTAGGTACGGCCCCTACTCGTATAGTACGTGAGGGGATAGCGACCGCGGCTGTCCCTACTGAACGTAATGCCGCGGCTAATGTGGTCGCGTTTGCCGCGGCCACACCAAGGTTTGCCGCCAGTTTTTCAGATCGAGAAACCGCGTTACCCCCTATATCCAGTACTATATTATACCCTGCCATCTTCTACAAGTTTTTCTACGCGGTCTTCTAAATTACCTGTGGCCCACGGAGCCAACTCAAAGTTACGTATAAGGTAATATGATGCCGCGAAAAGTTCCTCTAACAACGTCATGGGGTATAAGCCCCCATCTAACATAAGGTGATACGGAATGTTGCAATAGTGAGAAACGAATACCCGTTTAATAAAATACGGGTCTCGTTCCTTCGCTTGTTTGATGATCTTAAAGTTCTGCGCAATACGTTTTGCCTCCTCTTGCTTATCCTCCTCGACCCCCTCAACATCCCCAATAGGGTATGTTAGTCGTTGACGAAAAAATCGTGAAACTCTTTCTGCGTCTCGGCTTGAAAGAGAAGTACACGACATGCGCGTACATCGGACAGCACACACGAGATCGCGCTGTTCTGATCGTTGAGGTCGTCGGCTTTGTGTGCCATGAAAATCGTAACGTATGCACGCGCGGCGTCGCTCTCCGTCTCGAACGGAGACGGTTTACGTCCGAGCATGTCGATATAGTCGAACGCAAATTTCACATGATCGTCGTTCCGACGGTTAAACGGTACTACCTCTACGGTAAAGTCCTGCTCGCTCTCCGGCGTCAGCACTTTTTTAAGCGTAACTTTACGCAATTTGATTTCCTTTTCCATCCTGCTTTTATTTAAAAATGTAGTGATATGCGGGCCGATCAAAGCCCGCATACCTGTGTTTACGCCGATACCGACGTTTTGACGCTCTTACTCCGGGCGCGGAATCGCCACGACTTAAGCGTCTCGGTGCCCCGACGCTCTACGCCGTCCGATTCCTCAACGCCGGTACAACGACCGTACGTTTCGGTAGTGGACGTCGCGGGTACGTCGCGGCGCTTGTGCCATACAGCCGTAATGGTCGCCGATTCGACGATCTGACGGATGTGGCAGATAGGACCTCCTGCACGGTTCTGCGTAGCGGCGGCGAGCGCGGCAAGGATCGTGAGGGCTTCGGCCTGCTGCAACGAGAACGAAAGGTCGTACGTGTTACCGCCATTATCCGTTGCGATAGGCTCGTCAGTAGAAAACGCTCCGATGTCGTCGGTCGTTCCGGAGATGTTTGCGCTGAAATTGGCGCCAGTCTCAACTTTGTAGGCAACGCCTATTTCGTCAAAGTTGAGGTAGAGATCAAAATCTCTTGCGGCTATTACTTTTTGTGGCATACCTTAATTGAGTTTTTTAACGTAGAACACGAAAGAGTTCACCCAGCGCAGGGTCGGTGCGGGCAGGATTTCCAGCGATACCTGCCACGTACGAGTTCCGGAAAAGTCGTCGTTAAGGTCCGTCTGCGTGATCCGGGCGTCCGAGATGTCACCGCTATCGATGTAAGGCACGATGACATTCTCGCGTGCGAGAGACGTCACCACATCGACGTACGAAGACTGCGTTCTGCCGTTAGCGTCGATGGGCACTCTGCCGTTGATATACGGCGTGTAGAACGCACGCAGATCGTCCACCATTGCGGCGATGGTCCGGGCGGCCTCCAGCGTAGAGAGCGCGGTAAGCGGGTCTTCGGCAGTTGCTCCGTCGTTCAGCCACAACCCGTTCTTGGGCGGCCTCGTACGCGGGAAGATATACTGCTTGTCCCCTATCGCATTGATCGTGTCAAGCGACAACTGCGCACACGGGGTGTTGATGTACTCGCTCGCGCTTCCTTGGTCCACCATGTAAAGCGATTCACCGAACGCGGGGAGCGACGTATCGCCGATAGACGTACCGACGGACAGCGAAGCCATCCAGCCACCAACCTTACCGGTACATGCAACGGCGTTCTGCTTGTCCGTGAAGATCACGACGCCGATCATACCTGCTTTTTTCGTGGACAGATCGTCCAACGTGCTCACCGACGTGTCGATAGCACCTTCGGGCATAAAGTTATCGCCCGCAATGATCGCGCACGTAGAGAATCCCTCGTCATACATCGACATGATCGCGGACTGGTAGTCAGCCAACGCCGACTTGCTGATCGGGTGGGCGATGATGATCTGACGCGGGCGATACTGGAACCCGTTTACGACGGTAGCCCGTACGTAGCCGGGAAGTTTTGTCGGGATAGTCGAAGTACCGTTCGTACCTACCACTACCACCCACAGATACGTACCTGTGTTATCAACCTCCGCGGTCGGGTTGTAAAAGCCCGTAACGTGTCGATACACCTCCGGATTGCCTTCCTCCGTGACCCCGTGGGTTGCGAGATCGTCGGTGGATTTGAACAACACGGGCGTATCGAGGGCTATCGGGAACGTTGACCCGGTGGTTGCGGTACCGGGGACGATTAGCATAGTGTTAGCGTTTACGGACGGGGGCGTCCCCATAACCGTATTGCTGACCTTTACGCTGAAACCTGTTCGTGCCATAGTTTGTTATTTTTTCTTGGGTGCGAACTTGGACGCGGCGGCAAGCGCTTTTTCGGCGGCGGCTTTTTCAGCGGCGGCTTTTTCAGCCTCCACGTCTTTGACAGCCTTTTCGGCCTCCTGTTCGGCGACCTGCTTCGGCTCCTGTTCGGCGACCTGCTTCGGCTCCTTCGTGAGTTCCATGCTGTCGTCGCCGAGGAGAGCGGCCAAACGTGCCTTTTCGTCCTCGTCCTGCTCAACGGGCGCCTCGTATTTCCGGCCCTCGTAGTCACGGGTACCACGTGCGAGCGGAATGATGGCGTCGTCAAACAATTCGTTGAATTTTTCGGGGGATTTTCCGTACGTCCGAAGATCGGCCTCCGATACCATGTCTTCGGTGATTACCTTAATGCCGACGTGAAGCATCGGGTCTTCGATAATCTGATTGAGGGTACGCGCGGTTTTTTCCGCATCACTCTCTTTCTGAAACATCTGACCGTTCGTCAGCACGTACATTTTCTTGTACTGTCGTACGGCGAGAGCGATGTACAGAATCTGCTGTTTTACAAAGTTTACTTTCATACGATTTAAAGAGTTAAGTAACACGTAGGCACATTAATGTGCCTACGTGTCGATTGAACTTTACGAGCCTGCTACGACGGTCGGGGTAATCAGCGCTACACCCTTGCCGTTCTGACGGGCTACGGTTGCACCGGTAGACATCCATCCGGACATCGTGATGCCGTAGTTGGTCGGGTCGGGCATGACGATCACGTCGATTGTACCCACACCTGCGATCACCTCGCCCTCGACGAATGCGAGACCCGCACCTACGTGATTGGCGGTGGTCGTTGCCGGGGTCACGTCGGTAATCTTGCCGTTGCCGTCCACCGTACCGTCGGTGTACATGGCCGGATCGAGTTCGGGCTTGCCGGAAGTCGTGTTGTAGCGTGCAACCGGGTTACGTCCGGAGATCGTGACACCGTTATACTGGAACTCGCTACCAACGGCACCCGACAACTGCGGGGTGAGAATGGTTTTGAACGTCGGATCGGTAGCCAGTTTCGTGAACAGGTTCGACGAAAGGACGGCTTCGACGCGGCGACCGTTCAGTTTGTAGTTCTGTACGAGGAACGCACCGACGGCCATCGTGATGTCGTCCGACGACACACCTTTGATGTTCACGTTCGAGTTCGGGGCCTCGATGGGGAACAGGCCGTTCGACGAGAACGTTGCGCCCGTGGTCGGAACTTTTGCGATGCCGGGGGTGTTGGCGACGACCTGCAAGATGTACGTGCACACGTCAGACATCAGCGAGTCCATTGCGATGGTCCAACCCCACGACTGCTTGTCGTATGCGAGGATGGCCATGTCCGCGTTCTGAAACGTCACGGGCTGGATCGAGAACACCTCACGCGCAATCGTACGCTTGATGTCGTCGTAGAAGTACCGCGGCGCGTTGACGGGCGTAACCGATCCGGTGTACGTTGCGGGGTTGATGCCGCTTTCCACGTAAATCGCACCCTCCCGGTCGGACATCGGCACGAAACGGATCGAACGCATGAACGAGTTGTTCGGGAGGAGTTTCTCGTAGAACAACGACATCCATTTGATGACGCCGAGGTCAGCGGCGGACAGCGTGGCGGCAGCGGCCCCACCAGCGGCGCACTCTACGAGCAGTCCGAGGCCGTTCTTGCGCTCCTTGGTTACAGAGTTGGTGAAGTTGCAGGCGTTCGCCAGTACCACCATGTTCTGATCGGCGAGCATAGAGCACGCGATCATGCGAACGGTCTCCACGTTCTCGGGGTTGTTGTCAGCCGTCGTACCCCCGGCCCGGAAAGCCGCGTTCAGAACGTTGAGACGACGCTGGAACTCAACGTCACAGTTGAGTTCACGAAAAGTCTTGTCCATGTTGAAAGATTTTGGTTTTTGATTAATTGTATGTTCATGCCACGTCATACCTTTCGGCAGGGGGCGACTGTGGTTCGTTTCTTGTTCGGACGCATCCACGGGTTCCGGTGCGGGTTCCGGTGCGGGTTCCGGTGCAGGCTCCTGTTCGGACGCATCCACAGGCGCAGGTTCCGGTGCAGGTTCCGGTGCGGGTTCCGGTGCGGGTTCCGGTGCAGGTTCCGGTGCGGGTTCCGGTGCAGGCTCCTGTTCGGACGCAGGTTCCGGTTCCGGTGCAGGTTCCGGTGCAGGTTCCTGTTCGGACGCATCCACAGGAATAACGGTCTCGTCACCTTCCCAACTCAACGTCACGTAACGTATTTCGGTCTTGCCCGTTCGCATACCTTCTACAATCGTCTGCTCCGACGCGAGTACGTTGTTATCATCCAACGCGGCGCATTCGATGTTTGCGGGGAACGCTACAAGTGATACCTCACGGATCATGTACTTGTCGCAGATGAATACACCCTCCGAGTTCTCCTCACCACGCGCATAGCCACCCACGGATACGTGAGGCAGTACGCCTTGTTCGTACTTTTCGAACGCAATGTCCGCGTCCTCGTTCCGCTCCATGAAAGCAAGGTTTGCAACGATTGCATCCCCTACACGTTCGCGGTTCAGAACTTTGCCGACCACCACACCTTTGTGGCCCTCGCTTGCGCGATTGTACAAAAGTACGGGGTTCTTGTCGTAGACGCTCCAATCAATACAGTCGGTCGGAATCTGAACCCCGTTCAGATTGACCGCGCTGGTCGTGAGAATCTGTTTCTTTTCTGATACCCTCATTATTGTTCAATATTAATGTTTACCTTTTCCAAAACCGCAGTATCGTTGTACTGTAATTTCGGGTCGAATTCAACCGAACCTTTATACACGATCTTATGGACGTCAACAACCACAGACATGGCGCCCTGCGTTCCGTACGTTTGGTCCGTGTCCATACGGTCAAACTGTATGCTGAAATCGTGCCTTTGTTTGATATAATCCAAATCTTTGGACTGCTCCATACAACGTATTACGTCGTCTGAAATATCCAACTGCTGCGCCTGTGTTCCTCCGTCCGGAGAGAAGGTGTAGTTTGTAATTGGCAACAAAACGTACAGTACAAGTTCGAAGTACTGACGAATACCACCACCAAAAAACGTGTTACCCTCCCCATCGTCACCGATAACATGCAAACCTATGGACGGTAGCGGGATGTTCTCCAGTACCGTAGTGCCGCCCGTTGCGCGGATCGGTATAATGCCTGCGTCGGCCAAAGGTTTCCAGTTTTTCAACGCTTTGGCAACGGCTTCACTTACGTATCCTACCATACCTTGTTATTGTCTCCACCCAAACTCCCGCATTTTCATTGTCAGCAGGCGATAGGGCGCTTTTAATACTTGCTTGCTCGGCTCCATAAACGGACGCGGTTCGATGTTTCCTCCTACTCTTACAGACGTTTTCGCTGGAGTGTCGGGAAACCTTAACACACGAAACGTATCGCTTCCTCCTTTTTCATGCACCTCCGCGTAAGAGACTTTGTTGTAAAGTTCGATAAATGCTTTTCCGGTCGCAAACGTAGAGTACCGCACTTTCAGACCTTTTAACAGCCGTCCGGTACGATGCAACTTACTGTACGAAAGGTACGGCTCCGCGTTACCGAAATGTTGTCCACGAGAATCACGTATGAAGCCGTGACGATCCGCCCACTTTTTCCCCGTCGCCGGGTCGGTTTCTGTTAAAAAAGCGTTTTGCGCGGTCCATAACCATACTTGCGAAACCTCTTTTACCATCCCCCTTTTTGCGTACGTCGCCAGTTGCTTGGCTTCTCTCGCTAACGTTTTTATTGTTTTCATAGCCTGTTACGTCTTCCACGCTCAAACCTGTTTTCTCAATGAAACCTTCCGTGGGAAGCAACGTTAGGTCTTTGAGCATCTTCGTATACGCTTCGATGTCTCCGATGTCAATATAGTTCGATGGCTTCACTTCGAAACGGGCTTTTTCCAAAGCGGGTTCGTTGAACAGATATGCGAGTTTCGTACGCACCTCGGGGATATTAAACCAGTCCTGTACGTCGATTGCGTCGGCCTCGGTAATATCGCGGAACAGTTTAAGGTGCGCACGCACCAAACGTTCGGAATTCGTATTCTTTTCGCTCATACCGAGCAAAGAGGACCCAAGGATTAACTGCATAATCGAACCGCGCAACTGTTCGATATTCTCTTTGAAGATACGGAACGTATCAGCGGACGCGCCGCCGTAGACGTTCTCCAACTCCAAGTCTTTGACAACCTTACCCGTCGTTTCGTCGGTAGACTTGCCGGATATAATTACCTGCCCCAAACCTACCTGTTTGGCTCCGAGTTCGGCCGCCTTTTGCATCTCCTCGTCCCCGTTCTCGAAATACATCATTATTTGTTGGTACGCAAGGAACTGCGAGGCGGTCTGCCAGTTGTTCTGTGCGTTGCACATGTTAATGTAATCGCGAGCCACGGGTTCCAAAAGACCTAACGTATCTTCGGAGTTATACGAGGTCTGCATCCAAAACAGGTTTACGTGCGATTTGACGTAAATCGGGTCTTGTATTTCGTAGGTCATTCGACGTACGGCCTTGTTCACGATGTCGAGGTTTCGCAACGGATAGACGTACGTCGAAAAATCCTTGTTCACACCTACAACACGCGCAAACGTGAAGTTGGCCAAACCTCTTTGATATATCAGTTCGCGAACAAACGGCGAGTTTTTGATTAACTTCGTCAAACGTTTGTCCTCTTTCCCGTCTACCATCACGCCGAATGTGCGTGATTTTAACGGGCGCAGTCGCTTGTCAACAGCGGACCGGATCAACGTGCTACTTTTCAACAGGTAGCTGAACAGTGCGTCCAAACCTGTGAAATCCGAGTACACTCGGGCACGTTGTACAGCGCTCCACCACGTTTCCATCGTCAACTCAAAGTGGTAATTTTGAGGTAACGCTTGAATCCGTGCGCCGGGGACGCCGTGGAAATTCATTATATTATACGGATTCTGAAACATAGCTTACGGTTTTGCTCCGGTTTTTTGTAATGAAACAACAGAAACACGTACGTTCGGGTCTCCTGCAACCCCATACTTACCCATATTACGGTTCCCTATTTTCAGCCCACGCAACAGCATCGTTATCTGTCGTTCGTGCATTTCAATCGTCTCGGAGTACTGCGGAGACGATGCAAGAATATACACAACCGTTTTAAGACACAGCGCCAGTCGCAACGTGAGGGCTGTTGAAGTAGTACCCCCGGTTGCCAGCATGGTGTCGACATCGAACATCGCACCTATATAAGACTGTACGTACGCCATAGCGTTCTGATAAGCAGTTGTAACAGCGTCGGGGTACATGCGTTCGATAATCTCCAACTGGTTGGGTTGTATGAACTGGTATAATTGTTCGCGAGGGAACGCCATATCGGTCGGTTCCCACTTCTGCGCAACAAGTCCGTACTCAACCATAGACGCATACGTACACGCATAGCGCAAAGCCACTTCTTGCGTTGCGGCACTTGCGCTAAACGTATATAACGTCTCGTCGCCCGTTGCCGGGTCAACTACGGTTTTCTGTACGGTTTCAATCCACATACCTTATGCCTGCTGAATAAGTTGGGCTATTTCTGTAAACCCATTCGTCGTTTTGTCGTATCGTATCGTGTAAAAAAGTGTTACTGGGGCTTCGGCAGTACCCATTACACTAATTGAGAAAAAATCACGTATGGTATCCGTCGGCACATACGCCGCCAAGGGGTAAAATATTGCTACGCCACTCAAAACCCCCCCCGATTCCAGTAGCCGCAAGTTCAAGAGTAGAGCAACGCATGATTGCATCAATTTGTGCGTCGGTCAGTCGTACACTCGTAAGAGCCGTACTTTGGCTCATGCTCAGACGCAAAGCCCCTACGTTATTAATGCCTCCGTTAGTCATTTTACTGTATTTGTTAACGTTTTTAAATACTCGTCCTCGTTTTTACTGCGTTGAATTAGCACCGGACACTTCGATGTATCGGGACAAAAGCTACATTCATACGCCTTGTTGATAGCACCTTTGTTTTTGGAGTGCTTAATTTCCAAAAGGTTCTTATCTTTCGATAGTATCTCAACGTAACTCTCCTTTTCCAACAGCAGTTTTTGCAACGATCCCAGCCGTTCCTCATACCATTTTTGGTTCTGCTCCATCGCCGCAATCGCGCTACGTAACGTAGCGACCTCTTTCTCCACAGCCTCCGCGTTTTTAAAACGTTTCAACTGTTTGCGATAAAGCATGTATGTTACCAACGCCCCTCCACCACCGAGGAACCCGAGTATAAGCGATAGAACAGTAGTGAAGTCCGACATAGTTTATAGGCGAAAAATTTTACGTATATCAAATATATTAAACCCGATAGCGTTGAGGATGATACACGCAAGTGCTAACCATCGTATCACTTTGTCGTACCACGGTACATACCTTATTTTTTCGTACTTGGTAACCTCTACGGGGTACGGTACGCTGTCCCGTATGAACGTTTCGAGTATCTTTGTTTCGACAGGTATCTCTACGTCCAAATTTTGCAGATTGAGGGCTAACTGCCCGGACGTTAACGATGCCTCCGCTTCTGCGTAACTCGTCTTCGCCCGAGCAATAGTGTCCCTCGTCACCACGTAAACCATCTCTTTGACGGGTTTGATCTTGATGATGGTGTCACGCTCTGTGTTCGTCACGGTACGTACACGTTCTACCGGGACATAGATCGTTTTCGTACACGCGACGATAAAAAACGTAATTAAAATTGCTATGGCCGCTTTCATTACGTTAACCCTAATTTCGTTTTCAACTCCGCGATAAAATCCGCGTCATTCAGCAAACCTTGTGTGATACCGATATTTGCGCGGGCTTGTGCCTGTTGTACTTCGGTGAGATTTTGTGCCGTAAAATGAACCGAAAGGGGGTCTTCAACTGCCGCTATACCTTTAAAGGTAATAACTCTCGTATCGGGCGTGTAGTCGGCGTACATCATGTAAGTTCTATTATACACAGCACAAAACGAATTGAAGAACCTAAAAAATATCCGATTTTTCATTCGCTCCGTTTGCGCCGCATCCGTACCCGATCCAGTAAAGATAACACCGTTCGACGCAAGTAGCGCATCTGCCTGCTCCTGTGTCAGCGTCGCCGACCCGTTCGTGAGGTTTACAACCATGATGTCAAGACCGATGTTACTCATTACACGGTTAGTGTCATCGATGGAAAGGTTTTGAACAAAACTGTATGAAAGTAAGCCCTCCGTGATGTTACTGGAAGATACAGGCGAAACGGCGCCAGTCGTAGGGTTCAAGTTAACGAACTTGGCGGCGCGGCTATTGCTAAAGGCGTAGAAGTATATGCTTCCATCCACGTTAACTCTACCTCGAAGGTAAATCTTCGGCATGTCTTCGCTGGGCGTGTTCGTAAGTATAAGTGCCGAAGCACCTACGGCACGCTCCAAATCTGCGGCTGGGACGGTGCCACCGTATGGTACGATGTAAAAGCCCGTGCCGACGTTACCAATCGCGCAATTACTTTGCGCGATTGAAAGCGACTGATTGACGCTAAATTTTATCGCATTTTGATCCGATAAAACCGATGTTTCATTCAGAATGGTATTCGAATCGTCGATCCGAATCCGCATGAACGTAGACGAATTGACTACCGAATAGAACATCGCATTACTACCGCTGTTTGATGCCAGTAAGTATAGCGCCGAAACGTATTTTTGGTGATTTGTAACCAAAATAGCTTCAGCCGCATTGTACGCGGCCAACTCCGCGTCGGTAAGCGCCGTGCCGAATTTACTTTGATCTATAATATAGACGTTAAGACCGATGTTACCCCACGCGGTTTGCTTCTGCTTGTTAGTCAACGTCTGCTTTACGGTACGTACAGGCGCAAGACCCGTGTTCACACCTAACTGCGTACCGAACGTATCTTTACTCGCCAAACCTATTTGGAACGTGCTGTTATTGACAAGCGCGTTTACGAACGCAACAGACGCCGCCAGTTTAGTGCCGAAGTCGGAACTGGAGGAAAGCGCGTCTTGCAGACCTTTGTTATCCCCCATCGCCGTACCGAACTCGACTGACGTCCCGAGCACCTGACTGATCCAATACACGTTTACAGGATTCGCCAAGTCGACGAGATATATCTCGTCGAAGGCGTCCATGACGTAGAAGTACTTCGACTGATTGTACATCGTAACCGTCGTACCAGTGCCGTCCGTACCTTGCTTATTACCCAACGCAACTGCCACCGTGCCGCGCGGGTAATCGGGTAGCGTCTCGGGCTGATCAAACGTCAAATGGTCAAAGTAAAGTACGGCGGATTCGGTGTATACATCTTGCTCCATGTGACATATCGCGTATAACTCTATACCGCTACCTGTCACACCTGTTGCCTCGAACGTACCTCCATACATCATCACGTCCACGGGTTCGTTTTCCGCCGCGTCGCTCTGCGCAACAGCAAAGACCGCTTGGCCGAAGGCTAACCAACTATGGTGAGCGTCAAACACGTACGCCACCTTTGCGTTCTGCTGACATACAACAAGCTGACCCTTGGATATGGGCGTTGCCGCCACATACTCGCCTACAAGCAAAGTGCCGCTATCCGACGCCTGTGTTTCGTCGAATAGCCAGTCCATGCCCTGTAACTGCTCCTTGTCGTATGCGTCGATTTTATCCATTTGTCTTTACGTGTTATACGATTACCCGTTATTTGCGATGTCGTGAATGTAACCGGGTCTTGCGAACGTAACCAGCGGTACGTCTTTCACGCGCTGTTTACGCCCCTTTTTACCCATTAACTTCGTTACGCAACGCATGATTGCGTCGGGAATGTCGTCGTGCTTGTTTTTGTTCTGCTTACGCGAGAACTTAAGTATCTGATGTTGCAACTGTCTGCCGCGCTCCGTATCGCGGAAGGCGTTGTTAAAGTATATATGCTCGCCTTCGAACAGCGGTTCGAGAAACGTCTCGATTGCGGCTGTTTTGTCTCCGAAGTTACGCGTGTCATACCTTACGGGACACATCCACCCGGTTGTAAGCGCGAAGTTACGCATAACTTGATCGAAGTCCGACGGTATTTGTTTCTTCTCCATCCATACCTCTGTAATGTACTGGTTAGGTGCTATGTCCCACAACTGCTTGATGTTGTTAAGCATCTGCAACGTGGAACCTTTTACGATGCGTATGTCGAGCACGTAAACGTTACCGTCGAACAGACCGCAGAGCACGCTTGCCTTGTAGTCCGCCCAAATGCTGTGGTCCGTACCTGTAAGCGGGGTCGGGTCGGTGTATACGCACAACCGTTCCCACTCTTCTCTACGAGGCAGTACTTTCGTCCAATTTATACGTTTGAATATCTCTCCCTGCTCTGCGTCTTGGAACTGTCCCAAATAGAAACGTTCCCGATTCGCGCCGGACAGTTGCGAGAGGTTACGTATATAATTCTCCGAAAGATTCTCCGCATTGTCTTTGGGTTGCATAAAAAGGTACGCCTGTCGCGCACGCTCTTCCTCGGACAACTCCGATCCGTCCTCACGTTGATACTCCAAGAAACGTTTGTACGAGAAGTGATACATCGACGGCGGGTTCTCCGTCATTATGAGTTTATTCGTCACACCCTCCGTTTGAAAACGCAAACGTGTGATAAGTAACTCGATGATCGGCCAGTCAACCTCCGACACCTCCTCGATTGCGATGTGCAACCACGACGGCGAAAGTATCTTATCCGATCCACTCTCCGATATGTCACGTTTGGACAACCCGGCAAACCTTATATAGCCTCCGGTTGCGAACGTAAGTTTGGTACGTTTGTCCGACCAAACGGCGAACTTCAACCCGTCGATGGTCCATTTGTCCCACCTCTCCTGCCCGTTCTTCTCTGCGATCAACTGGAGGATCACCGGAACGATTTGGTCGATCACACCTGTGGTTAAGTCGATCAGTTTGTCACGTGCGATAAGACACGGGGCTTTGTACCGCAATGCGTCGCGTATGATCTTGTAGACTTCAATAAAAGATTTCCCCGATCCCGAGCCCCCCAGCAAGAGTATGAGGTCTTTTTGATCATCGTCCAAAAGTCGTATCGCTTCGTTCTGTTTTTTCGTGAGCCGTATTTTCGTTGTAAGTCCCATACCTATATTATATATGGCCCTACAAACCTATTCCCACACCTGCGTCGATTTCCGCTCGGGCCTGTCTCCGGGGTCGGCGCTCGGGTCGAGGTCCCCCTCGTACCCGTTGAACGCTTTCCACGTGGCGATCAATTCACGCAACAGTTTAAGTTCAGCGATATACGCAGCACATTCATCCGACGTAGGGTCCTCGTGGTTGAGGATCATGGCCGTGAGTTCCTGTAAACGTTTCTGAACCTTTTTCATGCGTGGAAATTTTCTCGTCACTCAAAGATAATAAAATTTTCCGACATTTCAAACTTTCATACATGAATTTCGTGAAATTCTTTTACACAGAATCGAAATTGACCGATTTACGTCTACATACCTATTTTATTTGGGTCGGGACGCACTTTTAGACGTGAAATTTGGGGTATCGTCTCGGCGGCGGCGCCGGACCGCCGTAACGTATGTGCTACTCCCAATTTTACTATTTAAAAATTTTAACCGTATAAAAGCTAAACGTATTTGCTACTCCCAATTTTACCATTTAAAAAATTTTTTGACCCACTATCTTGGTGGTACTTTTAAATTTTTTTTTGGCGATACGTCGGTGAGTCCGGTCAGCGTGCCGACCCCCCGCCGCCTGTTTGCCCCGGCGATTCGATTCGTCGCCGGGCCGTCGTATCGTGTTATCGCTATATCGTTGTTCCCATCCGGTCGATACGTCGATACGTCGATACGTCGATACGTCGATACGTCGATACGTGGATACGTGG
>ERZ857840.891-NODE-891-length-38128-cov-3.883277_pt1 | contig 38128 bp, 28 predicted proteins | sample MGYA00519760_ERZ857840 | MGnify/ENA primary metagenome ERZ857840 (study PRJEB31778, sample SAMEA3449371) | human gut metagenome | biome: human gut; feature: human-associated habitat; material: faeces | place: United Kingdom | collected 2010/2012 ... | reverse complement strand
AAGCCAACCTGGTCGACGGCGGTAATGGCCCAGGTACCCGCCTCAGCCTGCTCGCCATCGCGGCTCTCGACAAGCGTTCCATCTTCCCTCAGCTCGATTTCGATGGACTCGTTTGTGAGCGACTTCCATTTCGTATTGACGACCTTTGCCATCACGGCATTGTAGTCGCCACGCGAATACCAGGTATTGCTCACAGAGTCGTAGCAGGTCATGGGGTCAACGAAAACGATATCGTAGCCAGACTCACATTCTTCGGAGGGCACCAGATGTTTATCTTTTATCGTGGCATCGCAGTCGGGATCGATGGGCTTGCCGCTCTCGTCAAAGAACACGGGCAAAACGACCGTCCACGCTTCTAGATAGAAGCCGGGGCGCGACGTGTCGCCATCGATATACCACACGTCAGCAGAGTATCCGAAGCCATTGTCAGCGAGGTAGCTTCCCGAGTCGATGCGGGAAGGGTCGACGTTCGCCTCGGGCACGCGTTCCTTCGATTCGACGGCTCCAGACCCGCCGCCGCAACCCGCAATCATGCATGAACACGCCAAAGCAAACGCAACGACTACCGACGTAAGGCATACGCGCCACCATTGCTTTTTCGAAGCCTTCATTCGACGCTCCTTCCCCTTCGATGAATTTGAGGAAAGCGTACGAGAGGAAGGCGACGCCAACCAGAACAGAGCGGCCCAAATCGGCACCAAGAAAAAGACCACGCGTCCAAAATGACAGCGCGGTCTATGGTTTCATTACGATACTAATCTTAGTATCTTTTCGTTAGTTAATCTCTTTTAAAGAGCCCAACAATATCAAAAGGAAAGTATTAAAGTTTCTATTAGAGCCTTATTCGATATCTAAAAGGAAGCATTAGCAGTATCTTTTTAATACCTGCATCCCACTATTTACAAAGCTCCCAAAAAGTAACCGCACTTGCCGCCGCTACATTCAGGCTATCGACCCCGGGGCGCATGGGAATGCGCACCGTGTAATCGCAGCCCGCGATAGTACGGTTCGACAGCCCATCGCCCTCGGTGCCGAACACGAGCGCAAGCTTGTCGATTTGCGCCAACTCAGGCGCACCAAGCGGAAGGGAATCGTCGGATAGGGCCATGGCCGCCGTCTTATATCCAAGCGCGCCCAGGCGCTCAAGCCCCGCCGCGGGCCAATCGCGCACGCTTTCGCCAATGCGCGTCCACGGCACCTGAAACACGCAGCCCATCGACACGCGCACCGCGCGCCTATACAAAGGATCGCAGCACGTAGGCGTTACGAGCACTGCATCGATTCCCATGGCCGCCGCCGAGCGGAAAATGGCGCCGACGTTCGTATGGTCGACGATGCCCTCGAGCACCGCGATACGCCTGCGGCTCGCATCGTGCATGTTGCCCACCTCGCCTGGATCAAGCTCACCCGCCGCAACCGCCGCCGCGCGTGCAGCCTTTTCGGCGTCAACTCGAGCAAGCAGGTCTTCCACGCTCGGCAGCTGGGGGCGACGGCACGCTAAGAGAATGCCCCGCGTCACCGCAAAGCCCGTAAGGCGCTCCGCCTCCTTCGCGGGAACCACGAACACGGGCATCCCACCAGGCTCTTCACACGCCGCCTCGGCACGCGACACGATTTCGCGCGTACGATCGACCCATTCAGGCGTCATGAGCATTGAAAGCGGCTGCACCCCACCGAGCAATGCCCGATCAATAACCTTCTCGCTTTCGACAATGAAAATTCCTTTTTCGGGTTCGAGCTTGTTGCGAAGCTGAGCCTCGGTCAGGCGCGCGAACACATCGAGACGCGCGTCGTCAAGCGATTCGAGTTCGATATAGGGCATGGGTACTCCTCAAACGAAAAGAGCCGATCGTCAGACCGGCTCATTGTGACATTGAACTGCCCTGGCGGCAACGCAGCGAAATGCTCGCACCAAAGCCAGTGAGCAGCAGGCTGGAAAATCTGATTACCCCGGATGAGAAACGACGCGCACTTCAGAACGTGAGCGACGATTGGAAGCCAAGCCAAAACCAGATTGCCGCGCAGCGTCGACGACTTACGCCGGCTGATCGTCCGGCGTAGCCTCAGTCACCCAGAATTCGACCTGGTTGATTCGGCGCGCATCCATTGAACGTACCACAAAGCGTACCTTAGTGCCGTCTTCCTCATAGTTCGCTTCATCACCCACATCGGGAATTCGATCGAGCACGTCGAGCAGCAGGCCGCCGAGCGTTTCGTATTCGGTGAAATTCTCGTCTTTGAAGCCCATGCGCTCAGCGAAATCGTCGATGGGGCATGCGCCGGTGGTGATGAAGTGGTTCGGCGCAACCTCGGTAAGCACATCGCTCAAGCCGTGGGCGTATTCGTCATCGAAATCGCCCACGATTTCCTCGAAGATATCGCCCATCGTCACCAAGCCCGACGTTCCGCCGTGCTCGTCGACGACCAAAGCCATCTTCGTTTTCTCGCGCTTGAGCACCTTGAGCAGCTTCACCACGGGCATGCCCTCGGGCACCGCCACGATGCGGCGCACGCGCACGTCGTCCATGGTGCTTTCGGGCGACAAGTTGTACAAGTCTTTCACGCTCACGAAGCCAACGATATCGTCTTTGTCGCGACGGTACACGGGAAAGCGCGTGAACTTCGCCTCGGTGACGATGCGCATGTTTTCTTCCAACGTGTCGTTCATGCACAGGCACACCATGTCGGGGCGCGGAGTCATGAGCGATTCGGCATCCTTGTCAGCGATGTCGAAAATATTGTCCACAAACTCGTTCTGTTCGGGCGCGATAAGGCCGCTTTCGGTGGACTCATCGATGAGCAGCTTGATTTCGTCGTCGGTGTACACCTCGTGCTCATTGGCGGGGTCGTGGCCCGCAATGCGCACCACCGCATTAGTGATGCCATTGAACAGCACCATAATGGGATAGGTGATCTTATAGAACGCCATAAGCGGACGCGCGGTGAACAGCGCGTAACGCTCGGTGGCGAAAATCGCGAACGACTTAGGAATGAGCTCGCCCGTCACCACATGCAGCGTGGTCATGATGAAGTAGCCAATGGCCACCGCCACCACGGAAATCACAGCTTCGGGCAGGCCGAACAACACGAACAGCGGTCGAATGAGAGCCGAAAACGCCGGCTCGCCCAACCAACCCAAGGCAAGCGATGCAAGCGTAATGCCCAGCTGGCAGGCCGACAGATACTTGTTCACGTTCAGGGCAATTTCCATGGCCGCCTTGGCGCCCGGCTTGCCCTCCTCTACGGCGAGCTCGAGCTGCGACTTGCGCACACGCACGAGCGCGAATTCGGCGATGACGAAGAATGCGTTCATGGCCAGGAAAAATACGACGAGGACAAGGCTTATGCCAATAGACATGAGCGGAAATTCACCCTTTCAAAAAGGCCGTCTCGCAGACGGCCCGACCTTCGCAGATATGCGATTCTTACTATTGCAATTCGTAACTATAACGAAAATACGACCGACTCATGCCACACGGGGCGAGACTTTGCCCAACCGTTACAAAAACAGCAGCAGCACGGGAAATGCCACGACAAAGAAATGAAGCGAAAAAGAAAAACAGAGGAATTCGCCTTGAGAGGGGCCCGAAAATGCTCAATCCTCTGGCAGCAAGCGCCCAGATGACGGAGCGCCATCGTACATTGCGGCCCCCGTACGTGCCCTAATGACGATGCATGAGCTTATCGCTGCCCGTTTTCCAATTGAACCGCACGCTCAGGCAGCGCAGCATGACCACGCAAACCACGCACAGAACCGCCGCGAGCGTATCCTGCGCGCCATATGCCACAAGCACCACGTACAAAAAAGAACCAGCCAGCGCAGCTACCGCATAAAAGTTGCTGGCTTTAAAAATACCCGGCACCTCGCCCAGCGCCACATCGCGCAACGCGCCGCCGCCAACCGCCGTGAGCACGCCCAACGCTATGGACATCACAAAGCCAGCGCCGCAAGAGAAGGCCTTGCTCGCACCCGCCACGGCAAACAAGCCGACCGAAAGCGCATCGGCCACGAACACGCCGTAATCGATGCGGTCGAAAATCTGCCGAAAGAAGAACACCACCACGCACAAAGCAATGGCAGCAAGCAGCAAATACGGATGCGCCATGAAGTACACGCCATGGCTTTGCAGCAAAAAGTCGCGGAACATGCCACCGCCATAGCCCGTGACCAGCCCCAGCACCGTAACGCCTATGATATCGAGCTTCCGATCGCACGCAACGAGCGCGCCCGTAAGCACGCCGGCGATAACCGACAAATAGTCGATGAATGCCGGAACCACGCCGCCGCTCGTCGAGATAAGCGTAAGTATATGTTGGGTGATGAAATCCACGATAGCCCCCTCGGAAGGTCAAAAGACCAACGGCCCTAGTACGGCTCGTCGAGCGGAGCGTGCGCTTTTACATCGAGTGAAAGATCGGCGAACCTGCCTTGCGCAAATCTGTCGCGCGCAACTTCAGCAATCATGGCCGCCTGGTCGCCGCATGCCGAAAGCGGCGGCATGGTCAGACGAACACCGAGCTTTCTGCACATCTTCTCGTAAGCGCCGCGCAGCATGGGGTTCGCCGCCACGCCGCCGCCAAGGCAGAATTCCTTCGCGCCCGTCTCGATGAGCGCGGCCTTCGCCTTCGCCACCTGCACATCGACCACCGCCGCCTCGAAACTCGCGGCGATATCGGGCATGTTCAGCTCACGACCAGCCTGCTGCTCCTTTTGGATGTACGTGGTCACGGCGGTTTTCAAGCCCGAGAGGCTGAAGCGCAAATCGCCCGAATGCATGAGCGCGCGCGGGAACGCGATGGCCTTGGGGTTACCCTTCGCGGCGAGCTTTGAAATGATGGGGCCTCCGGGGTAGCCCAGGCCAAGCGCCTTCGCCACCTTGTCGAACGCCTCACCCACCGCATCGTCGATGGTGGAGCCCATGGTTTCATAATCACCCCAATCGCGCACGTGCACGAGCATGGTATGGCCGCCACTTACAAGCGATACCACCATGGGGGGCTGCATGCCAGGTTCGGCAATGCGGTTCGCATACAGATGGCCCTCCAAGTGATTTACGGCGATAAGCGGCTTATCGGCACCCCATGCCGCGCCCTTCGCGAACGCAAGACCCACAACGAGTGCGCCCACCAAGCCCGGAGCATACGTCACCGCCACGGCATCGAGGTCGCGCCAGCGCACATTCTCAACGCCCAGCGAGGCCGCAGCCGTTGCCAGGCATTCGTCGCACACGCCGCAAATCGCCTCGATATGCTTGCGACTCGCGATTTCGGGAACCACGCCGCCGAAGCGCGAATGGAAGTCAATCTGGCTGGCAACCACATCGGAATGCAAGCCGCCTTGCCCGTCGATGATACTCGCCGCGGTTTCGTCGCACGAGCTCTCAATTGCCAGGATAAGCGGACGTTTCGAAGAATCGAGTTCGACCGCGGTCGCTGCCGCTTCGCGCGGCGCACCCGACACGGCGCTCACCTGCAGTTCCATGCCGGCAACAACGGGAGCCGCCGACTCATCATGTGCAGAAACACCCGACGCAGGCAGCGGGCCCGTCATGATGACAGCATTTTCGCGGTCGGAATAATAATGGGGACGCACGCCGATAATCGCCAAGCCGAGCTTTTCGTAGAACGCCTGGGCGCCCACGTTCGACTCGCGCACCTCAAGCGTCATTTCGGTAGCGCCCAAATTCCGCGCATCGGAAGCGACGAGCGCGATGAGCTCGGCGGCAATGCCGCGACGGCGATACGATGGGTCGGTAGCGATTTTCAGAATTTGCACCTGGCCAGCGACAATCCACCCACCGCAATAGCCAACGAGCTTTTGTCCGTCGTATGCCGTCCACCACGTGCGGTCGCGGCGCGGCAGTTCGTCGGCAACAAGAGACGCGGGCCACGCATCGCTTCCCATGCATTCGCGTTCCATAGCGGCAACGCCGGCAGCGTGTGCGGCATCGAGCGGACGATACGAAATGTTGGCAGAAACGTCGGCGATTTCCGCAACCACGGCGGCACGATTCTCGATTGCCGCCGAAACGACATTGGCATGCTGCACACCCGTCGACAAATCGCGCGGCGAGAGCGCATCAGTTTTCTCGGGGGCTTCTTTCGCCAGGCGAATGCGCTCGTTTTCCTCGGCATCGGAAAGGCGCGTATATACGGGCAGAAGCACCGAAGGGTCGCCCGGGCGCAACGCCACGGGGGCCGCGCCTGCGTTCGCGCGAGCGGCGGCGGCATTCGATTCTCCATGCCACGCGTCAGCCGAAAGATCGATATCGCCCGCAGTAAGGCCAGCCTGGGCCGCAAGCAGCAAACCCGCGCCCGACACCGCCCACAGGCTTTCATCTGCGATGGCGCCCAAAGGTTCGAAAGTCTCTCGGTATTTCACCAAGGCGTCGCCAAGAATAGTCAAATCGCCGGCTCGCTCAGGAAGCTTCGCCTCCTGGTCGGCGACCCATTCGCACGCAATCACGGCCTTCACTACGGCATCGGTCGTAAGGCGGGAAATCTCGGAATCCGAAATTTCAAACAGCGCGGGGTACACTTCCTTGCGCATGGCATCGGCCGCAACGAGCACGCGGCCACGCACCCCTTCCGCCCACGCGCGCCACGCGACGGCATCGAGCGTCGAGACGCCATACAGCGGCACTTCGAGCGCCGAAGCGGCACCTTTGGCCGTAGCCATGCAAATGCGCACGCCTGTAAAGCTGCCAGGACCGCGCCCGCACACGACCGCCGCGACATCGCCCTTGGGCACACCCGCTTCGGCAAGCGTTGCGTCGACTTCATTCAAAAGAATAGTATTGCTCGCGCGATGCGCGGGAATTTCCCGACAAGCAACAGGCTCAACACTCGCGCCCGCAACGCGCCCAACACCAACGGCCACGACTTCATTCGCCGTATCGAATGCTAAAATGCACGCGCCGCGCGCGGCAGATTCGTTTTGCATGCTCAAGGTCCATGCACCTTTCATGGCGGCTCGATGCCGCGAATTCATACCATACATAAAACGTACTGGCATTCTACCATCGCCCTGGCGGCGAGGCGGCTCATCCCCATCAATACAAAGAATCGCCCGCAGGCCACGCCCGCGAGCGATTCTTTCGTCATATCAAAACGGCGGCTCCTTTTTTCGGAAAGCGCCGCCCAGTTTTCCCATTCTCGCCCGAAACGATTCCCAAGATAATTCCTGGGCACCCCTTAAGCGTTCGCGCGGCGAAGCGCCGGAACGGCCTGGCGAAGCGCGTGGGCCAAACTCACGCCGATCACGATTTTAATGGCGTCGAGCAGAATGAACGGAGCGATGCCCGCAAGGAAAGCGGCCATGGGGCTCATTCCCGCAACAGCCATAAGCTGCGCCCAGCCACACACGTAAGAAATCGCGAGGAAAGCGAATGCAGCGACGTACTCGCGAACCAAGCCGAGAGCCTTCGACGAGGGAACCTTCCATGCCTTGAGCACAAGCGCCGCGGCAACAGCGCCCAGCACAAAGCCGATGATAAAGCCGCCCGTGGGACCCATGACCTTCGCAAGGCCGCCCGCCATGCCCGAGAACACCGGCACGCCAAGAGCGCCCAGAACAACATAGCCAGCAACGCTTGCCACCGCTTCGCGCACGGGGAGCAGCAGCACCACGAACGCGAGCACCATGGTCTGCAACGTGAACGGCACAGGGCCCAACGGCACCGTAACCCATGCGCCAATCGTGATAAGGGCAATCGCCAATCCGCAAAACGCGACCGACTCCGATCGCTTGAGCGTCTGCTTTTTCTGCATGAATGAAACCTTCCCTAGGTTTGAGGACTGCCCGTTCACCACAAGCAGCCCATTAACAAATGCCTTAGCACTTTACCATGCGATAGTGCCGAACGGAACCCCGAATCGTCAACAAATAAAGAAGCCGCCCATAACAGGCGGCTTCATGCACGATTACAAGAGTTTGCGCCACTCCGTTCGCCAGACGGCAAACGTCTTCGAGATTTACTCGAGCGGCTTGGCTTCCATCGCATCGGCGAAGTATTCCTTCACCGGCTGCTCTCCGACGTCTTTCAGGTCGTCCTCGCCAATGTGCCAGCACTGGGTTTTCGGCAGTCCTTCGACTTTGTCGGCGACGAAGACCGGGTCTTTGCCGGCGTTGCGCTGCTCGGTGTAGTCGTCAAGCGCCTTAATGGCCCATTTGCCCAAAAGCAAAATAGCGATAAGGTTCACGATGGCCATGAAGCCCATGAAGATATCGGCAAGGTTCCATGCCAGATCGAAGCTGTTCACAGCGCCGAAGTAGATGATGACCAGGCACACGATGCGGAAAACCGTGAGCAGCACGGGGCTGTCATCCTTGATGAAGCGCAGATTGCTTTCGGCGTAGAAGTAGTTGCCGATAAGGCTCGAAAACGCGAACGCGAAAATGGCGAAGGTGATCACATGAATGCCCCACTCGCCCACCGAGTTGTTCACGGCCATCTGCACGAGCGGCATGCCGTTGAGCGCGGTGGCCGTCTCGGGGTCTTGCACGTAGAACACGAGCACCATCATAGCCGAGCAGGTGCAAATGAGCAGCGTGTCGATGTAGACCGAAAGGCTCTGGACCAAACCCTGCTTAACCGGGTGCGAAACGCTTGCAGTAGCCGCGGCGTTAGGAGCGGAACCCATGCCGGCTTCGTTGGAGTACAAGCCGCGCTTGATGCCGAGCATAACGACCGAGCCAGCAAAACCACCGAAGATCGACTGGAAATCGAACGCCGACGCGAACATAAGGCCGAACACCGCGGGGAGCTCGCCGATATTGCTCACGGTAGTCCACACAGCAATCGCGATGTAAATGAGCGCCATAACCGGAACAACAACCGAGGTGATGATGCTGATGCGCTTCGAGCCGCCAAAGATGACGATGGCGGTCATAGCCGCAAGCACGATACCGCTCGCGATGGCGGCCTTCGTAGACATTTCACCGTCGCCGGTGTAATACGTCAACGAGCTCGTAGCATTGAACGACTGCAGGCCGTTGAAGCCGAACGCGAAGCACAGGATGAGCAGCACGGCGAACACCACGCCCAGCCAGCGCTTGCCCAGACCCTGCTCGATGTAATAAGCCGGGCCGCCGCGAAATTCGCCGTCTTCGCCGCGAACCTTGAAGATCTGCGCCAAAGTCGATTCGACGAATGCCGACGCGGCGCCGACAATCGCCATAAGCCACATCCAGAACACAGCACCCGGGCCGCCCGTGGCGATTGCGGTTGCAACGCCGGCGATGTTGCCCGTGCCAACGCGGCTCGCAGTGGACACCATGAGCGCCTGGAACGACGAGATGGAATGCTTGCCGCCAACATGCTTCTTCTCGGTGAGCTGGGTGAACATGTCTTTGATGTAGCGAATTTGCACGGCCTTGGTACGAATGGTGTACCAAATGCCCGTTGCCACAAGCAGCGCCAGCAAGATGTAGGTATACATGAAGCCGTCGATTTCGCCTGTGACATCAATGAGGAATGCGTTGATGTCCACGTTGGGCCTTTCTTCGGTATGGAACGTAACTGAAACATTTTACTCCGCCGTCGACCATTTCATGAGCTGAAATACCTACACTTTTGCGGGTTGATGAGCACGAAAAAAGGGCCGAACAAATGCTCGGCCCTTCATGCGTTCCGTTTTGAAGGCGCGCGCCCTCGATTCGAAAGCGCTTTAGTTCTTGAAACTGTGAATCGGTGCGGGAATACGACCGCCGCGGGTCACGAACGCCTCACAGCTCGTTTGATTCACCGGAATGATGGGAGCGTAGCCCATGAGGCCGCCGAATTCGGCCATGTCGCCCACGCTCTTGCCCTCGACGGGGATCACACGTACGGCGGTGGTCTTCTGGTTCACCATGCCGATAGCCGCTTCATCGGCGATAATGCCTGAAATGGTGGCTGCCGTGGTGTCGCCGGGAATGGCAATCATGTCCAAGCCCACCGAGCATACGCAAGTCATAGCCTCAAGCTTCTCGATGGTAAGGCATCCGTTGGCCGCAGCGTCGATCATGTTCTTGTCTTCCGAAACGGGAATGAACGCGCCCGAAAGGCCGCCCACATAGCTCGACGCCATGATGCCGCCCTTTTTCACCTGGTCGTTCAGCATGGCAAGCGCCGCCGTGGTGCCCGGAGCGCCCACCTGGGCCAAGCCGATTTTCTCGAGCACCTCGCCCACCGAGTCGCCCTGGGCGGGCGTGGGGGCAAGCGACAGGTCGATAATGCCAAACGGTACGCCCAAGCGGCGACTCGCCTCCTGCGCCACCAGCTGGCCCACGCGTGTGATTTTGAACGCGGTGCGCTTAATGGTTTCGCACAGGAATTCGAAATCGCGTCCGATGGCCTCATCGAGCGCACGGCTCACCACACCCGGGCCCGAAACGCCCACGTTGATAACCGCGTCGCCTTCGGTCACACCATGGAAACCGCCTGCCATAAACGGGTTGTCGTCAGGAGCGTTGCAGAATGCGACGAATTTCACGCAACCGTACGAATCATTGTCGGCGGTGGCATGCGCAATGTCTTTGATGATGTGGCCCAACAGCTCCACGGCGTTCATGTCGATGCCGGTTTTCGTGGAGCCCACGTTCACGCTCGAGCACACGATGTCGGTTTCGGCGAGAGCCTGCGGAAGCGATCGGATGAGCAGCTCTTCGGCAGGAGTCATGGCCTTGTTCACGAGCGCCGAATAGCCGCCCAGCAAGTCAACGCCCACTTCCTTGCCCGCGCGGTCAAGCGTATGAGCGATTTTCACGAAGTCTTCCGACGTTTTGCAGGCCGAGGCGCCCACAAGCGAGATGGGGGTCACGGTGATGCGCTTGTTAACGATGGGGATGCCGAATTCACGCTCGATGGCTTCGCCCGTGGCGACCAGATCGCGAGCGCGCGTCGTAATTTTGGCATAGATGCTGTTGCAGAGTTCATCCACGTTGTCGCACGCGCAATCGAGCAAGCTGATGCCCATGGTGATGGTACGCACGTCGAGCTTTTCCTGCTCAATCATTTCATTGGTCTCGTGGACCTCTTGGATATTAATCATAGATATACGTCTCCAAAATGATGAATTTGGGGTGGGCCAAGGCGGCTTCGCCTCATCGAAAATGCCCGGACCTCCGCGAAGCCTCGCGACGCGGTCGCGCGAAACGCACATGCGCCCTTCGCCAAAGCCCGAGCCTTCTTGCCAACGAAAGCGGTCGCCAGCTTAGATTCGATGCATGGCGGTGAAGATTTCCTCACGCTGGGCACGCACGCGCACGCCGATTTCCTCGCCCAGGCTTTCCAGTTCAACGGCCATCGCGCCGAAGCTTTCATCGGCGGCCGAATAGTCGACAATCATCATCATGTTGAAGAAGCCGTCGATAATGGTTTGCGAAATGTCGAGCACGTTCACCTTGTGGTCCGAGAGATACGTGCACACGCGGGCAATGATGCCCACGGTGTCTTGACCGACCACGGTGATGATGGCTTTGTTCATGGCATACCTTTCCAAAGGATCTTTGAGCACTTTAGCGTAGTGTAGTATAGCGGTTCTTCGCTCACGTACAGTTTATCGCCCAACCACGCAGAATGCACGAGTTGCACGAGCAGAGCGCCGCAGCCTTCGGTAGCTGGGCGCTCGAGCAGCGCGGACGCTTTTTTGCATGAGCTCGTTTTGCTGCGTATAATGCTCGGGTTTGCACATTCTCGATGGCAGCGTTCGCGTGGCCATCGTTTTCATTTTCGATTCCGACAGGAGCGCACGCATGAGCACTACGCCCAAAACCGCCGAAGGCCGCGAGAAATTCGGCTCGCGCATCGGCTTCATTCTTATTTCGGCCGGATGCGCCATTGGCCTTGGCAATGTATGGCGTTTCCCGTATGTATGCGGCGAATATGGCGGCGCGGCGTTTGTGCTGCTCTACCTGGTGTTCTTGGTGATTCTCGGCCTGCCTATCTTGGTCATGGAATACGCCGTGGGCCGCGCGAGCCAAAAAAGCTGCGCGCGAAGCTACAACATTTTGGAACCCGAAGGCACCAAATGGCATTGGTATAAATGGTTCGCGTTCGCCGGCAATTTCATTTTGATGATGTTCTACACCACCGTCGCCGGCTGGATGATCGCCTACGCGTTCAAAATGGCAACCGGCCAGCTCACGGGGCTCGGCACCTCTGCTTCCGCAAGCGCGTCGGGCGCCGCCGAGCAGGCGTTCACGGCACTGCTCGGCGACCCGTTCCAAATGCTGTTCTGGATGGTCATTATTTGCGGCATCGGCTTTTTTATCGTTGGCCTGGGCCTGCAAAACGGCGTCGAGCGCGTGACGAAGGTCATGATGGCGTGCCTGTTCGTGGCCATTGTGATTCTGGCCATCAATTCGGTCATGCTGCCCGGCGCACATGCCGGCCTTGAGTTCTACCTCATGCCCGATTTCGGGAAGATGATCGAAAACGGCTTCGGCGATGCGGTATACGCCGCCATGGGTCAGGCATTCTTCACGCTTTCCATCGGTGCTTCGGGCATGGCGATTTTCGGCAGTTACATCGGCCGCGACCGTCGCCTGACGGGCGAAGCGGCAAGCGTCGCCGGCCTTTCCACGCTCATTTCGCTGCTCGCAGGCCTGATTATTTTCCCCGCCTGCTTCGCCTATGGCGTTTCACCCGATTCGGGCCCCAACCTGGTGTTCGTCACGCTGCCGAGCGTATTCGACCAAATGTGGGGCGGCCAGCTGTGGGGCACGCTGTTCTTCATTTTTATGAGCTTCGCCGCGCTTTCCACCGTCATTGGCGTGTTCGAAAACATCGTGGCGTTCTGCATGGACCAATGGGGCGTCTCGCGCCGCTCGGCCGTGGCGATCAACGCCGTGCTCATCATCGTGCTCTCGGTGCCGTGCATTCTGGGCTTCAACGTGTGGCAGGGAGTGCAATTCCCCGGCATCGGCGACATTCAGAGCCTAGAAGATTTCATTGTCTCGAATAACGTGCTTCCGCTGGGTGGCCTGGTGTATGTGCTGTTCTGCACAAGCCGCTACGGCTGGGGCTGGAAGAATTTCCTCGCCGAAGCAAACACCGGCGCCGGCCCGCGCTTCCCGAAGTGGGCGCATGCATGGATTGCCTATGGCATTCCCGTGCTCATGGTGGTGATTTTCATCATGGGATACATTCCGAAGTTCCAAATCTGGCTCGGATTGTAGAAGAGCACCTGCGGCAGTGCGGCCGAACCCTCTTGCGGGCCACGGCTCGTCAAAAGCATGATGAAAAACGGCTTTCATTCATCATGCGTCCAGCCTGGCGCCTGACGGATGACCGGCAATCGTCTGCGCTCAAATCCTTCTTTCCAAAGTTAAGCGCAGCCAGGCGAGCGCATAGCGAACGAAGTGAGCGGTAGTGAGCCGTGATTGCAAGGCATCCGCCAGGCGCCAGGCTGGACGCATTAACGGTCTACAGCAGCGTGTAGTGATGAATGTTGTTGGCGTCGGGCTCGCGCGCAATGCGATGCTCGGCGATAAGGTGATTCAGGATAATAATGCCGCCTTCGACGATGCACCACTTTTGGGCCGGGTAAATATCTTTCCAAGCCTGCGGCACATTCCACGTAAGGTTTTTCACCACGTCGGCGCCCGTTGCACCAGGATGCTCGGCAATGTACGCCGCCGCTTGTTCAATGCGTTCGCAATGATGGTTTTTAAGCCACGCCACACGTTCGCGCCAATCGGGGCGTATTTCGCCATGGGAATGCAGCAACCGCGAAATACCCAGGTCACACACCTTTTGCAAGTTCGCAAGATACACGCCCATGGTATCGACGACCCCCCAAGCGCAGGCCCAAACCGGGCGAGATGGCGAACAGGATGTGGTCGCCGGAAAACAACAAGCCCGACCCACGGTGGAAAAGCGCGAGGTGGCCGGGCGTGTGGCCCGCAGTATCGACGACCTCGAGCTTCGTTTGCCCCACTACAATAACGTCGCCTTCTGCAACGAATTTCAAGTTGCGCCCCTCGGGCTTGAAGCTGGGAATGCCCATGCCGTAACGAGCCGATTTATGCACAAGGTCGCAATCGAACCCCTCGGCGCTTACCTGGGCTTCGGTAATGCGCAGATATTCGACGTCGCTTGAAGCGGCCATGAGGTTGAAGTCGGTGAGGCTCAGGGCAATGAGTGCTTCCTTGGGAGCCACATGATCGATGAGACCGGCATGGTCCATATGCAAATGCGTCAAGAAAAACGACATGCGCGCCTTATCAATGCCGAGCTCGTCGATTGCCGCGTCGAGCAGAGCGGCGCCTTCGGGCGTCGGCGCCCCTGTATCGACGGCCAAGCATTCGCCCCCGTCGCAAATAAGGTAGCAATTCGTCTCTGACGTGGAGATATTCAAAAACGGCACGCGCACGAGATACACATCGGGGCTCGAGTTGATTTGGCGATAATGCTTGCCTACTGCATAGGGGGTTTCGTGGGCAAACGCGCCCGCACCCTTCAGCATGCGTTCGCTCGCCTCGGCAACGCCCTCGTTCATACGCAGCCCCCTCCGTTATCATGCGTGGCACGAACCACGCCCAGTTCATTCATCTTACGCAAACAATTCGAACTCGAGGTACATGGGCAAAAAGCGCACAATAAATGGCGACGAGCGGTGTTTTGCATTTCGAGCCGGCCGCCTGCGCCCATCGAAGTACGCAACCTAAAGCTTTTTCCTGCGGACACGGAAGGCATCCATGGGCTCAATTCGCAGGCCATTCTTGTTGTAGCTCACCGCTAAATTTCCCTGGATGTTCGACACGAAGCCCGATTTGCCCAAGCCATCGAGACAGGTTTCGATGGAAGCCGTTTCGATGCGGACATCACGGCCAAGCGCGAGTGAAAGCACTCGGTCGATTACGCGACGAGCAAGTGGACGCTCAACATGCGTCATGTCGGGCGAAACCAAGAAGCCCTCGCTCGGGAGCTGGCCCAACGGTCGCACCCTGGAAAGAAGCAGTTCGCGCGCCTGGCCGGCGAGCATGTCATCTTCTTCGGCGATAAGGTTCATCGTGCGCGTGAGCGTTTCGAGCAGGCGTGGGTTACGCTCTTTGGCGCGAGGCACGATTTCGTGACGCACGAACGCGCGGAAGTGATCGGTATCGGCATTGGTGACATCTTCGCGCCACAGCTCGCCCAATTCATCTCGCACGGGGCACGGGCGCCCCGCGATGAACGCGCGCAAGTCATCACGCCCCAACTCGAGCAGCGGGTGGCACACACGCATGCCATCGATATTCACGCAGTAATTCATGGAACGAAACCCGCCCGGGCCCGTACCCACAATCGAACGCATATAGAAGTTCTCCACGCGGTCGTCTGCAGTATGCGCAGTGTATACGCGCGCTGATTCTTCGGAAAAGCCCAGGTGAAAACGGGTGCTTTCAATCGCCTGACGCGCGGCTTTATACCGCTCGTCGCGCGCGATGGCCTCCATGTTGCCGCCCTGTCGCACGATTGCCGACACGTCGATTTCACACATGAACAGCGGAAGGCCGAGCGCTTCCGCCAGCTTCGCAACAAATCGGGCGTCGCCTTCGGACGCCTCCCCGCGCAGCTTGTGGTTCACATGCAGCATAACCGCTGCGCCCAAATCGCCGGCTGCCACCATATCGGCAACCATGTATGCCAGCGCACAGCTGTCGGAGCCGCCGCTCACCATGGCCACCGCAAAGGCGTCGGCTCCCGCCATCTTGTGCGCACGCACCGTATCAAGCGCGCGATTGTATACGGTTTTTTGTGCCATGGCGGCCCCTATCATTCAAAAACGCCTGGCCGGTTCATCGGCCAGGCGCCTATTTTCGAAAAACACTCGTTACTGCGCGGCTTCAAAAATCTCGGAGAATTCGTTCATCAGGCGCTTTACTGGCAGACCGACGATATTGTCGAAGTCGCCATCGATGCTCTCGACCAAGGCACGGCCGTCACCTTGAATGCCGTAAGCGCCAGCCTTGTCCATGGGCTCGCCGCCAGCAACGTATTCGGCAATAACCTCGTCGGTGAGTTCCTTAAACGTCACACGGCTCGTTTCGGTGAACGTGCGGAAACCCAACGAAACCTCTTTATTGGGCGGCGCGCTCACAAGCCACACCGAAACGCCCGTAATAACATGATGGGGACGGCCAGAAAGCTCGCCCAAAATGCGACACGCGTCGTCTTCGTCGACGGGCTTGCCGTAGATTTTTCCGTTCGCCGCAACCACGGTGTCGGCGCCGATGATCGCCGCGGCACCCACGTATTCGGGATCGCCAAGCACCTGCTGCACAATGGCGCCCGCCTTGCGCTCGGCGAGCTTTTTGGCGGCCTCCTCGGGCTGGCGCAGCAAATCGGGCTCGAGGGATTCGTCCACATCGGCGCTCAGCACCGTAAACGAAACGCCCTCCCGCTCGAGCAGTTCACGACGGCGGGGGCTCCCGCTTGCAAGAATGATTTCAACTTTCTGGGGCATGAACTTTCCTTTCCGGTGTTCTTTCGAACGAAGACCGTGTCAATATCGCACGGCAGCGAGGCGCGGCGGCTCCCTTCAATGGGCCGTACGTCGCGATGCGCTTGGGCGCATTCCAGAGGCGCACCACCCGCGAATCGCCGCACCAATCTCGTCTTGCCTATATATCTATCGCCGTTCGAGCAAAATAATATTCTCGGCGTGGCTCGTGTGCGGGAACATATCCACCGGCTGCATTTCCACTATGCGCCAACCGCGTTCAGCGAGAAACGCCGCGTCGCGCGCCTGCGTTTGAGGGTTGCACGAAATGTAGACGATGCGTTTGGGCGCAAGCTCGCACGCAGCCTTCAGAAATTCCGGCGTGGAACCCGCACGAGGCGGATCCATCATAAGCACGTCGAGCGGCGCCCCCTCGTCGGCCATGCGGTGCATGTATTCGCCCGCGTCGGCCGCAACGAATTCGGCGCGCTTGATGCCGTTGTGGCACGCGTTATTGCGGGCGTCGGCCACGGCATCGGGGCGCTCTTCGACGCCAATCACGCGCGCAGCACCCGGGTTGCCATCGACGCCACGCGCAGCCACAAGTCCAATCGTGCCCGTGCCGCAGTACGCGTCCATAAGCACCTCGGTGCCCGCAAGCTTTGCCATCTCGATTGCACGACAATACAGCACTTCCGTCTGCGTTGAGTTGACCTGGTAAAACGATTTCGAGGAAATGCGGAAACTCAGCCCGCACAACTCATCGAGAATAAAGCCTGGGCCAAACAGCGTGCGTTCCTTATCGCCCAAAATCACATTCGTTTGACGCGTGTTCACATTCTGCACGACCGTCGTGATGGACGGGTGCTTCTCGCGCAACGCGCGCACGAAGCCTTTCGCGCCAGGGAATTGATCTTCGCGCGTGACCACCGTGACCATGATTTCACCCGACGTATGCCCGACGCGCACCTGCACATGGCGAAGGAAGCCCTCGTCGGTGTCTTCGTCGTATGGCTCGATGCGGAAACGGCGCATGAGGTCGCGAATCGTAAGAATAATGCGCTTGGCTTCGCGATTTTCGAGCAGGCATTCGTCAGAATCGATCACGCGGTGCGTTCCGCGTTCGTACATGCCGCACAAAACACGCATTTGACGTGCTTTTTTGTCCCATATGCCAACATAAGGCGACACGACCTTGTTGCGATAGTAACGCGGGTCGTCCATGCCTAGAATAGGCCGCACCGCCGTTTCGGAATCGAGCAAACCGTCGAAAAGCCCTTCGACTTCATGCTGTTTGCGTTTCAGCTGTTCGGCATAAGGCACGGCAAGCCATTCGCAACCGCCGCATTTGCTATCGATGGGACAGAAAAACGCCCCTGGCGCAACGCCCCCTCGAGCACAGCCCGCACGAAGCCCACCGTTGCGACGAACTGGTGCGGCCTTGGCGAACTTAGTCGGTTTGCCCGATTTGGATGACTTTCCCGATTTGTTCGACTTGTTCGGCCTATTCGGCCTGCTCGCATCGCTCGGCCCGCCCGGCTTGCCTGGCTTGCCCAGCCTGTCCAGATTGTTTTTGCCGAAACGGGCGTCCATCGAGTGATTTCCGCCCTTGCGATTCGGCTTCGTGCCGTCGAAGGTTGCCAATTCGTTTTTCGCGGGCGCACCGCCCTTCGCGCCACGGCTTTTCGACGCGCGACGCTCGTCGACCTTTCCTGGTCGAGCACTCGGCTTGCGACGCTGAGCAGCAGCACCGCGCGCCGTAGATGAGTTTTTGTGATTTCCGCTTTTCATGCCTGCCATTCTACTATGCGTCGCCCACGCACGGCACCGTCCATCCGCGGCAACACGCCCCGTACACAGGCATTTTCGCCACACGCGCAACTCGCGTATAATTGGCGACTGAAAAAACCACGCCGCGTGACGGCGTTTTAAGGCCACCCAGAAAGGCCACCCATGCCATCATTTTTCAAAGACCTTCGCGAATTCTTATGGCTCTACCGCCAAGGATTCCGGCCAACCGAATATCTTCGCAACTCCGACCGCATCTCATTGCACGCCTGCGGATGGCGCGCAAACGGAAGCGGGCGCATGAAAACGGCCCGCGACGCCGTCGCCTACCTCGAAGGGTCGATGCCTGAGCAGTGGCGCCAGGTGTACTGCGGCCTCACGCCGTTTCTCGTATCGGATCGAGGCAACGTGCGCCTTATCGACGGGTCCGAGCCGCGCATGATGCTCGCAAACGGGCGCTACCAAATCGCCTACAAGCCCGAAGAGCAGCACCCTTCACGACGCGGTCGCCGCGGCGGCATGGCCCACAAGAAACGCGTATACCGTTCGGTGCTCGTAGCCATGGCATTCCTCGATTTCAAAAAAGGCGATGCCGAACATGAGGTTCATCACGTTAATGGATACCGCACCGACGATCGCCTGGTGAACCTCATGGTGCTCACACACGACGAGCACACTCGCATCCACAACATGGGGCCCTGCGGCCTAACGGCGCCGCTCGACGATGCCGTACGCGACGCTGGGCTTCTCGCAAAAGTGAAGCCCATGGGCACAATGAAGCTGCGCCGCATAAAGAAGAAGGCGCTCAAACGCGCGCTCGAGGCGCCCAAAGCGGCCAAAAACGCGATTGCAAACGACAGTGCGAATAATGGCGAGGCGCTCGACGCCCCAGAGATTTCGGGCGACGAATCGCATAAACCGAACCGCGCGGAAATAATCCCCGCTGAAGCGCCTGCTGGCACGTTTGTCTGCAATCCCCTGCCCGTGCTTGACGAGACGGGCGTATTCGTCACACCCGAAGCGCCTGAAATTCTCGCCATTAAGCGCGCGGAAGAAGCCCAGCACGAGGCCGAGAAACGTGCCGCCGAAGAAAAAGCTGCGGCAGAAGAGGCCGAGCTGGCGGCGATCCCCGCACGCGGCAACCATAAGGCCGAAGAGAAATCGAGCCTTCAAGCGGCCGCCGAAGAGGGCATGGCCGAAGTAGCCGAAAAAATCGACGCCGCCTGTGTGCGTTCGGGCGCCCGCGCGCAGGAAATGATTAATGGAGAAGGCCCGACCAAGGCAGCCAAACGGCGCGCGAGCAAAAAACGCGCCGAAGCCCGTCGAGCTGAAGAAAAAGCAGCCCGACGCGAGGCTCAGAAGCAGATTGCTCGCAAAGAATCGCAGGTCGAAAGCGATATCCCCGACGAGGCAAGCGCAGAGGTCGAGTGTATAAGCGAATGCCCCCAGGACGCCTTCATCGCCGCAGAGGGCGAATCTGCCATCGATGACACCGCCGCCGAAGCAGGCGAAACCGCCATCGACGAGGTTGCCGTCGCAGAGGGCAAAGCCGCCATCAATGAAGCCTTCATCGTCGAAGAATTGACGGAAGCGGAGGTTTCCGAACAGGGCGAGCTCTCTGGCCAGAGTGTGCCGTCTTGTCAAAATATACCCTCTGAGCAGGGTATTTCTGCAGAGCAGCGTACCCCTTCCGATGAGGTCGCCCCCGAAAAGCAGGCGTCTCCTTCGCAGCAGGCTCCCCTTTCGAGACAGGCTTTCCCTTCAAAGGGGGCCGATTCTTCAGAACGAGCCTCTTCTTCGAAGCAATCCGACCAGAAATCTGTTAAATGCCGCGAGCATTTAACAGGTTCGGAGCAGGTCGACTCTTCGAAACAACTCAACCCTTCAGGACGGGCCAATTCTTCAGAACAAGATGCCTTTTCAAGACGGACCTCTTCTTCGAAGCAGCCCGACCAAGAATTCGCTAAGAAAAACGAGCGGGCGATTCCCACCACGCAATGCAATCCGTCACAACAAAACGCGCCATCGAGGCAGGCCGAGCAAAAATCTGCTAAACGCTGCGAGCATTTAACGGGTTCGAAGCGCGATACGGCAGAGGCCGATTGGGCCGCCGCGCGTGAAGTGCTTGCGCGCGAGACCAGGGGCTACCTGAAAGCGGCACGTAAGCTTTCTCGCAAAGACGATGCCGGCAGCAAACAGTTCGCTTCCGCTGCGAAACCGGTGTATAAGGCGCTCAAGCCCTTCCTCACCTGCTCCGACGAAGTGTGCACTTTCGACGCGTGCCTTGTCTGCATTCGCCTTATCGCGCAAGATGCGCAAACCCGCGCACAACACGGACAACCGGAGTTGCCGCAAACAACGCATTCGTTGCTCGGCAATTTCCAAAAGCTCATGAAGGCTTCTGTGCGCAAGCTCATTCGCGCTGACGAAATCGTTGCCGCGTGCACTGAAGAGCTGCTGCGCGAAGAAGCGGCCAAGCCGGTTTACAAATCGCTTCCAAATAGCCCGTTGAAGCAATGCCTTGATATCATCAGTTCAAAGAAGCCGAAGGAAGCCGCCGAGCCGGACGAGGCGCCTCGGGCCAAGCCCGAAGAAAACACGACAACGGAAGGTAAGGCTTCCGAGAGCAAGCGCCGCCGAAGGAGGCGCCGCAAGAAAGAATACGCCGAAAACAAGGGGCCCGAAAAGCACAACCGAAGCGCGGAATCCGAAGAAGAAACCAAAGCAGAAGCAGCCCAGTAAGACTCGCAGAAAGGCATCATCATGAATTTCATCGTTCGCTGGCTCATTACCGCCCTTGCCGTTGCGTTTACCGTTTGGCTCGTTCCTGGCATCGGCTTCGCCACAGCAGGCAATTCCGTCATCGACGTCGTGGCGTTCGCGATTGTGCTTGCCCTGCTCAATATGGCCGTGAAGCCTATTCTCCAAGCGCTAAGCCTGCCTATCACAGTGCTTACGTTTGGCCTGTTTTATCTGGTCGTGAATACGGCAATGCTGTACTTGGCATCGGGTATCTCGGGTGGGCTGTTCGGCGTTGATTTTTATATCGCGTCATTCGGCAGCGCATTCATCGCAAGCATCGTAATTAGCATCGCAAGTTCGGTTTTGAACTCCATCATCGAATAGGAGCCCGGCGAAAGCGCCCACCCCGCAAAGCACCGTCAATCCCGCACGCACCATCACCGCAAACAAAAAAGGAGCCTTTCGGCTCCTTTTTTGATGCGCGTCGTTCTTACTCTTCGTCGCTCTTGACCCAAGAGAACATGTCGCGAATCTTCGCGCCCGTCTTCTCGATCTCGTGGTTGTTGATGGCCTCGCGCTGCTCGAAGAGCCACTTGTGACCGTTCTTGCAGTCGGCAACGAATTCCTTGGCGAACTCGCCGTTCTGGATGCGAGTGAGGATTTCCTTCATGGCTTCACGAGACTGCTCGTTGATGACCTTCGGACCAGCGTAGTACTCGCCGTACTCAGCCGTGTTGGAGATGGAGTAGTTCATGAAGTGAATGCCCGACTCGTACATGAGGTCGACAATCATCTTCATCTCGTGATAGCACTCGAAGTACGCGAGCTCGGGCGGATAGCCAGCCTCAGTCAGGGTCTCAAAGCCAGCCTTCACAAGCTCAACGAGGCCGCCGCAAAGAACAGCCTGCTCGCCGAAGAGGTCTTCCTCGGTCTCCTGCGCGAAAGTCGCCTTGATGATACCGGAACGGGCACCGCCGACGCCCCAGCAATAGGACATGGCGATATCCCACGCATCGCCAGTAGCGTCCTGAGCGACGCATGCGAGGTCAGGCACGCCAGAGCCCTCGGTGAACTGACGGCGCACAATGTGGCCCGGGCCCTTGGGAGCGCACATGATGACGTTGACGTCCTCGGGAGCCTTGATGTAGCCATAGTGGATGTTGAAGCCATGCGCGAAAGCGAGCGTATCGCCAGCATGCAGGTGCGGGGCGATGTGCTGCTCGTAAACCTCGGGCTGCAGCTCGTCGGGAATAAGAATCATGATGACGTCAGCCTCTTCGGCAGCCTCGTCCTCGAGCATGACCTTCAGGCCAGCTTCTTCAGCCTTAGCCCAGCTCTTGGAGCCTTCGCGCAGGCCAACGCGAACGTCGACGCCCGAGTCCATGAGGTTGAGCGCATGGGCATGGCCCTGCGAGCCATAACCAATAATCGCAACCTTCTTACCCTTGATGACTTCGGGGTTCACGTCATTTTCGTAATAGATAGTAACAGCCATGGGTTTCTCCTTTTCTTTGACTGTATACAACTTGATCATCCCATCGGGCTTTTGGCGTGCGGGGATACGCATGTGCTCAAACAGTCCTGAGCTCGCACGAACAGCACTTCATGTGCTGTTCGGCTCGTGGGGAACTGCGCATTGCGCCCCCCCGCACGCCAAAAGCCCTCCATGGTCTCAAAACTCGCAACGATGCAGCTCAAAGCTGCGTCGCGCGTTTTCCTTCCCTAACGCAACCCTTCTTGCAAATCATTCGACCAGCAAGGCGGCCAATGCGCTGAGGAATCGGCCCAATCTAGTCCTTCGAATTCCTCGACATGGCGATTTTGCCAGTTCGAACGAGCTGCTTCAGGCCATAGGCTCGGAAGAGATCTTCCATCGCCTCAAGCTTGCTTTCGTCACCCGTCGCCTCAATCGTGAGCGAGTTTTTGCCCACGTCCACGATATTGGCTCGGAAAACGTTCGCAATCTCGATAATCTCGTGACGGCGATCGGGCGGTGCGCTCACCTTGAACAATGCTAGTTCGCGCTCGATAGCGTCTTCGTCGGTGAGGTCGGTGATTTTGTACACGCTTACCAGCTTGTGCAGCTGCTTGGTGATTTGCTCGTAGCCAACCTCGTCGGCGTTCACGATTGCCGTAAGGCGGCTCATCGTAGAATCTTCGGTAGGGGCAACGGTAAGCGACTCAATGTTGAAGCCACGGCGTGAAATCATGCCGGTCACGCGCGAGAGCACGCCCGACTTGTTTTCGACCAACACGGAAAGGATGTGCTTCATTATTCCTCGCCCTCCTTTTCGTCTTTCTTGCCGACGCCCTTGCCGTTCACGCGAACAGCGCCAAGCGTAACGTCAATCGCGCCAATCACGTTATCGAGCGCGGCGCCCGGCGCAACCATGGGATACACGTTCTGGTCGGGCGAAATGGCAACATCGAGCAAATACGGCTTCTCGCTCGCAAGCATGCGCGCAATCGCGGGAGCCACGTCTTCGGGCTTCTCGATGCGCTCGCCTTCCCAACCGTATGCGTCGGCGAGCTTCACGAAGTCGGGCACCGGATCGAGAATCGTGGACGAATAGCGCTCGTGGTAGAACAGCTTCTGCCACTGATGAACCATGCCCAGCGCGCGATTGTCGAGCAGGAACACCTTCACGGCGGTATTGTTGATGGCCGCGGTCGCCATTTCCTGGCTGTTCATCTGGAATGATCCATCGCCAGCAACACACACAACCTGCTTGTCGGGGCAACCGAACTTGGCACCGATAGCAGCGGGGAAACCGAAGCCCATGGTACCCAAGCCGCCGCTCGAAAGGAACGAGCGTGTGGTGCAGATACTGCGCCGCCCACATCTGATGCTGGCCAACCTCAGTCGTTACAATGGAGTTGTCGGGGTCGAGCTGCTTGGAAAGCTCGTCAAGCGCAACTTCAGGAACGATCTGGTTCGGATAGTCGTTGAACTGGTCGTCGTAATACGGCCAGCGCTCACGCCATTCGTTCACCGTTTCGACCCATTCGGCATCGACAGGCGTAGCGCCCGATTTCTCGAGCTGGGCCACGATGCCGCCCAAAATGCCCTGGGCATCGCCGACGATGGGCACGTTCGCTTCACGAATCTTGCCAATTTCGGCCGGGTCGATATCGATATGGATGACCTTGGCGTTCGGCGCGAATTCATCAAGCTTTCCGGTCACGCGGTCGCTGAAGCGGGCACCGGCAGCAATGATGAGGTCGCATTCCGTCATGGCCATGTTGGCGTATTTGGAGCCATGCATGCCCACAGGACCCAAGCTCAGCGGATGCGAGCTGGGGAAACAACCTTTACCGAGCAGCGTGGTGACCACGGGAATCTGCATAGCTTCCGCAAGCGCCTCCAATTCCTGGCACGCATGGGAGCTCACGATGCCGCCGCCCGCGTAGAGCAGCGGGCGCTTCGAGGTCTCGATGAGCGCGGTCGCCTGCTTGATTTGCTTGGCGTTGCCCTTATACGTGGGGCGATAGCTGGGAATGTTCACGCTATCGGGATAGTGGAACACCATTTCGGCGCCCTGCAAATCGCTCGGAATATCGATGAGCACGGGGCCCGGACGGCCAGTCGAAGCGATATAGAACGCCTCGCGGAACGTCTCGGTAAGGTCATCGGTCGATTGCAGAAGGAAGCTGTGCTTCACGATGGGCATGGTGATGCCCACGATGTCAGATTCCTGGAACGAGTCAGTGCCGATAACGCCGCGCGTGACCTGGCCCGTGATAACCACCATAGGAATGGAATCCATGTATGCGGTCGCAATGCCCGTCACCGTGTTCGTTGCGCCCGGGCCGCTCGTTACCAGCACAACGCCAACCTTGCCCGTGGCGCGCGCATAGCCGTCGGCCATGTGCGTGGCGCCCTGTTCGTGGCGAGCGAGCACATGGTGCAGCTTCTTGCTGTCGTACAACGCATCGTAAATTTTGATGGCCTGGCCACCGGGGTAGCCGAACACGGTGTCGACGCCTTCGGCCTCAAGCGAAGCGATAATCGCCTGGGCACCCGTCATCGTTTTGCCCTCGTGCTCGGTGTGGCTGCCAGGTCCAAGCGGCTTGCCTTCAATGGCGAGCTGCTTTTGAGCCAGCTTGTCAGTCAAGGTGTTCATCATGAGACATACGCTCCCTTGTCGGCGCTTGAAACGAGTTTCGCGTACTTGGCAAGCACGCCGTGGTTATGCTTGGGGGCAGGCGCCACAAAAGCGGCACAGCGAGCAGCGAGTTCTTCGTCGCTTACGTGCAACTCGAGCTTGCCGCCTTCAATATCAACGGTGACCTGGTCGCCGTCTTCAATAAGGGCGATTGGGCCGCCAGCTGCAGCTTCAGGGCTTACATGGCCAACGCAGGGACCCTTCGAGGCGCCGGAGAAGCGCCCGTCGGTGATGAGCGCCACGGACTTGGAAAGCCCCATGCCCACGATGGCAGACGTCGGCGTGAGCATCTCGCGCATGCCGGGGCCGCCAGCCGGGCCCTCATAACGGATGACGACGACGTCGCCCGCCTTGATCTCGCCTGCGAAGATGGCCTTGCAGGCTTCCTCTTCGGAATTGAAGCAGCGCGCAGGGCCGGTGTGCGTGAGCATCGAGGGGTCGACGGCCGACTTCTTCACGATGCCACCGTCGGGGGCGACGTTGCCGTGGAGCACGCGCAGCGCACCGACCTTCGTGAACGGGTTGTCGTGTGTGCGACACACCTCGCCATCGGCGGGTTTCGTGCAGTTCTTTATATACTCGGGGAGGGTGCCCATGCAGGTAAGGGCGGACTCATCGAGAAGCCCCAGCTCATTGAGCTCATGCATGACGACCGGCACACCACCCACGGCATAGAGGTCGATAAGCGGGCGCGGGCCAGAGGGCTGCAGCTTCACCAAATGCGGCGTGCGGGCGCTTGCGGCATCCCAATCGTCCATGGTGATGGGGTGGCCGGCCGCCATGGCAATAGCGGTCAGATGGAGCACCGTATTGGTAGAGCCGCCGAATGCCATGTCGCATTCCATGGCGTTGTGAATTGCCGCCTCAGAAATGATGTCCTTGATGCAAATGCCCTTTTCGAGCAGCTCCATGACCTTCATGCCCGCATGCTTCGCCAAGCGCAGACGCTCGGAGTACACCGCAGGGATGGTGCCGTTGCCGGGAAGTGCAATGCCCAAAGCCTCGCACAGGCAGTTCATCGAATTCGCAGTGAACATGCCCGAGCAGCTGCCACACGTGGGACATGCGGTGTCTTCGTAGTACTTGAGCTGCTCTTCGGTCATCGTGCCAGCACTCACCTGGCCCGCGCCGTCGAACAGGGTGTTCAGATCGGTCGTGGGACCGCAGTTGCAACCAGCTTCATGGCCGGGAAGCATGGGGCCGCCGGAAACGAAAACCGTAGGAATGTTCACGCGCAGGGCGCCGAGCACCATGCCAGGGACAATCTTGTCGCAATTGGGAATGCATACGGCAGCATCGAATTGATGGCCTTGAACAGCGCATTCGAAGCTGTCGGCGATAGCTTCGCGGGAAACGAGCGAGTAATGCATGCCATCGTGGTTCATGGCAATGCCGTCGCACACGCCGATGGTGGAAATTTCGAACGGAACGCCACCGGCCATATAAATGCCGGCCTTCACAGCTTCGCAAATTTTATCGAGGTTATTGTGACCCGGAATAATGTCGTTGCGGGAATTGAACACCGCGACGAGGGGCTTCTTCATTTCTTCATCGGTAAGGCCGTCGGCCTTCAGCAGGCTGCGGTGGGGAGCACGCGCCACGCCAACTTTAACGGCATCGCTACGAAGTTGCATCGTTTCTTCCTTCTTCCTTCAAGCGTTATCGCTAACCCAAGGAATGCGGTCGACCGAAGAGACTTCGCTCTCGATGCCTTATCACGGAAGGCGCCGGCGTTGCATACTGACGGTGGCGCGCGGTGGGTGTTCCGCGTTGGCCAGCTGCGTTCAGCTTCGCTGCTCGAGGGAGTTTTCGGAGCCGTCCACCGCAGGTTCTCAGTCTGCCTGCTTGCTGTGGGATGGGTTCGTTCCTACTCGCCCTGTCGTCGCATTTATTGAGTGACGTTGATTATACGGGGCGCGACCCCAAGCGCAAGGGGCTATCGCACTTTAATGCGATAAAGTGAACGAATTTCACAAAATAGTTGCGTGAGTTGCGAACAGGCAACTTTTCACTGCGAGCGGAAACCAGTCAGCTGCTCGCAGCGAAAACGCGCGCCACCGGCCGTGAAGCGTCCAAATACGGGCGCCAAACAGTTGGCAAGCGAAAAATTTTCGTCAAACAAAGCCCCACTGCGTCACAATGTCCTCGTGAATAATATTGAGGAAGTCAAAGGAAGCACCATGTGCGAAGCATGCTCAATCGAATCGAATCAGGCGCCGCAGGACATGGCCTACACCCCCGGAAAACCGTTCCCAACACATCACGCGCAAAACGCAAGTGATTACCTGAATGCGGCGCTATCGGCCGAACGTTGGATTGCAACCTTCGAGCACAAGACGCCCGAAGGCATCTTCTGGCAGCAGGACGCGAGCCAGCCAATCGACCTATCGCTGTACAGCGGGTCGGCCGGTGTAGCGTATTTCTATCTGAAACTCACCGAGGTCACCGGCAACGCCGAGTTCGCCGAGAAAGCACGCTGCGGGCTTTCCTACGCAGCCGCGCATTGGCGCGACCTGCTGCTTCCCGAGCAGGCCGCCTTCCAAGATAACCGCGAGGGCGTGCCTGGCGTGCATCTAGGCGCCCACATGGGCGTTGGCGGTGTGGGCCTCGTGCTCATCGAAGGCGCTAAAACCTTCGCGGAAAGCAGAGACGCCGAAAAGTATCGCCGGGCGGCACAAGCAATCGGACGCTTCTATACCGACGAATCTGCGCAACAAGGCGAAAGCGGCCCCTATTGGACCGGCAGCCCCGCGTTACTGATGGACGGCGGCATTATGCTATTCCTCATCGCACTCTACGAAACGTTCGGCGATCAGCAGTTGCTTGAATTCATCAAGGCCGCTGGCGCACAATACCTGCGCTGGAGCGCGGAAAGCCCGCGCGGCGGCGTCGATTTCAACGGTGCGGGCATCGAAACCCCATTCGATTGGCCGAATTTCGCCTTCGGGAGTGCTGGATCGGGATATCTGCTCGCGCATCTTTTCCGCATCACGGGCGATGCCCGTTATCTTGAAGTTGCACGCAGATGCGCCGATTTCCTCGACGCCGTAGCCGTGCCGCAAAAACGAGGCAAGCTCATCCCCCACAAATTGGGCGGAGATGACGAATTCACAGTCTTCTACTTGGGATATTGCCACGGCATCGCAGGAACATTGCGCTTCCCCACCCTGATGGGGACCCTCGACAACGATATTCGCTGGGCAACGATGGTCAATCAACTCGCCGACGGAGCCGAAGCGCTCGGCGCACCCGAGCATATGTCGGCCGGCCTCTGGAATACCGTATGCTACTGCTGCGGTCACGCCGGCATGGCGCATACATTCTTGGGTCTGTACTGCATCGATGGGTCGCCGCGCTGGCGCGAGTTCGCCACACGCTGCGGCGATATATTGCTGGGCTCGATGAAAACGCACGCCGATGGGTCGGCCTCTTGGCCTTTCGCATGGGAGCGAGTGCACCCCGAAGAGCTCTCGCAGCGCATCGGTTTCTACGACGGCGCAGCTGGCATCGCATCCACGTTGCTCGAACTGTTCATGCTTGAACGCGACGATTATCACTGGCAACGCATGATCGACGACCCCTTTCCCGAGGACCCGCGCCGCTAAACGCAAGCCCATCCCAAGTCGCGCCACCGGTAAAACATCCCACGTGCGCCTCGTACTCAAGCGTCTTGCCAGCATCTGAACGCCAGGCATCGGGTTGGTAACGGCCGCGCAACTGCGGCGGTTCGCGCGTAAGCCGCCAGGTACCATAGTAGGTGCGCGGAAAGGAAGCTTACATGCAGCCATCGAGCACTCTTCAACCCGTCGGCACGCAGCAGCACATCGAAACCCATCCAGGCACCACCGAGTCCGAAGAGCAATCTCTTCCCTCGATCGATTTGCCGCTCGATGCCGATTTCTACGGCGATTACTTACAGAAACTAAAGGAAATTACCTGGCGTTTTGAGATATCTCTCGAGACGTATTTAATGGAGCGCGGCATAAACCGCGAGCGCAAGCCCATTTCATCGTGGAAAACGCGCATCAAGTCGCCCGACAGCATGAGGGAAAAACTCATCAAGCGAGGATACGAACCTACTGCCGAAAATGCCGTATACGCCGTGCATGATGCAGCTGGCGTGCGCGTGATTTGCCCACTCGTCGACGACGTCGCATCGGTCGCGCAGTTCATTCGCGAGCTCCCATGCTTCGAGGTCGTGCAGGAAAAAGACTACATTTTGCACCCAAAGCCAAACGGATATCGCAGCTACCACATGATTCTTGCGCGCACGAACGATTCGGAACTCGACCCCGATGCAACGAGGCGAGCCGCGGCCAAGGCGGCCATTGAAGCGCAAGAGATTTCCCTGTCGCAGCTTATCGACCAACTGAATACATCGGGCACATTCGATGCCGTCGAGTCAAAGGGGGCCGAAGCGCAGACTGGCGATAATCGCTTCGAATTCGGCCGTCGCATGTGCGTCGAAGTTCAACTTCGCACCATCGCGATGGATAGCTGGGCAAGCATCGAGCACGACCTCAAATACAAGAAAGATGTGCCTAACCAGGAGTTTTTGCAGGCCGAGCTCAAACGCTGCGCCGACGAGATGGCGGCGACCGATCTGTCGTTGCAAACTATCGCCGACTTGATCAACGTAAAGCAAATCGGCAAAAAGTGACAAAAGTTGCGAATTCGGGGGCGTATTTGCCGGAATCGCCGCGCTTCGAGGACCCATGAAGCCGTTTCAGAGTAGAGGTTGGCCCTATTTGCAAGATATATCTTGCAAATAGGGCCAACCTCCCTTGCTTTTAATGCTGAAAAGCCCCCGGATTCGCAACTTTTGGCAAAAACGGGCGCCTCGCTTTACGCTAGACCAATTCTCGGAGCAGCAATCAAGTTCACACTCCTCGTCACACGGAACGCAAACCCATACGCCAGCTACGCTCTAGTTGCAAACCTTGCCGGGGTTCAAAATGCCCTTCGGGTCAAACGCCTGCTTAATACTTGCCATCAGGGAAAATGCCGTATCACCCACCGATTCGCGCAGGTATTCCTTTTTCGCATGTCCAATGCCATGCTCGCCAGAAACCTGACCGCCCAGCTCGTTGCATTTCGCGTACGCCGCATGCATAACACGCGTCGACTTCTCAAGAAACGCCTCACGCTCAATACTGTTTCCGCAACAATAAATATGCAGGTTGCCGTCACCCGCATGGCCGAACGAGCGAATGAGCACGTCGTTCTCGACACCCATATCATGAATAAAGCCCAGGAATTCGGCAATTTTGTCGACGGGAACCACCACGTCCATCTCGTCGAGATGCTCGGTTTCGGCCTCGATTACCGTGAGAAACGCGCTGCGCGCCGCCCATACCGCCGCCTTGTCGGCTGGGTGCTCGATAACGAACGTGTCGAAGGCGCCCGCTTCTTCGCCAATTTCGGCCAGCGTTTCGGCGCGCTGAAAAATCTCGTCCTCGTCGTTGCCATCGAGCGTGACCAGGATATATGCACCGCATTCATTGCCGTCGACCACCGTGGGGATAATTTTGTTCCCCGTGTATTCGGCCGAAGAGTCCACGATATCGCGCTCCATAAACTCGATAGACTGCGGATTTAAACCCGCAAGCTTGATTTTCGGCACAGCGGCAATGGCGGTTTGGATATCGCTGAACGAGAGAATGAAACTCATGTCTTCTTTGGGATTAGGGATAAGCTTCATGGAGAGCTCGGTGATAACGCCCAACGTGCCCTCCGAGCCAATCATCAAGTGCAGCAAGCTGTAGCCCGAACTCGTTTTCGCGACCTCGCGGCCCAGTCGCAGCACCTCGCCGCTCGGCAGAACCACCGTCATGGCAAGCACATAGTCGCGCGTAGTGCCGTATTTCACGGCTCGCATACCTCCGGCATTCGTGGACACGTTTCCGCCGATAGACCCCGTTTTCTCACCCGGATCGGGCGGATACATAAAGCCATGGTCGATTGCATCGGCCGCCAAATCGCACAAGCGCACGCCCGGCTGTACGCGCACGAACAGGTTGTTCTCGTCGTATTCGAGAATTTTATCCATACGCATGGTGCACAGCGCAATGCCGCCCGCCAATGGCGTGCTTCCACCCACCAAGCCCGTTCCCGCGCCGCGCACCGTTACGGGGATATTGTTTGCACTCGCGAGCTTCATAATGGCCGACACTTCATCGGTGTTTGCGGGAAGAACCACAGCGTCGGGCATGTGCGTGCCGTAAATAGGCATCTCGTCGTGGGCGTAGTCCTCGTTGATATCTTCGCCCGTAAGGCAGTTGTCCTCGCCGACGATAGCGGCGAGCTCAGCGACAAGCTCGCCCGTGAGTTCGTTATATTCGACCATGGCTTCCTTCCCATGCGCTTGCAACGCACAGCGACACGCGGCAGAAATCGACCGCAGCGCAATTAACACCGTATAAAGTTTCGTTGTGTTCGACGAACTTTAGCACACTAGAGTACGAACGTAATTCCACGAAGGCGACCCCTTATTAAACGGCGCCTACCAGCGGCAAACGGAAGATTGTCAGCCGCGGATGGAAGAGACGGCCACAAACAGAAAGCGGATCCAACCGCATATCGACAATCGGCCGAGAAGATAACGGTGCCCGCTTCGCCGGCCAACGCTAGGCATTACAATATTCAGCTAAGCCCAGAGAGGAGACCGGGTTGACTAATCTTCGAATTCCTTTTCTTACGCTCACCGCGCTTGCGGTGCTACTTCTTTCTTGCGGTTGCTCACCCCAGCAAGAAAAGCTTGGCCCTTGCCCGAACGAATTCGAATCGCACACGCCCATTTACGATCGCGACACCATTTTGCTCCATTACGAATCGTTCAACCATGAGGCAATCGATGAAATCCCTCCCACGCCTGAAGGAAGCGGCGGCGGCCCCTTCGCCGCCCTCTGGGCACTCGTAGGCACCGTTGAGGATTTCGATGGCGCCGGCATCGCAAAAATTAAAGTCGACAGGGACCAATCAAGCGGCTTCATTCTCGACACAGCATATCTCAACGCAAACGCGCCTATCGAAGGCGGCGGCGTCATCGCCATCGGAGACAAAATAGAATGCCGTTTTCTCTACGATTCCAACTCGGAAATAATCGATCCCGGGAAAAGCGGCTACATCAGAATCGTAGATTCGGGGCCGGCCTCGTAAAGAAGTCGGCTTTTCGTGGCAATCCACCAGCCGATAAACCGCGCGGCCATTACAATAGCCACATCCAAACCCGATAAATCCCCCTGGAGGCCGCCCATGATGTGGTTCACCGCCGATTTACACTTCGGCCATTCGAGCATTCTTTCGAAAATGAACCGCCCGTTTGAAACCATCGAACGCATGAATCAAGGGCTCATTGCGGCGATTAATGAACGGGTAGCGCCCAGCGACTCGCTCTATGTGCTAGGCGACTTCGCGTATCAAACAACTGCCGAAAACGCACGCCGCCTACGCGAGCAAATCACTTGCGAGCACGTGCATCTCATTCGCGGCAACCATGACGATTCGTGGTCGACGGGCGCGGGCGCGGGGATTTTCGAAACCGAGCAGGACTATCTCGAAATCGCCCCCGGCTACGCGCGCGGCCATAAGCTCGTTTTGTTCCACTACCCCATCATGAGCTGGAATGGAAAATGCCGCGACGCCATCGCCCTGCACGGCCACGTCCACTCCAAGGGCCCCACCAACAACGAGCGCAACCGCGAGCGCGGCATTCTTCGATACGACGTGGGCGTTGACGCAAACAGCTACGCACCCGTAAGCCTCACAGAAGTTTTGAAATTCTTCGAGGGCGCCCAGTCGCACTCTCGAATGGGGTAAGAAGGAACCGAGAGAACGTCCGACGTCACAAGCACCACAGGAGACCCCGCAGCATGAAACCCATCGCGCATATTCGCACCGACCTTCCCCAGAAGTTCGGCATTCCACGCAACAGCTTTCTGGCGCCACATTTGCAAGGACGCATCGTTTTCGAGCCCGAGTTCGCGCTGAATAGCGCCGTCGCGGGACTCGACGGCTTCTCGCACGCATGGCTGCTTTGGGAATTTGAGAACGGCACGCCAGGCGGAACCGCGCAAGACATCGCAGCAGATGCCGCCACCGACGACAAAAGCGGCACGAACACGAAATGGTCGCCCACGGTGAGGCCTCCGCGCTTGGGCGGATCAGAGCGCATGGGAGTGTTCGCAACCCGAAGCCCATTCCGCCCCAACCCCATTGGATTGACCTGCGTCAAAATCGACCACGTCGAGCTCACCGACGACGGCCCGATTATCCATGTGTTGGGCGCCGACCTGCGCGATGGAACGCCCATCTTTGACATCAAGCCCTATATTCCCTTCGCCGACTGCCACCCCGATGCGACGGGCGGCTTCATCGACGAAGCACCCTGGCACGAACTAGACGTCGACTCCCCCGAAACGCTGCAGGCGCATATCGAGGGCGACAAGCTCGAGGGTCTCGTGGAGGTGCTGCGCCAAGACCCGCGCCGCGCCGGAAGCAAGCACGACCCAAGCCGCGTCTACCATTTGGCCTTTGCCGCATATGATGTCGCTTTCACCGTGGACGGCGATACGCTGCATGTGGTTGAGGTCGCAAGCGCATAGAGGAAAGCCCGAAGGCCATGCCTGCCACGCATCCCCTTGCTCCGTTTCGTCGCGGCGTTTCGCGGGTTTTGCGCAGAAGGCCGCGACTCACAGATGCAGTAGATTGGATGTACCGACTCCCTGTCATCACCATCACGCGACGGCACCCCCCATATACGTCAAGGGTCGCCCCTACTTCGTATCGAAAGAAAATCCCTCGAATCGCTTGCCGCACTTGCACTGTTCACGTTCGCGTTCTTGGGAAGCGAGCTATTCTTCGACATGCGCATGGGCATGCCTATGCCGCTGGAGGGCGCCGTGTGGGCACAAGCACTTATCCTCGGCGCAAGCGTTGCAGGCATCCTCGCCCCCACTGCGCTCTTGAGGCCTCCGCAAGCTCAGATCCGGACACCCTTCACCGAAGCCGCGGGAGCCATCACCAGTCACAGGCCGTCGAGCGACCCGCCGTCCTACTCCAAGCGATTCGACGCTCGGCTCCTCCGCTCAGTCCATCGTCCTCATGACCAACGCAACACCCAAGCCGCACCCTCCCAAAGCGGAAGCCCCTCCCTCCGAGACGTATTCGCCTAAAGGGAGTACAATGGAGGTCGTTTGGAAAGCCGCGCAACGCGCGACTGTAGCCACGTTCGCAGAGAGAGGAACTTTCCATGGCTAAGTTTTCCCACGTTATTGTCCGCCGCCCCGGCAAATCGCTGTGCGACGGCATCACCAGCGCACCCGAGCTGGGCAAGCCGATTTACGAGAAGGCGATTGAGCAGCATGACGCCTACATCGAAGCCCTGAAGCAGTGTGGCGTGGACGTTACCGTGCTTCCCGCAATGGAAGAGTATCCCGACAGCTGCTTCGTCGAGGACACCGCCGTTATTACCCGCTGCGGCGCCATCATCGACAACCCAGGCGCTGGCACCCGCAATGGCGAGGCCAAGGAGATGGAGCCCACCATTCGCCAGTTCTTCGACGACGACCACATCGCCCACATCACCGCTCCTGGCACGCTCGAGGGTGGCGACGTCATGATGGTTGGCGACCACTTCTATGTGGGCCGCTCCGCTCGCACCAACGAAGAAGGCATTCGCCAGTTCATCGAAATTCTCGAGGGCTGGGGCCTTTCGGGCAGCGAAGTGCCGCTGGAGTACGTGCTGCACCTGAAGACCGGCGTGAACTACCTGGAAGACAACAACATGCTCGTTTCCGGCGAGTTCAAGACCAAGCCCGACTTCGAGAAGTACAACAAGGTTGAAATTCCCGAAGATGAGGCCTATGCCGCCAACTGCATTTGGGTCAACGGCACCGTCATCGTGCCCGAGGGCTACCCCACCGTGCTCAAGGCCGTGCAGGATCTGGGCTACAAAACGCTCACCGTTGACACGTCTGAGTACCGCAAAATCGACGGCGGCCTGAGCTGCCTGAGCCTGCGCTTCTAATTCGCGCATCTCACTTGTAAACGCGCCATTCGCGCACATGTACAAAGGGAGTCGAGCAATCGGCTCCCTTTTTGTGCGCGCGGGTCGTTACGACAGTCCGTGGCAAGCACCACCTTCGCCACGGGGTTCAGCTTATGCAGCAACGTGTCGCCCGGCATATAGTCGATGACGTTAAGCACGGCAAGCCAGCTCCTTCGCAACGGCAACGATACCCGTTCGAGCGCGTGACGTTGCGCGCCTGAATACGTGAACGTTACGTCTTTAACTTCGATGATCGAATTCATGGCTGACCTTTCGGAAACCTATATGCGAGTTACTACTTAATTACTCTTAGAAACTTGATACTTTTTAGAAAGCGATTTGAGAGATTTAGTCTTCGACCTTCAGAGCCTTCTTAATGGGCAAAACCTGTTAAATGCTACGAGCATTTAACAGGTCGGGGCAGGTTGAGTAACAGGCTGAATGAGCGTTGTTCGAAGAAGTGGAGGCGCGTGATGCGAATGCGGTCGATGCCTTTCCGTTGGCACGCCCAAGGAAGTTCGGCGCACAAAAAAGGCCCTCGGTCTAACCGAGGGCCCCTATTCGCCAAACTATAAAAGGCGTGAGGAACTCACAGTCGACCGACCGTATTCGCATCACGCCACCACCAGTTCATGAGGTTGTTCTGAATGCTGTTCATGCTGGTGGCTCCTTTCGGAAAATCGTCTGCAGCGCCTGAGCGCTGCGTTTTCGTTGCCATGCACTTTAGCACACTAAAGCACGCTAGCAATAAAAATTTCATGAATTGTTTTCCGCCTGCGCTTCGTTCGCGCATTGCCAGGCATAATAGCCAACGTTGTTTTTAACCGCGCTTTATTCGATCGCATATCGATTGCGCCCAAGAGCCTTGGCGGCTCGGTGAATGCGGATTGACTCCCCGCTTCCCATGTAACTCGCCCGGGGCTCCGCACACGACGATTGGCCTCACATGGCGGGTTGTTCTCGCGTTTCGCGCAACAATCCAAAAGAAATGGCATACAAGGCTGGCACCTCGCTCGCCTGACTTTCGCTGCGGCTTTATGCCGCTTGGCACCTTGCGACCTTTCGGCCGTAGCTCTTGTATGCCGCTCTGCGGCTGCAGGCGCCACGTCCATCATGCCCGCAGAAACGGCTGCGCACGCATCCATTTCGCCCGCATGCCTGTTCGCCTCGTGCCACGTGCGACCTCGCATTCAATTCGCATCGCGTTAAAGCACCTGACCAAAGGAGCACATCATTACTACGTTCGCTGAGCTCGGCCTTTCCGAGCAGACCCTCGAAGCCGTTGACACCCTCGGCTACACCGATGCAACCCCCATCCAGGAGCAGGCCATTCCACTGGTGCTCCAGGGCCGCGACCTTATCGCCGCCGCAAAAACCGGCACGGGCAAAACCGCCGCGTTCTCGCTTCCTTCCATGGACCAGCTGGGCCATCGCGAAGGCAACGACCGCGGCCCCTTCATGCTCATCGTGACCCCCACCCGCGAGCTGGCCAGCCAGATCGCTGACACGTGCATGCCCATCGGCAAGCACACGCACCACTTCGTGGGCACATTCGTGGGCGGCGTGGCCTACGGCCCGCAGATCAAGAAGCTCGAGCGCGGTCTCGACGTGGCCATCGTGACCCCCGGCCGCATGATCGACCTTATGGAGCGCGGCGCCGCCAACCTCTCGCAGGTTCAGGTGCTCGTTCTCGACGAGGCCGACCGCATGCTCGACATGGGCTTTTGGCCCCAAGTCCAGCGCATTGTCGAGGCCACGCCCGAAAACCACCAGACGCTGCTGTTCTCGGCGACCATCGACCGCAGCCAGGACAAAACCATGTTCAGCATCCTGAACGACCCCGCGATCGTCGAAATCGCCCACCGCGGCGAAACGGCCGACAAAGTCGACCAATACGTGATTAAAACAACGCGTCGCCAGAAGCCCGAGCTGCTCAACTCCTTCATCAAGGAAAAAGGCGGCTACCGCGTTATCGTGTTCACCCGCACCAAGGGCGGCGCCGACAACTGTTGCAGGCGCCTTCGCCGCATCGGCATTCCCGCCGAGGCCATTCACGCCGACCGCAGCCAGGCCCAGCGTAGCCGCGCGCTGACCAATTTCCGCGAGGGCAAGACCAACGTGCTCGTCGCCACCGACGTGCTCGCTCGCGGCATCGACGTGCCCGAGGTCGACTACGTCGTGAACTACGACCTGCCCATGATGCCCGAAGATTACGTGCACCGCATTGGCCGCACGGGCCGCGCGGGCGCCGATGGCTTCGCCGTGTCGCTCGTGACGCCTGACACGCGCAATCTGCTGCGCAACATTCAGAAGTTCACAGGTCAGGAAATTCCCGAGATGAACTTCGAGGTTTCGGCCGATGCGTTCGAGCCGGTTGAAGGCGCCGATGAACGCCTGCTCGCCGATGACGAGAGCTACTTCTTCGAAGAGAAGAAAGGCCGCGGCAAGAAGGGCGGCAAGAGCCGCGGTGAAGGCAAGTTCGATCGCGGCAAGGGCAAAGGCGGCAAGAAGGGCGCCCGCAAGCGCGACCTGGAGCGCTCCGCCGAGCACAAGCGCAAGCTCGAAGCCGAAGCGAACGGTGAAGAGTACATTCCCGCCAATCCGCACCACAACAACGGCGGCGAGAAAAAGCGCAGTCTGAGCGAGCGCCAAGCCGCAGCCGACGCAGCTTACGCAGCCATGTTCGACACGCCGAATATGGAAGGCGGCAAGAAGAAGTCCGAGAAGCGCGGAAACGACGAGGGCGGCTATTCGTACGATTCCTTCTCGAAGAAGGGCGGCGCGAAGGGCAAACCCGGTAAGCGCAGCCGCATGGCCAACCATGACAACCGCGACCTCGACGGCTTCCGCGACGAGCGCCGTGGCGGCGGCCGCGTGCGCAAGTACAACGACCGCGACGATCGCCGTGGCGGCAACGACCGCAACGGCGGCAAGCGTGGCAGCTGGGATACCCCGCGCAACGAAGGCTACCAGG
>ERZ857840.889-NODE-889-length-38300-cov-26.537639_pt1 | contig 38300 bp, 26 predicted proteins | sample MGYA00519760_ERZ857840 | MGnify/ENA primary metagenome ERZ857840 (study PRJEB31778, sample SAMEA3449371) | human gut metagenome | biome: human gut; feature: human-associated habitat; material: faeces | place: United Kingdom | collected 2010/2012 ... | reverse complement strand
AATCTACAGAAGTTAAATAATCTACAGAAGTTAAATAATCTACAGAAGTTAAATAATCCGCAGGAGTTAAATAATCCGCAGGAGTTAAATAATCCGCAGGAGCTAAATAATTCGCAGGAGCTAAATAATTCGCAGGAGCTAAATAATTCGCAGGGGTTAAATGATTCGCAGGATTTAAATGATTCTCAGGATTTAAATGATTCTCAGGAGTTAAATAACTCGCAGGAGTTAAATAATTCTCAGGACTTAAATAACTCGCAGGTGAGTTGTAAAGGTTCAGTTGATTCTACGATTACGGATTTATTAGAAAAACCATTAAATAATGCATTATTAGCAATAAGGAACGAACATCTGCTATTAATGCCTCATGTATGTGATGAATCGATTTCATACTTACTGGGCGAAAATGGTATACTTGATGAAATAGATAAGCTCTACGAATATGATCACGGAATTGATAATGACAAAAAAGGTAACAATGAAATTAATGACATCATGATTAACCTGTCTCATATTCTTATTGATTCCTTAGATGATGCAAAGGTTAACCTTACACCGGTCATCCATTCGATGTTGGTGACTTTTTTAGAATTGCCATATAATAATGATGTAAAAATACTGGAATGGTGTTTTAATAAAAGCATGCAATATTTTGATGATTCTGCAAAGATAAAGCATGCATGCTCCGTAATAAATCATATTAATCTTCGCAGCGATCAGTCTAAAATAGCTGAGGCATTATTTTTCAATCTCGATAAAGAACCCTATAAAAATAGCCCTGAATTACAGGGGTTGATTTGGAATAAGTTGGTTGTATATGTCAATGATTTTAATTTAAGTAATCAAGAAAAATCACGCTTAATACTAAGGTTATTTGATGATGTTAAGTTGCTATTTAATGAAGTGCCTGTCAGCATTTTAGTAAATGACATTTTTTTGAAGGTTTTTTTCATGAAACAACCTGATTTTGCTCAGCGGTACTTCTATCAATTACTTAAGAAGTATGAGGGCGAACAGCTGTATCTTAATGAGTTAGGATATGTTTTTGGTGATGAGGAAAAAACAAAAGAAATTGTAAATAAACTTCCGGGTTATGACGTTAAGATTTTTGAAGAAAAGATCGATAATGAATTAAAAATTAGAACAAGAATGATGAAAATCCTCCAGAATGGCAAAATTAATATATATGAATATATTAATAAAGAACAGCTAGAAAAATTAAATCCTCCGGAAAATTTACGTATAACAATAGAAAAATTTGGCTGGAAGAAAAAAACTATCACTGCATAAAATAATGTGATGCCGGGATGTTTTTGTATTTCCCGGCATCTTTATAGCGATATCAATTATTTACTGAGCGTCGCGACCATCACCGCTTTGATAGTATGCATACGGTTTTCCGCCTGATCAAAAACAATGCTGGCGGCAGATTCGAAGACCTCATCAGTCACTTCCATTCCGCCATGTAGGCCAAACTCTTCCGCCATTTTCTTGCCAAGCGTCGTTTGGTCGTCATGAAACGCGGGCAGGCAGTGGAGGAATTTGACCTCCGGGTTACCGGTCAACTGCATCATCTTGCTGTTCACCTGATATTCACGCAGTAATGCAATCCGTTCCGCCCATTTCTCTTTTGCTTCCCCCATCGACACCCACACATCGGTATAGATAAAGTCAGCACCTTCAACTCCCTTCGCGACATCTTCCGTCAGCGTAATATTCCCACCATTTTGCTGTGCCAGGGCGCGGCATTCCGTAACCAGCGCAGCTTCCGGCCAGCATGCCTGCGGCGCGACCAGACGCAAATCCAGACCGGTAAGCGCCGCAGCTTCGAGCATCGAATTGCCCATATTGTTACGCGCGTCACCTGCATAAACCAGCGTCATTTCGTTGAACGCTTTGCCGGGCAAATGCTCCTGCATGGTGAGGAGATCCGCCAGAAGCTGCGTGGGGTGAAACTCATTGGTCAGGCCGTTCCATACCGGCACGCCAGCGTATTCCGCCAGTGTTTCGACAATCTCCTGACCATAGCCGCGATACTGAATACCGTCATACATGCGACCAAGCACGCGGGCAGTGTCTTTAATCGACTCTTTATGACCAATCTGGCTGCCGCTTGGGCCGAGATAAGTAACGCGAGCACCCTGGTCATATGCGGCAACTTCGAAAGAGCATCGGGTACGAGTCGAGTCTTTTTCGAAGATGAGCGCGATGTTTTTACCAGTGAGTTTGGCTTCTTCTTTACCGCTTTTCTTATCGGCTTTCAGCTTCGCGGCTAACTGCAGCAGGCTGTTGAGTTCAGCTGGCGTGAAATCGAGTAATTTCAGGAAATGCTTATGATAAAACCCGGACATAGATCCCTCCAGTGGCTAACGCCTCAATGAATTAAAATTCAATTTATATGGATGATTATTCATTTGCAAGTCTAAAGCATAAATCTTTGTCACAAAGGTGGAGGCAATGTCAGTGGTGTGTGACAATAAGAGTATCGGCAGGACATTAAGAGGAATGAGCCATGGCAAACCCGGAACAACTGGAAGAACAGCGTGAAGAAACACGTTTGATTATTGAAGAATTACTGGAAGATGGCAGCGATCCGGACGCGCTGTACACCATCGAACACCATCTTTCCGCAGACGATCTGGAAACACTGGAAAAAGCAGCAGTTGAAGCGTTTAAACTCGGTTACGAAGTGACCGATCCAGAAGAGCTGGAAGTTGAAGATGGTGACATCGTGATTTGCTGCGACATCCTCAGCGAGTGCGCGTTGAATGCCGATCTGATCGATGCCCAGGTTGAACAACTGATGACGCTGGCAGAGAAATTTGACGTTGAGTACGACGGTTGGGGCACTTACTTTGAAGATCCTAACGGCGAAGATGGCGACGATGAAGATTTTGTCGATGAAGACGATGACGGAGTTCGCCACTAATTAAGCGTTGCGCATCAGGCCTAGGTAGTTCCTGCAACCTGGTGAATTTGTTGCCCGGATAAGGCATTCATGTCACATCCGGCATAAACAAAACGTACGTTGTTAATGTTCGAATGCCCGCGAGTTGAACACGCGGGCATTTTTTTAGAGTTCGCGCAACATCCGCACTTCACAATCGACATGGCCCGTGCAGCCAAGCGCATAGTCGATATGCTCAAAGCCCAAATGCTCATAAAGCGCAATGGCTTCCTTTAAAAAAGCGGTCGTTTCCAGATAGCAGCGTTTGAAACCCATCTCTCGCGCCTGCTCCATCGCCATTAAGGCCAGTTTTTTTGCCAGCCCTTTGCCGCGGATAGCCGGAAGAAAATACATCTTTTGCAGTTCGCAAATATCCGACTCACTCCCGGTTAATGGCGCTATCCCACCGCCGCCGACCACTTCACCCTCGTACTCAACGACCCAATATGCATGGCCAGGCTGACTATACACTTGATACAGCTCGTCAAGATTCGGATCGGCGACGGTGTAGCCTTTATCAGCGGTAAGACCGTATTCGGCGGATACCTGACGAATGACGCGGGCGATAGCAGGATTATCCTGCAGCGTCAGGCGACGCATTACAGGTGATTGCGGCGCAATGTTATTCATAGTTTAACCCAATAAAAATAAAGTAATTATACATTTGTTTAATACCACTCTCTTCTTACGTGCGCAAGCGACTTATAAGTAATAAAGTTTTTGCCAGCCTATTACTGATAAGAGTATTGTAACGTGGCAGAACATTTTACTGTCTGTATATATAAGTTATATCAATGGATTTTTTAATTCAGGGAATTTTTATGGCTCAAGTTATTAATGAAATGGATGTTCCGTCCCATTCGTTTGTTTTTCATGGTACAGGTGAGAGATATTTTCTTATTTGTGTGGTGAATGTGTTGTTAACGATTATAACGCTAGGTATCTATTTACCATGGGCATTAATGAAATGTAAGCGTTATCTTTATGCTAATATGGAAGTTAACGGACAACGATTTTCTTATGGAATAACCGGTGGGAATGTTTTTGTTAGTTGTCTTATTTTTGTTTTTTCTATTTCGCAATCTTAATGACAGTGTCAGCAGATATGCCGCTTGTTGGTTGTGTTTTGACTTTGTTACTGTTGGTTTTGCTTATATTTATGGCAGCAAAAGGACTGCGTCATCAGGCCTTAATGACCAGTCTCAACGGCGTAAGATTTAGTTTTAATTGCTCTATGAAAGGGTTCTGGTGGGTGACCTTTTTCTTGCCGATTTTAATGGCCGTTGGGATGGGGACTGTTTTCTTTATCTCGACAAAGATGCTACATGCCAATAGTTCAAGTAGTGTTATTATATCTATGGTTCTGATGGCAATAGTTGGTATTGTTTCCATTGGTATTTTTAATGGTACTTTATATAGTCTGGTAATGAGTTTTCTCTGGAGCAATACCAGTTTCGGTATCCATCGTTTCAAGGTGAAATTAGATACTACGTATTGTATAAAATATGCCATTCTCGCATTTTTAGCTTTATTGCCTTTTCTCGCTGTTGCTGGTTATATTATCTTCGATCAAATATTAAATGCGTATGATAGTTCTGTATATGCAAATGATGACATTGAGAATTTACAGCAATTTATGGAAATGCAACGTAAAATGATAATCGCGCAGTTAATCTATTATTTTGGGATTGCTGTTAGCACCAGTTATTTAACGGTGTCGTTGCGAAACCATTTTATGAGCAACCTGTCACTGAATGATGGGCGTATTCGTTTTCGCTCAACTTTAACGTACCACGGTATGCTTTATCGCATGTGTGCGTTGGTGGTGATATCCGGGATTACGGGCGGTCTGGCTTATCCACTGCTGAAAATATGGATGATTGACTGGCAGGCAAAAAATACGTATTTGCTGGGCGATTTGGATGACCTTCCTTTAATCAATAAAGAAGAACAACCAGATAAAGGCTTCTTAGCCAGTATTTCACGGGGAATTATGCCTTCTTTACCATTTCTGTAAGAGATAAAAAAGGCCGGAGCATGCTCCGGCCTTCGTTTTCATCACTGTGTTTTGATTACAGCGCGGCGATAACAGCCTGCTGTTCAATCAGCTTCGCTTTCGCTTCTGCATAACCTTCCAGCTTCTCACGCTCTTTCGCGATAACCGCTTCCGGTGCGCGGGCGACAAAGCCTTCATTTGCCAGCTTGTTCTCGATGCGGCTGATTTCACCTTCGATCTTCGCCACTTCTTTCGCCAGGCGCGCCAGCTCATCTTCTTTGTTGATGAGGCCAGCCATCGGGATCAGCAGCTCTGCGCCGTCGATGATCTTGGTAACGGAAACCGGACCTTTGTCATCGGCAGGCAGCACGGTGATGCTTTCCAGACGCGCCAGCGTTTGCAGGAAGCCACGGTTTTCGTTCACTCGACGTTCTGCATCCGCGCTGCAACCACGCAGCAGCAGTTCCAGCGGTTTGCCCGGCGCGATGTTCATTTCTGCACGGATGTTACGTACAGCAACGATCGCCTGTTTCAGCCACTCGGTGTCGGCCAGTGCCGCTTCATCCACCTGAGACGCATCGTACTGCGGGAACGGCTGCAGCATGATGGTGTCGGCAGTGATACCACAAAGTACTTTCACACGCTGCCAGATGGTTTCGGTGATGAACGGAATGATCGGATGCGCGAGGCGCAGCAGACCTTCCAGTACAGTCACCAGCGTATGGCGAGTACCGCGCAGTTCTGCTTCGGTGCCACCGTTCATTACCGGCTTGGTCAGCTCGAGATACCAGTCACAGAACTGGTTCCAGGTGAATTCATACAGAATGCCTGCGGCGATATCGAAGCGGAAGCTGTCCAGCGCTTCGCGGTACGCTTTGATGGTCTGGTTGAACTCCGCCAGAATCCAGCGATCCGCCAGCGACAGCGTCATTTCGCCGCCGTTGAAGCCGCAATCCTGACCTTCTGTGTTCATCAGCACAAAGCGGCTGGCGTTCCACAGCTTGTTACAGAAGTTACGGTAACCTTCCAGGCGCTTCATATCCCAGTTGATGTCACGACCGGTAGACGCCAGCGCCGCCAGGGTGAAGCGCAGGGCATCGGTGCCGTGCGGTTCAATGCCGTTCGGGAACTGTTTCTCGGTGCGCTTACGGATTTTGTCCGCCAGCTGCGGCTGCATCATATTGCCGGTACGTTTTTCCAGCAGTTCTGGCAGCGAAATACCGTCAACCATATCCAGCGGGTCGATAACGTTACCCTTGGATTTGGACATTTTCTGGCCTTCGTCGTCACGAATCAGACCGGTCATGTAAACAGTGTGGAACGGCACCTGCGGTTTGCCATTTTCATCTTTGATGAAGTGCATGGTCATCATGATCATGCGGGCAATCCAGAAGAAGATGATGTCGAAGCCGGATACCATCACGCTGGTTGGGTGGAACTGACGCAGGGCGTCGGTGTTTTCCGGCCAGCCAAGGGTAGAGAAGGTCCACAGCGCAGAAGAGAACCAGGTGTCGAGAACGTCTTCGTCCTGACGCAGGGCAACGTCGGCACCGAGGTTATTTTCCTTGCGCACTTCTTCTTCGTTGCGGCCAACATAAACATTACCCGCTTCGTCATACCATGCCGGGATACGGTGACCCCACCACAGCTGACGAGAGATACACCAGTCCTGAATATCGCGCATCCAGGAGAAATACATGTTTTCGTACTGCTTCGGTACGAACTGAATGTCGCCGTTCTCAACCGCTTCAACCGCCGGTTTCGCCAGTACATCGGCACGCACGTACCACTGGTCGGTCAGCATTGGTTCGATAACTACGCCGCCACGGTCGCCGTAAGGAACGGTCAGGTCGTGCGGTTTAATTTCTTCCAGCAGGCCGAGTGCGTCAACCGCAGCAACGACTGCTTTACGTGCGGCAAAACGCTCCAGTTTCTGGAATTCTGCCGGGATCTCGCTGGAATAAACGTCAGATTCGTTACCTTTGGTATCGAACACCTGGGCGCTTTCACGGATATCGCCGTCAAAGGTCAGGATGTTGATCATCGGCAGGGCGTGACGTTTACCGACTTCATAGTCGTTAAAGTCGTGCGCCGGGGTGATCTTCACGCAGCCGGTGCCTTTTTCCATGTCGGCGTGTTCGTCGCCAACGATCGGAATACGACGGTTAACCAGCGGTAGAATGACATATTTGCCAATCAGGTCTTTGTAACGCGGATCTTCCGGGTTAACGGCTACACCGGTATCGCCCAGCAGGGTTTCCGGACGGGTAGTCGCAACCACCAGGTAATCTTTACCGTCTGCGGTTTTCGCACCGTCAGCCAGCGGATAGCGGATGTGCCACATCGAACCTTTCGATTCGCGGTTTTCCACTTCCAGGTCAGAGATAGCGGTGCGCAGTTTCGGGTCCCAGTTTACCAGGCGTTTGCCACGGTAAATCAGGTCTTCTTTATACAGACGAACGAAAACTTCTTTCACCGCATTGGACAGGCCTTCGTCCATCGTGAAGCGTTCACGCTCCCAGTCCACGGAGTTGCCGAGACGGCGCATCTGACGGGTAATGGTGCCGCCGGATTCCGCTTTCCATTCCCAAATTTTGTCGATGAAAGCTTCGCGGCCGTAGTCGTGACGGGTTTTACCTTCTTCTGCGGCAATCTTGCGCTCAACGACCATCTGGGTAGCGATCCCGGCGTGGTCAGTACCGACCTGCCACAGGGTGTTTTTGCCCTGCATGCGCTGATAGCGGATCATGGTATCCATGATGGTTTGCTGGAAGGCGTGACCCATATGCAAACTGCCGGTGACGTTCGGCGGCGGGATCATGATGCAGAAACTTTCCTGGCTTTCATCGCCATTAGGCTTAAAGTAGCCCTGCTTTTCCCAGTGCTCGTAAAGCGGCTGTTCGATATCTTGTGGGTTATATGTCTTTTCCATTATTTCCAGGTTGCCGTATTCAGGTTGAAACCAGCCACGCGGTAGGCTTTATAGCGTTCGCGCGCCAGTTGTTTCAGAGAATCTTCATAAGGAACGAAGTCTACCACTTCTGTGAAAGCGGTGGCAAAATCTGCAAAGCTTGTTCGCAGACTAATCAATATATCGCGCGGGCTGCTGCTGCGTTTTTGCGGCCAGGCGATCTCCACCGGCGCACCGCCGCGCGGTCCTTCTCCCGCTAAATTATGCGGAACAAAGCTTTCTGCCGGACGCGCCCACAGGGCTTCATCCAGCCGGTAAGCCTGCTTTTCATCTTCACAGGCGATGAGCACGCGCTTACCGCTGCGCCAACGTTCTGCGGCAATTTCACACACCAGTTGCTCAACGGCGCTTAAGCCATCGACGGTGGTGTCATTGTCCAGAAGGTAGAACGTCGCGTTTTTCATAAATGGGGCTTCTTGTGGTGGATTTAAATACGCATCAGGTATACACCGCAGCGCCTGATGCGACGCTGTTGTGTCTTATCAGGCCTACGAGTTCAGTGCTGTGTGTAGGTCGGATAAGGCGCTCACGCCGCATCCGACAATAACAGCATTGCCTGATGCGACGCTGCCGCGTCTTATCAGGCTTACGAGTTCGGTGCTGTGTAGGTCGGATAAGGCGTTCATGCCGCATCCGACAATAACAGCATTGCCTGATGCGACGCTGTTGTGTCTTATCAGGCCTACGAGTTCAGTGCTGTGTAGGTCGGATAAGGCGTTCACGCCGCATCCGGCAATAACAGCCTTGCCTGACGCAATTACTCTTCGCCGTTAAACCCAGCGCGGTTTAACAGGAACTGTGCCAGCAACGCTACCGGACGACCGGTGGCGCCTTTTGCTTTACCAGAACGCCAGGCGGTACCGGCGATATCCAGGTGCGCCCAGTTGTACTTACGGGTAAAGCGTGACAGGAAGCAACCTGCGGTAATCGCCCCACCAGGACGACCGCCAATGTTCGCCATATCGGCAAAATTGGACTCCAGTTGTTCCTGATACTCGTCACCCAGCGGTAAGCGCCATGCGCGGTCACCGGATTGTTCAGACGCGGCAATCAGTTCATGGGCCAGCGGATTATGGTTCGCCATCAGACCAGTAATATGATGACCCAGCGCGATCACGCAGGCACCGGTCAGCGTCGCCACGTCAATCACCGCTTCCGGCTCAAAACGCTCAACGTAAGTTAACACGTCGCACAGTACCAGGCGGCCTTCAGCGTCGGTGTTCAGCACTTCAACGGTTTGACCGGACATGGTGGTTAACACATCGCCCGGACGATAGGCTCGTCCGCCAGGCATGTTTTCGCAGCCTGCCAACACGCCGATAACGTTAATCGGCAGTTGTAGCTCCGCGACCATCCGCATCACGCCGTAAACCGCTGCCGCACCGCACATATCGTACTTCATCTCATCCATGCCTTCTGAAGGCTTGATCGAGATACCGCCGGAGTCGAAGGTTAAACCTTTACCCACCAGCACGATTGGGCGTGCATCTTCCGACGCGTTGCCTTTGTACTCAATCACCGACATCAGCGATTCGTTTTGCGAACCCTGACCGACCGCCAGATAGGAATGCATCCCCAGCTCTTTCATCTGCTGTTCGCCGATAACGCGGGTGATGACATTCTTGCTGTAGCTGTCAGCCAGCTGGCGCGCTTGTGAAGCGAGGTAAGCGGCGTTACAGATATTCGGCGGCATATTGCCGAGATCTTTTGCTGCTTTAATCCCGGCGGCAATCGCCAGACCGTGCTGGATCGCGCGCTCACCGCTGGTCAGTTCACGGCGGGTCGGCACGTTGAACACCATCTTACGCAGCGGACGACGCGGTTCGCTCTTGTTCGTTTTCAGCTGATCGAAACTGTAGAGCGTCTCTTTTGCCGTCTCGACAGCCTGACGCACTTTCCAGTAGTTGTTACGGCCTTTAACGTGCAGTTCAGTCAGAAAGCAGACCGCTTCCATTGAGCCAGTATCATTCAGCGTATTAATGGTTTTCTGAATGACTTGTTTGTACTGACGCTCATCCAGCTCACGTTCTTTGCCGCAACCAATAAGGAGAATTCGCTCGGAAAGTACATTCGGAACATGGTGCAGCAACAATGTCTGCCCCGGTTTTCCTTCCAGTTCGCCCCGACGTAGCAGGGCGCTGATGTACCCATCGCTGATTTTATCGAGCTGTTCTGCAATCGGAGAAAGGCGACGTGGTTCGAAGACGCCCACGACGATGCAGGCACTCCGCTGTTTCTCCGGGCTACCGCTTTTTACACTAAACTCCATGCACTACGCTCCTGAATCTTAAAGACAACGGCGGTGGCTACAGATAGAATTGCAAGCTTTCGTAACTCATGTCCGCTGTTGCGATGACTTCGTGTTAATCTTAACGTTATTACGGCATTGGCACGTCAGAACAAAATCTGAGAGGTGAATCCGTTGAGTATAATTATCTTAGCGACGATTTCGACGACTCAAGAGAATAAATGACGTTTAAGCCATGAAACAAGCTAAAATCCTGCAAAAGACGAGTTTTTACGGGCGTATTTAAAGTGATAATCATAAGATATCTGGTGCGGGAGACGCTCAAAAGCCAGCTGGCGATACTCTTCATCTTGCTTTTGATCTTCTTCTGTCAAAAGTTAGTGAGGATCCTCGGCGCAGCGGTTGACGGCGATATTCCGGCGAATCTGGTGCTCTCCCTTCTCGGGTTGGGCGTGCCGGAAATGGCGCAGCTTATCCTGCCATTAAGCCTGTTCCTCGGGCTGCTGATGACGCTGGGCAAACTGTATACCGAAAGTGAAATTACGGTAATGCATGCCTGCGGCCTGAGCAAAGCGGTTCTGGTGAAAGCGGCAATGATCCTTGCGGTATTCACGGCAATCGTCGCGGCGGTTAACGTGATGTGGGCGGGACCGTGGTCATCGCGTCATCAGGATGAAGTGTTAGCAGAAGCGAAAGCGAACCCTGGCATGGCGGCGCTGGCGCAAGGGCAATTCCAGCAAGCGACTAATGGCAGCTCGGTGCTGTTCATCGAAAGCGTTGACGGCAGCGATTTCAAAGATGTGTTCCTCGCGCAAATTCGACCAAAAGGTAATGCTCGTCCTTCTGTGGTGGTGGCCGATTCCGGACATTTAACCCAGCTGCGCGACGGCTCCCAGGTCGTCACTCTCAACCAGGGAACGCGCTTCGAAGGCACTGCACTGTTACGTGATTTCCGCATTACGGACTTCCAGGATTATCAGGCGATCATTGGTCACCAGGCGGTGGCGCTCGACCCGAACGATACCGACCAGATGGACATGCGTACATTGTGGAACACTGATACCGATCGTGCTCGCGCAGAACTGAACTGGCGTATCACGTTGGTATTCACCGTGTTTATGATGGCACTTATGGTCGTACCGCTGAGCGTGGTTAACCCGCGTCAGGGACGCGTACTGTCGATGCTGCCAGCCATGCTGCTGTATCTACTTTTCTTCCTGATCCAGACCTCCCTGAAATCGAACGGCGGTAAAGGTAAGCTGGACCCGACGCTGTGGATGTGGACCGTTAACCTGATTTATCTGGCTTTGGCGATTGTTCTCAACCTTTGGGACACCGTGCCGGTCCGCCGCCTGCGCGCCAGTTTTTCGCGTAAAGGAGCGGTGTGATGCAACCTTTTGGCGTACTTGACCGCTATATCGGTAAAACTATTTTCACCACCATCATGATGACGCTGTTCATGCTGGTGTCGCTGTCGGGCATTATCAAGTTTGTCGATCAGCTGAAAAAAGCCGGGCAGGGGAGTTACGACGCGTTAGGCGCAGGAATGTATACCTTGCTGAGCGTGCCGAAAGATGTGCAAATCTTCTTCCCGATGGCGGCTCTGCTTGGGGCGTTGCTTGGTCTTGGGATGCTGGCGCAGCGCAGCGAACTGGTGGTGATGCAGGCTTCTGGTTTTACCCGTATGCAGGTGGCGCTGTCGGTGATGAAAACCGCCATTCCGCTGGTCTTACTGACGATGGCGATTGGTGAATGGGTCGCGCCGCAGGGCGAGCAGATGGCGCGTAACTACCGTGCGCAGGCGATGTACGGCGGCTCGTTGCTCTCTACCCAGCAAGGCTTATGGGCGAAAGATGGCAACAACTTCGTCTACATTGAGCGGGTTAAAGGTGACGAAGAGTTAGGTGGCATCAGCATTTATGCCTTTAACGAGAATCGTCGTCTGCAATCCGTACGCTATGCCGCTACCGCGAAGTTTGACCCGGAACATAAAGTCTGGCGTCTGTCGCAGGTGGATGAATCTGATCTGACCAATCCGAAACAGATCACCGGTTCGCAGACGGTGAGCGGTACCTGGAAAACCAACCTCACGCCAGACAAACTGGGCGTGGTGGCGCTGGACCCGGATGCACTCTCCATTAGCGGTTTGCACAACTATGTGAAGTATCTGAAGTCGAGCGGTCAGGATGCCGGACGTTATCAGCTCAACATGTGGAGCAAAATCTTCCAGCCGCTATCCGTGGCGGTGATGATGCTGATGGCGCTGTCGTTCATCTTTGGCCCACTGCGTAGCGTACCGATGGGCGTGCGTGTGGTCACCGGTATCAGCTTCGGTTTTGTCTTCTACGTACTGGACCAGATCTTCGGCCCGCTGACGTTGGTTTATGGCATCCCGCCGATCATCGGCGCACTGTTGCCAAGCGCCAGCTTCTTCTTAATCAGCCTGTGGCTGTTAATGAGAAAATCGTAACCAAGCAAGGGAGCGAAAGCTCCCTTTCACATTGTTGATAAAGTCAAATACGAGTTCGATCGGTCCCCTCGCCCCTTTGGGGAGAGGGTTAGGGTGAGGGGCACAGACCGCACCTGACTTACCTTCTTCTCCCCCCCAGCAAACTCCCCAACATCCCGCGTACAATCTGATTCGTCACCTGGCGAGCGGCGCTTTTGGCCATTGTTTGCACCACACCATCTTTCTTCCCGCCGCGTGGTCCGGTAGTGCCAAACAAAATATCCTTCAATCCACCAAGAATACCGTCATCCACCGCCACCTCTTTCCCTTTCGCGGCAGGATTATTTTGCTGCTCGGTACTGGCCTGAAAGCCTTTTTGCAACATCTCATAGGCGGATTCTCGGTCCACCTCATCCTCATATTTGCCATACACCGGGGAGTGATTAATCAGGCCATTACGCTCATCTTCCGTCACCGGCCCCATTCGCGAACAAGGCGCGATCACCATCGCCCGCTCCACCACTGAAGGACTTCCTTTCACATCAAGAAACGAGATTAACGCCTCGCCGGTGCCCAGTTCCTGAATCGCCTTTTCGGTATCAAACGCCGGATTGGCCCGCATGGTTTGCGCCGCAGCTTTTACCGCTTTCTGATCTTTGGGCGTAAAAGCACGCAAAGCGTGTTGAACGCGATTACCGAGCTCCCCGAGCACGTTATCCGGAATATCAGACGGGTTTTGCGAAACGAACCAGACGCCCACGCCTTTTGAGCGAATAAGCCTTATCACCTGCTCAATCTTATCCAGCAGTACCTGCGGTGCGTCATTAAACAGCAGATGTGCTTCGTCGAAGAAAAACACCAGTTTCGGCTTCTCCAGATCGCCTGCTTCCGGCAATTGTTCATACAACTCCGAGAGCATCCACAACAGGCTGGCGGCATATAGTTTCGGCATCTGATAAAGCTTTTCGGCGCTGAGGATATTGATAACGCCTTTACCGTTGGCATCGGTGCGCATCCAGTCTTTGATATCCAGCATCGGCTCGCCAAAGAAATGCTCCGCACCTTGTTGCTCCAGCGACAGTAATCCGCGCTGGATGGCACCAACCGATGCGCTACTGATATTTCCGTACTGATTCTGGAAAGATTTGGCGTTATCGCCGATGTACTGGGTAATCGCCCGCAAATCTTTAAAGTCGAGCAGTAACAGCCCCTGATCGTCAGCAATGCGGAAGATGATATTCAGCACGCCAGACTGCACATCGTTGAGATTCAACAGCCGCGCCAGCAACAGCGGCCCCAGGTCTGAAACCGTCGCCCGCACCGGATGGCCTTTCTCGCCAAAGATATCCCACACCACCACCGGATTGGCATGCGGTTGCCAGTCATTGACGCCGATATTTTTAAGCCTTGTGAGCAGTTTTTCCGACGCCGTTCCTGCCTGCGCGATACCGGTCAGATCGCCTTTCACATCAGCCATAAACACCGGCACGCCGATTTCCGACAATGACTCTGCCAGTTTTTGCAGCGTAACGGTTTTACCCGTCCCCGTTGCGCCAGTAATCAGCCCGTGACGGTTAGCCATTCCCGGCAGTAAAAACAGTTCTGTGTCCGGCGTGCGGGCAATTAACAGGGGTTCGCTCATGAGATTTCCTCCAGTTTCCTGCCTGGAGTATAGGCAACGGCTGTGCACTCTTCACCGCTAAATTCAGCAGATTGCGAGACGCCTTCCAAAGAGATTTAAGTGCCGGGCGACAGGCACCCGGCAAAGGGATCAGAAGTCGGCTTTCAGGACCACGCGGTAGCGCGCTTTACCATCGCGTACATGCTGGATGGCGTCGTTAATTTTCGACATCGGGAACAGTTCGGTGGTCGGCGCAACCTTGCTGCGGGCGGCAAAACGCATCAGCTTACGCAGCTCATAAGGCGTGCCGGTAGCAGAACCAGAGACGCTGCGATCGCCCGCAATTAACGTAAAGGCCGGAACAGACAGCGGCGTGAGAACCGCACCGACCGTATGGAAATTACCGCCATAGGTCAGCGCCTCAAAATAAGGCTGCCAGTCGAGGCTGACGTTGACGGTGTTGATAATGAGATCAAACTGCCCCGCCAGTGCTTTCAGTGCCTGCGGATCGCGGCTATTCACCACTTTATCGGCACCCATCGCCAGTACTTCCTGCTCTTTCGCCGGATTAGAACTAAAGGCCGTCACCTCGCATCCCATTGCGTGCAGAAGTTTTATAGCGATATGCCCCAGCCCGCCAATACCAATTACCCCAACGCGGCTGGTAGCAGTGATATGGTGCATCAACAGTGGTTTAAAGACCGTGATACCGCCGCACAACAGCGGCCCGGCGGACTCGATATCAATATTTTCTGGCAGTGGAATCACCCATTGCCAGTCCGCACGCAACTTCTCGGCAAAGCCACCGCGATTCATAATCGTCGGCACCGCACCTTGCTCGCAGTTGATCTGATTACCGCTAATACAGGCGTCGCAGTGACCACAGCTACGCGCCGTCCAGCCAATCCCGACACGCTGACCGACCTGCAAACCTTTATCCTGCGCGGCGCTCCCGAGTGCCACCACGCGCCCAATCACCTCATGCCCGGCAACCAGCGGATATTGTGAAAATCCCCATTCATTGTCGATCATCGACAGATCGGAATGACAAATCCCGCAGTAATCCACCTGTACTTCAACATCTTGTGGCTTCAGCTCACCGGGATCGTACTCATAAACTTCCAGTTCGCCGCCCGCTTCTTTTGCGGCATAGCTTTTTATCATCGACATTTTTTGGTCCTTCTCTGGTGTTGTCTGGGAAGTGTAGAGCATGGCAGGGCGGGGTGCCTGGAGTGTGACAAAGGTTACACATCGCTGTATGCAATGCTGAAAATTTCAGCACTTAGCGAGATGCGAGCAAGCTGGCGCTTGCATGGTGGCGTGCGACAGGTATAATCCACAACGTTTTCCGCATACCTCTTCAGTGCCGAAGTGGCGAAATCGGTAGACGCAGTTGATTCAAAATCAACCGTAGAAATACGTGCCGGTTCGAGTCCGGCCTTCGGCACCATCGGAACATCAATAGACGTCAACGGACGTCTTTTTTTGTGCCTGAAATCCAGTATCCGCAAGGCTTTCCTCGATTTTCCTTTCAACAGAAGTCAATCTGAGTCAACCCACATCAAGTCGCTTGTGAGTATAGAACCGAGTATATATGCTGGTTCGATAATGGTTGTATACTCACAGCGGCACATGGAAGGAGAACTTTTATGGCTCTGACAGATATCAAAGTGCGTTCTGCAAAACCACAGGAAAAGGAGTATACCCTTGCCGATGGAGATGGCATGTTTTTGCTCATTCACCCTAACGGCTCAAAATACTGGCGGTTTCGCTTTCGCTTTGGTGGTAAGCAGCACCTGATGGCATTTGGGGTTTATCCTGAAACGTCACTGGCTGATGCTCGTCAAAAAAGGGAAGAGGCCAGAAAACTTGTTGCTGCAGGCATCGATCCCCGTGAACACAAACGTGCAGTGAAAGAAGAGCAGACGAAAGAGGCTATTACCTTTGAGTCAGTTGCCAGAGAGTGGCACGCAGTAAATAAAAAATGGACAGAAGAACATAGCCGACGGGTGCTGAAGAGCCTGGAAGATAATTTGTTCCCAGCAATTGGGAAGCGGAGTATTGATAGTTTTAGTACGCGCGATCTCCTTGTCCCTATCAAAGTAGTTGAGGCTACAGGGCGTCTTGAAGTGGCTTCGCGTCTTCAGCAGCGTACCAATGCGATTATGCGTTGTGCAGTGCAAAGCGGTTTGATCGATTACAATCCTGCTCAGGAGATGGCTGGGGCAGTTGCTTCAAGTAATCGTGTCCATCGACCAGCACTTGAACTGAAACGCTTACCTGAACTACTCCAGCGAATTGATAGCTACTCCGGACGACCTTTAACCCGTCTGGCTGTTGAGCTCACGTTATTAATCTTTATTCGTTCCAGTGAGTTGCGCTTTGCCCGTTGGCCAGAGATCGATTTTGAAAGGGCAATGTGGACAATCCCGGCAGAACGAGAAGCTATTGAAGGAGTGAAGCATTCGGAACGTGGCTCGAAAATGCGTACTCCTCATTTAGTGCCGCTTTCTCGTCAGGCACTGGCAATCCTTAAACAGGTTCATAAGCTTAGTGGCGAGCGCGATTTTGTTTTCGTTGGAGATCACAATCCTTGTAAACCGATGAGTGAAAATACAGTGAACAAGGCGCTGCGCGTGATGGGATATGACACTAAGATTGAGGTTTGCGGTCATGGCTTCAGGACCATGGCATGTAGCTCGTTGATTGAATCAGGGCTGTGGTCTAGGAACGCTGTTGAAAGGCAGATGAGCCATATGGAGCGTAACTCTGTACGTGCTACTTACATTCATAAGGCTCAACACTTGGATGAGCGTAAAATGATGCTGCAGTGGTGGGCAGATTTTCTTGATGTAAATCGGGTGAAGGGCGTCAGCCCATTTGATTTTGCCAAGGAGAAATGAGCTATGGTAATGAGGTTATAGATAAGAGAGAATACTACTTTATCGCGGGTTTTTAGTGGCTGGCAGGTCTAGATGAGTAGAAAATTCAAGTAATCTACACTCACTCGACTTAAAGATGGGGCCTTTTAAAAGGTCCTGCTTTGATGCTTACTGGAATGATAACCGTCCTAATCGTTGGCGAGTTTGTTCCATAAGTCCTGAATCCATAGGTTTTCTCTCTCATTGATATTAAGTAGCACCCATAAATTTTATTCAAGGATAAGAGATAATGGCAAATTTTTCGGTAGCTGCGAGAACATTAATTCATTTAGGGGCGGAACTGATTACCTCAGATGAAGTTGCTATAAATGAACTTGTTAAGAATGCTTTTGATGCCGAATCTAAACGGGTTAGGATAAATGTATTCATACCTATTTCGCATTCGTTAATAGATGACTGCCTTGCAATACTCGACAATAGTAAAAAAGAGGAAGCTCTTCAAGATGATATTTTTCATATAAAGAAAATGTTAATTGAAAGTGTTTCTGAACCTTCTATTGCAGCCCAAGTAGAAGAGTTGTTGCTAAACTTAACTTCAGATTCTAGCAAGGATGAAGCAAAAAAAATAGTCGAGTCGATAAACTATATAACAATCGAAGATTCTGGTTGTGGAATGGATTTAGCGACACTTGAAACGGTATTTTTGGCAATAGGCACTCCCTCTAAAGTAAACTCTGAAAGTACAAAAGACTTAAATAGAAAAATCCTAGGCAATAAAGGTATTGGACGTTTAGCAATGATGAGACTTGGGGATATTGCCAACGTTACATCTTGGGTTGAACAAGGTAGTGCCCATGAAATTGAATTCGACTGGCGAATGTTTGACGATCCTGAAAAAATAATCACCGATATTGAATTTGAAATAAAACCGACCACTTGTCCAAGGCCAACACCTTCAGGGACTGTAATAAAGATAACAGCACTTAAAAGCTCTTGGACTGAAGAAAAAGTTCGCGAAAAGCTCGTGGGTGATTTTTTTAGAAGGTTACAAAACCCATTTGTGATGTCATTGGATGAAGGTAGCTCCGATAACACAAAAAAAAATAAAAAGAATAGAACTGTAGGCTTTCCAATAGATGTTCATATTAATGGAGGAACTCGAATACCTATCGAAGGTATGAAGAAAGTGTTAACAGATTTAGTTCAGGCTGATATGGAGCTCTGGTTTGACCCAAACGGGATTGGTGATACACCTGAAGTTATTCTCCGTACGAGTTTGACTGACTACCAACGTGGAAATGAACCTGAAAATACTAATAGAACAATAGAAGAAGTAACACATGTTTTAAATGTTAATTTTGAAGCACTTAAGAAAATTGGCCCCGTAAGAGCTACTATTAGATGGTTTAATAGAGAACGGTTACGCCAGCAAGCTACTTTGCATGGTAACTGGAAAGCAGCGAAGGCCGAATTAGATTTATGGTGTGGAGGAATAGCAATATATCGAGATGGTTTTCGCATTGGATTTTCTGGACAATCAACCGGCGAAGACTGGCTGGGACTAGATAGTTCTGCTCTTAAGAGAGGAGGTTTTGCTGTAAACCGTATTCAGACTGTCGGTGCGTTAGAGATTTCAAGAAAAGAAAATCCCGGTTTGGTTGATAGATCTAATAGAGAAGGATTGATTGAATCACCAGAATCCAATCTTGTAAGAGATATGCTGTCGAAATTTGCTATTGATGAACTTCGTCGCTACATCGGTCATGAAGGGCAAGAAGAGAAGAAAGCACGTCTAAATGATATAGTTGAAAGCGCTCCTGCAACTATACGCGCTCGGATACTGCAAGCTGAGCAAGGACTCACATCTATAAGGTCTAAGGTTCCCGCAGATGTTCAAGAATCAGTACAATCAATCGCAAATAATTTACACTTTATAAAAAATGAAGTAACTCGTTTTGAAGAGGCTAGCAAACTAGCAACAGAGAGACGTGAGGATATTCTTGAACTTGCTGGTGTTGGAACCGTAATGTCTGGTGTACTACATGAGCTCACTAGGACAACAGGCCACACTCGACAGCTGTTACAAAAGTTATCTAAAGATGAGTCTCCTGGTACTAAAGCTTTATTAACGAAGCTAGATTCGGAAATTAAAGCGATCAATACGCGACTTCGACAGTTAGATCCTTTAACACCTTCTGGAAGGCATCGCAAAGAAATATTTAATTTGTCAGCATTGCTGAATACTATATTAGAAGGGTATGGAGCTCGCTTTGAACGGCATAATATAATTCCAGAATTCAAAATCTCTGGAGTTGATGATACTCAACCTGTCGAAGTAAATATGGTACGTGGTTTTGTTAGCCTTGCAATTGAGAATTTAATTACAAACTCGGTTTATTGGGTTCAGCAGGGGGGGAGAAGTGATCGTCGTATTACTTTAGAACTAGATGCAGAATCTAGGACATTAACTTTGCGTGATAATGGGCCAGGTATTTCTCCTGCAGATAAAGACAGAATTTTCACTGCAGGATTTACAATGCGACCTAAAGGGCAGGGTTTGGGTCTTTTCATTGCAGCTGAAGTGGCTACCTATCATGATGCGAGGCTTTTGTTGGACTCTGCTGATGAGGATGGCCGATATAGAGGTTTTGTCTTGGAGCTTCCAAAGGAATGATTATGGATATTCAAAAGTCATTTACTGAATCAAAAATTTTAAAAGTAGCAATCGTTGACGACGATTTGTCCGATTTAATTACTATGGACGATCTGAATACTATAGACAAGGATATTGCCAGTTTGCTTGGTGATCCATCCGATCCTGATTGTGAAAGTTACCATGAACTACTAGCATCTGAAGGCTATGATCTTGACGAAATAGAAGATCTTGCTCAACCTCTTTCAAATAAATCAATTAGAGAAAAAGCTCCTGAGCGTCTAAAAAATGCGGCAAATAAAATTATCGAATTTCGTTATGATAACGCCAAGCCAATTAGACGTGTTAAACAATTACTACTGGAAGCTGGCATTTTAGAGGATAATATTCATTATTATTTTAGCCCTGAAATACCTAATGAAGAGTTTTATGATCTTTTAGTGATAGATTACTTCTTGGTAAAAAATTCCTCCAAGCATACTTTACCTTTTATCAAAAAAATACTCTCAACTCATGAAAAGGCACCAAAGCCTTTACAAGTTATTCTGATGTCGACTTATGAGGCAGAGTTAAAAGCAGAATTCAGGAATATTCGTCCCGAGATAAGAACTTCAAGCTCAAGAATGAGAATCATGAGCAAACCAATGTCTGATGATGATTTAGTATACTGGCGCTCTGCTTTGTTCCAGTTATCTTCAGATCGACAATTTGTCGATGCAGTAGAAAAATTTGTTACTGAAACAATAAGTGGTTTTCAACATGCTGCACAAGAACAAGCTAAAAGATTATGGGAGCTTGATCTTCAGGCAATGGATATTCTCCATGAAGCTGCAACATCTGATAATGATGATTTTTGCCGCTATGTTGAAGAATGTCTAAGTAGACAATTATTAACGGCTCTAGAAGAATGCTCTGGTATAAGAAAATCATTAGGTGTTTTAGGTGAATCATTAATAAAACATAGAGCTAACAACGTAATTGCGCCTGTTACTGAAATTGGTGATTCGAGGGCGGCAATTAGAACACTAATGAGGAGTATGGAATGGCGTGGGGGAAATACCCCTAGCATGACAGAGTTTAAAGACCCTAAAGACAGAGCAAAGTGGATTCAGAAAAATCTGAGATTTGGAATGGTACTAAAATCACCAGATGATAAAAGATGGCTTAATTTAACTCAAGCGTGTGATCTTGCACAAACAAAAGAGGATAATTTAAATTCGGTATCTCTCTTGCTTATTAGTGGTTCCTATGCTCGGCCAGTTGGACGTGAGAATGGGCAATCATTAGTGTATTTGAACACATCATTATCTGATGCAGGTAGTGAGGTTTTGTGTTGGGATGTACGTAATGTTCAAACGCCCTCAATATTTGATTTTGCTCAAACGTTTTATAATGGCTGGTCAATTACTGGAGAGCTTCGTCTAGACCAGGCTCAAAGTATAGCTGCTTTATATAGTTCTCGAACTTTAAGGGTTGGTCTTCAAAAAAGGCTAAGTAGCTGGTGTCTTGATGGTAAAGCTTTATTCATAAACAAATTAAATAACAGCGCTCCAAGTGATAAAATCGAGGGTACGACTATTTCTGGTCATGCGATGAATCGTGGTAAACCCGACGAAGTACATATCGATAAAGATAGCATGATAAAGCTTCAAAGAGATTTTCCTAATAGTATTAATAAAATATCTCTGAAATTATATATGGGAATGCAGCTAAAGCCTGGTTCAAAAAACCAAGAAGAAGGTATTTTGATTTATTGTGCTGAAAAGCCGGAGAATATAGAATCACTTCGTAGGGCTATTAATGATAATGATTTTTTAAATCGTGATGTTAATCAAAATAAAGTGGTAATAGCTCTATGGCATAAGTGATTTGATTTATTGCTAATTTATCAGGTGTATTATTTTCTCAATGTGAGCTAATTATTTCTTTATTAGCTCACATTGATATCCATTTATGTTAAATGATAAGGGGAAATTGTACTATAAAATATAGACCAGATTAATTTACCCCTTCTTTTTATTTATGGCAAATTGCGCATGAGCCTCCGCCTTCATCTTCCCCATAAATTTCATCAATATCAATGAGAGTCTCACCAGGGCGTAGTGGGTTAATGATTTTTTTCGCTTTGAGTCTGGCTTGCCGCTTTTCAAAATCAGTGACAATTTGAGCAATTCTTTCAGGCTCCTCAAGTGACTCTAGTGATTCACCTTTAGTCCAAGTAAAGGGAGAACCATGTTCAATTGCATTTTTTTCATATCGTTTAGCTTCTTCAAATGCCTCTGGGTGACGCTCTTTTAATCTTACCCACTCAATCTTTTGTTGGAAGAAGCAAAAAGTACAGCCGCTACGTGATCGCCATTCATAATATTTTGGAAGACCAACTCCTGATGAGTCAAGAATATCCATAACACCTTTCCGATCTATTCCGGCATCTCTAAATGGTAAACTAATAGTTAAATTTGCATTTTTCGAACTATATCCTTCACGGTAATCTTCGTCTGCTCTTATTGCTACATAGCTTGTAACTTTATCACCAGCATTAAGCATCGGACGAACCCACTGTTCGAAGGGCGCGAGTTTTAACTGACGAGTACACCAACGAGTCTGCGGCGAGGGTAGAAAATGATTATATTCACGTAACCAGAAATCAAAACCACGTCTAGGGTTTAGTCTGGCAATTGGTTTGCCTAAAAATCCTTCTAATCGCCCCAAAAACTCATAGACTTCAGGTAATTCTTTACCTGTATCAGTAAAGAAATAGTCGATATCTAACTCGGGGCGTGTCTGGCGCATGAAAACAGCAAGTGCAGCACTGTCTTTACCCCCAGAAATACCAAGTACATGCTTTTCAGTCATTCTTAACCTCAACATCATGCTGAGCGATTTTAATACAAGCTTTACCTAATGCAGCCATTATAATATCTGGGTTTAATCCTTTTCCAGATAATGTTCTAATTAACTCACCGGCGAGGTTGTCAATCTGATGGTTGAATTGCTCAGGTATACTGAATTCGTGTTTGAATGTTTTCATTTCTGAACCAGCTCCAATAACCACTGCAAATGCCTCGCTTGATGGTTTTCGTCCTTGGATCGATACTAATGCTTCGGATTGGCGAAACCGCAGTGCAAAATTGGCTATTTCCATAAGTGCTAAATCAATATCTCGATCATTCCAGTCTCTTGGAGGCTTGTTTGCAGCTAGGCTGAGTATACCTTCTATAGAATAATGACTACCATCGTACGTAGCTAAACGTGTTGAAAAGGCATCTTGCCGAAGTTCGCCAGTGATACCGGATAACGTTTCAGCACGTTTTCGTAGTGTAGATAAGTCATCTTTATTAGCATTCAGAGCTTTTAGCATTCTTGATGCAAATTGGTCTAAGAGTTTGTCATAGGCACTCCAAAGTTCTTTTACTGGAGCCTGTAATGCATCAACATAATTTTTCCCACTTTCTACATTTAGAGCCGCGGCTAAATCAATAAATAAAACTTTATGAGGATCGCTAGCTTTTAATAGTGTATCTCGTACCTTCTTCGCATTAGATGAAAGTCTCGCCGTCCTTTGTGTCCAATTTGGGAGTCCAACAATCATGGCAACTAGACTTCTGGCAGCTTCTAACGGTTCAGCTGAATTAGACATGAGACCAATAGAATCAAGAAGTTTACCAATTCCTACTAGAATCTTTTGTTTTTCATCATCAATTACAATCCACCGCAAGGAAAAACGTTTTTCATCCTGCAAGTATTCATCAATATCTGCATCAGTAAAAGTAGGAATAAATAATCCATCTTTATAAATAGCAATATTACTTTTAGATGCCAGAAGGAAGGCCATAAATATTATCGGTATAACACCTTTTTTTAAACCAAATGGAGGTTTAGCCCAAAGGGTATGAATATCAGATACTGATATCATTTGATTTTTATTTTTAATGAAATCATGCGTTTTCTTCCAAAGACCATAAAACGACGAATGCTTGTCGCTGACCGCAGGAAGAAAATGATAATACCCATCATGATGCTTCGCATACAAGCCGGTACGATGGAGAATCGTTTCATATAGGCCGCGTGAGGCAGGATATCCCTCAATTCCAAGATGGAGTTCACCCTCATTTTCTAGCATTCGATATAACAATTCTTTCCTGGCTTTTACGCTATTGCTGGATAAATTATCACGATTAACTAATTCACTCCATAACCTTGGAGCTTTGTAGTAAATATTATCTGCAAGAGAGGATGCAATTGATGATAAAGTACCTTTAGGTTCCGCCTGAGCAGAATCTATACACCATTCCGCAGTCGCTAATGCCTCTGCTAACTGTTCTTCTAATGTTGATTGCGTTGCACTTATCCTTGCTTGGACTTCTCTTCGTGCAACAGCATCACCTTGTAATTCATGTCCACGTTTAGTTTGGACTATTTGAAGTGCTAGGAGTTCGGCACCTAAATCTTCTATGCGCAGGTAGTTATGTGGAATCCCGGCAACAATGGGCCATGGCTTTGAACGAGAAGCATCAGCACAAATTATTTTAGCTTGTTCTTCATTTACATTTCTTTCAGGAAGTGCCAGAAGAAATAATCCAAACTCTCCGTTACGTGGCTGGAACTCTTCTGAATATTTTTTTACCTCGTTAAGGTGACAAAGTGCAATATTCATCCAGCGAAAAGTACCAGTTTGATGGTAATGCCTTTTTGCAATTACAGGATAAAGATTAGCAATTTTATTCAGTTGACTAAAATCTGTTCCAAGCATGGTTGCACGTGATTGTGCAACGGCTTGGTCAATATTAAAATCACTTCCTTCAAAAACAGACCATGCCCCGGTATGTTTTTTGAATATGATAACACGCCATTTAGAAAGATCTTCGAGTGCGGATCTAATATTTTCAATAGAAGTATTCAAGAATAATGATTCTAGTATGCTTGTTTCAGCGGTCAATCCTGAACCATCTTTGAAAAGGTCAAGTATTGCAATACATTTAATTAAATCAATATGCAATATATTATCAGATTTTGCCTCCGCACGTTCTACAGCGTCTACCGCTTGTGCCCAACGATGTCCATCATTAGAGGCCAAAATTAATTGTTCAAGATTTGCTCTTAAGTAATCGAAATAGTTTGAGGGAAGATACCAAGTAGCCTCTTCAAATGTGGTTAGATTGAGATAGTTTTGAAACCCGAAAGGTTCAGAGGACGAGAGAAAACCAAAAGTTGAACGCTCGTTCTGTCCAAACTGACGTTTTGATATAGGTCCTAATAAAGCAGCCATTACCGGGTGTAAAGGCCAACACTTGGATAATGCATAATCATATTGCTTTCCAACCATTGGGCGTCGATCATAAATAGCATCCGCGACTACTTGCGCTACTTTTTGAGTGTATTTGGGTCTTTTTTTAACATCTAACGCTTTACCTATAAGTTCAACAACTTCATCACTCCCTGCAACTAAGGGAATATCAGCATAACGGCCTTGGATTTTAGTCCACTCTTCACGAGTTTCAAGTCCAAGTCGAACAGCATATTGTCCAAAAGATTGATGTAATATACCTAAGATAATGACTTTACCATTTGTACGTGCTGCAGATTCAGCAAGCTCTTGGTAAAAATAAATATCATCGCCATTTCCTAAAGCTGATGCTTCAAGGAACTTACCTAGCTCGTCAATGATAAGCAAGGTACCATCTAACTTCGCTTCATCTGCAGCACTGCATATGTGTTTAATAAGTAATGATGCTGATTTTTTATAATCTTTATCACTACCACAAACATTATTCAGAGTTTGCGAAATTTGTTGGATTATGCTACCTCTGCGGCCAATAACTGGAAGTATTAACCATCCTTTTTTAACTTGGAATGCTTTATCAAAATCACTTTGTGAATCGACATTTAACAATGACCTTGCTTTTTCACGTAGAGCTTTGTTAGGTGATAATGAACTTGCAAGAACTAACGCTAATGATGATTTCCCACTTCCATACGGACCAGTCCATGTGAAAGCTCGCTGTTGGCTATTCAGAACCTGCTTGGACATGTTTTCAAGAACGCTTTGTGCCGTGCCATTGCATACATATCCATCAAGCGCATCTTCGCGGCCAAGATCAGCATCAATACGGATGGAACGTTGGTATTGTCTCGCAATGCGAACCTGTTCTGAAAGAAGGTTTTTATTATGTTTAGTCATAAGCCTTTCCAAGCATGTTCAATTTAATTACTTCTGTTTCTGATGTTTTACGATGAACCTGGCGTAAACCAGCTGTATCAGTCCATATAAATGAACCTTCAGTTAACTCTTCTAATGCGAATAATCGTTCTGCAATAGAGTCTTCATCGAGCTTAAATACTCTACCCGGAGAACCGTCCCCATATGCAATTGTTTCGAAGGATAATGAGCTGAGATTTAGGGCCTTACGCTCCCAATAATCGATCAGAGCATAAGCAAATACACCATCAGACAAAGTAATCTTTGGACCTCGACGAAATGAAAAGTGTCCTTTTTTTTCTTCAGCTAGTAAACCTAATTCACCAAGCATAGGTTCGGCAAAGTCTTCAGGAGTGGTTCCACTCGACCGCGGTGCATAACTACGCAAACATGTCTCAATATCTCGAGAAAGTGTCATTGGTGATAGTTTTCTCCCAGGACAACATTGCGTAGCATAGTCAGCTAAAAGAGCCCGGAGGTCTTCTTGTGTAAAAGATGAAGAAACAACATGGTTAAATAACCAGTACCAAGTTGTCGAGCGTTCTCCTTTTCCTGAAAGCTTCCAATGGCTAAGCCATGCTGTCGAGGGATGCTCTGAATAAGGATCAAGCCCATGTTCGCTAAATATTTTAATAGCAAATTCTGTAAGTTTGAATTTACCATCCTCTTCTCGCATTACTTCACAGGCGAGTGCCCAATGCTTGATTGATGCGACCATGTTTTTGCCTACACCAAATTTGGCAATGGCCTCATCATTCGAAAAAACCGATTTGTCAATAGAACCATCCGGCGCTGCATAACTGCAGGTTTTTTTTAACCACATTTGTCTTAGTGGGAAGGTCTCGTGACCTGAAAAGTGAGCCATGACTTATCCTAATGCGATAACAACTTTGTATTAGCTGATTGTACAGGAACTGGAGAGTTTCACCAGTGGCGGCTTTTGGACATCATTGGGGTGGCGTAGCGGTTTTTTTTTTATTTTTTTCGTTAAAATACATATTGTTAATTGTTTTTTATTGCGGAGGGGAACTGTCTATATCTTCTCATGCATCGGGATTTTTAACAGGCCTGAGCTGGCATGTTCTACCGTTTCACACAGAAAGGAACAGTTAGTTTCAAACGGATACTTATCAATCAGTGGTGTGAGAAATGCTAAGAGTGGGAAACGCACTTAATTTTATGATTTCTTAGTGACCAGTTTTTAACCATGAGCTAATCTTAAAATCTGATTTTTATCAATGAGTTAATGTTGATGTACTATGCGGCAATGAATGAAGTGTATTGCCATTCCGAATTTTTGCTCATTTTTTAGCCATTTCCATACTTTTTTGCGTGAATATTTTATGAACAATGTTCCTTTCATAACTTATCTGTCTCAAATGATACGTTTGGAGTTTACAATTACTAAATATTTAATGTAAGTGGGAACAGCTATTTTTTGTTCATATTAGCTCCCAGCAGCAAAAGATGATGTAATTCATCCGGTGCAGAGATAATATAGGAATGGATAATCTGGAGAGCGACTCTGCAGGCTGATATTGCGGTTTTGCGGCAAGTTTTTGGCATCCGCTTCTACGCCAAATACCTGAAGTAGGAATGGATGCGTTAGCAGCATACATCCGGATCTGCGCGGGGAATAGCCGGAAACGGCTATCCCTACCACAATAGCTAACTTTGTAATAGTGCCCTTTTAGGCTCATGTACTCTGACGTAATTCTATCTGGTAGTTGAATTGCACGATACGCGACTCTTCTGATTCATCATGATTATTATTCAATAGCCCAATCAGTAACTTACCCGTCTCTATCCCCATTTTTTTGTAGTCAATACGGATGGATGTCAAGGTTGGGTGTGTTTGATCGCAATTGTCTGAACCATCAAGACAAGCTACAGCGATATTTTCAGGAATTTTTAACAAACGCCGCTGGCACTCAAACATGATACCCAGCGCAATCTCTTCGTGGCTGCAAATCACAGCATCCAGCTCTGGTTGTCGCAGTAATATCTCGTTTAATGCGTAACGCCCCAATTGCAGACTTGCGGCATCCGGCATGGTGATAACAAGATCAGAGTTCTGGTAATGGCTCAACATTGCTTTATGCCAGCCGTTCAGTTGCTGACGTTGCAGGCGGTTGTCCATATGCGCACCGATAAATCCGATATTCTTATAACCCTGTTCCAGCAGATGTTCGGTCAGTTTATGTGATGCTTCAAAAAATGCTGTTTCGATGGTAATTTGAGCCGGACTGAAAGGGGAACCGACAACGTTAATGGTAGGTATATTTGTTTTCTCGAGTATCTGGTGAGTTTTATCAGCCAACTGAGAACCAAAAATAACTAACGCCGCCGGGTTGCCTTGAAGAAGCGTCATCAGAATTTCAGCTTCTTTGAGCTGATTATACTCATGACACCCAAGCAGTAGCTGGAATTCATTTTTATTAAGCACCTGCTGCAACGACTGCATAAAGCGGGAGCTGGCTTTATCTGTCAGGGAAGGAACCAGTACGGCGACTGTATCACTGTGACCAGATGCAAGGGCGCCAGCAGTTCTGTTGGGAATATAACCCAACTCTTCTACGGCCTGTTCTATCTTTTCCCTCAGCTTGTCAGATACCTGTTCCGGTGTTCTCAGCGCACGGGAAACGGTCATGGTTCCGACACCTGCAAAGTTAGCGACCTCCTGCAGCGTCACCCGTCCGGTACCACGGCGCTTACGTGTTTTTTCCATTTCGACTCCATGGATAATTACAACCAGCTGTTTTCATTACTTTTATTTCACCATTACTCTTTCCAGTTTTTGCCCACGGTAGCAAATATCCTGTTGCATTGTATATGCAGGAACCGAATATAGCCAAAGCATGGCGGCAGAGAAATGATAGCGCTATCACAAAGATTGGTAGCGTTATCAGATAGCGCTATCAAATGCGACAATCATCACATTAATTAATGCGTAAAATATCTACTCTCCTGTTAATTATCATCGGGAGTTATCAGTAGCATGTTAAAAAATCTATTAAATACAGAGGTCGTTCAGGTCGTGGAACAGGCCAAAGACTGGCGGGAAGCCGTGGCGATTTCATGCCGGCCGTTGATTGAAAACGGTTCTATCGAACCGCGTTATGTTGATGCGATCTATCGCTCGCACGACACTATCGGTCCGTACTATGTGGTTGGCCCTGGTATTGCGATGCCTCATGCGCGCCCGGAAGAGGGAGCTAACAAGCTGTCATTAGCACTGACCCTGATCCCTTCAGGTGTGAATTTTGATGCCGATGAAAACGATCCAGTGAAATTACTGATTGTGCTGGCTGCAACCGACAGTACCAGCCACATTGAAGCGATTTCTCAACTCGCCAAGTTATTCGATAACGAAAAAGACATACAGGCCATTTTGATGGCCAAAACGACGCAGGACATTTTGTCTGTTATTGCGCGCTATTAATCCAGAGGAACATTTATGAAAATTACAGTGGTTTGCGGTAACGGCTTAGGCACCAGCCTGATGATGGAAATGAGCATTAAAAGCATTTTGAAGGATTTGTCCGTCAGCGCTGATGTTGATCACGTCGACCTGGGCTCCGCGAAAGGGACGCCGAGTGATATCTATGTCGGCACCAAAGACATTGCCGAGCAGTTAGTCGCGCAGTCTGTCGCAGGCAAAATCGTCGCACTGGAAAATATGATTGATAAGAAAGCCATGAGAGAACGTTTATCCGTGGTATTAAACGAATTAGGCGCACTGTAAGCTGGGGGCGATATGGATTTCTTTCGTTTTTTGATGAGCGATGTACTTTCCGAACCCGCAGTGCTGGTCGGTTTAATCGCCCTGATTGGCCTGATTGCACAGAAAAAACCGGTAACCGAATGCATTAAAGGTACCGTCAAGACCATTATGGGGTTTGTGATTTTAGGCGCAGGGGCGGGTTTAGTTGTGTCGTCACTGGGTGACTTCGCAAACATTTTCCAGCATGCCTTTGGTATTCAGGGTGTAGTGCCGAACAATGAAGCCATTGTTTCCGTAGCGCAGAAAAGCTTCGGGAAAGAAATGGCGATGATTATGTTCTTTGCGATGGTTATCAACATTATGATTGCCCGTTTCACACCGTGGAAATTTATCTTCCTGACCGGTCATCACACGTTGTTTATGTCGATGATGGTAGCGGTAATTCTGTCAACAGCAGGCATGACCGGCATTACGCTTATAGCCGTTGGCTCTTTGGTTGTTGGCGTGGCAATGGTCTTTTTCCCGGCTATTGCGCATCCGTACATGAAGAAAGTGACCGGTTCTGATGACGTTGCCATCGGCCACTTCTCAACATTATCTTATGTATTGGCTGGTTTCATCGGCAGCAAGTTTGGTAATAAAGAGCACTCGACTGAAGACATGAATGTGCCGAAAAGTCTGCTGTTCTTGCGCGACACGCCGGTTGCTATCTCTTTTACCATGAGCATAATTTTCCTGGTGACGTGCCTGTTTGCGGGTGCAGATGCGGTGAAAGAGCTTAGCGGTGGTAAAAACTGGTTCATGTTCTCTATCATGCAATCCATTACCTTCGCAGCTGGCGTGTACATCATTCTGCAGGGTGTGCGCATGGTGATTGCGGAGATTGTCCCGGCATTCAAAGGTATTTCAGACAAGCTGGTTCCGAATGCCAGACCTGCTCTCGATTGCCCGGTCGTCTTCCCTTACGCACCTAACGCTGTATTGGTTGGTTTCCTGAGTAGCTTTGCTGCAGGTTTAATCGGTATGTTCACGTTGTATCTGCTGAACATGATCGTGATTATTCCTGGTGTGGTGCCGCACTTCTTCGTAGGTGCAGCTGCAGGGGTATTCGGTAATGCAACGGGTGGACGTCGTGGTGCGATTTTGGGTGCCTTCGCTCAAGGCTTGCTTATTACCTTCCTGCCAGTATTCTTATTGCCGGTGCTGGGTGATATTGGTTTTGCTAACACCACCTTCAGTGATGCTGACTTTGGCGCACTGGGTATTTTGTTAGGGATTATCGTTCGCTAATATTTTGATGACATTAATATCCTCCAGGATTTCAGGAACGTGGAGGATATTAATTCCTCTTATTTTCTCCATTTTTCTTTCTTCCAGTCAGGACTGCATCCGATTAATCGTAAGCGCTCCGAGAAGTACGTAGCGTAAGGATTATTTTACAGCTGAGAAGTTTCAGTGCAGCAGTTCATGCACACGGTTCGACGGCTAGTCATTGATCTTCATAATTACCTCGCGTAAAAAACGGGGTAAGGCCGCTCATCCCAGCGTCATCTCCACAGGTAATAATTCAACGCCAATGCCAGAAGAGTTCGTTAACGGAAGACGCCGTGATATACGCCCTTTGATCAGCGAGAGCCTGAGCCATTTGAACAGAAGATTATCATTGATATCATGCTCCCGGGCAATACGGGCAACAGAACCCCTTGGTTGTAAAGCCAGTGTAACCATTTGAAGTTTAAACTCATTTGAAAATGACCTGCGGGGTTCAGCTGATAATGTTTTTTGTTCCATAACAGGTGTCCACTAGTTGAAAAGGTGGGTACCTATGTTACCAATACTGGCTTAATGGCTACATACAGCAGTCGGTTTACGCATACACTTTTATAGTGCACTCCGGCCTCATGAATATAACGGTGGATTACCGCCGAACGAATCGGAAAATAGATACTGGAAAAAAATGAAATTGTGACCAGTTTTTGTTGACCACTACAAATAAATAAAAGAGTTGCAGTGCTTGCTCGGTAAGAAAACAATGGAAGTTGAGATCCTCAAAGAAGCTGTGGAGTACACCACTCTACAGTAGTTGCGCAAATTTGGAGTGGACGATAATGTGATCGTCTATAAGGGCAACGCTATCATAGTCTTGTCCTGGCGGGTAAAAAAGCGCGCTTACCTTAACGATAAGCGCGCCGCTGTTCAGGCCTTGAGTGGTTATTCAATTCCTGTGGTGACTGTAAAAGTGCGCGTTTGCTGCGGTGCAACCTGAATCAGCGTGCCATTACGTTGCGCGGCAAGATACCCCTCAGGCCGACAGGTTGCAGGTAATGCAAAGGCGGCTACCTGTTGCTCTCCGTTATAAAGGATCCAGCGTGTCACATAATTTAGTTCAGCACTGTAGAAACGAGTAACAAACGTAGTGCCATCGGGAGAGATCATGCGAAACTCTGGCTGATCTGTATAAGCGTCCAGTTTGTCTGCAAAGAAGACAATTTCTGGATCATAAAATTCCGGTTGACTCAGCGTCGACAGAGAGGCTTCTCCCTGCATAATCCGTTGATTAAACGCCAGCCACTGAGCGGTGGGATTAACATGCGAAGGCACTGATTCACGCAATCTTAATATTTCGTCCGGGATATTCTGGCTGAATGTAGCATTTGGTATATATGCATAATTCATGTGGCACATATATTGTAGTGGCATATCTACAGAAGCCAGATTGGTTACGGCCATCTTAATATCGAACAGTGTAGAGGATTTGTGAAGGACCACTGTTGGTTGAGCCAGATAATGATGACCGAAACCCATTACATACTCGTAACGCCCGGTAAGGCGTAACATATCTCCGTCTAATTCCAGCCATGCTTCATCCATCGCGGCACAGGCCATTTCACCGTGTAGCAGATGAGTATCTTCCGCAGATGGGCAGCCATTAGCCAGCAAACCTGAATGAAAAGCAAAACAGCCATAGGTCTCTATCACCTCTGTCGCCGGTTTAGGCTGGCGAAACATATTGCACATGGTGAGGCCGTGTCCATCAAATTGCGCATCCCAAATCATCTGCCCCATCCAGGGAAGAATAATCAAATGTCCACGACTGTTTGCAATTTTAAGCCCCTCGACACCGCTGTCATAGCGAAAAGACGTGACAGTAAAATCACTATTTTCCAGCAAGATACGAGGTTTCTCGCCAAAAAGCGCCCGCCACAAATTAATACGCGTACTCATAACGGTTCTCCTCAGGACGCTGTGACTTCAGCCAGTGCGGTACGTACTTTGCTTTCACGCCAGAAGTAGACTCCGACATAGACAAAGCAGAGCATAGAAACCAGGAATGAAAGCTGTAGTGAGTGGAACATATCTGCAATATATCCCTGAATTGCCGGAACCACCGCGGCACCGACAATAGCCATAACAATGACTGCTCCTGCCATTTCTGTATGTTCGTTATCAACTGTATCCAGTGTTCCTGCATAGATCGTCGCCCAGCAAGGGCCAAACAAAACACTTACCAGGACGGCGACATAGACCGCGCTGAAACTTGGAGCCAGTGCAACATATGCCAGGAACAGCGCCCCTATAACGGAATAGAGAATCAATACTTTTTCCGGATTAAAACGCGTCATAAGGATGTTGGCTATAAACTTGCCAATAAAGAAGCAGGCAAAGCTATAGACCATGAAGTTTGAAGCATCACGTTCGTTGATATCGCCCAACTCCAGCGCCAGACGGATGGTAAATGACCATACTGCGACCTGCATACCCACATAAAGGAACTGCGCCACAATACCGCGACGAAAGCGCGGATTTCTAGCCAGATAGCGCAGCGTATCCATTGCTGACGGGCGTTTATAGTGACTTGTCTGTGCCACTTTACAGGTTGGGAAGCGGGTTAAAAGGAACAACACCATGACCACAACCAGAATCATAATCATATACTTATACGGTTCAAGGGTGTTCTCTAACATCAGCACCTTAAAGTTGTGAATTTGCTCGGCGTTCATTCCGGACATCTGCTTCTCAAGGCTTTCCCCCTCGGAGAAAACCAGATATTTGCCCAATAAAATACCAGACGCAGCACCAATCGGATAAAAGGTCTGGCTGATATTGAGCCGCAATGTGGCATAGGCTTTTGGACCGATCATTGAACTGTATGTGTTCGCTGCAGTTTCAAGGAAACTCAGGCCAATCGCAATCGCAAAAATAGCTGCAAGGAACATAGTGTAGGTTGCCATATGCGAGGCAGGGAAAAAAAGTGTACAACCACCAATATACAGCGTCAGGCCAATTAAAATTGCCACCTTATAACTGGTCTTTTTAATCACAAGGGATGCTGGTATTGCAATTAAAAAATAACCTCCATAAAATGCGCTCTGCACCAATGCTGAAGCAAAGTTACTTAGCGAAAATACACTTTTGAATTGAGTGATTAATATGTCATTTAATGCAGCTGCGCATCCCCATAGCGGGAATAAACACGATAACAAAATAAACTGGAACAAGGGAGTCTTATTCAGATACCCATCAGGCATCTGAATGATGTTTTTATCGTTCATAGTGCTACCTTTAACTGTGCAGGATGATTATTCGTTTAAGGTTAAAAATTCATTAAATTGTTCAATACTCGGATAAGATGATTGCGTACCTTTCCCTGTGACGCTGAAAGCGGCAAAGAGAGCGGCTTTTTTCAAAGCGGCTTCAACATCACCGCTTTGAACATAATAATGGGAAAAGCAACCAATAAATGCGTCACCAGCGCCACTAGTATCAACAGCATTTACTTTGAATGCAGGAACATGGACTTCCTGATCGCGGGTCATCCATAATGCGCCTTTTTCGCTCATGGTAACAATAATATTGTTCAGCCCTTTATCAACTAACGAACGTGCGGCCAAACGAATATGATCATAAGTATCAACCGACATACCGGTTAATATTTCCAGTTCTGTTTCATTCGGGATAAAGAAATCACATTTGCAGGCATAAGACATATCTAACTCACGCAATGCCGGAGCCGGATTTAATAACACTTCAATACCATTTTTCTTACCAAACTCAATCGCGTGGTAAACTGTTTCCAGTTGAACTTCCAGTTGTAAAACGATCAATTTGCATTTTTTCAGATCTTCTGCAGCTCGATCGATATCTTCCGGGGAAAGAAATTTATTCGCTCCCTTAATTATTAATATACTATTGCTCGAGTTGGCATTAACAAAGATCGGTGCAACACCACTGCTGGTACAGGGGACCTTCTCAACATAAGTGGTATTAATTCCCCATGATTCAAGATTACGAATAGTATTATCCGCAAAAATATCATCACCTACTTTAGTCAGCATCAGGACTTTTGAATTCAATTTAGCCGCCGCCACCGCTTGATTAGCACCTTTCCCACCACATCCGATTTTGAAGGCAGGTGCTTCCAGAGTTTCTCCTTCTTTAGGCATCTGATTAGTGTAAGTAATGAGATCCACCATATTGGAACCAATAACTGCAATGTCCATTTCACTACCTCTTATAAACTTTCGCATAACAATGGTATTTAAATAACATTAGCATGTTACTTTTGCATCATTTGTGACTGAGATCGCGATTAGCACATCAACCCGATGTTTATTTAATAGACTTCCAGTCTCATCACTCAGGCCAACACTATCTAATCATAAGCAACCTAACAAGATTAGTGCCCAAAACTCAGCAGCCTATACCCTTTTCATTTCAAAGGGGCGGTCGTATAGTATGGTAATGAAAACAATGTTTACTAACGCCAAAATGTTATTTTTATAACATTCTTACGGAGAGAGAGTTGATGGAAACGAAGCAAAAAGAGCGTATCCGACGTTTGATGGAACTGCTTAAGAAAACCGACAGAATCCATTTGAAAGACGCAGCGCGAATGCTGGAAGTTTCTGTAATGACTATTCGTCGCGATCTCCATCAGGAAGATGAACCTCTGCCACTGACCCTACTGGGTGGCTATATTGTAATGGTGAATAAACCCGCGCCATCCATGCCAGTAATCCATGACGTTCCAAAAAATCATCGTGATGACTTACCTATTGCAATTCTGGCTGCCGGAATGGTTAATGAAAATGATCTGATCTTCTTTGATAATGGCCAGGAGATACCACTCGTTATAAGCATGATCCCGGATGCAATCACCTTCACCGGCATCTGTTACTCACATCGCGTCTTTGTTGCGTTGAATGAAAAGCCTAATGTAACAGCAATACTTTGTGGTGGTACGTATCGTGCCAGAAGTGATGCTTTTTACGATGCCAGTAACTCTTCGCCATTAGACTCTCTCAATCCGCGAAAAATATTTATTTCCGCCAGCGGTGTGCATAATCACTTTGGCGTCAGCTGGTTTAACCCTGAAGATCTTGCCACTAAGCGTAAAGCGATGAACCGTGGACTACGGAAAATTTTGCTCGCCCGCCACGCGTTGTTCGATGAAGTGGCCTCTGCCAGCCTCGCACCGATCTCTGCATTTGACGTTCTGATTAGCGATCGTCCGTTACCGGCAGATTATGTTACGCACTGCCAGAATGGTTCTGTAAAGATCATTACACCTGATTCAGAAGACGAATGACTTACTGAAAAAACACCACAATCTTGTTAAACATCGTCGGGTTGGACTGATTACGTTGCACTTTCACCACATATTCCAGCTTATCTATTTGGCTTATCACCTACTCCAGACGCTGGCCATCCTTGACCAGTAGCCAGATATGGCTTTTGTCGCAGTCCTGAATCGGCAGGCAGAGAATGTCTTCAACGTTAAGAGCGCGACGGGCAAAAGCCCACAAAGGTGAGTCATTACACCCGGATGGTAAACAGGCACTTCCTTGTTGTAGAAGCCGTTATATTGTCCATAATGTCTGGGTTTTTAATGCATACTGGGTAACAACCGGACGAATCTTCGAATATCACTGGCGCTGCCAGCCGGTTTGAATTCATCTCACAACCCTGCATAGAGCGAATCTCCTGCCTGCACGTCACTCCACTCCATGGTATCAACTTCACACTCTTTATCTGCGGCTAGCTTCAGCCACCAGATAAGCATCGACTATGAAAGATGAGCCATGACAACATAACGTTGGTAACGCTCTGACGCCTTAATGGAAGATGCCTGCCACCATAGGGAATGTAAACGACTGAAGTGTGGCCTTTAATGCCGTGAACGGCTCATGGTCTCCTGGCACGGTTGCCGCCCCAACCTGTAACAACATTCCACAGTACAATGTCTGTCAGAGTCAGAGCCTCCCATGCTTGTTGTAGTAACTCTACCAGTTACGAACATCCTTCCTCAAAATTGTTGTCATATCTCGCATGGAAGAAAAGATCCTGGCTAAGGAGCAACACACAACGTATTGCGGAACTTGCATATTTTTCCTGTAACTAGTGTATTACCACATATGGTAATAGCTACCTGTGTGGTTTCGCTGGATAGCAAGGGGATTTATTCGCAAGTAAAATGCCTGATAAAATACACGAATCTAGTAATCATCAATATTTACTCTGGTCGAATGACGCGTGAAGTGGACGGCCAACAGACGCAGTCAGTGATCTACAGCCTGTTGAATAAAACCCCGGATGCTTCCCCCGATTCTGCAAGTAATACTTCGGTTATTTGCACTATTTTATCCCTGTTGAATTTGGTTAAGCCGGTGCAGACGTGCTGGGAAACGCACACCTGAACCGGCACAATAAAATACAATACAACCCCCTGTTACTGGAGAAATGCCTGCGCCGGGGTCCGATATGGCGGTATTGTTGCAGCCTGCGGCATGGCTCAGGGGATGGATTTGATGGGCAATATGGCTCCGTTTATTCTGCGTGGTGTCACGCTGAAAGGGATTGATAGCGTCATGTTCGCGAAAGAGAAAAGAGCAGCAATCTGGCAACAGGCGATATAGTATTTGCCAGAGTCCAGAATGGATAGTCTCACTACCGTTTATCCGCTCAGTGACGCCATCACTGTGGCTGAAAAACTTCTGAGTGGCGGAATTCGCGGTCGTGCAGTCATTCAATATAGCTAATTAGATGGATGCCGAGCTCAGGCTTAGTATAATAAGTTTTAGGGGCTGCGGCCCCTTTTACTGGCCAGTTGTTGCTTCCTGAGAAGACTGATAGCGTACCGAGGTTTTGAAATAGCTCCAGAAGTCGTACACTGGCTCAGTAGAACAATATAGTTTGGAACGCATTACCGCACCTTCCCAGCCACTCCAGAAAATAGCCGCCAGTTGTGTATTATTCATATTTGAACTTATTTCGCCTGAAGATAACGCGTCGGACAGGCAGGCCGCAACAAGTGCCTGCCAGCTCTCAAGAATATTCTGTAGTACTTTAATGAAGGATTGGGGAAGCCCCGGACTCTCCTGCATCATATTTCCAACCAGGCAGCCGCGGGTAAAATTGTATTTTTTAATCCCCTCACAGGCATCATTGATGAAATTTTCCAGACGTACCATTGGTGTGCAGGATGATTCATGTAGATGTTTTTTGAGGTTATGCTCGAAGAAACTGTCATAGGCGTTCAGAACGGTCTGAGCATAATGTCACGAACGGTGCAATAGTGATCCACACCCAACGCCTGAAATCAGATCCAGG
>ERZ857840.863-NODE-863-length-39039-cov-3.964473_pt1 | contig 39039 bp, 42 predicted proteins | sample MGYA00519760_ERZ857840 | MGnify/ENA primary metagenome ERZ857840 (study PRJEB31778, sample SAMEA3449371) | human gut metagenome | biome: human gut; feature: human-associated habitat; material: faeces | place: United Kingdom | collected 2010/2012 ... | reverse complement strand
TTGATTATATGGAGTCGATAAAGCTCTTGGCAGAGCGCTCGGGAATATCCCTGCCGCAGGACGGCTATGACGATTCCATGCAGCGCCTTAAAAAGAAGATATACGATATTAACCGCGATACAGCAAGATTTTTCCACAGCTTTTTAATGTCTCCGGGCGGCAAATGGGCGCTTGATTATTTGACCGGCAGAGGGCTGACCGTAAAAACCATAAAGCATTTCGGGCTGGGCGCCGCGCCTGATAGCTGGGACGCGCTTATACACCACTTAAAGGAAAAGGGTTATACAGAGAGCGATATGCTCGCCGCAAACGTTATAGGCAAAAGCAATCGCGGAGGTTTTTACGACCGTTTCAGAAAGCGCGTAATGTTCCCCATAATAAACATACGCGGCAACATTGTCGCCTTCAGCGGCAGGGCAATGCCGGGGGAGGATAAACAGGGCGGAAAATACGTAAACACGGCGGATACGCCCGTTTACAAAAAGAGCGAAAACCTTTTCGGAATAAATTTCGCGAAAAGCGTTTGCTCGGAACGCGTGATATTGGTTGAGGGCAATATGGATGTAATCTCCCTGCACCAGGCGGGTTTTGAAAATACCGTGGCGCCGTTAGGCACGGCGTTCACAACAGAACAGGCGAATCTGCTTTCGCGCTACACGAAGGAGATTGTGCTTATGCTCGACGCCGACGCAGCCGGACAAAAGGCGGTGCGCAGGGCGTCGGGGCTGCTTGAAAACACGGGGCTTTCGGTCAGGGTTGTGGTAATTCCCGACGGAAAAGACCCGGACGAATATATAAAGAAAAACGGCAGGGAGCGCTTTGCGGCGCTGCTTGAGGGTGCGGTCAGCGATATGGAATACAAGCTGCTGACCGCCGCAAAGGACATTGACCTTAATAGCGAGGACGGAAGACTTAAATATTTAGCCGCCGCAGCGGAAATAATAGCCGCAACGGACGATATTATGACGCGGGATATTTACATAGGCAGGCTTTCTGAAAAATACGGCGTCTCAAGAACCGCGCTTAACGCCAGAATTGACGAACTGCGCAAAAGAAACAGCCGCCAAAAGCAGAAAAAGGAAATATCCGATATTATTCGACCGAAATTTACAAAGGACGACATAAATCCCGAAAGGCGGAAATCGGTAAAGGGCACGGCGGCGGAGGAAACGCTTATAGCGGTGCTGCTGAAAAATCCCGATTTTTATAAAATTGCCCTTGATAAGCTGCCGCCCGAAAAAATGCTTACCTCGCTTAACCGCAGGATATACGAAACCATAATTTCGGTGCTTGAACACGGCGGATCGCTTGATATTTCGGCATTTGCCGAAAAGCTGCTGCCGGCTGAAATAGGATATCTTGTATCGCTGCAAAACAGCGAAAAGGCGGGTAAAAACCCGGAAATTGTATTAAAGGATTGCATAGGGGTAATATTAGAAGAGGATATGCTGCTGGAGTCTGCCGAAAAGGCGGAAGGCTCGGTTGAGGAATGGGCGGCGGGTCTTCAAAATCTTATCGCTGAAAAATCGAAAGGAAATTAAACATGGAAAAGAACAAAAAAACAGAAGAAATCAAAGAAAAGACTCCGTCCGATGCCGATATTTTTGACGCCGAGGATGACAGAAATCTTACGATCGACGACATTGAAAACGCTCCCGACGATCCGGACGAGCTGTTTTCGGAGCCGCCCACACTCGATATAGATTTTGACGAGGAACCCACCGACGACGAATTAAAGCTTGAGGAAATGGATGTTGACGCGCTCGACGATCTTTCCTTCGACAATATGAACCTTGACGACCCGGTCAAGCTTTACCTGCGCGAAATAGGCAGAGTGCCGCTGCTTTCATCCGATGAGGAAATAAAGCTGGCGGTTAAAATTTCCGAGGGCGACGAATATGCAAAGCAAAGGCTTACCGAGGCAAATCTGCGCTTGGTCGTAAGCATTGCAAAGAAGTATGTCGGCAGGGGAATGTACTTCCTCGATCTTATACAGGAGGGAAATGTCGGGCTCATTAAGGCTGTTGATAAGTTTGATTACCAGAAGGGCTTTAAATTTTCAACCTACGCCACCTGGTGGATAAGGCAGGCAATAACCCGCGCAATAGCCGATCAGGCGAGAACAATACGCATACCTGTGCATATGGTTGAAACCATTAACCGCCTTAAAAAGGTACAGAGCCAGCTGCTCCACGAAAACGGCGTTGAACCGAGTGAGGAGCTTATTGCGGAAAAAATGGATCTGCCTGTAGAGCGCGTACGCGAGATAATGCGCGTGGCGCAGGAGCCGGTTTCAATGGAAACACCGATAGGCCCCGAGGAGGATTCCCGCCTTATGGACTTTATACGCGATGAGGACGCATTAGCTCCCGATGAAGCAGCGCTTAAGACCATAACCAATGAGGATATTGACGGGGTGCTCAGAACCCTTACACCGAGGGAGGAATCGGTTATACGCCTGCGCTTCGGGCTGCAGGACGGCAGATGCCACACGCTTGAGGAGGTCGGCTCGGAATTCAATGTAACAAGGGAGCGAATCCGCCAGATTGAGGCAAAGGCATTAAGAAAGCTGCGCCACCCGGTACGCAGCAACAAGTTCAAGGAAAGATAAGAGGCATAAATGCAATGGAATTTTCATATAAAACTAAAGGAGTATGCTCAAGAGGAATCCTTATTGATGTTGAAGACGGAATTGTAAAGAGCGTCAGGTTTGACGGCGGCTGCAACGGAAACACGCAGGGTGTGGCAAGGCTCGTTGAAGGAATGAAGATTGACGATGTTATAGACCGCCTTGACGATATCAAATGCGGATTCAAAAATACATCATGCCCCGCGCAGTTAGCCGAGGCGCTAAAGGAATATAAAGCCGCAAAGGGTGAGTAAATTTGTGTTCGGACATCGACATTAAAATTGCGGGCGAAAAGCCTTCACAGGAAATAAAAAAACGCAGAGAAGTATCACTTCAGCCCGAGGAGCTCAAAAAGGATGATATAAAGAGCGCACGTGACTGGGGCGCTGTTGTTGCGCGCAAATTTATAGCCGATGCGCAGGATACTGCAAAGGGTACGGAACCCGATAACAGCGAAATGATAATTCAGCGCAGGCTGCTTTTGTCCTTTACGGCGACAGTCGGCTTTGAGCAATTCTGCAGTGACGACGCACTGTGCGGCATAGCGCAGAAGAGCTTTATCGATACCGTGAAAAAAGCTGACCCCGAGCTTTACCGCTCGTCGGGTGATACAGGAGCCTTTTCGTTCTATTATTTGGCATACCGCCGCGGCAGCGAGATAGACCGCCGCATAGGTCAGACCTTTGCTATGCTTTGCTCCCATGACGGCGACCCGATTTATCAGGAGCTTGGCGAAGCGCTCTACTGCTGGTTTTTGTCCGCTGTAAGAAAAGCGGCAAGGGAACTTGGAATGCAGTAATATTTACCCAATATATTAAACTGTTTAAACTATGCAAGCCGTAACGGAACCTATGCTCCGTTACGGCTTGCGGTTGTTAGGTACATTAGATATCGGACGATATGTACAAACCTCTTGTACAAAATTGCCTCCCCGGTGCTTGGGGAGGCAATGGTTTGCGGCGAATTATTTTATCTCATAGCCGCCGACAGGGCGTATATTAAGAACGCAGCAGCTGTTCTCCCCGAAAACCGACTCGATCATTTTTTTATAATCCGCTAAAATTTCGGTGGGGATATAGCACTGTATAGTTCCCGCAAAGCCGCCGCCGTGGACTCGGCATGCGCCTTTGCCGTTCAGGAATTTCTTTGTGAGCGCTATCGCAAGCGGCAGACCCTGTTCTGCGACATCCGAATTGGAGTAAAGATTCTGCAGATAATCATAGGAGGATTCGCCGGACTCGTTTACAAGCCTTAAGAAGCCTTCAAAATCGCCGGATTTCAGCGCTGCCTTTTGCGCTTCTACGCGGTTTTGTTCATTAAAGAAGTGAAAAGCGCGCAGCACTGCACGGTCGCCGCAGGAACGGCGCAGCTCGGAGATGCTGTTATAGAAACGCTCGGAATCGACGTCGCGCAGGAAATCAACCCCCAGCGCGTTACTGATTTTTTTGCATTCTATGGTGATATCGGCGTAATCCTGCGTTAAATTCGCATGGTTGCCGCCGGTATCGACAACGCAGAGGGTATAGCCGAATGAATGAATATCAAGGTTAATCTTTTCGGTTATCGGCTCTGCAGGATCGAAGAAATCGGCATAGGTAAATCCGCCGAGTGAGCTTGCCATCTGATCGAGAAGACCGCATGGCTTACCGAAATATTCACGCTCGGCATACTGCCCGATTTTTGCAACGGTAATCTCATCGGCTTTTGCTTCAAAGAACATACCGTTTACAATATTGCCGACCAGAACCTCAAACGCGGCAGATGAGGAAAGCCCCGAGCCCTTTAAAACATTTGAGGTGGTGTAGGCGTTAAAGCCCGAAAGGGTGCAGCCAAGCTCCTTAAAGCGGGAAAGCACGCCGCGGATAAGCGCAGACGCGCACCCGTGCTCGGATTCATCCTTTTCAAGCTTGCAGATATCCACGGTATCCATATCGTAGCTCTCGGACTTAATGCGAACCTTGCCGTCATTATTTGGAGCAACCACGGCTATAACATCGAGGTTAACGCCGCCGGCAAGCACCGAGCCGTGCTGGTGGTCGGTGTGGTTGCCGCCTACCTCAGTTCTGCCGGGGGCAGAGAAAAGGCGTATGCCGTCTCTTTCGGGGAAAATACCGCAAAAGCTGTCGCACGCGGCGCTGTAACGCGCGCGGGCGGCGCTTACATCGCCGTAAAGCATTGAAAAATCCTTATCAAAAGCGCCGTTTTCTATTTTCTGTTTAATTTCTGTGATATTCATAAAGCCCTCCGATTATGATTATTTTGAAATTATGGCAAGGGTGTCTCTTGCGATGGCAAGCTCCTCGTTTGTGGGGATAACATAAACATTTACGCGGCTGTTATCGGTGGAAATTTTAACTTCCTTACCGCGGAGCTTGTTTTGCGCGTCGTCAATTTCGACACCTATGAAGCTCAAATTTCCGCAAACATATTTGCGAAGCTCGGGGTCGTTTTCGCCGATTCCGCCGGTAAAGGCTATGGCGTCAACGCCGTTCATAGCGGCAATGTAAGAGCCTACGAATTTGAGAATTTCATATCTTTGCATTTCTATCGCAAGCTGTGCGCGCTTGTTGCCCGCCTCGGCAGCGGCGCAAATATCGCGGTTATCGTTTGAAATACCCGAAATTCCGAGCATACCCGATTTTTTATTGCAGATTGTATTTACATCCTCGGGGGATAAATGCTCTTTCTCGGCTATGTAGGTGAGCGCCGAAGGATCGAGCGTCCCCGAGCGGGTGCCCATCATAAATCCGTCAAGCGGGGTAAAGCCCATAGAGGTATCTACGCAGACGCCGTCCTTTACGGCGGTAATGGAGCAGCCGTTTCCGAGGTGGCAGGTTATTATTTTAAGGTCTTTTTTCGGCTTGCCCTCGATTGCGGCGACCCTGTCGCTTACAAAGCGGTGAGATGTGCCGTGCGCGCCGTATTTGCGGACGCCGTACTTCTCGTAATACTCATAGGGCAGGGGGTACATATAGGCTTTCGGCGGCATTGTCTGGTGGAAGGATGTGTCAAACACGACCACCTGCGGAATTTTATCGCCGAAGGTCTTTATGCAGGCGCGGATAGCCAGCACATGAGCAGGGTTATGAAGCGGGGCTAAAGCGCCGAGCTCCTCAATCTTATCGATAACTTCAGGTGTTACAAGGCAGCTGTTCGGGAAAATGCTGCCGCCCTGCACTATACGGTGACCGATAGCCGAAATTTCATCGAACGAATCGATTACCTTTGCGTCGCTTTTTGTAAGGGCATACACAACCGCCTCAAAAGCCTCACTGTGGGTGGGCATGGGGGTTTCGGCAGAGTATTCTCTTCCATCGGCTGTTTTGTGCGAAATAGCGCCGGTAACGCCGATTCTTTCGCAAAGACCCTTTGCGAGCACCTGCTCGTTATCCATATCAATAAGCTGATATTTCAAAGAGGAGCTGCCCGCGTTTACAACAAAAATTTTCATACTTAAAACTTCCTTCGGTAAAAAAATAATTTATCCTTGAAAAATATTACTCAACTAATATATAATACTGTATATACAGCATTTTTTCAAGTTTTTTTTGCAAAGAAGTGATATTTTGTCGGCAATCGGCACTATAGCGGAGTTTAACCCCCTGCACACGGGGCATAAATATCTTTTAACCGAGGCGCGCCGCCACGGCACGGTTATTGCCGCAATAAGCGGAAATTTTGTGCAGCGCGGCGATGTCGCGATTTTTGACAAGAGAAAAAGAGCCGCGGCGGCACTTGCCTGCGGTGCGGATATTGTGCTTGAAATTCCCGTAAGCTACGCTATGTCAACCGCGCAGAACTTTGCGCTTGGCGGAGTATCGGTATTATCGGCGTTCGGGTGCGAAAGCCTTATCTTCGGCAGCGAGTGCGGAGACACGGCAAAGCTTGAAAACGCGGCAGACATGCTTTCGGCGGTCGAATATAAAGAACGGCTGAAAAAATACCTCGATTCGGGGCTTACCTTTGCGGCGGCGCGTGAAAAGGCGGCAGGGCTTGGCGAAAACCTGCTTGCCGGCGCTAACAATAACCTTGCAATAGAATATATTGCGGCGGCAAGGGCTATAAACGCCGATATGAAATTTTTAACCGTTCGGCGACTGGGCGCAGGGCACGATGCCGAAACAGCCGAAAACGGCTATGCCGCGGCGTCGCTTTTGCGTGAGAAAATGCGGGCTGGGGATTTGGATTTTTGCAAAAAATATATACCGCCGGAGGCGCGTGAGTTTTTTTTGCCGGAAGACGCGGCGGATATAAAAAGGCTTGACCGCGCAATACTTGCGGTCTTAAGGCAAAAAACGCCCGAGGACCTTAAAAAGCTGCCCGATATAAGCGAGGGAATAGAAAATAAGCTTTTTTCTGCAATAAGGCTTGCAAACAGCATGGAACAACTGTATAATACAGTTAAGGTCAAGCGGTATACCCACGCGAGAATAAGACGGCTTGCGCTGTCGGCTTTTTTAGGGCTGGATAACGAATTCTTTATGAAGCCGCCGCCGTATGTTAGGGTACTCGGCTTTAATGAAAAGGGCAGAGAGCATTTAGCGCAGGCTGCGGGAATATCACCGATACCGATTATAACCCGCGTATCGGATATTGAAAAGCTGTCCTGCGGTGCAAAAAGGCTTTTTGCCGCAGAGTGCCGAGCGACGGACATGTTCTCGCTTGCGCTGCCCGTGCCGCAGCCCTGCGGAGCGGAGTATACCGCGAAAATTATAAAAACGGAGTGAATTTTTATGGTAAGCATAAAGGAAATTGAAAGCTTTAAGGATTACGGGCGCTGTATCTGCGTTACAAACGGCGTTATTGAGGCATATGTAACGGTCGATATCGGACCGAGAATAATCCGTTTCGGTTATGTGGACGGTCAGAACATGATGTGCTCAAACCGCAAGGCATTCGGTCCTAAGGACGATAAGGAATTTACCGCTTATTTCGGCGAGGGCAAGCACTGGGAGAATCTCGGCGGGCACAGGATATGGCTGTCGCCCGAAAGCTATCCCGAAACATATTATCCGGATTTAGAGCCTGTAAGCTATGAAATTACAGACGACGGCGCGGTATTCACGCCGAATCCCGAGATTGAAAACGGCGCAGCTAAAAGTCTTGAAATCAAAATGGATTCGGACGATGCTAATATGCAGGTTATAATGCGCGTTAAGAACATTTCGGAAAAGGATAAGAATTTTGCCGTTTGGGGGCTTTCGGTCTCCGAAAAGGGCGGAACGCTTATTATTCCTATGAACACTAACGATACGGGGCTGCTTTCTAACAGAACAGTTTCGGTTTGGCCCTATACCGATATGAGCAACGACCGCATTTACTGGGGCAATAAGTATGTAACCCTCAGGCAGGATTCAAAATACAATAAGCCCATAAAGCTGGGCTTTGACCTTAACTGCGGCACTGTTTATTACTGCCTTAACGATGATATTTTCTGCAAGAGCTTTGATACCAACCACCCGAACGGAAACTACCCCGACGGCGGCTGCTCCTTTGAGACCTATACCAACGACAGCATGATTGAGGTTGAGTCACTCAGCGAGCTTAAGACCGTAAAGCCGGGCGAAACCGTCACCCATACCGAAAGCTGGGCGCTTTGCAAAAGACCGTGCGATATTGATTTTAAGAACGATAAATCAATTGATAATATGCTTGAAAAGCTGTAAGCTTCAGCAGTTTGAAAAAGGCTTCCCTTTGGGGAGGCCTTTTTCTATGGGGTGCTGCAGGCTAAACCAAATTGAAAATTGAAAATTTAAATGAATACCCCTCAGCCGCTGCCGCCTCTGTCGGTGCTTCTGCTTTGCAGAGGTGTCCGCCGGACACCCGCACCCCTTACACAGGGGAGGCAAGAGTTTGTGCTATTCCGAAATTATGCCGCTGATCTCGGTTTCGCGGCACAGGATATTAGCCGAGTGCTTGCCGAATTTTCCGCTGTCGCACAAAAAATATTTAAGCTCGGAATTGCCGAGAACGACACGCCTTATATGCGTTTCCTCGGTGGAATAATCGGATATTATGCCATCCGAAAATCCGCTAGAGGAAAAGAAAAAGTAATCGTAATACACCTTTTGCGCCATGCCGACCGCATATTCCCCGGTAAAAACCTTTGATGTGGCTTTATAAAATCCGCCGAGGCAATACACATTGTTTACGCCGTACTGCGCTAATGTTTCGCACAGGCGGGCACTGTAGGTGTATATTGTGATGTGCTTTTTATCTGCAAGGTAGGGCGCCATATGCAGGCTTGTTGAAGACGCGTCAATAAAAACGGTGGAGTTTTCCTTTATAAGCTCCGCCGCTTTTTTGGCTATTGCGTCCTTTTGACGGTGATTTTTCTGCAGCCGCATTTCAATAGGGGTGTTTATACTGTCTTTTTTCAGCTCTGCGCCGCCGTAGCTGCGGACCACGAGTCCCATATGCTCAAGCTCCGCAAGCTGCCTGCGAACGGTTGATTCGCTGGCGTAGACCGCCTTTGCTATGTATTTCACGGTGGCATAGCCGTTTTCCTCTATTATTTTCAGCAGTCTGTCAATTTGTTCTTCCTTCATAAATTACTCCCAATCGGTCAAAAATACGCACAGAAAATGCGTGTTTTGCTCGATTTAAATGATTTTTTTGCATTATAAGCGCCGATTATTGCGTATTTGTGCACTTGTGTTATAATATTATCATAAATAAGCACGAAGGTCAACAGTACAACTGATTTATTTGTACCGATACAGGAGGTTTTTATGCTCGAGGAGTTAAAGAACACGGTATTCAAAGCCAATCTGCGACTGAAGGAAAGCGGACTTGTAATTCTAACTTGGGGAAATGCTTCGCAAATTGACAGAGAAAGCGGGCTTGTTGTAATAAAGCCATCGGGCATACCTTATGATGCCATGACACCGAACGATATGGTAACGGTTGATTTAAACGGAAATGTGGTTGACGGAAAACGCCGTCCGTCATCGGATTTGTATACGCATCTTGAAATATACAAGCAGTTCGACAGTATCGGCGGAATAACACATACTCATTCAAGGTGGGCAACCGTGTTTGCGCAGGCCGGGCAGGCTATACCGATGCTTGGCACTACTCATGCCGATACATTTTACGGTGATATTCCCTGCACAAGAAGGCTGACTGCCGATGAAATTTCGGGAGATTATGAGAGAGAAACCGGCAGAGTTATATGTGAAGCCTTTGCCGGAAAAAATCCCATGGATATACCCGGTGTGCTTGTGTGCTCCCACGGACCGTTTACTTGGGGGAAAAGCGCTGAAGGCTCAGTGGAAAATGCCGAGGTTTTAGAAGAAACCGCAATGATGGCATGGCACACCTTAAAATTAAATCCTACGGTTGAATTTCAGAAAGAGCTGGCTGATAAGCACTATTTCAGAAAGCACGGTGCCAATGCATACTACGGGCAAAAATAAAACTTTAAAGGTGATTCCATGAAAAAAATTAAGCTTTTTGCCTTTGATCTGGACGGAACTCTGACGCAGCACAAAACTCCGCTGTCGGCCGAAAACCGCGCAGTGCTTGAACGGCTGTCGGACAAAGGCCTGCTTTGCATGGTGGGGGCGGGCATGTGCCGCAGAATTTTTGAGCAGATGGGGCATTTCCCGATAGATATAATAGGGAATTACGGTATGCAGACGGCAATCTACAACAGCGCCTTAAAGGACATTGAAATAATTGAGGACAACAAGGTTCCTGCAGACCGCGAATCGATTGAGCGGCGCGTGACGGAATTAAGGGAGCGCTGCGGCTATACGGATTTCAAGGGAGATAATGTTGAATATCATTCATCGGGCTGCATAACCTTTCCGCTGCTTGGTACCAAAGCCGAGCAAAGGGATAAGCTTGCCTTCGATCCCGACAGGAAAAAGCGGCGGGCGTTTTACGGCGAGGTCAAAAAGCTTTTCCCCGAATACACGGTTTTTGTGGGCGGCTCGTCCTCGTTCGATATGGCGCCGAAGCCCTACAATAAATACTATGCGCTGAACGCTTACTGTAATGAGCGCGGCATTGCCCACGATGCGGTGATTTTTGCGGGTGATGATTACGGTGAGGGCGGAAACGACGAATCGGTATATTTATCCGATTTCGGCTTTGAAAAGGTTGACAATTATTTGGATTTCCCTAAAATAATGAGAAAATATACGGAGGAATAAAAAATGAAAATCGTAATTATAGGCTCGGGTATGATGGGCTCTGCAATGGCGGTGCCGGCACTTGATAACGGTCACACGGTAACGCTTGTGGGTACTCCGCTGGATACGGAAATAATCGACGGCTTGAAGGAAAGCAATTACCACAAGACACTGAAACGCGAATTAAAGGGCGATATTTCCTTCAAGCAGTTTGAGGAAATTAGGGATAATATCCCCGAATGTGATATTTTAATCTGCGGCGTTTCAAGCTTCGGGGTCGAATGGTTTGCGGAGAATGTAATTCCCGCGCTCAAAAGAGGGCAGAGGGTGCTTGCAATCACAAAGGGTCTGCATGAAAATGCGGACGGCACCTTGTCGCCGTTTCCGATATGGTTTTCGTCATTAAGACCCGATGTATCATTCAATGCAGTGGGAGGGCCCTGCATCAGCTTTGAGCTTGCCGACAGAATACATACCGAGGTTGCGTTTTGCGGTAAGGATAAGGATATACTGAATGAGCTGCGCGCGGCTTTGAAAACGGAATATTACCATATTTCCGTGACAGATGATATAGCGGGAATTGAAACCGCCGTAGCGCTGAAAAATGCCTATGCCATGGCGGTAAGCCTTGCAATAGGAGCGTATACAAAAAATGACCCGTCATTACCCGAAAAATACAATGCGCAGGCAGGACTGTTTTATGAGGCGGCGCGTGAAATGCACGCTATAATCAAGCTGTCAGGCGGTCAGGATAACGCGCTTATGTTCGGCGTGGGCGACCTTTATGTAACGGTATTCGGCGGCAGAACAAGGCGGCTTGGAGTAATACTGGGCTCCGGTACTGAATTTACCGCTGCGCGCGAAATTCTTGCCGGCGTTACGCTTGAATCGGTGGCTATTATAGAATTGCTCGGCAGATATTTCGGCAGTAAAATATCCGAATATCCGCTTATGCAGCATATTCATGAGCGCATAAGGCAGAACACTCTGCCTGATATTCCGTGGGATGAATTTATTTGCGATTATTTTTCAGAGTAAGCTTTAGTGGGTGAAAAAATGATTGAAAGAAAATGCAGCTGTGAAATGGGCATGCACCGCGCGCCGCTTGAGAGATACATAATAGAAAGCGGGGCTGTGAACCGTCTGCCCGAATTACTCAGAGATTATAACAAGGTTTATATGGTATGTGATGAAAATACATACCGCGTTTTGGGCGAAAGGGCGGAGCAGATATTGAAATCCGTCGGCAAATTTTCGCACAAGCATATTTTAAAGGGCGATGTTTTGCCCGATGCGCGGAATATCGGCGATGTGCTGATACACTTAAACGACCCGAAAGCCGATTCGGATATTTTTAAATACTCGCCGCTGCCTGATTTTATTCTGGCGGTAGGCTCGGGCGTTGTGAACGATGTATGCCGGGTGGTTTCCTACCGTTTGGGTCTGCCTTACGGAATTGCGGGAACCGCGCCCTCAATGGACGGATATGCCTCCGCAGGATCGCCTACGCTGTTTGACGGCACAAAGGCAACAATAAAATGCACCACGCCGAAATATATTATAGCCGATCTCGATGTTATGAAGGAAGCGCCGTTTGATATGCTGCTTTCGGGCATAGGCGATATGTTCGGTAAATATATCGGAATACTTGACTGGGAACTGGCACGCGATTATAACGGCGATTATTACTGCAGGGAAATTGCCGACGAGGTAATAGAGGCTACCGATAAATGTATGAAAAACGGCTACGATCTTAAATCGCGCAGTGCCGATTGCATTAAAAACATAATGGAGGGCTTTTTGGTAACTGGTCTCGGAATGGCGTTTACGGGTAATTCGCGCCCGGCTTCCGGCTCGGAGCACATAGTGGCACATGTGTGGGAGCTTGAGAGTGTTGAAAGGGGCGAAAAGCCGAATCTTCACGGGCTTGAGGTCTGCGAGGGTACAAGGATTATGGCGGAAATGTACCGTCTGCTCTACACCGAAACAGCCGATGAGCATTTAAAGTCGCTTATTGAAAAATATCTGCCGTATTTTGATAAGATTGAAGAATTCTGCAACAAAATGGATATGCCGAACGTCACAACCGATTATGATACGATTTATAAGGCTATAAAGCGTGCATTGGGCCTGCGCGACAGGTATACGATTTTGTTTTATCTGCGCGATAAGGGTCAGCTTGACCGTTATGCCGATTACGCGGCGAAGAAATTTCTTGAAAGGATAGGCTGATGAAAACCGGTTGTTTTGAAGGAATAAAGCTTTTCCTTTTTGATATGGACGGCACGCTCTACATCGGCAATCGGCTCTTTGATTTTACCGAAGAATTGCTCGCGTCTATAAAAAGAGCGGGGAAGAGATACCTTTTTATAACCAACAATTCTTCAAAAAGCGTGAGCGCCTATGTCGAAAAGCTGCAAAGGCTCGGTATTCGCGCGGCAACCGATGATTTTCTTACCTCATCGCAGGCGACGGCTTGGTATTTAAAGAAAAATTATCCCGATAAAATACTTTATGTGTGCGGTACGGAATCGCTGAAAGCGGAGCTTAAAGATAACGGTTTTGAAATTACCGAGGATACCGAAAAAGCCGAGTGCATAGTAATGGGATTTGACACCGAGCTTACCTTTAAAAAGCTTGACGATGTATCGAAAATGCTTTGTACCAAGGATTTGCCCTATATTGCAACCAACCCCGATTATGTGTGCCCTACCGAATACGGCAGCGTACCCGATTGCGGAAGTATTTGCGATATGATATTCAACGCGACGGGCAAAAGACCCTTTGTTATTGGCAAGCCCTCGCCGCTTATGATTCGGCTTGCAATGGAAAAGGAGGGCTGCTCGCCCTTAGAAACCGCCGTTATAGGCGACAGAATTTACACCGATATTAAAAGCGGGCTGAACGCGGGCGCGCTCTCGGTGCTTGTTATGAGCGGGGAAACAACGCCCGAAATCCTTGAAAAATCGGCGGATAAGCCCGATATTGTGCTTGAAAACGCCGGTCAGATAATGTAAATCAATCAATATACTGTTAAAGGACTGCTGTCATCGGATTTGCCGATGGCGGCGGTTTTTTTATCATGTCGGTGAATGGCGGGTTTTATTTATTATATTATAGCGGTGCCGGGAGGGAAACGCTGTGAAAGAAAATGACAGGTTACTTTATAAAACCATGAAGTCGCTGCTTAATGAAAGGCTGTCGGACGCGGAGGCAGAGTCGCTTAAAGACGAGGGGTTCGACATTAAAAACCCGACAAGAAAAACCGCGGTTATGATAGCGCTTTACAAGAAGGCGGCAGGTGGGGATCTTTCGGCTATAAAGGAGCTTCGTTCAATCATCAGCGAAAAAGAGACCGAAAAGAAGGAAAGCGGCAGAGCGGTGGTGATAATCGACGACATCGGAGATTAAATTATCTGAAATTATCGGCGGCGGGTATGACGAATACTGGAGCTGCGAGAAGCGCTACAGGGTATTAAAGGGCGGCAAGGGTTCAAAAAAATCAGCCACAACGGCTCTGAATTTTATTTACAGGCTTATGAAATATCCCGAAAGCAATCTTCTTGTGGTGCGCCAGATAATGAACACTCACAGAGATTCGACCTTCGCGCAGCTTAAATGGGCGCAGGAGCGGCTCGGGGTCTCGCACCTATGGCGCAACACCGTATCCCCAATGGAAATGGTTTTTTTGCCTACGGGACAGAAGATCATTTTCAGAGGCTTTGACGATGTTTTAAAGCTGGCGTCGGCTACCGTACCGAGCGGGTTTTTAAACTTTGTCTGGATAGAGGAGGCGTTTGAAATCGCAAGCGAAGCCGATTTCGACAAGCTTGATTTATCTGTTCCGCGAGGAGTTATAAAGCCGCCGCTTTACAAGCAGACCACGCTTACCTTTAACCCGTGGAGCGATACGCACTGGCTGAAAAAGCGGTTTTTCGACCGAGAATGCCCCGATGTCTCCTGTTTTTCGACAAACTACCTTATAAACGAATTTCTAGACGATACCGACAGAAGCGTTTTTGAACGCATGAAGAAGACCAATCGTAGGAAATACGAGGTGGCGGGACTCGGAAACTGGGGAATTTCGGAGGGGCTGGTTTACGAAAACTGGTCGGTAGGGAAAAAGAAAATTCCCGATGATGAGCGCTATCGCTGGAAAAACTTTTTCGGGCTTGACTACGGGTATTCAAATGATCCCACCGGCTTTGTGGGCTTTGCGGCTGATCCCGTGGATAAGGAGCTTTACATTTTCTGCGAGTTTTGCAGAACAAGAATGCTCAACTGCGATATTGCCGAGGAAATTAAAAGGCTCGGCTTTGCAAAGGAGCGGATACGCGCCGACTGTGCGGAGCCTAAATCCAACGATGATTTAAGGCGGCTCGGAATATCGCGGATAATGCCGTCCGTCAAGGGACGGGACAGCATTTTGAACGGTATTGCGGCAATAAGCGAATATCGGATAACGGTGCATCCGGATTGCGTAAATATGATTCGTGAGCTTTCTTCATATGTGTATGACGACCGTGTAAACGAAAACGGTAAAAAAATGCCGAAGGACAGCGACAATCATCTATGCGACGCCATGCGCTATGCGTTTGAGGATGTAAAGCGTTTTCACCCACGACGGGAGGAAAAGCCTATTTACAGGGATACCGAGATTGGCGGAGCTGATTTGAACGGAGGATGGGACGTATGACAGTGTTCATTATGTTTTTAGCGGTGTTGGCTGCGTTTGCGGGCGGATTTTTATCAGGTCTCAGTGCCGTGCCGCCGCAAAGGCAGAAAGCTGCGGCAAGAAAAAGAGAGGATGAGGAGCTTTTAAGGCTCAGGCGGGAGTATGCGAATTTTCTTTCCTATGACGGCACCGAGCAGGAAGAAAACGATACCCGCCGATAAAAAAGAAAGGAAGAATTAATTTGGAAATCGTTGATTTGGAGGCTGCGGCTCAACCTGAAGCCGCAGAGCAAGAAAAGGCGTCGGCTGAAACGGAAAACATACCGGAGGCCGAAAACGAAGTGTTCGTTCCTGTAAAATTCAACAAGGAAATCAAAAATTTGGGACTTAAGGAGGCGGCGGCGCTTGCGCAGAAGGGGCTTAAGTTTGAAGCGATAGCCGATGATTTCGCGGCACTGAAAAGCCTTGCCGCAAAGGGAGGTCACAGCGTTTCCGAATATATAGCGGAGCTTTCAAGGCAAAATGATGAAAACCGCAGGCAGGAGCTTACAGAGGAATGCGGCGGAAATGAGAAAATGGCGGATTATGTTATGCAGCTTGAGAAAAGCGGAGAGGAATCCGATGATTTCGCGGAGCTGACAGCGGAATTCCCCAAAATAAAGAGCATTTCCGATCTGCCTGATTCGGTGGTTCAAAAATCCGAATTGCGCGGCACAAAATTGCTTGACGAATACCTTCGCTACCGGCTTACAGAGGAAAGGGAAGCGGCATCCGCTGCCCTCAAACAAAAAAACGCCGAGAATTTGAGTCTCGGCTCGCTTACCGACCGAAAGGGCGGAATCAACCCGGAGACCGCGGAATTTTTAAAGGGTCTTTGGAGATAAAAAAGGAGAAAAAATATTATGTCATTCAATTCAATAGAAAACGCAACCAGATATTCAACCGAGCTTGATAAGCTCTTCGCACAGAAAAGCGCTACCGGTTTTTTTGCCGACAACGCGCTTGCGGCAAAATTTGTGGGCGCTAAAACCGTAATTATACCCGACGTTGATTTTCAGGGTCTTGCCGATTACGACCGCGACACGGGCTTTACAAAGGGCGCTATTACGGTTGCCAATACATCCTATACCATGTCAATGGATCGCGCGCGTTCGCTGCAGATTGACCGCGAGGATATGAGCGAGACCGGCATTGCGAATCTTGCGGGCAAAATTCTCGGCGAATATGTTCGCACAAAGGTTGTGCCCGAATGCGACGCATATGTTATTTCAAAGCTGGCAGGGCTTGCCGCTACGCGCTCTAACCTTGTAAACGGCAACAAAACAAAGCCCTACGAAGCGCTCTGCAAGCTGATAAACGAGGTTCAGTCGGTTGTGGGCTATGACGAGGAATTAGTAGCCTTTGTTGACAGCTATATGTACGCCGCTCTGCAGAATTCCAACGAAATTTCGCGTATGATAACCGTTTCCGACTTTAAGCAGGGGGATATTACCCTTAAGGTGAAATCCATAAACGGCGTTGCGATTATACCGGTGGTATCAGAAAGGATGAAGACCGCCTACACCTTTAACGCGGCAAACGCGGGCGGCTTTACCCCGCAGACAAATGCGCGCGAGGTATATATGCTTGTATGCCCCAAGAGCGGCGCTCATCTTGTTAAAAAGACTGAAAAGATGAGAATATTCACACCCGAGCAGAACATCGACGCCGACGCCTACAAGTTCGATTACAGAATCTACTATGATGTATTCGTAAACAAGAGCGGACTTGACGCGGTTTGGGCATGGCTTTCGCCTGCAATTACAATAAGCTCGGATCTTACCGATAAGAGCGTTACCGCAGGCAGCATAAGCGGCTCGCTTTCGGTTACTGCGACAAGCAGCGGCACGCTTACCTATCAGTGGTATTCCTGCAAGGACGCGAACAAGGGCTCTGCCGTTAAAATAGCGAATGAAACCTCGAATTCCTTAACCATACCCACCACGCTTACAAAGGGCACATACTATTACTTTGTAAGAATTATTGCCGACGGAATCGCGGGAGTTGACTCGAAGGTAGCGAAGGTTACGGTTGGTTAAGCTTAAATAATCAGCGGTATGAGGGAGGGGCAACCCTCCCTTTACTTAAAAAAGGAGGTCAATTTATGAATAAACCCTTTGAAATATTTGAAGAATACCGCAAGGCCGCCGATTTTAAATCGGCGCTCGGGAAACGCGGGCTTTACGAGCAGAGCCGCATAAACGAGCGCTTTTATATCGGCGACCAGTGGTACGGCGCCAAATGCGGAAACGACCGCCCGCTTGTTCGGCACAACATAATAAAGCGAATAGGCGATTATAAAATGTCGCAGATATTAAATTCGCCGCTGTCGGTGACGTTTTCCGCCGAGGGTATTCCGAATTCCGGCAGTGCACAGGACGAAAGGATAAGGGAGATAAACACCGCAATGTCGGCGCTCGGCAATTATTACAGCGTCACGGCAGAGCGGGTAGGGCTTACATCCCTTTATGCTTCGGCGCTCAGAAACGCCTACATCAGCGGCACGGGAATTTTATACACCTATTGGAACGGTGACATTAAGACCGGGCTTTATGCGGACAGAGAATCCCGAATACCGATAAACGGAGATATTTCCTGCGAGGTCTTGAGCGTTGAAAATGTCTATTTCGGCGACCCGTATATTTCGGATATTCAGCAGCAGCCCTATATTATTATTGCAAGCTGCCGTGAAACAGAGGCGGTGCTCAGGGAAGCCAGACGACACGGGGCGGATATTTCCGAGCTGCGTGCCATAGAGGACGATTCCGACGACGGCAAGGTTACGGTTTTCACAAAGCTTTTTAAGGAATATAAAGCGGGCGGCGGCTATACAATTAAAAGTGTAAAGGTCACCGAAAACGCAACGGTAAGAAAGGAATTCGGGACGGGACTTTCGCTTTATCCGCTTGCGGTTTTCTCCTGGGAGAAAAGAGGGGGACTGGCTTACGGTGAAAGCGAGATAACCTATTTAATACCGAATCAGATAGCCATTAACCGCATGATAACCGCGAGCGTATGGTCTGCCATGACGACCGGCATGCCGATGATGGTGATAAACGGCGATACCGTACCCGACGGCATTACCAACGAACCGGGGCAGATAATTAAGGTCTACGGCAGCAGCGAGGATGTAAACGGCGCGGTTAAATATGTTGCGCCGCCCGATTTCAGCCGTAATTTCGAGCAAAGCCTGCAAGCGCTGATAGACAACACGCTTACGCAGAGCGGTGCAAATGAGGTAGCACTCGGCGACAGCCGCGCGGATAACGCAACCGCGCTTATAACCATGCAGAATGCCGCGATTATGCCGCTGCAGATAGTTAAAAACCGTTTTTATTCATTTGCGGAGGATATTTCGAGAATATGGGCGGATTTCTGGATAGCCTGCTACGGAAAGCGCGGAATAAAGATAAAGGATTCGGACGGAGTGAAATACTTTGCTTTTGATTCCGAAAGGCTTCGCGGGCTTATTATAAACGCCAAAATCGAAGTGGGAACGGGTACTGTTTACAGCGAGCGCGAGTGTGTAAGCACGCTGCTTAATCTTTTTGAAAAGGGTATTATCAACAAAACGCAGTTTTTAGAGCGTCTGCCCGACGGTATCGTACCTGACAGACAGGGCTTATTAAGGGATGAAAGCGAGGAGGAACGGGATGAAAGCGTTTGACATATACAAAAGAGCGATGCGGCTGCTCGGTTACGGCGATATTTTAAACGACGAGGCGCTGCGGCAGCGGTTTGAAGAGCAGAGCGCGGAGCTGATATCACAGATAGCGGCGGATCTGCACATACAGGAAATTTCCTCTTTATCAGATGAGCTTGAAGCCGACGCACAGCAGCTTGAAGCGCTTGCCTGCGGCACTGCAATGCTTATATCCTTAATAGAGGGGGACAGCTCAAAAAACCGCATTTTTACCGCGCTTTACAATGCCAAGCGCGCATCATCTCTTAAAGCTAAAGCGATAATTGCGGATGTAATGCCGCAGACGGAGGTGGACGGGCAGTAATGAAATTTACTTCACTCGGCGAAAGGCGTGAAAAATGCTGCCGTATAAAAAGCCTTGACGGCGGCGTGAATTTCTCGGCTGCGCCGCACAATATTGCCGATAACGAGCTTTCCTCTGCGGAAAATGTAGAATTTGCGGACGGCGTTTTAAAAACAAGGGCTGGACTTTCGGCAGATGAGTATGATATAATCAAAAACGAAACCGATTCCTATGCGGAGGATATCGGGTATACCGTTACAGAGGCAACTGCATTTATTAACGGCAGGAATAAACGCATTGCCTATGAGCAGACATATGACGGCAATTCAAATTATGTTTATTCGGTGCTTTTGCTGGACGCAGACGGCTCTGCCTCAGCCGCTGGGCAGATAAGCTTCAGCCGTGTGAGCGACGACACATTTTACACGCCGTACAGTATTCTGTTTTACGGCGGCGCACCGATAAAGGGCGGCGGAATTTTCGCTCTTGTTACGGCAAGGAACGAATATAATCATTCCGAATACAGCTATAAGGTTTACGAAGTAAACAAGGCGATGACCGCCTGGCTGCAGGTCACGGATTTTTATGAGCCTGTGGTCATGATAAACGGAAGAGGAAACAATTACGAAACCGCAAAGTCGACCAATTTGGCATACACCGCGTCTCCGAAGCTTTTGGAAGCGAGAAACATCCTCACAACGCGTTTTAAGGCGTATTTTACCTCGGACGGATGCTCAACCTCCTTTCGGCTGCCGTACAGCGGGCTTGCGAATGAATCGGTGACCTGCCGAATATACACAAGCCTTACCGATTATACCGAGTGGGTGATAATGCCCGATGCCGTCAGTGATACGCAGACATTTTATACGGCGGAAATAACAATGCGTGTTGATCGCAGCAAGGGTATAGTTTATTTTACAGGAGCAGATAACAAGGATTATCCCGTACCGGCAATGTCTATGTACCATGAAAATAACATATGCGTCCGTGCGGGGAAAAGCGCCGCGAATGAAGAGCTTCGGGAGATATGCACCCTTACCTGTTACGCCGTATACGATTCAAAGCTTATTTTTTCGGGCGGCTCCGAAAATGGGAAGATCTATTCGGTCGCATATTCAAACCCGTTATATTTCTCCGAGAAAAACACTTCAATTATAGGGGAGACCGGCAGCGGAATAAATGCACTTCTGCCGACTAAAAACGGAATCCTCGTGTTTAAGGAAAATGCCGTATACAAGGTGAAGCTGAACAGCGGAAACGCCTTGAATACAGGCTCGCTGCTCGCGGATGACGATTCCGTCTTCTATGACAGCGATACCTTTTCGCAGGCAAAGCAGGCGGATATAGGCTGCGTTAACAGCCGAGTCTGCGTTCTGTGCGGAAGCTATCCCGTCTGGCTTTCGGGAGACAGAAAAATCTATACCGTGAATTCGGCTACGGGTAAGGTTACCGAATTATCGAAACAGGCGGAAAAACTTCTTGACAGTATCGGTTCTTCCGAAATAAAGACAGCGGCCGCATTCGGCGAAAGCGGCAAATATTGGCTTATGCTCGGAGGCAGGGTGTTGATAATGCATTTTAATTCCGAAAAGGGGAGTCGGCAATATTATGTCCGCAAATATGAAAAGTGCCGCCCGATAGATATGATTGCTTCGGGGGTGAATCGCCGTTATATATGCGTCGGAAGTGATGGCAGGGTGCTTTATTACGCAGCCGACGGGGCTTTAAACGCCGATACCGATATTACGGGCGGAGCCTCAGGGACGGTAATAAGCAGCGTTCCGTATTCATCCCGCTTTACAGCCAAAAGCTTTGATTTCGGCACGCTGACGCATAAAAAGCATATTGAAAGCATATCTCTTACCGCCGCTTGCGGCGGACGGCTTAAAATAAGGCTCAGCGGCGGAGGCGAAGAGGAGATATCGGTAGATCTGACCGACAGCAGCTACTGTGCCGCAGAGCTTAATGTCCTCCGAATTATACCGCATATAGGGGCGGTAAGAGCACTCGGTCTGGAATTTGAGGCAGACTGCGGTATGGAAATAGGGGAAATATCAATCAATTACAGAGAGGCATAATATGAAAAAGTTTTTTATCTGTTTGATTTGCATTCTTACACTGGCAGGGTGTGCACTGCCGCGCAATTCTTCGGGCAATAGGGAAGAGCGCTCCGAAAATATCGGTGTTTCATCGGGCGGGGTGTGGATTTCGTACAGCGAGGTAAACTCAATGCTCAAAAGCGAAAACGGCTTTAGGGCGGAATTTGACAGGGTGATTCAAAGCTGCAGGGAAGCGGGACTAGGCGAAATTTATTTACATATCCGCTCGCACTGTGATTCGCTCTTTAAATCCGATTATTTTCCGCAGAATAAATTTGCGAAAGAGCTTGACTATGATCCGTTCGAATATGCCGTGGATGAATGCCGAAGCAACGGAATAAAAATTCATGCCTGGATAAATCCCTACAGGGTAAATGCCGCCTCAGACGATATAACCGCGCTTGATAAGGACAGTCCCGCTTATAAATGGCTTAACGATGATAATACTGAAAACGATGTAAATGTGGTGCGCTTCGGCGGGATATATTTAAACCCCGCCGAAAGCGCAGTGCGGGAGCTTATAATAAACGGTATAAGGGAGCTTTTGTCAAAATATACGGTGGACGGAGTGCATTTTGACGATTATTTTTATCCCACGACCGACGCCGCCTTTGATAAAGCAAGCTATGAAAAATATTGCGCCGACGCTAAAAATCCGATAGCTCTTGACGACTGGCGGAGAGCGAATGTAAACACGCTGCTTGCGGGCTGCCGCGCCGCAATAAAATCAATAGGCGGCGAAAGGGTTGATTTTTCAATCAGCCCGGCGGCGTCAATTGAGAAAAATTATTCGGAATATTATGCAGATGTCAAATTATGGGTGAAAGACGGTATTGTCGATACAATAATACCGCAGCTGTATTTCGGATTTGAATATCCGATCCGGGAATTTTGCTTCGATAACCTAATGGACAGTTGGGCAGAGCTTGCCGCCGAAAACAAGGCGGTAAAGCTTGCCGTCGGCTTGGCGCCGTATAAACTCGGTACAGACAGCGAGCCCGATTCTGCCGAATGGAAAAACGGCACAGATATTGTGGCTCGGCAAATCAAGGCGTGTCTTGACAGTGAAGCGGTAACAGGTTATGTATTGTTTTCGTATACATCGGTTTTTTCGGATTCCGAACAGGCGCATGAGCAGCTTGATAAAATTAAGGAAGCAACAGCGGCAACAAATTCACAGCAGCAGCAATCCGTGCAATAGACTTAAATCCGTATCGAAACAACAGTGTAGGAATTTCGATACGGATTTTTATATTTTCGTTATTTTATTTTATTGTACGATTTCGGTGGGAAACAGAGGTACTCATGAAAAAGGTACCTCTATAAAAAATATATATAATTGCGTGAAATGAATCTTTTACGCAATTCGGGGAAGAGATTACTTACCACCGCAGCGAAGAATAACATTGTACAGGTCGGTCAAGAATTCGTTCCAAGCTTGCAGACGGATACGGTGAAGCAGTATCTCATAGTGGTCTAAATTATCCAAAGCGGACAGCCTTAAGCAATTCTTCAAATCAGCTTCTTCTTGCTCAATGCTATTACCCTTGTTATAGATATACTCGAAAAGATAATCACGAAGAGTCATCACCATTCCTCCCAGTGCTTTTGTTCGGACGGGCAAAGGCTCATATCTAGTGTATCAAAAGAATCCCAAACAGGGCGCGTAAACGCAATTCTAGGCAAGCCAGTGAATTCAAAACCGTCAATCATCTGCTTATCGTCCTTTTTTATAAAGAGGATTTTGCGGATTCTTCGATAACAAACAAATCCTCTTAAGGGAAATCTACGAAGATGAAATAAACCGCCACTACCTGCTCTATCACGGATACGCTTATCAATATCATAGCCTTGTGAAAAGACATCGACACGATTATTCATGTGACGATGAAGAGCGAAATACAAAGGCTTATCAGATTGAGCAAACGACTTGAAATTACGGTTATCAAAGTCGATTGAGCCCTCATCATAAATGACATGACAACCCTCACCATCAAACGACATATCATACTTACCGAGGTCGTTAGGCTCAAGACGGTACGAACCTTTTATTTCAACATTGGAGAGAACGCGATAGCCTAAACGGCGAGAAGAACGAGAAAGATATGCCGCCATAGAAGTTTTACCGGCACCGGGAACGCCAAACCAAATACGAATAGTAGGAGAAAAGTCAGTAATAACACGATGGTCGAAGAACATTGTTATAGCAACCCACCATAAAGCACATATAATGAGCTTTATAAAGAAATTTGACGGTAAACAAAGGAAAAGAATCAAGGGCGCATATTTAAGTGCATACAGCTTAATATGAGCCACTTTAAGAGCATTAGAACGCTTATTTTCCAAGTGTTCACGAACAGAATCAACAATTTTTACAGACATAATAAAACCTCACTTTTTTAGTAGAATCGGGACACCCGCCATGAATTGGCGGGTGACCCTCACTTTATTAACGCACGAAGAAATTTGAAAGCACTAGCAATAGTAACACATAAGATTATAGCACATACAGCATACTCAATCATAGCGCCGTAATCCCAAGTATAAGAGCCGTTATAGCCTGAAAGTTGTTTATAGAATTCAGGAACGCCGAGAATATCGCGCAATTGTTCAAGCAACGTTTTCAAATCATTCACCCCTCACAAGCAAAGTAAACGTTAAAACAATAAAGATTAACAATAATATAACAGTTTGAAAATTCATAAATTACACCCTCATTAACCGAAAAAGTAAGCCGAAGCTAAACATAAGCAAAGCTACAGCAGTGACTATTGAATGGCTAGAAATAAACCATTGTAAACAATGCAGCACGCTCATCCCCTCGCCCCTTTCCAAAAGAATGAAACAATCATTGAAATACAAATAAATCCCAAAACAATAGCGCCAAAAGAAACGGTTACACCAGCGATATCAAAAGTAACAGAGTCAAAAACGGTATTCCACAAATCATTCATAAAAGAAACAAAAAATTCTATAATTTGTGTCATTGAGCATTCCCCCAGCCTAAAAGAAGTTTAACAACGCCAACAGCAAGAACAACAGAGATAGAAGCACCGATAACAGGCGGAACAAACCCAACAAGATAAAGTAAAAATGTCGGTAAATTACCGATAAGAAGAACAGCATTTAAAGTTGAATTGATAACATTACCGAGAAAAAGAAAAAAATTTTGAAAAAAATCAATAATAGTATTGAAAAAGTTCATCATTCTTTAAAATGCACCACCTTCAATATGATAGCCGAAAGACCTAAAAGAAAAGCACCAGCACCAATCGCCAAAGAAAAATTTAAGAGAGCTGGAGCAAAAACCAAATCCCCAGTAAAAACATTGAAAAGATTAGTAACAGCCAGCATACCTTTAGCAATATCACCAACGATAGTAAACGATTTAAAAATATTAATAGTACTACTGCGAGCTTCTGCAGTATCAGAATTTATTTTATTTTCGGCACTATCTAAATCAGACTGCGCTTGCTTATGTTCAGCAGAAGCGCCTGAATATTGCTCTTTTTCTGCCGAACTCTTGTTATCCTGAATAGCTTTTAAAATTTGATCCATATTGGTAGAGCCGAAAAAAGCTTTTTGCGCATTAAACATATCAACGATATTTTTTTTAATATCAAGTAAAGAATTTTTAGCAGAATAGGCACTTTGAGATATAGACGGAATATATGACTGAATAGAAAGCAAAGAATTGCGAAATGAAATATCAGTGCCATAATTAACAACAAAGTCATTTTGAGTAGCAGAAGAAATGCCAGCACGACAGTTATAGCCGTGAAAACCTGTTATAGTCCCGGCGGACTTAATCCATGTTTGAACAGTAGTATCGTTATAAGTCTCAAACATAACCATATTGCCGTTATCCATATCAACATAATAGCCATGCATGATATAAGCAGAGGGAACAGAGCCAACATCAGCAGAAATACGCAAATAATTAGTATCACCAATAAAAGCCCTAAAAGCAACTTCACCCACAACAGAGGGAGTATTAAGAGAAGTAACTTCAACATATACAAGCCAATGCCAATTGTTAGAAGTAACAATTTCAGCGTAACAATTATTACCTGTCAACGTAGGAGGAGCATACACACAATTAATGTATGTCACAGCAGATGTCGAAATTGTTTGAGCAAATATCAAGGCAATAACCGAGGAAAAGGTTATAAGAAAGCGAATAATTTTCGCGTATTGCCGTATAAAGAAATATTTAATTTTTTTCATATTATATCACCTCTAAAATAAAAATAGCTCCTACCCCGAAAGGTAGGAGCAATCCGTTAATTAACTCGGATGAGGCGACCGAGCAGACCAACGGCGAAACCACATATCGGCATTGCTAAACAAAGCACCGTCAATGCAGGGTTTCCAGTAATGGTGGTAAGGCAAGTCGACAGCCAAGCTATAGCTTGAGTGAAGAAAGTGCCTATATCCGTCAAAAATGCAGCCATAGTCATACGCACCCCCTTAATTAACACGAATAAGTCTGCCAAGCAAACCGACAGCAAAACCACAAATCGGCATTGCAAGGCACAAAACGGTCAGCGCAGGATTTGCCGTTATGGTATTCAAGCACTGTCCGAGCCAACCTACAGCGGTGGTAAAGAATGTACCTATGCCCGAAAGAAAGCTTTCCATAGCTGTAGGAGTAGCTCCGTCTGCAGTAAGAGCAACTAAATTCATGTAACTTTACTCCTTTCCTTAAAATTATTTGTTAAGCTGAAGTACTGCTATTTCGGCATCATTCAGAAAAACAAGCTTTTTAACACCCATACCGAGGTCGAGTTCTAGAGCGGTATATTCATTTCCCGTCTTTGTACTCTTTTTGGTAACAAGTTGAGCATCTAATTTCATTGAAATTTACCCCTTTCCATTAAATTTATATCTTGTTGAGTCAAAAACTCATCAAAATCATCAGGTTGAAATTTATCCCACTGACGGCAATCGCAAAGATAATCTTTTATTTGTCTATAATGAAGAATAAAGTCACGACCGAACTTTTTACCACATTCACGAACAGAAACACCACGCAAGAGCATTTCAGAAGCTAAAAGAATATTATCGTAATTACTAATTTCATCTGCTTTGAAATAACCGGGGTTAAAGCATTGAATAATACTTTTATCATACTGATATTTACCTGCGGCTATCGCCTGAACAGTGCTATGAGTAAGGTACTTATACATCTCAAATTCATCGGAACACTTTTGAGCGGTTGTCGTGATATCCTTGCCGTCTTTAACAAAACCGTCAAACCAACGGCGAACAGCGGACAAAGAACAAGCATTGTATGTAATCAAAACAAGGTGTATATGCGGTTCTTTCAAAGCGCCATCCTCCCGAGTGTCTTTATCGTGATAAGCATACGCATAAGCCCGCAACTGATTAAGATGCTTCGCTATACAAGTTTCAAGTTGTATTTGATTAAGATAAGTTATACAACTAAATTTTCGGTATCTACCCGAACCGCCTTTTAAATTAAGTGGTGGTCGAATGGTGCTTGAATTTTCATTGCTCATTTATCACTTTCCTCTGTTTGTTCTAAATCGAAAAGGGTACAAACGGGAGAAAAAGTGGTGACGATTTTATCATGCAAAGGGCAATAATCTTCGTCAGGATTTAAATGAACAAAATGCTTACAAAAAAAACAAGAATAATCTGCCATTAAAAACACCTCATAATTAATTTTTTAAGGTCATGCAAGGGGACTCTCGTTGGGCGCTCCCCTGTCTTATGGTCTACCCGCCCCGTAGGTTGTTGCCGCTGCTCTATGGCATTGCGCTGCTCACTACATCCTCATACGGCACTTAAACCGTCGTTTTTTCTGAATAGTACATGACCTTTGCAAGGCTAATAAACCCTACGTTTGCTATTTTAGCAAATCTGTTGCTATTTTTCAAGCAGTAAAATTGCTGAATTAGCAACAATTTATTTGTACAATATGCTATAATAGCAACAAAGGAGGTGAAAAAATGTACTACGAAAGTTTTCCAAGTAAATTAAAAAAAGCAAGACAAAATACAGGATTTACACAGAGAGAAGTTTCAAAAGAGGTAAAAATACCATATTCAACAATAGCAAACTGGGAAATAGGCAGAACACAGCCCGATATAGAAAGTCTCGGTATTTTAGCCGACTTTTATGAGGTTTCAGTTGACTGGCTCATAGGTACAAGAGGGGGACAATAACTACTCAAAAATTACACAATTACACAACTTAAAAGTGCTTTAGTGTGTAAAAGTTTTTTTAAAAAAATGGCTTAACAAAGCCAAGTATTTTAGAAATTACACATTACACAGCGGGAACTATTGACGCGGATATAGTTCCCGCTTTTACTTTTTCCCATAAGGCACATAAAAGCTATAGCTTTTTTTCGGTAATAAGGCGACGTGTACCCTATTCAATCCACAATAATGCAATACATAACCAAGAAAGCAAAGCTAATAGAGCCTCATACTATGATGTAACATTCGCGCACGGTGCGAAGCGAAAGGAAGCGAACACAGGGGGCAAGCCCCTGTACCCCAGTTTATGCAAATATACGGCTATTTTCGTCTGTATGGGGTTTTCTGTTTTTCCTATGTCTCTACCCTATTCTATTATTCCGAGGGCTTACAGGGGCAAAATAAACCCCTCTACCATAAGATAAAGGGGTTTAACAACAATTTAACGAAAAGTTTCACGCAATTAAGGGAAGGGATTCTCAATTTTTTTCTTATTTAACGCCGTTCAGATCGTAAACAAAGGTGTTTGAACCGCTGCTTACGGTGCAGGATGTGATGAAGTTTAATCACCGCTGCTTAAGGAACAAATAGTACCAATCGTCACCTAATGAATAAATTCTGAATGGCTTGTTTCTATCATCCGACCAAAAATATTTTGGTTTTTCTTCATCTAACGAATATACAAACATCTCATAACCTTCTCCTCCATAGGAAATTCTGGTTTCCGTAATTGATATTATGGAAAAATCGTAATTAAATGCTTGCTTAACATTGCTAAGCGATTCAATGATATCTTCAGTTATACATATATATTCCTGTAAATAACCTGAATACAACTTTTCGATTTTTCCGGTTTCTTTTGAAACACAAATTACAAATGTCAGTTCGTTTGTATTTGCCGATGAATATTGCTCCTCAAAAAATTGATTTAATTTATCAAAATCACTTCTGTTGATATCAAATGCGACTTGCTTTGAATTCACTTCACTGTTATTTTTACGGCAGGAAGATAGAGAAAAACAAAAAATCATTGTAATTATAATCGACACCATTTGTTTTATTATATTACTCTTATTTATAACCACCCAACCACCTGATAATCAATAGTATTTTCCTAGCTTGAATTCATTTATATTTGCTTTATCGAGCCTTATGTCTTCTACAGTTGTGTATGATATTTTCAGTTTTTGCGAAATACATTTAGGACAAAAATGTTTTTTCAGCAGAAAAACATAATAAACACTACTGTAATATATTATTATCGCGTAAAATCTTTAGAAAAGAGTCTTTAATTAAGTATCCTTCTCCTTCAGCTGCAAATCTAATATAATACAATCCGTTCTTTTCAAAAATATATGGATAGTTTTTAAGCTCGGGATGTGCGGCAGGATGCCAGGTAAATTTGGATGTCTCTTCTTCAAAAAAATCAAAATATTCAACCGATTCATCCGAAAAAACATCGGCGAACACCGTCTTAATATCGGTATTTTCTATTTCAAATATCTCCTGCTCATAATCATACCCGTCCCTCAGCCAGACACTGCCGCCGCGTCTGCAAAAAATAAAATCCGGAGAGTCTGTATTATCGGAATAAAACATAGATATACCTAATGGCGGGATATACCAAACCCATCCGATTTCAGACAGTTTTTCGTAATCACAGATCCATGTGCTGTGCTCAGTACGAATATATTTTGTATTGTTATACATTATATCATCGGTATCCTCGTATTGCGTGACCTTATTATATTTACAGGAGGTTAAGGATAATAACGATATTACGATGGCTGCAGATGTTAAAAAATTAAATAATTTTCTTCGCATTTTATACCTCCAAAACGCTCGTTTAAACGACGAATTGCCTGTATAGATTTATCTGTCCGTGAATCGCGGGCCAGCGCGAGGAATTTTTAAGGGTTACAACTATGTATTCGTTTTCGGTGGTATTGTTTTTTCCGAAGGACGCAATACAGAAGCCCGATTCGTTAACAAAGCCTGTTTTGCCGCCGATAATGGTTGCGGTTTCGGGTTCGGTGCCGTACATATAATTAAACAGTGTGGCGCTCATCGGCAGCCCGTCGGGGTGCTTATTGGTCGGGGCGCTTTTATACTGATATGTGGAAAGAATTTTACGGCAAAGCGGATCTCTGATTGCGGCTTCAAGTATTATTGCCATATCGTAAGCCGTGGTGTAATGATTCTTATCAAACAGCCCGGTCACATTTGTGAAATGAGTATTTTTAAGTCCCAATTCCTTAACCTTTTTATTCATCAGCTCGACAAACTGCGCCTCACTGCCTGAAATTTTGATTGCGAGAGCGATCGCCGCGTCAGCGCCCGACGGTAAAATCGTGCCGTAGAACAAATCGATCATTTTAATGACCTCGCCGCTTGAAAAGCCCGCTACGGTGGCCTCGGCAACATATAACGGATCTGTAATATCGGCGGTCATTGTAAAGGTATCATCGTAGCTTTTTATATTTTCCTGCGCGACTAAAACGGTCATAATTTTAGTGGTTGAAGCGGGATAAAGGCGCTCCTCGGCATTGCGCGCGGCTGTGACCTTGTGGGTGCTTAAATTTACAATTATTGCCCCGCCCGCGTCATTTGACGCGGGAATCTCCGCAGTATCCGCGCTGAATTCATAGCTTATGGGAGGCTCGGACTGCTCATCCGGCTTTGTAGAAAATGCCGTCGAGGTGCCGCTGTTTTCGTCCGACACCTCATTACGGATTGTCCTTCGCGTAACAACCGAAACCGTTACGGCGACAATTGCCATAACCGCAACTACGGCAATTATTGCCGCGGGACGGATTTTTATGACCCGGTAAAGCGGGCTTTTATGCGTTTTTTTATGAGTCGGTTTATATGCGGAAGCGTGTTTTTCTTCGTGAATATTCTCATCAGAGGTATTAGTTGACAGCTTTTTTTCAAGCGCTTTCATATATTCGCTGTAATCGCTTTGAGCCATAATAACACCCCCTGAAAACTAAATTAAATTCAAACTTAAAAATTCGTTTTTGCGGCGACATGTGCGGCGGCAATTTCCTTTAAAACACGGTCGCCCTCGTCCGGAACATCCTGCACTATTATTTGGATTATACCGCGCAAAAGTCAAGCTGTTTTATAAGGCTGCCTTCGCAGTCACCTTCAGCATACGCCGTTTGCAGGTGTAAATAGCACAGTCCGTTTGGTGCACTCACCTGTGCGGAAAGCTGTTTTACCTGTTTGCCGTTAATAAACAGCACCGCTGTGTTAAGCGCCGTATCAAACCTTATTTCCGCCTCGTTCCAGCTTTCGCAGTCTGTCTGCTCTTTTGTTATAATATCGGTAAAAACCGCGTCATCCCTTACGGTAATATCGCAAGGATTCTGCCAGTAATCCAAAAGCGATACCCTGAGCCCGGTACCGTTTACCCTCAGCTTTATTTTCACACTGCCCTTATGCGCTGCGGGGAAATTCCAAACAAGCCCCTGCACATTGTTTAAAAGCCTGTCGTCATTGGTGTTCTTTATCAGCACAACCTCGCTGCGGTCGCCGCAGGGGTCGGGCACGGGCACCGCGCCGTTTGTGCGGTTCCATGCGCAATGTCCCGGAAAGCTGCGCATACCGCCCGAAATGCTTTTAAGGTACACCTGCGTTGAAGTATTTTCAAGCCCGCCTCGAAAATCCTCTTTTCTTGTTTTTTCATAAAGCCAGTTTATATCAAAAATCATCAGCCTGCGCACCCTGCTGTGCTGACCCACATGCACCAATATTTTATTGTTTGGCAGCTCAATCGCCTGAAATTGGTGTACGCTTTTATCCCTGCCCGAGCCGTTGCCGCCCACGGTGCGGAAATCACAGCTGTTGCGTAAGGGATTAAGGTAAAGCTCCCTGAAGCCCTGCCAGCTTTTGCCCTCATCAGAGGATATTGCAATGCAGTTTGAGTCTCTGTTTGTGAAAACATCCTCCCATACGCCGCCTTTTTCGTCATTATCAAGCGGCGGGAATACCTTTTCCTTATCCTGCTCGGGCAGGGGCTTTGTATTGTTATAGAAGAAAAGTATTTTCCCGCTTGATAAGCGCATTAAATACGGGTTGGTAAGTGTTGAGTGAAACGCAGTTGGAACAGCATGCGACCAGGTTTCGCCGAAATCGGCGGAATATGTAACGTAATGATAATCGGTAGAGGTTCTCAGTATCATCATAAGTCTGCCGTCCGCAAGCTCTGAAACAGTCGGCTCAACACCCGAGTTTTCCCAGCGTATTCCCTTATGCGGCGGCTTCATTTCAAATTTATCGGTTTTCGGAATATCCACCGCGCGCCAGGTATTTCCGTCATCATCCGAGAGGTATACGACCGCGTGCCCGTCGCGCTCGGCTGCAAGAACCCAGCGCTTGATTTTTTTAAGCGGCAAAAGCCTGTAAGGAAACGCCACTGTTCCCGGCAGCCGAACCTCGCGGTAATTGCCCGCAAAAATATCCCCCTCGCATATACGGAGAATATCACTCCTACATTCATCACTGCCTGCGGGGGTCAAATATCTGTCCGACCACGGGCTTTTAACCGCCGCGCCGATATTTCCATGCTTTACATTGTATTCCTTCCAGGAAAGTCCGCAGTCCCGCGATGAAATATATACCTCCCTGCAATCGCCGTCAGGCAAATCGGAAAATGAAACCTTGCCGTAGCAGCGAATTTCGCCGTCAGGCATTACGCAAAGTGAATGGTATGCGTCCGACGGCGGAACAGCAACCTCCTTGGGCGCATAAATTGCGTTTAAACGTTCTGCGTCCTCTTTGGACAGCCTGTTTTTAAGTTCCTCAAGATATTCAATCATACAAAAGCCCCGATAACAATAATTGCTATTTTAATGCCTAGTGAACAATTCAACTTAAAAATTCGTTTTTGCGGCGAGGCGACATGTGCGGCGGAAAAGCTTAAAAGCCTCTGCCGGCACCGCCGCCGCCGAATGAGCCGCCGCCACCGGAAAATCCTCCGCCCGAGAAACCGCCGCCGCTGTGACCGCCGAACGAACCGCCCGAAAAGCCACCGCCGCCGAATCCGCCGAATCCGCCCGGTCCGCCGAACCAAAAGAATCTGCGGCGTCGGCCGAATATCATTAAATACAGTAAAACGACCGCGATAAGCATGGCCCAAGAAACGGCTACCTTTTTGGAATAGCCGTCTTCTTCCGAATCGTCAATCGGCGTGTAGCCCTCCTCGGGTTCTTCGCCGTACTCAATATAAATCTCGTTTATTACGGCTTTGGTGATTTGCAGAATACCCTCGGAAAAATTATCGGCTTTCAAATATTCAAGCCCGTAATTATCTATAATACGACCTGTTTTACTGTCGGGCAGCGCGCCCTCAAGCCCGTAGCCGACGGCAATATAAATCTGCCTTTCTTCAAGGGCGAAAAGAATTACAACGCCGTTGTTCTTTTTCTTATCCCCTACTCCCCACTCTCTTCCGAGTCCGAGAGCATAATCGGAAGGCTCTTCCCCGCCGAGATTTTTTACGGCTGCTACGACTGTCTGAGCTCCTGTTTTTTCATACAACGCCGCCGCGCGGGAATAAATTTCATCCTCGGCGGATGAGTCTATCACACCGGCATAATCGTTTATGAAAAAACGGTCGGTAGGCTCGGGGTATTTCTTTGCCGCTGCCGCGCCGATACCTGTAAGCACCAGCAAAACGGCGGCGACGGCAATACTTAAAATTCTTTTCATAAGCTTAATCAAAGCTTACCTGCGGAACGCTTTCGCTGCCTGCCTGCGCCTCAAAATATTCCACCTTTTCAAAGCCGAACATACCCGCGATAATGTTTTTCGGGAAGCGCCTTACGCTTGAATTATATGCCTTTGCAGCGTCGTTATAATCCTTGCGGGCGGTAGCTATGCGGTTTTCGGAGCCTGCAAGCTCATCCTGCAGCGCCTTATAATTCTCGTTTGCTTTAAGCTCGGGGTAAGCCTCGGTTACGGCGTTTACCCAAACCGAAATTGCGCTGTCAAGCTGCTCGGCTGCCTTTGTCTGCTCGCCTGCGGTTTTAGCGCCCGCAACGGCGTTTCTCGCCTCGGTTACGGCGGTGTAGGTTTTCTGCTCGTAATCGGAGTAGCCCTTTACGGTGTTAACAAAGTTCGGAATAAGGTCGGCTCTGCGCTGGAGCTGAACGGAAATTACGGACTGTTTGTTTTCAACCTCCTCCTGCTGATTAACAAGCCCGTTATAGCTGCCGGAAATTATACCGATTATAATACCGATAACCGCCAAAACAGCTATAAGAATTGCTATACCTTTTTTCATAAAAAACTCTCCTTAAGAATAATTATTTACCAAAACAGCTTATAAAAATGTTTTCCCTTTTCAACGGTAATTGTACTTTCACTTTGGGAAAAATCCGTTTTAATTTTAAGTGTAAACTCTTTTTCGGCTTCTGTTTCAATCACGCATTTACCGTTTTCGGGGTCATATTCTCTGCATATGACCGAAATTTTTTCGCCGCCGAAATCGAGGTTTTTAATTCCGCCGTATTCATCGGCTGAAATATCAAGCGTTACGGTATTTTCGGGGACATTAAGATTGATGCCCAAAACTATTTCAATAAGCGCAGGTATCGGTAAAAGTCCGCCCCAGCCCACAAACTCCGGCTTGCAAAGTTCGCCGTTTTCGGTAGTGGCGGGCTTATATTCCTCGGGAGAATACGCTTCCCATATTCCGCCGAATTCGGGATTTTTGAAAACCTCATACATTCCGTTTAAAATCTTCAAGGCGGCGTTTCTTGCCTCTTTTTTATACCCGTTTTGAAACATTGCGAACAGCAAAACATAATCTGTCGGGTGCCAGCTGCTGCCGAGCCAGTAACCGCCGGTGGGGTCATAGTTCAAATCGTCCCTTGAAAGTGACGCAAAGGGTATTAAAGTATTAAATTCATCTTCGTTCAGGAAATGCTTTAATACCTTGTCAAAGCGTTCTCCCTGCGCCGCGCCGCAAAGCAAGGTCCATGCCGCGGCGACGGTTTTTGTGTTTATAAGCTTTACGCGCTTATCCGGGCTTGAGCGGGCAAAAAAGTCATAATAAAAGCCTGTTTTTTCGTCCCAATGGTACTTGTTTATAAGCCCGCAAATACGCTTATGCTCCGCAAAATAAAAGTCAGCCTTTTGGTTGCTGCCGAGCACCGTATATATATTTCCGAGCATTTCGGCGGTAAGCGCCTGCTGGCAGGCAAGGTCAACAAAGCACACTCCGCTGCCGTCAAGATGCCGTGACGGATATTCGCCCCTCGGTGAATTATCCATACCCGATGAGCCGGGGTCGTCAAACCAGTAAAGTCCGCAGGATCTCCTATGCTTTTTTTCAATATAATTATACAGCCCTTCAATTTTGGGGGCAACGCACGCAAAGCGTGATGAATCACCGGTTATAATATAATGCTGCCATTCCGCCCACGCGTATAGCGGCGGATTTATTCTGCCGGTGTCATACGCCTCTTTTTCCTCGGCTATATTGTACGCCATGCTTATATATCCGTCATCACCTTGCAGGCGGTACATATTATCCAGATTGTTAAACGCGGTAAGCGAGGCATTGGAGTAGTTGGTTATAAAGGTCATAAAGCAGGAATCCCACTGCCATACAATGCCTATTCCCGGGTAGCAGGTAAGCTGCGGCTTCCAGCCGGGCTTATCAATATAATCGATATTTTTAAATGCTGTTTTAAAGGCGTAATCATAGAGGCTGACCAATTCCGCATGGTTGGTCAGGAAAATTTCAGGCAGCATATTCTTATTATAGATATACTTATCCATTTGAACCTCCTTAAAATTATTTATCCCAGTCAGAAACTGCGTTTGCGCGATTTCTGACCTCGTTTTTCATTTTTTCAAGGTCGGGGGTAATATTGTTTTTTTCCTTAAATAAATCGCGGAACATAATACAAGCAAATAACGCATCTATAAGCAATACTATAATTAAAAGCTCTTTTTTAAAAGTCGGAGTATTAAAAATAGAATATAAAACCGAAACCGCAATCATCAGCAAAATTTGTAAAATCGCGAAAGCAACAGAAGAAACAAAACCGCCCTTTTGCTCCACAGAACACATATCTATATAGGTTTTGCCGCCGCGGCTTACTGCTTCTGCCCTTACATAGCTTGAGCGGGGAATTGAGAGCGATGACCTACCAACGGGAGCAGTAACAAAAATTTTACCTTTTTTATCGCAGTAAAATTCAAGCGGTTTTTCGGTGCTGTCGCTTTCGCGGCATACGCCGTTCATCTGCATAAGGCGCTCTATTGTTTCGGGCAGATCGGCTTTTATTTCAATTGTTTCGGTATCGATTATTCTTTCGCCGCGTCTCGGTTTCATATAAACCTCCGATAGTATTATTTTGAATATTCAACCTCTATTTTAATATCGGGTGCGGCGGTGCAGTTAAGCGCCTTTATGCTGCCCTCGCCGTTATCGACGATAATATCTACAAGCTTATTCTCAATTTCGCGGCGAATGGTATTTCTGAGTTCCCTCGCCCCGCGCTTGCCGTTGCCGCATTTCTCGGCAAGATATGTGCAAACGCTGTTATCGAATTTAAAATCAATAAGCCGTTCTGAAAGCGAGGTTTTAAGCTCTGTAAGCATAAGCTCGGCGATTTTAGCAAGCGATTCGGGCGTTAAGGGGGAAAATACCACTATCTCGTCCACGCGCGCTATAAACTCGGGGCGTAAAAAGCCCTCAAGCGCTTTAAGCGCCTTTTCTTTTGACGCGTCCGCCTGCGTTTTTCCGAAGCCGAGCAGATTTTCGCTGCGGTCGCTGCCCGCGTTTGAGGTCATAACGATTATGGTGTTTTCAAAGTTCACGGTTCTGCCCTGCGCGTCGGTAATTCTGCCGTCGTCAAGTATTTGCAGCAGGACGTTAAGCACGTCGGGGTGGGCTTTTTCTATTTCGTCAAACAGCACCACAGAGTAAGGCTTTCTGCGCACCTTTTCGGTGAGCTGACCTGCCTCGTCGTAGCCTACGTATCCGGGCGGCGCGCCTATGATTCTTGACACCGAGTGCTTTTCCATAAATTCGGACATATCAAGGCGGATAAGCGTTTCGGGCGTATCAAAAAGCTGCTCTGACAGCACCTTTACAAGCTCGGTTTTACCAACGCCCGTGGGTCCTACGAAAATAAAGGACGCAGGGCGGTGCAGATTGTTAGTGTGAATACGCGAGCGCTTAACGGCGGCGGCGACAAGGCGTGTTGCCTCCCCCTGCCCTATTATACGCTTATTAAGCGCGTCTTCAAGTCCCGCTAACTTTTTAAGGTCGCTTTCCTGCACCTTTGAGGCGGGAATACCCGTCCATAGCTCAATAACCTTTGCAATATCAGCATCGGTTACGGTGCAATCGGACGCGGGCTCATAAAGACCCGCCGCGATATTTTTGTATTTTTCTATTTCCACCCTTACCATTGCCTGTTTTTCGTAGTCGGGGTGTTCAACATCGCTTTCAAGCTCTTCCAATTGGTCGTTATATTCGGCAAGCTTTTTGTTTGCGTTGTAAAGCTCGTCTACCGCCTTGTTTGCAAGGCTCGCGCAGGCGCACGCCTCGTCTAAAAGGTCTATTGCCTTATCGGGCAGGTATCTGTCGGTAACGTAGCGTTCGGATAAAAGCACGGCTTTTTTGATAATTTCATCGGGTATTTTAACGCCGTGAAAACCCTCGTAATAGCCTTTAACACCCATAAGCACCTTTTCGGTTTCGGCGACAGACGGTTCTTCGACCGTAACGGGCTGAAAGCGGCGCTCGAGCGCGGCATCCTTTTCAATATACTTGCGGTACTCCTTAAAGGTGGTGGCGCCTATAACCTGAATTTCACCGCGGGAAAGCGCGGGCTTTAGAATATTGGCGGCGTTCATTGAACCCTCGGCGGAGTCTCCCGCACCCACTAAATTATGAATTTCATCAATAAACAGGATAATATTTCCCGCGTCCTTTATTTCGTCCACCAAGCCCTTAACGCGGCTTTCAAACTGACCCCTGAACTGGGTGCCGGCTACAAGCCCTGTCAGATCGAGCAGATAAATTTCCTTATCCAAAAGCCTTGCGGGGGCGCTGCCCTCGGCAATTTTGATTGCAAGTCCCTCGGCAATGGCGGTTTTACCCACGCCCGGCTCGCCTATTAAGCAGGGGTTGTTTTTAGTGCGGCGGGATAAAATCTGAATTGTGCGGTAAAGCTCCTTATCTCTGCCGATGATTCTGTCGAGCTTTCCTTCACGCGCGCGTTCGGTAAGATTGGTGCAGTATTGCTCGGTAAAGCGGCGGCGCTTTTTCTTCGGTTTCTTATCGTTTCCGTCCTTAACGCCGGCACCCTTATCCTCCGCCTTTTTATCCTCTCCGCCCGAAAAGCCGAATATCTTATTCATAAGCGGAATTGCGGGAGCTGTGCCCAAATCGAAGGTATCGTCGTTGAGTGACTCATCATCGATATCACCGCCGTCGGGCGACATTAAATTCATAAACTGGTCGCTCATAAGCTCGATGTCATCATCGGTTATATTCATTTTTTTCAGCATATCGTCAATTGGCTTTATGCCGAGCTCCTTTGCGCAAACCAGGCAAAGTCCGTCCGGCTCGGAATTGGTGTCCGCCGCGTTGGCGACAAATACGACCGCCGGGCGTTTTTTACATCTTGAACAAAGCTTCATGTTTTATCTCCGTTTCGTTATTTAAACAAATTTAAAGAAAAATGCGTGAAAAACCACGATTTTTCCATTGCCTCGGTTTTAAAAATCAGGAATCCGCCGGGGGTGAGCGACACTATCAGCGAAATAATCATGCAGAAAAGCATTGCGATTATTATTCCCTTCGGAATGCCTGCAATACCGCCGAGTATTCGGTTTAGCTTTCCCACAATGCTGAAAGAGAACACGCCGTTTAAGAATTTTGCAAGGATTTTTACAAGGAAAATAAGTATTACCATTATAATTATGCCGTACAAAACCGCAAGCAGCTTTGCGACAATCGGCTTTACAACGCCCTGCGAGGCGGCTTTTGCCGCGCTTACGGCACCGTTCCCCATATTTTCGTTAATGCTTTTATTTATGCTTTCCTTTGAAAAGCCGGCGTTTTCGGAATATTTTCTTATAAATTCCGGTAAAGCGTTCCAGGTATCGTCTGTAATCTGTGTAACGCTGTCCCCTGTCGCCTTGCTTACCGAGGAAACAATAGGCGGCTCTATTATTTTATCATATGTAAGGCTTGCCAATGGTGTACTTATTGTT
>ERZ857840.849-NODE-849-length-39381-cov-10.166226_pt1 | contig 39381 bp, 39 predicted proteins | sample MGYA00519760_ERZ857840 | MGnify/ENA primary metagenome ERZ857840 (study PRJEB31778, sample SAMEA3449371) | human gut metagenome | biome: human gut; feature: human-associated habitat; material: faeces | place: United Kingdom | collected 2010/2012 ... | reverse complement strand
GCCGAGGAGCGCCTTGCCGCGCAGCGCAGCGCCGCTGCCGCGGGCGCGGGCAAGAAGGTCTCGCTCGAGGATCTGTTCGCCCGCATCCAGGAGGGCGATCTCAAGGACTTCAACATCATCGTCAAGGCGGACGTGCAGGGCAGCGCCGAGGCCGTCAAGACCTCGCTCGAAAAGCTCTCCAACGAGGAAGTGCGCGTGCGCGTCATCCATTCCGGCGTCGGCGCGATCAACGAGTCGGACGTCATGCTCGCCTCGACGAGCAACGCCGTCATCGTCGGCTTCAACGTCCGTCCGGACAACGCCGCGCGCGACAGCGCCGAGCGCTCCAAGGTCGAGCTGCGCATGTACCGCGTCATTTATGACTGCATCAACGACGTCGAGGCCGCCATGAAGGGCATGCTCGCGCCGAAGTTCCACGAAGTCATCATCGGCCACGCCGAGGTCCGCCAGACGTTCCGCGTGTCCAAGGTCGGCACCGTGTGCGGCTGCTATGTGCAGGACGGCAAGATCCAGCGCAACTGCAGCGTGCGTGTCAACCGCGACAACATCGTCATTTTCGAGGGCGAGCTTGCTTCGCTGCGCCGCTTCAAGGACGACGTCAAGGAAGTCTCCGCCGGTTACGAATGCGGCATGCAGGTCGAAAAGTTCAACGACATCAAGGAAGGCGACGTCATCGAGTGCTTCGTCAACGAGCAGCTGTAAAGAAAGGAAGGGTAAATTATGCCGTCCAATCACATCCAGCGCATTAACGACGATATCCGGCGCACGCTCGCCTCGCTCCTGCGCGAGGTGAAGGATCCGCGCGTGCAGCAGGGCGATCTGCTGAGCATCGTCCGCACCGAAACGACGGGCGATCTGCGCTACTGCACCGTGTATCTGAGCGTGCTCGGCGACGTGAACGAAAAAGAGCTCAAAAAGGGTCTCAAATCGTGCAGCGGCTGGCTGCGGCACGAGCTGGGCACCTCGCTCTCGCTGCGGTATACGCCGGAGCTGATCTTTGAGCTCGATCACTCCATCGAGCACGGCGCTCACATCAACGACATCATCCGCCATCTGGACGACGCTTCGCCCAGAGACGGGGAAAACGGGTAACCATGGAACTTCTGGAATGCGCCGCGTATCTTCGCGCGCACGACAATTATCTTCTGGTGACGCATCAGAGGCCGGACGGGGACACTCTCGGAAGCGCCTCTGCGCTGTGCCACGCACTGCGCCGTTTGGGAAAAACGGCGCATCTTTATAAAAACCCCGAGATCACGGAGATGTTCGTCCCCTTCGTTTCGCCGTACTATGTGCCGGAAGGGTTCGTCCCCGAGACGTGCGTGAGCGTGGACGTGGCGGAGAACAAGCTCCTTGCCCGCGGGTTTGAAGGGAAGATCTCCCTCAAGCTCGACCACCATGTTCCCCGCGGCGAGCAGCCGGAGAACGCCGTTATCTGGACGCACAGCGCCGCCTGCGGCGAGCTTGTTCTCGCGCTCATCGATGCGCTGGTCGGCGGGCCGGACAAAACGGAGGCCGACCTTCTCTATATCGCCGTCTCCACCGACACGGGCTGCTTCTGCTACGCGAACACCAACAGCGCCACGTTCCGCGCCGCCGCGCGCCTTTGCGACGCCGGGGCGGATCTGCCGCTGCTCAACAAGATCTTTTTCCGCACCAAGTCCCCGGCGCGGCTCGCGCTCGAGGGCATGGTGTGCTCCTCGCTCCGCTCCTACCGCGATCACGCGATCAATATTGCCGTCATTACGCTTGACATGCTGCGCCGCGCCGGTGTTACCGAGGACGACTGCAGCGATCTCGCCTCGCTCGCCGGACAGGTCCGGGGCAACCGTGTGGCCATAACGGTGCGCGAGCTCTCCGTTGACCCGCCGCGCAGCAAGGTATCCCTGCGCACGGACGGCGGCGTGGACGCCTCGCAGGTCTGCGCCCGGTTCGGCGGCGGCGGACACAAAATGGCGTCCGGGTGCGAGCTGGATCTCCCGCCGGACGAAACGGCGGACGCGGTGCGCCGCGCCGTGGAGGAAGTATGGGCGTAAACGGTATTCTGCTTCTCGATAAGGACGAGGGCTGGACAAGCCAGGACTGCGTTTCCAAGCTCCGGGGCATTCTGGGCGAGCGTCGCATCGGCCACGCCGGTACGCTCGATCCGCTGGCTACGGGGCTTCTTGTCGTGCTCGTCGGCCGCGCCACGCGCGCGGCGGCGTTTGCCGAGGCGGAAACGAAGGAGTACGTCGCGGCGTTCCGGCCCGGCATCGTTACCGATACCCAGGATATTACAGGCAACCTTCTGCGCTCGTCGGACGTCTTACCCTCGGAAGAGGATGTCCGCGCCGCTCTTCCCCGGTTCACCGGCGAGATCGAGCAGATCCCGCCGATGTACAGCGCCATTAAAATCAACGGCCGGAAGCTCTACGACATCGCCCGCCGCGGCGGGGAGGTGGAGCGTGAGGCAAGGCGCATAACCATTCATTCCATCGACTATCTCGGGCAGGAAAACGGCGATCACATGCTCCGTATCCGCTGCTCGAAGGGCACCTACATCCGCACGCTCTGCCACGATCTCGGCGAGTATCTCGGCTGCGGCGGGTGCATGGCGGCGCTGCGGCGCACGCGCTCCGGGAACTTCTCCGTGGAAAATGCCCGGCGCATCGGCGAGCTCACGCGCGCCGACCGCGATACGCTTCTCCCAGCGGACACGCTCTTTTCCGCGGCGACGTCTCTGACGCTCACCGCCGCGCAGGAAAAGCGCTGCCGCTGCGGAAATCCGTTCCGGACCGACGCGCCGGACGGAGAGACGCGCTTTTATTCCGAAAACGGCGAATTTCTCGCCATCGGGCGCGTCGTGAACGGCGAGGCCGTTACGGTAAAAAGTTTTTTTGAGGTTTGATCATTCATGGCAGAGAGAAAATGCGTTCTCGCTCTTGGATTTTTTGACGGCGTACACCGCGGCCACGCGGCGCTTTTGAACCGCACGATCGAGCGCGCCGAAGCGCTCGGTGTCGAAGGTGCCGTTATGACCTTCGACACGCACCCTGACACGCTCGTGCAGGGCACGCCCGTGCCGCTCATCAACAGCGCGCCTGACCGCGCGAATCTCATCCGGCGGCTGTTCGGCATCGACCGCGTGGAGTTTTTCCGCTTCACGGAGGAGACGATGCATATGCCGTGGGAGGAGTTTCTGCGCAGCATCCAGGCAGAGCTCGGCGTCGTCGGCTTTGTCGTCGGCTACGATTTCCGCTTCGGCTGGCGCGGTGAGGGAAATACCGGGCGCCTGCGCGATTACTGTGCGGCAAACGGCCTTACATGCGATGTGGTCGATAAGGTCGAGCTTGACGGCATCACCGTCAGCTCCACCTACATCCGCTCGCTTCTGCGTGAGGGGGACATGCTTCGCGCCGAGTATTTCATGGGGCATCCGCATTTCCTCACGGACGTCGTCCGCCACGGCCACCGGCTCGGCCATCATCTCGGCGCGCCGACGGTCAACATGCAGTTCGCGCCCGGCGTGCTCGTTCCGCCGCACGGCGTTTATGCCGCGCGCGCCCTTTTGCCGGAGGGCGAGTTTCCCGCCGTTACGAACATCGGCGTTCGCCCCACCGTGAGCAGCGAGCCGGTCGTCACCGTGGAGAGCCATCTGCTCGGGTTTGACGGGAATCTCTATGGCCGCACACTTGCGCTTGAGTTCTTTGATTTTCTGCGTCCGGAGCGGCGTTTTGCCGATCTCGACGAGCTTGGCGCGCAGATCGCCCGCGACGGCGAGCGCGCCCGGCAGATCGTGGAGGCGCGCCGATGAATTTTGCCGATATCCGAAAGAAATTTTCCGGCGGGGATCGCGCCGCGAGTGCCGACCCCAGCCGCGCCTTCGGCTCGGAGGCGGAAATGATGCAGGCGCTGCGAAAGCAGGAATTCACCCCGCCGAAGCCCCGCCCCACGGCGGCGGAGGTCATGGGCAGCATCCGGCAGCGCTTTGCCCGCCCCGCTGAAGAGATGCAGGACCGCATCCCCCGCGACGAGGCCGCCGCGCGTACATACGCTCCCGAGGCCATGGCACAGCCGGAATGGGAAAACCCGTTCACCGCGCCCGAAAAGCCGAAGAAACCGGCGCGGGATGTGCCGGTATACGAAACGGTCGGCGGCGATATGCCGTTTGAGCGCCGCAGCGCTCCGGCGTATATACCGCAAAGCTACGCGCCGCAGCAGGGCTATGACCCCTACGGCGGCTATGCAGCGCCCTATCCCCCGGCCGGGTACGAGCCTTACGCCGCGCCCTATCCGCCGCAGGGCTATGCAGCGCCCGCCTACGGCGCGCCGTACTACGATCCTTATGCTGCTCCGGCGTACGATCCGCGGTATAACGCCCCCTATCCCCCGAACGCATATTACGCGCCGCAGCCCGTCTATCCACCCTCCCCGCCGCAGGGTTCCGCCCCCGCGCCGGAGGCACCCTATGCCCCGCCGCAGCCGGAGATGCCGCGCGCCCCGCAGCCGGAATATGAGTCCGCCTTTTACGGAAGCGGCATTCCCGCGCCGGAGGGCTATCCCGCGCCGCCGTACGCCGCAGCGCCGCAGCGCCCTGCTGCGCCGGTGAGACCGAAGCGCAAGCCGCTGGAGGGCGCCGATCTTCGGTATGTTCTCTGGTCCGGCTCGATCGTCTCCGGCGTGCTGCTCACGCTCGTTGCGTTCGTCTATGCCTGCACGCTCTAAAGAATCCATATATGAAATGCGCCCCGCTCGGGGCGCATTTCGCATATTTGCTTAAATATTTCTTTTTTCTGTTAATGACCGGGTGTCGATCCATAGTATATGGGTGAAGGCGAAAGGAGGTGACAGTCCATGACCGACGAGGAGATCATCCGCCTGTTTTTTGAGCGCTCGGAGCAGGCGATCGCAGAGCTTGCCAAAGCGCACGGCAGCGCCGCGGCGCGCGTGGCCCGGAACATTCTCGGCAGCGAAAGGGACGCGGAGGAGTGCCTCAACGACACCTATCTCGCCGTTTGGAATGCCATCCCGCCGCAGAAGCCCGATCCGCTGCGGACGTTCGTATGCAAGATCGCGCGCAATCTTGCCGCGGCGAAGTACCACGCCAACACCGCGAAAAAGCGAAACAGCCGCTACGACGCCGCGCTCGATGAGCTGGAAGGCTGTCTCGCCGCCGCCGGCAGCGTGGAGGAGGCGTACGATGCGAAGGAACTCTCCGAGGCGATCAATGCATTTCTCTCGTCGCTGAGCTATACTGACCGGTTCCTTTTCGTGCGCCGGTACTGGTATTCCGATTCCATGCAGGATATCGCCGCCATGATCGGCTCCACCGCCAACAGCGTGGCTGTCCGCCTTTACCGCCTCCGCGAAAAACTCCGACATCATCTTAGTAAGGAGGGATTGCTTGTATGAAACGGGAAACGATATCCGCGGCGCTGGGCGGTCTGGACGACCGGTTTGTCAGTGAAGCCGCGGTCTATGCTCCCGGGACGATGCGGGAAGGCCCGGAAAGGATCGTACGCATGAAAAAGAAACGTTTTCTCAGCATCGTGCTCGCCGCGGCGCTGATCCTTGCGCTGGGGATCACGGCCTACGCGGCATGGAGCATCCACACTGCCCGGCAGGAAGAGATCAAAACCGATCTGAAGATCGAAGAGAACAACGTAAGCAGCTATACCGAATACCCCGTGCCGGGGACGGCCGGCAGCGCAGTATCCGACGTCTCAGAAGCAGAGGCGGCGGAGCCCGAACTTGTCCTGCTCTCCGCCGTAAACGCCGGAGAATTTCAGCGCGTCTATGTGAATATCTCGCCGGTAAGCGAGAAATGCATCGCCGATTACCCCGGATATCCGGGAGCGCTGAACTTTTCCTGGAGCATCGACGGCACCGATCTCGGCGGCTATGCCTCGCCCCGCACCCCGTCCGGCATCACGCTGCACGGACAGGAAGCGATCCGCGACGCCGTGCTGCAATACGCCTACGACAGAGAGACGCAGACGCTGACGCTTGAGTGCATCGTGGAGAACATGTTCCTTGAAAAGGCCGCGGCGGCGCTCGGCACGGGCAGCTTCCCGCTTCTCGTGCATATGTCCGACAAGGATATCGAGATGCAGACCTTCGGGCCGGTGTCCTTTACGCCGGTGGACGAGCAGACCCGGTATTTTGACTTTGGACACGCCGTCTACACCGACGCGGCGTCGGGCAAGTCGATCGAGATTTCCGGGCTCGAGCTGACGCCGTTCGGCGCGGTGTGGAAGGTGCGCTACGAGGGAGCCGAGGCCATCCATTCGCCGAACGGCGATCCGGCGGACGCGGAAGTCTGGTCCATGCTGGAGGACAAGGTATGCATCGAATCGCAGCTCTTCTTCTCCGACGGCTCGGCCTTCTCCACCGGCGGCGCGCTGAGCGCTCCGTACACAAGCGGCGCGGTGGAGCTCCATTGCGAATGGGGCAGCGCGATCAACATAGACGGTATTCAGAAGATCGTTCTGGGGGATCTAGTCCTTTGGAAAAACGACCCTTAACGAGAAATTTCAAGCCATTGCTGGCAAAGAGCCGGTATCCCCTTTTCCGGGATACCGGCTCTTTGCGTCTGCATCTGTGATTTTATGTTTATGTTACGGTAAAGGACGCATCCTTCAGCACAAGATATTGAAAGCCGTTCTCTTCCTGCATCAAGGCAAGCTCACCCCTCACGGTGATATCCGTCCCCGGCTCGGGAAAATCGTCCGGATAGGCAAGCGCGTCGGCCGGAAGAAATTCCAGCCCCTGCGCGCAGCATCCGGCGGCATCGGCAATGTAGCAGGCATAATAGCTTTTCCCGCTCTTCTCATCCACATAAGCGGAAAACTGCCCTTTGACGCGGATCGTCCGGCCAAGATAGTCATCCGGCTGCTTCATCATATTATAGATCATCGTATAGAGCATGGTGCCGCTCATGCCTGTCAGATCCAGTTCGCCGGTCTCCGTCTCCGAAAGCGGCTGCGGTGTAGGCTCCGCCGTTGGGAGAGGCGTCGGCTCTCTTGTCGGCAGCGGCGTTTCCGCCGGGAGCGCAGGCTGCGTCTGCTCCGATGCAGACACAGCCGCCGCGCCGCAGGCCGCAAGAGAGCAGAGCGTTATGACGATCAGCAATACGCAGAGTCGTTTTTTCATTTTCTAACACCTCCAACGACCGTGCCTACCATCCAGGACAGAGCAAAAGCAATGATCTGAACCGCGACAATGGTCGAGCCTACCGGCGTACCGGCAAGGATCGATACCAAAATACCTGTCAGCGAACACACGACCGACAAAATCGCCGCGCAGATCGTCACACTGCGGAAGCTCTTGAATACGCGCATAGCAGACAGCGCGGGAAAAATCACCAGTGCGGAGATCAGCAGCGAGCCGACAAGATTCATCGCCAGCACAATGATGACAGCCGTAACAACAGCGATCAGCAGATTGTAAAGTCCTGCTTTCGTGCCGGTCGCTCTGGCAAAGTTCTCATCAAAGGTCACAGCGAAGATCTTGTTATAAAACAGGATATGCCGCCACCGATATCGACATCCCTGCGCAAAGCCACACCTCCGTCAGCGACAGAGTGAGGATGGAGGTGGAGCCGAACAGCGTACTGCACACATCGCCCGAGAGGTTGGACGAGGTGGAAAAGATGTTCATCAGCAGATATCCGACAGCCAGCGCCCCTACCGAGATCATGGCGATGGCGGCGTCGCCCTTGATCTTCGTGTTCTGCCCGGTACGGAGAAGCAGCACGGCGCTGAGGACCGTAACGGCCATCACCAGCGGCATTTCGTTGGTGAGCTGCAGCACGGCGGCGATTGCCATTGCGCCGAACGCCACATGGGAAAGCCCGTCGCCGATGAAGGAAAAGCGCTTCAGCACCAGCGTCACGCCCAGCAGCGACGAGCACAGGGCGATCAGCACGCCGACAACAAATGCATACCGGACAAACGGGTATGCCCAATAGCTGGCCAGTTTCTCCACAATAGCTGTCATTGTGTGCCACCGCCTTTCTCCGCGGCAAACAGCCGTCCCTGCGGGCTTTGGAGATACTCCGTCTTTGTTCCGAAGAAAACGGCGTCGCCGATATGCAGAATGTGGCTGGCGTATTTGACTGCTGCGGCAATGTCGTGGGAGATCATAATCACGGTGATGCCGTCCTCCCGGTTGAGCTTTTCGATAAGCGCATACATCTCCGCCGTGGCCTTGGGATCAAGCCCGGAGACCGGCTCGTCCAGAAGCAGCATTTTCCGTGTGGCGCACAGCGCACGGGCAAGCAGCACCCGCTGCTGCTGCCCGCCGGAAAGCTCCCGGTAGCATCGCTTTGCAAGCTGCGCGATCTGCATCTTTTCCATCGCATCCGCCGCAAGCCGCTTTTCTTCTTTGTTGTAAAAGGGACGGCTGCCGCAGCGTCCCTGACACCCGGAGAGAACGATTTCTCTCACGGATGCCGGGAAGTCTTTTTGCACCTGCGTTTGCTGCGGCAGATAACCGATCTCATTTTTTCTCAGCCCGTCGAGCGTCAAAATCCTGCCGCGGACAGGCTGCTGCAAGCCGAGGATCGTTTTCATAAGGGTGCTCTTGCCGGAGCCGTTTTCTCCTACGATACAGAGGTAATCGCCGGAAAAGACCGCAAAACTGAGGTCTTGCAGAACAGCCTTTCCATCGTAGCCGACGCAGAGATCTTGACAAATGAGCTGAGCCATTATCCTGCCTCCTTAACCCAGTGCTTCCTTCAGCACGGAAAGGTTCCGCTCCATAACGGAGAGATAGGTCGTGCCGTTTGCCGCATCTTTGAAAGTGGTGGACTGCATGGAATCCATCGTCAGCACCTTTTGATTTTTCGCAGCCGTGTTCCGGACAATGGTTTCGGCAATCTTGTGCTGTACGCCCTCAATGGTCAGCACGCAGGGCAGGTTCAGCTCGTCCACCTTCCCGGCAAGGAACGAAATGGTCTCAAAGCTGGCTTCACTCTCGGCGGAGCAGCCCGCAAAGGCGGCATAGTAGCGCAAGCCGTAATCCTCCGCCAGATAGCGGAACGGGAAGCGGTCGCCGAACAGGACGGTCTTACGGGCCGCAGCATCCACGGCAGCCTGATAGTCCGCGTCAAGAGCGGACAGCTTTTTGATATAAGCGGAAGCATTCGCAGCATAGGTATCCTTATTGTCGGGGTCGATCTGCTGCAGCACGGAGGAAATCGCGCTGCAAAGCGTTTGGGCGTTTTTCAGAGAGAGCCAGACATGCTCGTCGTACTCCGCTTCTTCCTCGTGGTCGTGTTCTTTTGCATCGTCATGCTCATCGGCATCTTCGTGGTCATGGTCGTGGTCGTGTTCCTCTTCCTGCATACCCTCGACCGCTTCTTCGGTTTTAACGCGCTCGCCAAGAGCTTCCAGCAGGTTGACGACCTTCATGTTCTTGTTGGCGGCATTTTTCAGAGCATCGTCCACCCAGTCATCCGACTCGCCGCCAACATAGATGAACAGGTCGCACTCGGAGATTTTGACAATATCATCCGCGGTGGGCTGATAGCTGTGCAGGTCAGCGCCATTATCCAGCAGCATGGTCACTTCGGCGTTATCCGCCTTGTCACCGAGAATTTCTCTGACCCAATCGTATTCGGGGAAAATCGTGGTGACGACGCGCAGTCTCGTTTCATCCGAAGCCGTCTGCTCATTCTGCTTGCCGCAGCCTGCCAGCAGGCCAACGGTCATTATCAACGCAAGGCACAGGGGAATTATTCTTTTCATGGGTAAATAGACCTCCAGATCATAATAAGAACGTAAAAATGGGCGCAAAAATACAAGGGCAACGGCAGCGCCGCAAAAGCCTATCGAAAACAGATAGACTCCACCCTTGTAAACGTTCTTATGTTTTAATCCGAAAGTTTGACCTTGAGCGATACCAGCGTAAAGGCGCGGGCAGCCTCCGTGCAGGAGGAAAGGATCCGGCACAGAACATATCGGATCGCCGCTGCGGCAGCTGCGGCGAAGCCGGCAAGTCCAATGCTCTTAAGCAGGTTTTCGCAGACATGGATCTGATGACAGATGGCGCAGTCTGCGCCGGTACAGTCATGGCCGGCTTCCGCTGCGATATAGGCAACCGAGGACAGCATAACAAACGCCAGCACTACGGCCAGCAAGCCCGTCATAAAACGAAATTTCTTTGTCATGGTCTGCCCTCCTTTGCGATTTTATAATTTTTTATACCTTCTCCTTACCGTTTTGTCAAGGCATTACTTCATCGAGAGCGCGAGCAGACGCGCCGCGGCGCTCTCCTCGGCACGGCACTCCGCGGCAAAGCGGCGCGCCGTTTCCGGCGCGAGCGGCAGGGCGTTTTCCTTCGCGCTCTCATAGAGCCGCACCCGCGCGCGGGCCAAAAGCACGATCTGCCGCAGCGCTGATAGGACGCCCGGCGCAGTGCCGGAGCGAAGCTGCGGCGCCCGCTCCCCTTCGCGGAGGAAGAACTCGGTGTGCAGCGCCCGCCGCCGCGTCTCACAGCGGCGCAGCGCTTCGCCGAAAGCATTCTGACACGCGCGGCTCGTGCGCATAAGATAGCGCAGCCATGCCGCGGCCTCCGCCTCAAGACGAATGCTTTCTCGCAGCGCGTCCGGTGTTTTTTTCTCCTCTGCCGGCGCAGCGGGCCCATATACGCGCTCCAATACGCGCTTCATGCGCTCGGTATCCATACGACCGCCTCCCCGGTACAGTCTATTCCGCCGCCGCGCTTCGGTTCCCGTCTTGCAATCCGCGCAAAACTATGCCATAATAAGAAATAAAGTTATGTGTGGGAGGATGTGCTCATGCCGAGATTCTTTCTCTCCGGCGGAAGCTCGATCGCCGGGGGCACGGCGTTTATTCTGGGAGAGGACGCCGCGCACGCCAAGGTGCTGCGCCTTCGCGTCGGCGACACGATGATCGTGTGCGACGGCGGCAAGGACCACCACTGCACCGTTACGAAGATCACCCCCAACGAGGTCGAGGCCGAGATCTTCGAGGTCGTCCCCTGTCAGGGCGAGCCGAGCGTGCACACCGTCATTCTCGCTGGTCTTCCCAAGGGCAGCGACAAGACCGACTACATTCTTCAGAAATGCACCGAGGCAGGCGCATCGGAGATCTATTTCTTTGCCTCCAGCCGGTGCGTGGCGCGCATCCAGGGCGACGCGGACAAAAAGATCGCCCGCTGGCAGCGCATCGCCGAGGAGTCCGCCAAGCAGTCCGGCCGCGGCGTGATCCCCGCCGTCGGATTCCTGCCCGATCTCGCGGAGGCCTTCAACAAGGCGAATGCCACCGCGCTGCCCCTCTTTATGTACGAAACCGGCGAGCGCGAAACGCTGCGCGAGGCCGTGGAGAGCGTCGGAAGCATCGCCTCCGCCGCCATTCTCACCGGTCCGGAGGGCGGCTTTGAGCCGTTCGAGGCGGAGCTTGCCCGCATTATGAAGCTGCACATCTGCTCGATGGGCCCGCGCATCTTCCGCTGCGAGACCGCGCCGGTCGCCGCGCTCTCGGCGCTTATGTACGCTACCGGCAATATGTAAAAAACTCCTTTCATTTTTCTGTATATTTCATCGAATCGCCCGCGAAAAAGCATTGCTTTTTCGCGGGCGTTCTGTTAAAATACGTTCCATCGAGAACATTTGTTGTTAACTCAAGGACATTTGACCAATCAGAGAAAGAAGGCGATGCCGTGAAAGTTGCGGTTTTAGGATACGGTACGGTCGGCGCGGGCGTTTATTCGATGCTGTCGGACGCCCCCGGCATGGAGGCAGGGCCGGTGCTCGTGCGCCCCGGAAAGGCGGTCGAGAGCTTCATGGTGAGCGACGCCGCACTCATTTTCGGCGATCCGACGGTCGACGCCGTAGTGGAAACGCTTGGCGGGCTCGACCCGGCATACTCCTACGGTATGCGCGCGCTCGAGGCCGGGAAGCACTTCATCACCGCAAACAAGGCGATGGTCGCGGCGCACGGTCTGGGGCTTGCGGCGCTCGCGCGGGAAAAGGGCGCGGCGTTTCTCTTCAGCGCGGCGTGCGGCGGCGGCGTGCCGTTTCTCCACAATCTCGCGCTCTCGGCGGAGACCGACCGCATTGAGGCCGTTTCCGGCATTTTGAACGGCACAACGAACTACATGCTCGACGCCATGCAGCGCCGCGGTCTTTCCTACGGCGACGCGCTCCGGGAAGCGCAGTCTCTCGGCTATGCCGAATCCGACCCGACGGCGGACGTCTTCGGGCTGGACGCGCTGCGGAAAATGCAGCTCGCGTGCGCGGTCGCCTTCGGGGTGCTGCCGCAAAGCGGCATGCTCTGCGAGGGTATGGAGCACTTCACCGCCGCGGACGTGGAGGATATCCAAAGCCGCGGTCTCGTCTGCCGTCTTATGGCGCGCGGCAGCCGCGCCGGGGAGAGCGTTTCGGCGTATGTGGAGCCGGTGCTCTTCCCCCGTGCCGCGCCGGAGAGCTCGGTTTTCACGAATAACAACATGGCGCGCTATACCGGCAAGCGCTGCGGCTCCATCGTGCTGATGGGGCAGGGCGCAGGCCGCTTCCCCACCGCTTCGGCGGTGCTGCGCGATCTTTCTGCGGCGCAGCAGGGCGCGCGCTCCATGTTCCCGGAAAACTGCCGCGCCGCGGAAGCCGATAACCGCGAAGCGGTACATTCCTACTACATTCGCACCGGCGGCTTTGCCGCGGTTCGGCTTTCGCTCCGGTCGGTGCTCGCGCAGGGCGAAGTTGTCCGCGCCGTGACCGAGCCGATGATCGCGGAGAAAATGCACGCGCTCGCGCAGAACATCCGCAAGGACGGAAACGATCTGTTCTTCGCGGCGCTGGAGGAAGAACTATGCTGAAAGTATGCAAATTCGGCGGCTCGTCCGTCGCAGGGGCGGAACAGTTCCGCAAGGTGCGCGACATTGTCCTTTCGGACGATTCGCGCCGCGTCGTCGTCATCTCGGCCGCCGGAAAGCGCACGAGCGACGATCACAAGCTCACCGACCTTCTCTATCTCTGCCACGCGCATCTGACCTACGGCGTCTCGTGCGCCGACATTCTCGCCGCGATCCGTTCCCGGTTCGTTTCCATCCGCGACGAGCTGGGTCTTTCCTACCGCGTGGAGGACGAATTCGACGCTTACGCCGCGACGCTCTCGCGTGACACGAGCGTGGACGAGCTCGTCTCCCGCGGCGAATACTTCACCGCGCGGCTCATGGCCGAAACGCTCGGCTACGCCTTTGTGGACGCCGCCGACTGCGTGTTCTTCGGCTTTGACGGCCAGTTTGACCGCGCCCGCACCGACGCGGCCATCGCTGACACGCTCGAAAAGAACGGGAAGATCGTCCTCCCCGGCTTCTACGGCCGCGTGCCGACCGGGAAGATCAAGGTCATGACGCGCGGCGGCAGCGACATCACCGGCGCGCTCGCCGCAGCCGCGGTGAACGCGGACGTATACGAAAACTGGACGGACGTTTCCGGCATATTGATGGCCGATCCGCGCATTGTGGAGAATCCCCGGCCCATTCCCCGCATCACCTACGCGGAGCTGCGCGAGATGGCGTTCATGGGCGCTTCGGTGCTGCACGAGGAATCCATTCTGCCGGTCAAGGAAAAAGGCATTTCCCTGAACATCCGCAACACGAACCGGCCGGACGAGCCCGGCACGTTCATCGTGGAGCACATCGAAAGCGAAAGCGAGCTTGAGCGCCCGATCACCGGCATTGCCGGGCGGCGCAACTTCACGATCCTCACGGTGCTCAAGCGCAACATGAACGCCTCCACGACGCTCTGCAACGCGCTGGAGATCCTCGACCGCTACCACGCAAGCGTGGAGCACATCACGCTCGGGCTGGACAGCTTCGCGCTCGTCGTTTCGTCCGCGGCGCTGGAAAATACGCTCTATGATGTCATCGCCGACATTCAGAAGACCTGCCGCCCGGACGATGTGCGCGTGCAGGACGGCATCGCGCTCGTCGCCGCCGTGGGCCGCAAAATGCCCGCCCGCCCCGGCACGTCCGGCAAGCTCTTCCAGGCGCTCGGCGAGCACGGGCTGAACATCCGCACCATCGCCCAGGGCGCGGACGAGCTTTCGATCATCGTGGGCGTGGAAAACTGTGATTTTGAAAAGGCGATCCGCGTATTGTATGACGGGTTCACCGGCTGACAGAAAGGAGATCCTCTTATGAAAAACTGCAATATCGCCATTCTCGGCGCGACCGGCGCGGTCGGTCGCGAGATGCTCAACGTACTTGAAGAATATGATATCCCTGTTTCCTCTCTCCGGCTCCTATCAAGCGCACGCAGCGCAGGGAGCAAGATTCTCTTCCGCGGAGAAGAGATCATTGTAGAAGAGGCGACGGACGCCTCGTTCGAGGGCATGGATTTTGTTCTCGGCGCGGTGAAGAGCGGCATGTCCCGCGCGTTTGCTCCGGCCATCGTGAAGAGCGGCGCGGTGTACATCGACAACAGCTCCGCCTTCCGCATGGATCCGGCCATCCCGCTCGTCGTGCCGGAGATCAACGGCGAGGACGCGAAGAGCAATTCCGGCATCATTGCCAATCCCAACTGCTCCACGATCATCACCGCGATGGCCGTCGGCGCGCTCAACCGCCTCTCGCCGATCGAGAGCATGGTCGCGTGCACGTATCAGGCCGTATCCGGCGCCGGACAGGGCGGACTCGAGGAACTCGAGCACCAGATGGACGCGCTCGCCCGCGGCGAAAAGTGCGAGGCGAAGGTATTCCCCACGCAGATCGCGCTCAACGTCATCCCGTTCATCGGCAGCATGCTCGATAATCTCTATACCGATGAAGAAATGAAAATGCAGAACGAGGGGCGCAAGATCCTGCATCTCCCCGGGCTGCGTGTTACCTGCACCTGCGTGCGCGTTCCCGTTATGCGCTCGCACTCCATCGCCGTCACGGTGCGGACAAAGGAGAAGATCACCGTTGCCGAGGCCAACGAAGCCATCCGCGCCTTCCCCGGCTGCCGTCTGATCGAGGACTACGAGGGCCGGTGCTACCCCACCCCGCTCGACACAAGCGGGCAGGACCTCGTCTGGGTCGGCCGCGTGCGCGAGGATCTCACGCAGGAAAACGCTCTCACGCTCTGGTGCTGCGGCGACCAGATCCGCAAGGGCGCGGCGAGCAACGCCGTGCAGATTCTGAGATACCTTCTGTAATTCTTTCATTTATATGCAGCCATCCGGCAGTCTTCCCTTGGGAAGGCTGCCGGATATTTTTTCGCTTGTCGCATGCAACTATGCACAAAGCGTTTGGATAATATTCCGTATTCTCCGTATATTATTTATAATAAAGCAAATATTACGAATTTTTTCTCATTCTTTTGTTGACTCGAGTGGATAAGTATGCTAATATTCGCACCATCTTAAATAAAAATCCATCTCGCATCGGAGGCATACATCCATGAAAAAGAAACCATTTGTCAAAGTCCTTTCTCTCGCTCTTGCTGCACTGATGCTCTTCGCGCTCTGCGCCTGCGGCGCGGCGGAGACTCCCGCCGCAGGGCCGGTATCGGACGCAGCCCCAAGCGAAGCAAGCGCCGCATCCAACGGCGTTCTTGACGAGATCAAGGCCTCCGGCGAGCTGCATATCACCCTGTCCCCCGATTTTGCCCCAATGGAGTTTATCGATTCCTCCAAGGACGGGCAGGAGCAGTATGTAGGGCTGGACGTTTTCCTTGCCAAGTACATCGCCGACTATATTGGCGTAAAGCTTGTCATTGAGCCGATGAGCTTTGATGCCTGCCAGACCGCCGTGTATACCGCTTCTGTTCCGATGTCCGTTTCCGGCTACGTCTGGACCGAGGAGCGAGCTGAAAGCTATGAGATCTCCGATTATTACTATGATGGCGATAACAAAATTGAGCCGGTCATTCTGATCCGTACCGCCGACGCGGAAAAGTACACGTCTTCCGAAGATTTTAACGGTGTTGACATCGGCGCACAGAACGCCTCTCTGCAGATGCAGCTTGTCACTTCTCAGCTTCCCGACGCCAATCCCGTGGCCGTCGGTGATGTCGGGACCGGCGTTCTCGAGCTGCAGAACGGCAGCATTGAAGCTCTCGCCGTAGCCAAGGGCAACGCCGAGATCATCATGGACGCCAACCCGGATTTGGTGCTTTGTCCGTGGGAATTCACCATCACGGAGGAGACGGAAGCCTTTGTCATTCTCATCACCAAGGGCGAGACCGCGCTGCTGAACGTTGTCAACGAAGCGCTGGCAAAAGCCTACAGCGAAGGAATGTACGGCGCATGGCACGACGAAGCAGTTGCGCTTGCCAAGGTCGTGAACGGTACAGAAGAATAAAGATAAATATGTTTAGCAAAAAGTGAAAATTGAGGAAAAGAAAATGAAAAAGTATTCAAAGGTTCTCTCGCTTGCTCTCGCATTTGTCATGCTCTTCGCGCTCTGCGCCTGCGGCGCGGCGGAGACTCCCGCCGCGGAGCACACGGCAGCCCCTGCCGCCGACGCTCCCGCATCCGAAGCCCCCGCCGAGACCGAAGCTCCCGCCGAATCGCAGGGCGTGCTCGATCAGATCAAGGCCGACGGTGTTCTCTACGTCACCCTCTCCCCCGACTTTGCCCCGATGGAATTTGTCGATTCCTCCAAGGACGGGCAGGAGCAGTACGTCGGCTTTGACGTGACGCTCGCCAAGTACATCGCCAACTACATCGGCGTGGATCTTGTCATTGAGCCGATGAGCTTTGACGCCTGCCAGACCGCCGTTTACACCGGCTCCGTGCCGATGTCCATTTCCGGCTACTCCTGGACGGAGGAGCGCGGCGAGAACCACGAGATCTCCGATTACTACTACGCCGGCGATAACGAGACCGAGCAGGTCATCCTCATCAAAAAGACCGACGCCGACAAGTACACCTCCGCCGAGGACTTCTCCGGCGTGGATGTCGGCGCGCAGAACGCCTCGCTCCAGATGAATCTCCTCACCTCCCAGCTGCCCGACGCGAACCCCATCACCATCGGCGATCTCGGCGTGGGCGTGCTGGAGCTGCAGAACGGCAGCATCGAGGCGCTGGCCGTTGCGAAGGGCAACGCTGAAATGATCCTTGATTCCAACCCCGATCTTATGATCTGCCCCTGGGAATTTGAAGTTGCCGCCGAGTATGAGGCGAACGTCATTCTTATCACCAAGGGCGAGACCGCGCTGCTGAACATTGTCAACGAAGCTCTCGCCAAGGCCTATGCCGACGGACTATACGGCACATGGTACGAAGACGCCGTCGCGCTTGCCAAGTCGGAGAACGCCGCCGAAGTAAGCGTCAAAGACTGATTGCAAATAACAAGCTGCCCGCCGTGGGGGATCTCTCCGGCGGGCGGAGGGGAAGGATCCGTCCATGAGTTTCATAAAGTTTGAAAACATCGTCAAGCTGTTCACCAAATACTGGGAAAAGTTTCTGGTGACCGGCGTATCGTATACGCTGCTGCTCGCCGCGATCACGGTGGCGTTCGGCGCGGTGATCGCCTGCCTGCTCGCGGGAATGAAGCTTTCCAAGATCGCGCCGCTGCGCTGGCTTTCCACAGCTTACATTGAGATCATCCGCGGCACGCCGATGCTTCTGCAGCTCTATTTCTTTTTCTTTGCCCTGCCCGCGCTCATTCCGGCGCTCAATAAGCAGAAATTTCTCTGCATCGCCATCGCGCTCGTCTGCAACAGCGCCGCCTACGTCTCCGAGGTCATCCGCTCGGGCATTCAGTCGGTAGACGCCGGGCAGAGCGAGGCGGCCATGAGTCTCGGCATGAATTCGTTCCAGCGCACCTGGTACATTCTCGTGCCGCAGGCTCTCAAAACGATCCTTCCTGCGCTCGGCAACGAGTTTATCATGATCGTGAAGGACACCTCGCTCGCGTCCACGTTCTTTATCGGCGATCTCATGACGCAGTATCTCATCGTGCGCGGCGCAAGCTATCTGCCTCTGGAGCCGCTCGTGATCGTCGGCGTCATTTATTTTATTCTGACGTTCCTGCTCAGCAAACTGTTCGGATTCTTTGAAAGGAGGATGAGCCGTGCAGACCGGTGAAACGCTCATTGAGGTCAAAGACCTCTGCAAACACTTCCGCGACGGCACAGTCAAAGCGCTCGACGGCGTGGATCTCACGATCCGCAAGGGCGACGTGATCGTCATCATCGGGCCCTCCGGCAGCGGCAAGTCCACGTTCCTGCGCTCGCTCAATCTGCTCGAAACGCCGACCTCCGGCAGCGTGATCGTCGAAGGAACGGATATCACGAAGAAGAAAAACGCGCAGGGAAAGAAGATCGATCTCGACGCTCACCGCCGGAAGATGGGCATGGTGTTCCAGCACTTCCATCTTTTCCCGCACAAAACGGTGCTCGAAAATCTGACCATCTCCCCCATTCTTGTAAAAAAAGCGGACAAGGCCGTGGCAAAGGCAAAGGCCGTGGAGCTTTTGGAGCGTGTCGGACTCGCCGACCGCGCCGACGCTTACCCCTCGCAGCTCTCCGGCGGGCAGAAGCAGCGCGTCGCCATCGTGCGCGCGCTCGCCATAGAGCCGGACGTGATGCTCTTTGACGAACCGACGAGCGCGCTTGACCCCGAAATGGTCGGCGAGGTGCTCGACGTTATGAAGCAGCTCGCCCGCGACGGCATGACGATGGTCGTCGTGACGCACGAAATGGGCTTTGCCCGCGAGGTCGGCAACCGCGTCGTATTCATGGACGAGGGGCGCATCGTGGAGCAGGGCACGCCGGAAGACATCTTCCAGCACCCTCAAAGCGCCCGTTTGCAGGATTTTCTTTCCAAGGTGTTGTGATATGAACGAAATCAAAAAAGCCGCGCTGCATACGATCGACGCGCACGCAAATGCTTTCACCGCGATCTCCGACGCGATCTGGGACGAGCCGGAGCTTTCGCTCAAGGAATTCAAGGCCGCCGCGCTCTATACGGACGCGCTGGAAAAGCTGGGCTTCACGGTGCAGAAGAACCTCTGCGGCATTGAAACGGCGTTTTCCGGCTCCTACGGCTCCGGCCATCCGGTGATCGGCATCCTCGGCGAGTTTGACGCGCTCTCCGGCCTCTCGCAGCAAAGCGGCGTTGCCGAAGCGCAGAGCGTAACCCCCGGCGGAAACGGCCACGGCTGCGGCCACAATCTGCTCGGTGCCGGTTCGCTCGCCGCCGCCGCGGCGGTAAAGGAGTATCTCGCCGCGAGCGGAAAGCCCGGCACCGTCGTTTTCTTCGGCTGCCCCGGCGAGGAGGGCGGCGCGGCCAAGGCGTATATGGCGCGCGAGGGGCTCTGGTACGGGCTCGACGCCGCGCTCACCTGGCACCCGTCCGACACGAACGAGGTATCCACCGGCACGAACAACTCGTGCATTCAGGTGCTCTATAAATTCCACGGCGTTGCCGCGCACGCCGCCGGAGACCCGCACAACGGGCGCAGCGCGCTCGACGCCGTGGAGCTTATGAACATCGGCGTGCAGTTTCTGCGCGAGCACATGACCGACGACTGCCGCATCCACTATGCCATCACGGACGCGGGCGGCGTGTCGCCGAACGTTGTGCAGGCGAACGCTTCGGTGCTCTACATGGTCCGCGCCAACAAGATCGCCGATTCCGTAAAGCTCCAAAAGCGCGTGGACGCCATCGCCGAGGGCGCGGCGCTTATGACCGGGACAAGCTACGAGCGCGTATTCATCGACGGCACGGCGGAAACACTGCCGAACTTCACGCTTGAAGCGCTGCTGCACGCCTCGTTCGCCGAAACCGGCGTGCCGCAGTATACGCCGGAGGAGCTTGCCTTTGCCTCGTCGCTCTGCCGGACGTTTCCGCCGCAGACGCGCGCTCCCGGCATCGGCGCAAAGTTTGACGGCGAAATCGCCAAAGAATCCCGTGCGCTTTCAGAGAATATGACCAAGCCCATGAACGACTTCCTCCTCCCTCTCTACTCCGGCGAGGGCTTTCTCCCCGGCAGCACGGACGTCGGCGACGTGAGCTGGCAGACGCCGACGGCACAGGCGCTTATCGCCGCGTGGCCGGCGGGCGTGCCGGGCCATTCGTGGCAGGTCGTTGCCTGCGGGAAAACATCCCTTGCACACAAGGCGATCCTCTGCGCCGGAAAAACTCTGGCAGCCGCCGTCATCGCACTCATTGACGATCCCGCGCTGCTGCAAAAGGCCCGCGAGGAATACGCCGGGCGTGCCGAATCCGGCTACGTCTGCCCCATCGAGCCGGACGCCGTGCCGATCGCGATCTGATAACCCAAAGCATTCCCCGACAAATGTCCGCCGGTTCTCTGTCCGTCGGACATTTGTTTTTATTCATTGTCAAAATCCACAGTATATTCATTTTTATTCGTGTTTCCCCGTTCATGATTCATAAATTTCATAAATCACTGAATTTTATTCGTAAGCAGGCTTGACTTTGTGAGTGACCGGTGTTAATATCCGTCCATACTAAATAATAATTCATTTGGAGGAAGAAACAATGAATACCGTTCCCAAGTACATGTCCACCGCCGTCACCGTTATTCAGTGCACAACGATCGTTGCCCTGATCGCGATCTTCGCCCCGCTGTTCATGTAATGCACTGAAGGTCGTATAAAAAGGCCTTGCACACAAAACCCCGTCTGCTTTCAAAGAGGCAGACGGGGTTTTTCAATATTCTGACGAGTCAATGATTCGCTGTAAAACCGGCACAGCTCAGTTTTTGAGACGGATCAGCCCGCAGCGGTCAGTTCATCCCAAGTGATAAAACTGCCGCACGCCGTGGTTTTTGATCCATGATTCAGCAAAATGGGCCGCTGTGCCGCATCGCCCAGCAGCGAGAAATCTCCAGTAACAGAATAGTTTCCGCCGGAAGAGTTTGCCTGAATCCGAATCGTGTCGTTATCTATATACTCCCATTTCATAGTGGAATACTTGGAATTGCTAAGGTTTTCAAATGAATCAAATACGATTCCCTCTCCATTCTCCCCAAAGACCATAAACTGATTTGCAATGACCCATATCCCGTTATCTTGTGCCAAAAGGTACTTCTCGACTTCCGCGCGGACCTCCGCGCCAGCAGCTTCGTAGTCATCCCGTCTCACATAGGGATATCTTTTCGTGTCGGTAACAAGTTCTGTTCGTCCCCCGAGCTCCAACCGCAGAGTAACATTTTCCTCCACGCCATCTTCCGAAACGATAATCGCCATGTTATTCTCATCTTCGCTCCGCGTGTAGGTGCAGGGAACATTGTCATGTGTCCCTTCTCCGGTACACTCGAAAACATAGATGTCACCGTCTGCGGAATTTATCCACTCATAGCTGAACGGTCGGTTACTGGCAGTAAAAGCCAGAAAATCGTATTTTTCTCTGGCGTCTCTCAAATCAGAGATATTCTCCACGCTCTCTTTTTCCTCATCGGAGAGTGCATCATACATTTTTTCCGCCTCTTCAATGGCTTCAAAACTAAGCAAAGATATTTTTCCCAAAGAAGAAATTGCCTCTTCCACGCTTTGAACCTGCCTGCTCTTCCCGCAACCGCATAAAGACACGCATAAAGCCAGTACTAAAATCGCAGATATTCTCTTTTTCATTCCATTTCTCCTCCTTAAAATAGAGACCGATATTGGTCATTATTGCTATACCACAAATTCGGTTATCATGTCAAGAGGTAAGGGAGGGACTTGGCATGATTTCGTATGATAAATTGTGGAATACCATGAAGAAACGCAAGATTTCACAATATGCGCTCAAGAAAAAATACGGCATCAGCCCCGGACAGATTACCCGCCTAAAGCGGAACGAAAGTGTCAGCACGCACACAATTGAAATGTTCTGCAAAATACTTTCCTGTGATATCAGCGATATAATGCAGTATATACCGGATGAAACGGACGAGAAATAAGGCCCTATTTTTGTTTTGATAAGACTAGAACGCAACCCTCCAAAGCAGCATTCGCCGGGGGGCTGCGCCATATGTGTTGCCACAGGGAGCTTTTCTTAACAGAAAAACGCTGTACGAACTTTCGTTCGCACAGCGTTTTCTTTTCTATCGGTTTACCGGCAGACGAGCTCGTCGTTTTCGACGTCCACCGTGAGCGTGCTGCCCGCGGCGATGTCGCCGGAGAGGATGGCTCTCGCCAGCAGTGTTTCCACGCTGCTCTGGAGATACCGGCGCAGCGGACGCGCGCCGTAGAGCGGATCGTAGCCGCGCTCGATGATAAGCTCCTTCGCCTTGTCGGTGATGCAGAGCTTGAGCGAGCGGTCGGCCAGGCGCTTCTTGAGCCCTTCGACCATGATATCGATGATACCGGTGAGGTTGTCCTTCGTGAGCGGCTTGAAGAGGATCGTCTCATCGAGACGGTTCAAAAACTCCGGCCGGAACGCGCGGTGCAGCTCACCCATGACGGCTTCCTTCGCGGAATCGGTGATGTTGCCCTCCATATCGATGCCTTCGAGCAGATACTGGCTGCCGAGGTTCGAGGTGAGGATGATGATCGTGTTCTTGAAGTCTACGGTCCGGCCCTGCGAATCGGTGATGCGGCCGTCGTCGAGAATTTGCAGCAGGATGTTGAACACATCCGGGTGCGCCTTTTCGATTTCGTCGAACAGCACAACGCTGTAGGGTTTGCGCCGCACGGCCTCGGTAAGCTGGCCGCCCTCGTCGTAGCCGACGTATCCCGGAGGCGCGCCGATCAGACGCGAAACGGAGAACTTCTCCATATACTCGGTCATATCGATGCGCACGATGTTGTGCTCGTCGTCAAAGAGGCATTCGGCAAGGGACTTCGCAAGCTCGGTCTTGCCGACACCCGTGGGGCCGAGGAACAGGAAGCTGCCGATCGGGCGGTTCGGGTCGGCAATGCCGGCGCGGGAGCGGAGAATGGCCTCCGTGACCTTCTGCACAGCCTCGTCCTGACCAACGACACGGCGGTGGAGATAATCATCCAGATGCAGGAGCTTTTCGCGCTCGCCCTCGACGAGGCGCGCCACGGGGATACCCGTCCAGCGCGCGACGATGGCGGCGATCTCCTCCTCGGTAACGGTGTCGTGCACCATGGAGTTCTGCTTCTTCTCCTCCGAGGCTTTCACGGCCTCGGCGAGCTTTTTCTCCAGCGCGGGCAGCTCGGAGTATTTGAGCCGGGCCGCCGTTTCATACTCGTAGCGCAGCTGCGCGTTTTCGATGTCCGCATGGAGCTTTTCGATCTCGCCCTTGAGCTTTTTGACCTCGTCCACGCTGTTCTTTTCGCTTTCCCAGCGCGCTTTCATCTCATTGAACTTGTCCTTGAGATTGGCGAGCTCTTCGCGCAGCTTGGCGAGACGATCCTGGCTGAGCTGGTCGTCCTCCTTCTTGAGCGCCATTTCCTCGATTTCGAGCTGCATGATCTTGCGGCGGATGCCGTCGAGCTCCTCGGGCATGGAGTCGATCTCCGTGCGGATCTGGGCGCACGCCTCATCCACAAGGTCAATGGCCTTATCGGGGAGGAAACGGTCGGTGATGTAGCGGTTGGAGAGCGTCGCGGCAGCGACAAGCGCGTTATCGTGGATACGCACGCCGTGATAGACCTCGTAGCGCTCCTTCAGACCGCGGAGAATGGAGATCGTGTCCTCGACCGTCGGCTCATCCACCTGCACGGGCTGGAAGCGGCGCTCGAGCGCGGCGTCCTTTTCGATATACTTGCGGTACTCGTCGAGCGTCGTCGCGCCGATGCAGTGCAGCTCGCCGCGGGCGAGCATCGGCTTGAGCAGGTTGCCGGCGTCCATGCTGCCCTCGGTCTTGCCCGCGCCGACGATGGTGTGCAGCTCATCGATGAAGAGGATGATGCCGCCCTCGCTCTTGCGGACTTCCTCGAGCACGGCTTTGAGCCGTTCCTCAAATTCGCCGCGGTACTTGGCGCCTGCGATCAGCGCGCCCATGTCGAGCGAGAAAATGGTCTTGTCCTTGAGTCCTTCGGGCACGTCGCCGCGCACGATGCGCTGCGCCAGCCCCTCGGCGATGGCGGTTTTGCCGACGCCCGGCTCGCCGATGAGCACGGGGTTGTTCTTCGTTTTACGCGAGAGAATGCGGATGACATTCCGGATCTCGTTATCACGGCCGATCACGGGGTCGAGCTCATTTTCGCGGGCGCGCTTGACGAGATCAGTGCCGTATTTGGCGAGAGCATCATAGGTGCTCTCCGGATTATCGCCGGTCACGGGACCGGTCTTGACCTTGGAAAGTGCCTCGGTAAAGGCGGTCTTCGTGATGCCGTGGTCGGAGAAAATACGCTTGATCGCCGGCGTGGCGGCGGCGAAGATGCCGATCATCAGATGCTCGACGGAGATGTACTCGTCGCCCATCGATTTGGCGGCTTTCTCGGCGGCATTGATGGCGCGGTCGCACTCCGGGGAGAGATACACCTCGCTCACATTGCCGACCTTCGGCAGCGCGGCGATGGCGGTATCGAGCTCAGAGAGGACGGCGTTGCAGTCCACCTTCATTTTGCCGAGCAGGGACGGGATCAGCCCGCCGTCCTGATCGACGAGAGCATAGAGAAGATGCTCGGGGGTGATATAGTTGTTGCGGTTTTCCTCCGCCATGGATTTGGCGGTGCGGACCGCGTCCAGACTTTTCTGGGTGAATTTTTCAGCGTTCATAAAGATCCCTCCTTAATAAATTAAGAGAAGAAATGGTATACAGGATTAAATCAGCACGGCGGCGCGGCGCATCTGCGTGAACCACTCGCGCTCGATAGCACGGGCGTCCAGCTCGCCGCTCACATAGCCCTTCATCAGCCGGTCAAAAAGCTGGATGTATTCGCTGATGGCCTGCGCCAGCTCGTCGGCGGTGCAGTCCTTGGTGGGCGGTGCGATGGAACGGACGAATTTGCCGTCGTACAGCGCATACTGCCGCTCCGTTCCGGCGGGCAGGTGCGTATCTTCGATACGCTTCCAGAGCCGGAAAAACTCCGTCATCGCGCGGATGAGCGCTTCGGACTGCGTGCGGAAAAGCACCGTCAGCTCGCCGATGGAGTTTTCGTCGCCGCCGTGCAGCTCCAGCTCGTACTTGACCGTCGGGCGGTATTTATACTGCAGGGAGCTTTTGAGCGACATTGTGCTGCTGTTCGGCGAGAAAAACGGCACAAGCTCACGCGAGGGGCTGATGAGCTGCTCGAGCGCGGAGAAAATGTCGTTGATGCGGCGCTCGGGCGTTGTATAGTTCACATATTCGGCGAGGATCTGATTGATGAGATTCGACCGGCTCGTCCCCAGTCGGTGCGCGAGCGCGTCCACCTCGCGGACGACCTCCTCGTTGAGCATCAGACTGTACAATGTCTTTTTCAAAAGGAACCATCTCCTTTGACCTATTTTGACCTTTTGACCATAGTATAGCACAAGAAAAACTTTTGTCAATAGTTTTATATAAATTTTTTTGCAAATTATATTTTCTTTGTCGCAGTTTTTAGCATTTACTTTCCACAGGAGGTTCGTCTCCCCGCGCGAAAAACCCCTCCGTCTTTTGCCTGCGGCAAAAGACACCTCCCCTGTTAGGGGAGGCAAGCAGGTTATCGGAATACTATCTTGGCTCCCCTAACAGGGGAGCTGGCAGCCGTCAGGCTGACTGAAGGGTTTTTCTCACCACGCGAACCAAGCAGAACGCCCCGACCACGGTCGGGGCGCTTTCCTTTATTTATAGGGACTGTAATCCGGCAATATAGCCGAGGCGGCGTAGGTGTCGATCATGTAGACCGAGGCATCGCCCGCCATGGTAGCGTAGCCGGGAAGAACGTTGGCTTCAATATCGCCGCTCATGCCCTTCAGGAGCACGCGCGCCATCCAGACGATGTTGCGCACCGAGAGGTCGGTCGTGAGATTCTCCTGATATATGCGCCAGAGCCCCGGCAGCGCAGCGAGCGTTTTCGGCCGCAGCCACTGCTTCATGGCGGTCTTCATCACCGCGCGCTGCACCTCCGTGCGGCCGATGTCGGCATTGGCGTATCCCGAGCGGAAACGCACGACCCACATGAGCTGCTCGCCGGTCAGGTGCTGCTCGCCGGCTTTCAGATGGATGAAAAGGTTCTGGTCGGGATCGTCGTAGTCCATGTCCATGGGCACGTCAAAATCCAGCCCGCCGAGCAGATCGACCGCCTCCACAAAGGCGCTGAGATTAACGAGCGCATAGCCGTCCGGCATGAAGCCGACGACGTTTTTCACCTGCTCCATGAGCTGCTCCATGCCCTTTTCCCCGCCGCCGACCGCGCCGTAGGCCGAGTTGATCTTCGGCACATAGTAGGCAGGCGCATAGGTGTCGCGCGGGATGCTCAAAAGGCGGATGCTGCCCTCGTTCCGGTTGAGCGTCAGGAGAAGGATCGTGTCGGTTCGCATGCCGTCCTCGTCCGTGCCGCAGAGAAGTACCGTGCTGCGGCCCGAAATACGCTCAAGGTTATCCGGATTTCGCACCGGCGCTTTGCCGATGACCACCAGCGCGACGATCGCAAGCACGATGACCGTGACAAGAAACCGCAGAAGGCCCCCCTTGCGGCGGCGCTTTTTCTTTTTCGGCTTCTCTTTCGGCTCCTCCAGCGTTTCGGCGCGGTCCTCAGGGGCATAGGAAACGTCGTCCTCTTCCTCCTCCGGCTCGTCCGCGTCGTCGGCACAGTCTTCGCCGTACTTCTCTTCGTATTCTTCGCCTTCCTCGTCCGCGGCGCGCTCCTCGCGCTCGCGCTGGGCGTAGTAGGCATCGCGCTGCGCATAGTAGGCGTCCCGGCGGGCGTAGTAGGCGTCGCGCTCGGCATAGTATTCTTCCCGCGCTTCCGGCGAGAGATGTCGTCCCGCGGCGGGATATTCCTCCGGCGGAGTGTTCCAGTCGGCGAAATAGTCCTCCTGCGGTGTGCCGTCCCAATTGGCAGGCGTTCGGTTTGTATTGTCGCTTTGTTTCATGGTGTTTCGTTCCTAAAAGCATTTTATGATATTCGTTAGACGGTTTTCGCCATCCGGGAGTTCATTGTAGCAGGGTTTTTGCCATAGAGCAAGAAAAAACGCGCGTACCGGAGAACCGATACGCGCGTTTTTATTGGATTGGGTCGATCAGCCGATGCCGCCGAGCGCCGCGCCTGCAACCAGCGCGATAACGCAGAGGATGCAGTACACATACTTGGCAAGCGGATAGAACCAGCCGCCGATCGGGGATTGGAGGCCATGGTTGACCTCCTTGAGCGCAAAGTCCTTTCCCGCGACCCAGAAGAACATCACGCCGGCCAACAGCGCGCCAAGCGGACAAATGTAGATGGAGACGACATCCATCCACTCGGAGGTGATCTTCTGGATAAAAATGGCAACAATGCCGCCCACAGCGAGAATGATCGCCGTTGCAGGGACGCGCTTGAGCTTCAGGTTGTCCTGCAGCGTTGCGACCGGAGCCTCATACAGGTTGATAATGGAGCTCAAGCCGGCAAACAGGACGCAGATGAAGAAGATAACGCCGATGATACGGCCGCCGGGCATACCGTTAAGAACGTTGACGAGCCACACGAACATGAGCCCCGGGCCGCCTTTCTCCAGAGGAGCGCCGCCCGCCGCCATCGCAGGGATGATGACGAATGCCGCAAGGAGAGCCGCGAGCGTATCGAACACGGCAACGTTTCTCGCGGAGGTCACGATGTTCTCATTCTTCGGCAGATAGGAGCCGTAGATGACCGAACCGTTACCGGCGACGGACAGAGAGAAGAACGCCTGGCCGAAGGCGAAAATCCACACCAGCGGGTTGAGCAGCCCTTTGGGGTCGAGCGTGAAGATGTACTTGTAGCCGGCGCCGGAGCCGGGAAGAAACGCGATATAAACGCCGAGAACCACAAACAGGACAAACAGCGCCGGCATCATGATCTTATTGGCTTTTTCAATGCCGCCGGATACGCCCAGCGCCATGATGGCAAAGGACGCGAGGATCGCAACAATGATGCAGGGGACGTTATTCACCGCGACAACGTCAAAGTGGCCGCCGATGGACGCCATGTCCTGTCCCATTGCATACATATCGCCGGTGATGGAGATAAAGGTGTACTTGAAGATCCAGCCCATGACGACCGTGTAACCGATCGCGAGAGCCATAGAGCCGATGACCGGGATAAGGCCGATGCCTTCGCCGATCTTGCGGTTGCCGCGGAGAGCCGTGCATTCGCCGAAAGCGCCGATGGGGCCGGCGCCGGTCGCACGGCCGAGAGCAAACTCGCCGATAACGCCGGTAGAACCAATCAGGAGAACGCAGATGAAGTACGGGATAAGAAACGTCATTCCGCCCCATACCGAGACCATGATGGGGAAGCGCCAGATGTTGCCCATGCCGACGGCGGAACCGATGCAGGCGAGGATGAAACCCCACCGGCTGGTAAAGCCGTCACGGTTTGAGGTAAGCTGTTTGTCTGCCATTGATTTTCCCTCCAATAATTTGATGGATTCGACTGACGCACGACGCCGGTGGGGACCGGCGTCGTGCCGTCCGGGTTCGCTGGTATGCGCTTTCTCAGTTTCTCCGGGGTTTTGCTTTACTTCTTCTTACTTCTTACTTCTCTTCGTTGGGGTAGGGCTCAAGGAACGCGTGGAAGTGGCGCATCGGGAGATTGTGGCCCCAAATGATGCGCATGTTGGGGATGGATTCGCGGTCTTCATACAGCGCTTTGACAGCGGCGATGACGTAGTCCAGATGCTCCTGGGTGAGACGGCTGCGGTCGATGGCAAAACGGACGACGTTCGCCAGCTCCGCCTGCTGCTCGGGGGTCTTGAGGTCGTATTCCATGGAGTAGTCGCCGAGCTCGGAGACGCGGATGCCGTAGCGGCGGATCAGCTCAAGCGAGAAGCCCTCGCCCGCGAAGGTCTCGTGGCCGCGCTTGCCGTCGAAGAACTCGTCCATGTTGATGTACACAGCGTGGCCGCCGGCGGGAAGAACGACGCCCTTGACGCCCGCTTTGTAGAAGCCCTGCGCGAGATATTCGCACTGGGACACGCGCTCGTGCATGTAGTTGAAGTCGCAGCTCTCGTACATGCCGACGGACAGAGCCATGATGTCACGGCCGGACATGCCGCCGTAGGAGTCGTTGCCGTAGCAGGAGATCTGCTTGACCTTCAGCAGAACGCCGACGTCGGTCTTGACGGTGCCGTCCTCGTTGAAGTCGGAGAAGTTCTGCCAGAACAGGCCCTTGTCGCGGAAGGCAACCATGCCGCCCATGTTGGCGTGGCCGTCCTTCTTCGCGGACATGCAGAAGCCGTCGCAGTAGGAGAACATCTCGGTGGCGATCTCGGCGATGGACTTGTCGCGGTAGCCCTCTTCGTTCATCTTGATGAAGTAGGCGTTCTCCGCCCAGCGGGCCACGTCGAAGATCAGGGGGATGTCGTACTTGCGGGACACGCGGTTGATCTCACGGATATTGCCCATGGAGACCGGCTGGCCGCAGATCGGGTTATTGGTGATGCAGGTGAAGATCAGGGGAACATTTTCCGGACCGACGCCCTGGATGAGCTGTTCGAGCTTTTCAATGTCCATGTTGCCCTTGAACGGGTTCTTCTCGTACTTGCCGCCTTCGGGAATTTCGTAAAGGAGTTCCTTGTGGTAGAGGTTTCTGGGGATGGAGCCCATCTGCTTGATGTTGCCCTCAGTAGTGTCGAAGTGGCCGTTGGAGGGGATCGTGAACACCTTGCCCGGATGACGCTGGGCGAGGATCTTCTTGACGATCTCCATCAGGACGGACTCCGCGGCACGGCCCTGCTGGATGATGAAGGTGTTGGGGCGCTCCATCTGGGCGGCGCCGCCGTTGAACAGTCCGCCTTCGTACTCGGGAAGGTAGACGTTCTCCATCATGGTCTCCACGTCGCGGCAGTCGGTGCGGACATAGTCGATGATCTTCTTCCAGTTCTTCTCGCCGCCGCGCTCGAAGATGTCGCGGAAGGTGTCGAGAAGGACGTAGTAGCCGGTGTTGCGGCCGTAGGCCTCGTCGCCGAGGAACAGGGACGCCCACTGCTGGTTGGTCATCGCGGTGGTGCCGGAGTCGGAGAGCATATCAACCGTCAGCATGCCGGCGGGGAAGGCAAACTCGTTGTAATGCGTCGCCTTCAGGACGCGCTCACGCTGTTCGACCGTGACATCGGGAATGTCACGGACGGCAAACGTGAAATGATGGGGCGCGGGAACGTTCAGGGGATACTCTTTACTCATAATACTGACCTCCATAATGTTGGCGCATTGCGCCTTTTGTTTTGGAGATACCCCGGTCGTCGCAGACAGCTCGCTGCCGGCGCCTGGCGGACAGTATCAGATCGACGAAGAAATTAAAGGACGGCGATGCACTCGATCTCAACGAGCGCGTCCTTGGGGAGGCGGGCGACTTCGACCGCGCTGCGCGCCGGATAGTCCCCGGCAAAGAACGTGGCGTAAACGCCGTTCATGGCAGCGAAGTTGTTCATGTCGCTCAGGAAAACGGTGGTTTTGATGACGTTTTCCATGGTTGCGCCGGAAGCCTCGAGGACGGCCTTGCAGTTTTCGAGAGACTTGCGGGTCTGCTCCTCGATCGTGGCAGGGAACGCACCGGTGGCCATATCAATGGGAAGCTGGCCGGACGTGATGATCAGGCTACCCGCCCGGATGCCCTGCGAATACGGGCCGATCGCCGCGGGGGCCTTTTCGGTTGCGATAACGTTTTTCAATTCTGGTTTTCACCTCCTTGGTGTGAGAATAGTTTATCATCGCCGCGAAACACTGTCAATATAAATCACAAATCTTTTCAAAGTCTAAATATATTTTTGTTCATTGCACACAAATTTTAGTAGAAAAAACTTATATAACGAGAAATTTTCTTCTCGTTGTGAGAAAATTCCCGAAAAATCGCGGTTTTTTTCTTGTCTCGGGCATTTTGGTATGGTAGTATGAGAATCACCGCACTCCAAGGGAGGTACAAAACCCATGACGGAACAACTGCTTTTGCAGTATACAAGGCTTGTTGAGTTTCTCGGTCATGTTCTCGGGCCGGATTATGAGATCATTCTGCACGAAATTTTGCCGGAGCAGAGCCGCGTTGCCGCGATCGCCAACGGCGGCATCAGCGGACGGGACGTAGGCGCGCCGATCACCAACGCGGCGCTGCGCATGATCATGCAAAAGCAATATGAATCCAACAACTATATTATTAATTACACGGGCCAGTTATCCAACGGAAAAACGCTCCGTTCGAGCACGATGTTCATCAAGGACGGCGGAAAGCTCGTGGGGCTGCTGTGCATCAATTTTGACGACAGCCGCTTCCACGAGATCAGCGACGCCATCCTCAAGCTCATCCATCCGGACGATTTCGTCCACCACCACTACTTCCCTGTCGACGCCCCGGCCAAGCAGCCGATGCAGCCGCAGCATCCCGCGCCGGATCCCGCGGAGCATTTCCAGTCCGACATGAACGGGCTGATGGAGGATCTGTTCGCGACCGTGACAAGGGACGCCGGCGTGCCGCTGCGCCGTCTGACGCAGGCCGAGCGCGCCGAGATCGTCGCGCGGCTCTATGAGCAGGGCATGTTCGAGCTGCGCGGCGCGGTGCAGTTCACCGTGGAAAAGCTCGGCTGCTCGCAGGCGAGCGTATACCGGTATATAAAGAACGCCAAAGCCGCGGAGGAATAAAAAAAAACACCTCCCTCTGACGAGGGAGGCGGCAAAATTGATATTTTGACGGAGGGAGAGAAAGACCGACGCGGAAAACGCCGTTTTTCTCTCCCTCCGTCTCGTTTCGCTCGACAGCTCTCTCGTCAGAGGGAGCCATAAGCGGTGCAGATGAAAATGCTTATCACGCCGTCGCTTTCTTCCCGGCGGCGCGGAGAATGAAGCCGATGACAAGACCGGCTACGGCGGGAATGAGCCAGAAGAGACCGATGCCGAAAAGCGGCAGGCTCTCCTTGCAGAAGGCGACAAAGCCGTTCACATGCAGGAAGGCACGCGCCCCGTCCGGCAGCGCGGCGAGCAGATCCAGCACCGCCGCGGCCAGCGTGAACGCCGTGACCGAAACGAACACGCGCTTGTCGTAGTCAAAGAAATGTCCGAACAGGCTCAGCAGCATGAGCGTGATGGTGAGCGGGTAGAGGAACATGAGCACCGGCACGGAATAATCGATGATCTGCGTCAGGCCGACGTTGGTGATCAGCAGCGACACGACGCTGAACACGATCGCCCACGCCTTATAGCTCATGGACTTCGGGAACAGCACGCGGAAGATCTCCGCGCAGCTCGTGACAAGGCCGATGGCCGTCTTGAGACAAGCGAGCGTCACCGTAACGGCGAGGATGACCTGTCCGGCGGTGCCGAAATAGTATCCGGCGATATCCGCAAGCGCGATGCCGCCGTTGGCGCTCACAGCGAACGCGCCGCGGCTCTGCGCGCCGATGATCGTCATGGCGAGATAGATGAGTCCCATAAACACGCACGAGAACACGCCCGCACGCACGGTGTTGCCCGCGACGGCGGCGTCGTGCTTAATGCCCAGATCGCGGATGACGCCCACAACGATCACGCCGAACGCCAGCGAGGCAAGCGCGTCCATCGTATTGTAGCCGTCCAGAAAACCGGCGGAGAAGGCACTGGCGGCGTATGCGCCCTCCGGCGAGACCGACGAAACGGCAGCGACAGGCTTTACGAGCGCCGTGACAACGAGCACGGCAAGGAACACAAGGAACAGCGGGTTGATGATCCGCCCGACCCATGTGAGGATCTTGCTCGGGCGCAGCGAGAAGAACAGCACGAGCGCAAAGAAGATCACGGAGAATATGGCAAGCTCCGTTACCGCGCCGCCGGTGAGCATCGGCTCCACGCCGATGGTAAAGCTCGTCGCGGCGCAGCGGGGGATCGCAAAAAGCGGGCCGATCGTCAGATACAGCGCGCAGGTAAAGAATACGCCGTACCCCTTCCCTACGCGGCTGCTCATGGCGAGCAAATCGTCCGAACGGCTGATGCCGAACGCCGCCACGCCTATGAGAGGCAGACCTACCGCCGTAACGATGAAGCCGAGCGCCGCAATATAGGAGTTCGCGCCCGCGAGCTGACCCATATGCACCGGGAATATCAGGTTCCCGGCGCCGAAAAACAACCCGAACAGCATGCTCGCCACGGCGATGAGCTGCCGGAAATTCAATCTCTCTTTCATATCTCTTCCCTCATAACATGTTGCAAAATTATTTTGCAATTTAAAATATGAAATTAATTGTACATCTTTTCCGACGCATAAGCAAGTCTTTTTCAGTGAAACATTTGTGTTTTTCTGGTGTACTTTTGCGGTGTTTTTCTGCTATAATAGCTTCTGCAACCGCCGGTTGCGAAAGTTCCAAGCCGGAACGGTGGCTTCGCAACCGGCCTTCATGTCATACTGATGCCATAAATTCAAGGAGGACACACCTTTATGAATCTATCGGAAAAAATTCTGTACTGCCGGAAAAAGGCGGGCCTTTCGCAGGAGGCGCTCGCGGAAAAGCTCGGCGTGTCGCGGCAGGCGATCAGCAAATGGGAGACCGGCGAGTCCGTGCCGGAGCTCTCGAAGCTCGTCCTGCTCGCCAGAGCGTTTGACGTGACGACGGACTGGCTGCTCTCGGAGAGTGAGCCGGAACCGGAGACATTCCCGGAATCGGAGATCCCGGCCGCGCCGGAGGCCCCGGCGCAGAGCTCCAACTGGGTTGAATCCATTCCCGGCGTGATCGGGCGGCTCATCCGGCGCTATGGCTGGCTCTACGGCGTGTATACCGCGCTCGCGGGACTCGGCTTCATCGTGATCGGCGCGGTCGCGCGCGGCGTCAGTCTCAGCATGGAGCGTTCGTTCTTCGGCAGCACCGGCATGGATCCCTTCGGCGGATACGGCGGCTTCTCCGACTTTGCGGGAAGCGGCACGATCTGGTATGACAGCGCCGGGAACGTCATCTCCTCCCCGTTCGGCTCGTCCGGCATGGGCAGCAGCGGCTTTACGAACCCCGTCGCCATCCTCGGCACGGTCATCATCGTGATCGGCGTCGTGATGCTCATCGCCGGCGTCATCCTCGCGGTGTATCTCAAAAAGCGCGGGAATACGAAGTAAGATCTTGTTTCGGGTGGAACACACTCCCCGCCCGCAGGAGAGACCCAGCCTCTGTTAGAAAAATCGCTCTGCCTGACATCAGGCAGAGCGATTTTCTCTTATATAAGGACTTAGCGTTTGGCTTCTTCCTTGTCCTCTTTTTTGCGCTTGGCGAGGATGATCCAGAGCAGGATTGCCGCAACGCCGACGCCGATAACGATCCAGAGCCAGACCGGAGCGCCGGTGGAGGCGATAACGGGAATAACTTCCGTTTCAGTCTCACCGCAGTTCTGGCAGGTAAGCACCTTTTCGCCGGTCTCCTTCTTCGTCGGCTCCTTGGTCACGGTACCCTCATCCCAGTCGTGGCCGAGCGCCGGAACAGTTTCGGTCTTGGTTTCCGTGCAGCCGCTGTTCATGCAGGAGATCGTCTTGACACCTTCTTCGGTGCAAGTCGGTTCGGTTGTGATCTTTCCGTCGTCCCACTTGTGACCAAGCGCCTTGACCGTCTCGGTTTTGGTCTCTTTGCAGCCGCTGTTCGTGCACTTGACCGTCTTGACGCCGTCCTTCGTGCAAGTCGGCTGCGTCGTCACAGTACCGTTGTCCCACTTGTGGCCCGTTGCGGGGATCGCCGTGGTGGTCGCCGCGCCGCAGCCGCGGGTGCAAGTCACGCTCTGAACGCCCGGCTGCGTGCAGGTCGGCGCCTTGGTGACCTTGGCATTGCCCCAGGCATGGCCGAGTGCCGGCGTGTTGACGGTATCCTCCGCGCCACAGCCCTCACGCTGGCAAACGACCTTCTTCGAGCCGCCTGCCGTGCAGGTCGCCGCCTTGACGACCTCCGCGTCCTTCCAACTGTGGCCGAGCGCCTTTACGGCCTCGGTCTTAGTCTCCTTGCAGCCGGAGTTCGTGCACGAAATCGTCTTCACGCCGTCTTTCGTACAGGTCGGCTCGGTCGTGATCTTGCCCGCGTCCCACTTGTGGCCCGTCGCGGCGATCTCTTCGGTCTTCGTCGCGGTGCAGCCGGAGTTTGTGCAGGAGATCGTCTTCACACCAGCCTTCGTGCAGGTCGGCTCGGTCGTGATCTTGCCGTTGTCCCACTTGTGGCCCGTCGGCGCAATATCCTTCGTTTCCTTATACGTGCAGCCCGTGCGGCGGCATGCCGTGGTCTGCTCGCCCTTTTCGGTGCAGGTCGGGGCCTTCGTCACCGTCGCTGCGCCCATGTCATGGCCAAGCGCCTTCACGGTTTCTGTTTTGGTCTCTTTGCAGCCGGAGTATGTGCAGGAGATCGTCTTCACACCGGCCTTCGTGCAGGTCGGCTCGGTCGTGATCTTGCCGCTGTCCCACTTGTGGCCCGTCGCAGCAATCTCTTCGGTCTTCGTCGCGGTGCAGCCGGAGTTTGTGCACTTAAATGTCTTGACGCCCTTCGCCGTGCAGGTCGGAGCCGTTGTCACCGTGCCGTTGTCCCACTTGTGGCCCGTCGCCGGGATCGTGGATTTATTTCCAACCTCTGTGCAGCCCTCGTGCTCGCAGTATGCGCCGCGGACACCGGGCTCCGTGCAGGTCGGAGACTGAATCACTTCTGTTTTCCCGAAAGAGTGTCCGAGTTTCGCGACGGCCTCGGTTTTGGTTTCCGCGCAGCCGCTGTTCGTGCATTTGAATGTCTTGACGCCATCCTTCGTACAGGTCGAGGCAGTCGTCACGGTGCCGTTATCCCACTTATGGCCCGTCGCGGCAACATTCTCGGTTTTCGTTGCGGTGCAGCCGGAATTGGTGCACTTAAATGTCTTGACTCCCTTCGCCGTGCAGGTCGGAGCGGTCGTCACGGTACCGTTGTCCCACTTGTGGCCGGTCGCGGCAATGGTTTCCGTCTTCGTCTCGGTGCAGCCGACTACTGTGCATTTATACACCGTCTGTCCGTTCTTAATGCAGGTCGCAGGAGTGGTCGTCCCGGCGTCCCAGATGTGATCATGGGCAGCAACGGTAACAGTGACCGTGCCGGGGGTAACGATGCACGGGACTCTGTTTTCATCCAGATCGCTAACCTTGGGATTGATTGTGACCGTGCTCGGTCCAAACGCCGCAGTATCTTTGATTCGGAATACGAGCGTCAGCATCGGTCCAATGTACGTCGAACCAGTGTCATTGGCCGACAGCCAGGTAGCGCTTGTCCCGACTTCCAAGCCGGACATGCCCGCGTTGGAAAAGCTTACCCTTTCCAGCACGTTCGTATCGTAGCTGATGCCTACCTGCATACCGACGATAGTCGGGCAGCTGGTAATGCTGACCGTGATCGTCACTTCATCGCCGCGGCTGCCTGTAGCCGATGTGACGGAGAAATTCATGGTTTCTCCATCGGCATACGCCCCCGTGCACAAAAGCGACGTCATCATGAGAATTGCGAGAATCACCGCCAATGTTTTTTTCATGATTTTGCGCTCCTTTTTATTTAAGTTCAACACTCATACCCGCAAGATATTTTTTCAGACGGACGCAGTCGAATATATCCACTTCGCCGTCGCCGTTCACATCGGCGTTGCTCGCGTTGATCGTTACGTTGAATCCGGCAAGATACTTCTTCAGACGGACGCAGTCGAATATATCTACTTCGCCGTCGTCATTCACATCGCCCGGAATCCGGCTCGTGACTGTTACACCGCCCGCAACGATATTGGCATTCACCGCGCTCTCATCCAGAGCCGCTGCCTTGAAGCCCGTGACCGTCACCTCTGCCAGCCCATCCGGAGCATTATCCAACACCTGGAATTTCAGCGTCAGGATGTTCCCGTTAATTACATCCGCCGCTTCGTCGATCCAGATCGCCTTTTCGCTTTCGGCATCCGCCGTATTCTTTCCTGATACAAGGTCATTAAACCACAACGATCTTTGATTGTCAATTTTAATTAACCAAAATGATAATGCAATATCATTTTGGTTATCTTACCATACATCATATTACTCCACGACAGGAGCCGGGAGGTACGGTCATGATTTATGAAAGAATAAAAAAGCTCCGCGAGAAGCAGGGCTATACACAGACGGAGCTTGCCAAAATGCTTGGGGTGACGCGCTCGTGCGTGAACGCCTGGGAAATGGGCATTTCCGTTCCCTCCACGCAGTCGCTGGTGCAGCTGGCGCAGATTTTTGATATATCCACCGATTATCTGCTCGGTCTGGACGTGGCTTTCGCCATCCGCACCGACGGGCTTTCCGACAACGACATACAGCTCGTACATTCGATCGTTCAGCGGCTGAAAAACGGCGACGTGCAGGCCGGCTGACAGCTGGCAGTGAATAAAGCATCCTCCGGCTTCTCTCTGGGTTGAAGCCGGAGGATGCTGTTTTATGGACGCTCCTTCTACATTATTATATTTAACATCGCCCTCCGCATCGGCCAGCGGCGCGGTCAGCGTTGAGTTTCCCGCGAAAATATGCTACAATGTTTCTGTTCCCCGCGGGAAACAGAAGCATTCTTTATCGGAAAGGATGAGTGCCTATGCCGACACAGGTGACCAACTACCAATGCCCGTCCTGCACCGGGCCGCTGCACTATTCCGGCGCGTCCGGGAAACTGGAATGCGATTACTGCGGCAGCTCATACACCGTTGCAGAGATCGAGGCGCTGTATAAGGAAAAGGAAGAAAAGGCCGCCGAGGCGTTTGAAACGGCGGATACTGCCGCGCAGAGCGGCGACGACAGCAGCGCGTGGGACACCGCCTCCATGAGCTCCGACTGGGGCGCGGACGCCGCCGGGATGAAGACCTATTCCTGTCCTTCCTGCGGTGCGGAGCTCATCTGCGATGCGAACACCGCCGCGACCGCCTGCCCGTACTGCGGCAACCCAACCGTCGTGCCGGGGCAGTTTGCCGGGGCGCTGAGGCCGGACTATGTTCTGCCCTTCAAGCTCAGCCGCGAGGACGCGATCAATGCGCTCCGGCGGCACTATAAAAACAAGCCCTTCCTGCCGAGAGCGTTTTCCGCTCAGAACCAGATTGAGAAGATCCAGGGCGTTTACGTCCCCTTCTGGATGTTCGACGGCGAGGCGGAGGGCCATGCGCGCTACGATGCGACGCGCTCACGCGTTTTCCGCACCGGCGATTGGGAGGTCACGAAGACCGACCATTTCGAGATCTGCCGCGACGGTTCGATGCCCTTTGAAAAGGTGCCGGTGGACGCTTCGAGCCGGATGCCGGACGCGCATATGGACTCCATTGAGCCTTACGACTATGCCGAACTCAAGCCGTTTTCCTCGGCGTATCTCCCCGGCTTTCTCGCGGATAAGTACGATGTTCCGGTCGCCGACTGCGAAAGCCGCGCCGACGAGCGCTGCCGGAAAACGGTGCTGGACGCGCTCGGGCGCACCATAAGCGGGTATGACACGTATATTCCCCGCGCGCAGGACGTCCGGCTGCGCCGCGGCAAGGTGCATTATGCGCTGCTGCCGGTGTGGATGCTCTCGACGCGCTGGAACGGCAAGAGCTTCCTCTTTGCCATGAACGGGCAGACCGGCAAAATGGTCGGCGATCTGCCGACGGACGCCGGAAAATACTGGCGGACATTCGCCGCTATTGCCGCGCCGGTCGCGCTTCTCGGAACGGCGCTCAGCTTTCTGCTGCGATAAGGAGGGGAAAATATGAAACGGAAAATTTGCTCTTTCCTTCTCGCCTTCCTTCTCCTGCTCGCTCTCGCCCCCGCCGCGCTCGCGGACGGCGCGCAGCTCTCTTACATAACGGACGACGCCGGTATCCTCACCGCGAGCGAGACCGCCTCGCTCGAAAAGGCCGCGCAGCACATCGCGCAGCGCTACGGCGTCGGCATTTATCTTGTCACCGTGAACGACGCCTGCCGCATCGACAGCCGCGGCACATATGAAGCGGCGTATACCTACTATCACCGCAACTCGCTCGGCGCCGGCACGGAGCGGAACGGCGCGATCCTCCTTTTAAGTATGAACGACCGCGCCTTCGCCCACTTCTATTACGGCGAAAAGAGCGAATACGCCTTCAACAGCTACGCCCAGGAGCAGATCGAGGATACGTTCCTCGACAACTTCCGCGAAAACGACTGGTACGGCGGCTTTTCGGACTATCTGTCCGCGTGCGGGGAGTACCTTGCGCTCGCGGCGGAGGGGCACCCCGTGCGCCGCAGCCCGGTACCGGCGATCGTCATTTCGTGCGCTGCGGGAGTACTCATTGCGTTTCTCGTATGCTCCATTCTCAAGCGGAAGATGAAAAGCGTGTATGTGCAGGCGCGGGCGGACGGCTACGTTTCCGGCAAGCTCCGTCTCGCACGGCAGACCGACCGCTTTACCCACCGCACCGAAACGCGCCGCCGCATCGAACCGCCCAAGTCCTCCGGCGGAGGCGGCGGCAGTGTTGGCCGCACCGGCGGCGGAGGCTCCG
>ERZ857840.833-NODE-833-length-39931-cov-4.631332_pt1 | contig 39931 bp, 37 predicted proteins | sample MGYA00519760_ERZ857840 | MGnify/ENA primary metagenome ERZ857840 (study PRJEB31778, sample SAMEA3449371) | human gut metagenome | biome: human gut; feature: human-associated habitat; material: faeces | place: United Kingdom | collected 2010/2012 ... | reverse complement strand
TATAGAGGCTGGGAAAAAATATATATTTGTAAGAGAAGTGAATATTAATGTAAACAGCGAAAAACAAAAAATAGTAGTGGCAAATGACTTTGTTGGAACAAAAAATACAGAATTAGATTTAAGAGTATTTTTAAGTGATATATATAATAATTATGTTCTTAATTCGGATACTGATGATGAAAATACAATAGTAGCAAACGTAAGATTTGCAATTATTGAAGGTAGCGCAGATAAATTGGGAATGCCTAAATCAAATGTTAGTGTAGTCGATATGAATCAAAGTGGGGAACCAATTGGGGACGTAGAAAAATATAAATCTACGCAAAAGGGCAAATTGGCTTTTTATGCAGAAGATTCCGGTAAATTAACTTCATATGCGGCAGAAAATATGACGTTAGATGATATTATAAAAGGGCATAATGTACAGGATAGTGGTAGCTTTTCATATAAAAATAAAATTAGAATCACAGATAAATCCTTTGGTACAGGGAAAAATGAAGTATCTGGAAGTGGTATATTGGGTGAATTGATTAAAATACCTAAAAACACATATTATGAAATAAATAAAAACAGAAATAATATATACAAAAATAATATTACTGGAAAACAATGAGGAAAATACTTATATTTATATTGTTGATACAGACTATTTGTTGGGCTGGAGAAAAAGATGTCTTTAGGGATTTTTTTACATCATTTTCAGGCATTTGGTATGGTGAATTGTATGAAAAATTTCCTTCTTCAAATAAAAAGTTGAAAATAGCACCCAAAATTTCACTTGTAGACATAAATAAATACTATGAAAACTCTAATATTTTTTATTCGTATTATATATATGGAAGTAAAATAAAGCGCGAATTTGATTCAAATAATAGATTAATATTAGATTGGGAAGACTGCAATTTTGTATTCTCTAATTTATATCAACTTCATTATTTTTTGCATGATATGAACAATATAATTATATTACATGACAATAATTTCAAAAAAATTTTATATTTAAAAATCTATGGAGATCTTTTTTGTCGACCGACATTTGCGATTGAAGCGGATAAAAATCGTATATTATTTAAAGAGGATTTTGGTATCAAATTAGATGATACATATTTTAAATATTTTATGTTATTTGATGACAAAGTAAAGAATAGCATAGAGTTTATTTATAATACCATGTATGAATATTCTAAATTCCAAAGAGTGGATGAGATAAAAAATAAGAATTTGTATAAAGATGAAATTATAAAAACAATGTGCTCATCATACATGATTAACTATGGTATTAGTGAGTATGACGTAACCGACAAGCAAAATTTAAAACGCAAGGATTCTGTATTAAATAGAATTATTGATCTATATGATTTTATTAATAATATAAACGGGATTTGGGAATATATTATTTACGATGCAAATGGTAAAGAAATGCATCGCGTAAAAGTTGAATCTTTGTTAAAAGATGGTGTATCCTCAACATTTGTATTTCCAGTAGAGAATAATATCAGACACATAAAGGTCTTTCCACCTCAACTATATGATTATGAAAATATAAGTAAATATAAAACGTGTTGCGAAGGAATGAAAAAAATAAGTATATATCCTTTGCAGATGCTTTCGAGCTGCTTATATGTGATCCACGATATAACGCCAAGGCGCTATCCAGTACAGCTGAAATTACAGCGTGGTATATATTTATTTGCAGGCAAAAATGAGCAGAAAAATAATATAGATTTATGTAGTGGAATTGATTTAATTCGATGTGCTTCATCCCCAATTGATAGTAATTCACTTTCCGAAAATAAAATTATATGGTATAAGTATAGCATTGAATTTTTGGATTTAAATATAACAGTACCATACTTAAAGTGGGAATTGTCGGATGATTGGAATGAAATAACCGAATATATTTATAAAAATAAAAAATGGGTATTAATATCTAAATTTAAAAAAACAACCAATGGAAATTGATTAAGTGGGGCGTACATGAAAAATGAAAAAAATAATTACAATATTACTCTTTTCAAACGTATGTTTTTCCATGCAAATGGACGACTTTAAAACATTTTTTAACTCAATTTCCGGAGTATGGTGCGGGAAGTGGTATCCGTATAAGATAAGCACGGAAAGCTACACCTATAAGTATGAGCCCGGATATAGCTATCTACTAAAGACAAATAAATATTACGCATCAAATATATTTTTCGCATATAATACGTTTGGGATTTATACCGGAAAGTCTCTTTTAAGCCCTGATGGCGATATATTATTAAATTGGAATGATTGGGATTTTTATGGATCAATTTCATATTTATATGAAATTTGCTCCTACGAGTATGCAGGGGTTTATGATAAGAATTTTAATAGAATATTTTATTTTACAACAGGTACGTTTGGCGACAGTTGGGATTGTGCATGGGTTTCGACAGACATAAGCCGCGACTCGATTTGCTATGAAGATTTATGTAGAGACAAATATGCGAGGTCGGAGATGAGATTGGGGCCAGATAATATAGAATATATAAATATAAATGAAGCGCATGAATTGTTGTATCCCATTTCATATTTACCATTACAGCCTAATTTTAAAATTTCAAAATATAAAGATGATAAAGATATTAACTTTTTTTATAATTTAAAGAGAGTTAATGAGATTGGTCCATATAGTATCTATAAAGAAAAAATAATAAATTTATACAAGGAAGAAATGAAGCATTTAATAAAAAAGAGAGAATTTTATAATGCTAACATTGGTGAAAAATTAAACATTGAAAAGGCAGAAAAAGCAATAGATAAAGTTTCCGTTATTTACGATTTTCTATCCAATATTAAAGGAGTATGGGAATATATTGCATATGATTTAGATGGGAAAGAGATATATCGTACAAAGATGGATGCATTAGCCAGAGACGGGATCACTACTTCATTTATTTTTCCAGTAGAAGCGAATTTAAAACATTTCAAAGCTTTCCCGCCAAGCATTTCTAACGCTAAAGAAAAAATTGGTGTATTATATGAAGAATGCGACAAGTATAGCGTATATCCAATACAAAAATTATCTGTAACAGGTTCATGTTATTCATTTTATTTTTCTGACTATCAAATTATATTAATGCGCACAGCAAATATATTTTACAAAGTTAAGCCGAAAGCCGGAGAAGTGCGCGACAGGCTTACTGACGTAGGTTTTTTTCATCGGAAATTTAACTCATATCTAACTAATGTGTTGGATATACGCGAGCGGAATGAGCTTATTTGGTATTTGTATGCAGATAAAGTTAAGAAGGTTATTGGCAAGGAACCATATTTAAAGTGGAAATTATCAAAGAATTGGGATAAAATAAGCGAGTATCAAAATATAAATGATGAATGGAAATTAACGTGCGAATTTATAAAGGTTAATAACGATAACTAAGCTTTTAAAAATTATTAAAATATTAGTTAAATTATCAATAAAATATAACGTTAAGAGATATATAATTAAAGGGCGACGGTGGCGAACAACAAGCGCAACTGGCTTTATATCTCCCGATCCGCTGGAATACATAGACGGGTTAAATTGTTACGCCTATTGTGGCAACAACCCATGGGGCAGATTCGATCCTTATGGATTGGCAGAGTTGAAAAAAGGCTACATAAAAGCAGAGAAAAATTCTGGTGGAAAAACACCAAATGAGTCTAGTAAAGATAATAAAATTACATTTTCCGGGAAGGTTGAAATTGGGTCTAAGAGTGGAGAAAATGAAAAAACATTCACAATAGGAGGTAGTACTACAGTTGATGGTAATAAATCAACAGGTGAGGCAAAATATAAAATTGAATCAGGGAAGATTGAAAAAACTGTTGAGGGTAAGGTAAGTAATGACAATGGAAACGTAAAAGCAGAGGGGAGTTTAGGTGTTAAAGTAAATAATAAATCAAATAATACTAGTGAGAATGGTAATTCATATGAAGTTAATATCAAGGGTTCATATGGTAATAATTCATCTAATGGAGGTTCTTCATGGTCAGCGGAAGTAAATTTTAAAATAAAAAATGATAATAGTAGCATTGAATCCTATATTAAATTTGAAAATGAAAATGGGAATAGTAATGTTGAGGTGGGATTAAAATATAATGTGCGTTTTTAATAATATTATGAAAAAAATTATATATATATTAATAATGGTGTCATTTATTTTCTGCTATGCAGATGTAAGATATGATGAGTTAAATAAGAAAGCAAAAGATGGTGATCAGGATGCCCAATATAGTCTAGCAAGATTATATTTTACGGGGTACGGGATTCAAAAAGATTATAATAAGTCGTTTGCCTTAACAAAGGAGTTAGCAGATAAAAAAAATCCAAAAGGGATACATTTGTTGGCAATTCATTTTATGTTAGGTTGTGGAACTGAGCAAAATACCGCAATGGCAATAAAATTATTTGAAGAAGCATCCAAATTAGGAAACCTAAATTCTACTATTGGATTGGCGAATATGTACTTAAACGGATATAAAAATCTTCCTAAAGATTATAAAAAAGCTTATATATTATATTCAGAAATAGAAAAAATTCCATTGCAAGAAATAGAAAGAAAAGGTGGGATGAAAGAAGATGTAGGTGATGTATATTCCAATCTTGGTGTTATGTACTTAGAAGGTTTATATGTAGATAGAGATGTTGTTAAGGCTATTGATTTATTAGAACGATCTTTTGCGTTAGGTTCAGATATTGCAGCAAATAATTTAGGCTCAATATATTATTCTGATAAATATGGAGTTAATAATTATAAAAAAAGCAGAGAATGGTTTGAAATAGCCGCGAAGCAAAAAAACAAGCAAGCGATATATTCATTGGCGACGTTCTATATAGATGGGAAGGGGGTAGAGAAGGATTTAAGGAAAGGTTTAGAATATTTATATGAAGGTGCGGCGTTGAAGAGTGAGCGTTGCATAGAGAAGATAGAGGAAATAGCGGCAGGAGGGGATTCGGAAGGGGAATTAATGTTAGGGAAGATGTATTATTATGGGAAAGGGTATGAGAAAGATTATAAGAAAGCGTTTGAGTATTTTAACAAAGCGGAAGAGCATGGGAGTGCAGAGGCGAAGTTCATGAAGGGGATGATGTATCAACTTGGGGACTATGTAAGTTCAGATGAAGATAAAGCATTGGAATATTATGAGGGATCATTAAATGGGGGATACAAGAAAGCGTTGGTAGGGATAATAGACATATATTACACATATAGGGAGGATTATAAAAGGGTCGAGGAGTTGTTGGAGAAATATAAGGGCGAGTTAGAAAAGTTAAAGGACAATACGACGAGATATATGTTGGGGTCGTTATATGCGGAAGGGAATGTGAAACAGGACTTAGAGAAGGCGAAGAAGTATCTGTTAGAGTCGGCGGAGGATGGGTTTGAATATTCGCAGTTGGCGTTGATGTATTTATATGCGAAATATATGCCAAAGCAGGATAGGAACTATTCCAAAGCGTATTATTGGTATTTAATGGCAAAGGAAAGAGGGGATGAGATTGAAGAAGATGACAATGAATTTGCAAAAAATATAAAGAAATCTTTAACAGCGGAAGAGATTAAGAGGATAGAGAAGGAAGTGTCTGAAAAGATAAAATCTAACAAATGAGCAAACGAATATTGGGAACATTAGATATAGAATAAAGCAGTATAGGATTACAAAATATTTCTTTAAAAAAGTAATATAACGGGTAGTTTCGAGCGGTGTTTTGGAGTTAAAATATGTAACAAGGACTTTGATTGCAGCTATTATCATAAAATATATAATAAAAGAATATCAGGACCGCACATTCATGAAGGTAAGAATGTGCGTCCGGCAAATCCAGATGAAATTCCTGGAGGTAAGTAAACTATGATAAATATAATAAATACACTCGAGGCTATAGTTAGGAAAGTTAATACAAACTTAGATTATTTTATAGATTTTTCTAATATGGGAAATCCTGGTTGGTATTTTTCCCTAAATATATCATTATTAGGTCTAAGACTTGTGGATGATTCAACGATAAAACAAATAGAAAGGTCGGAAGAAGATTGGATTCATTTGTATATAAGGGATAATGAATTGAGATTTGCATGTTCTGAGAAGAATATGATAGAGTCATTTCATTTGATGTTTGAATATATAAAGGAATATTTAGAGATCGATTTTATAGAATATGGAAATAATGATATTCTAAAAGATTTTCAAGATTGGTATGTGGAAAGTTGTAATGAAGATTGGGAAGAATATGGTGGAATGAATTTAAATTTAAAAGGCGGCAAATGGGAGTTGAGAGTAGATTATTATGATTTAGATTACAATTATGATAATTTTAAATCGAAAGAAAAATATATATCTGAAAGCGATTTCTATAAGTATGATATAGAAAATAATGAACCTGCCCGCTTTGAAGATGAGAAAGTATTTATAGGATATGCGTCGGTAGGAAAATTGTCAAATTTGTTTGAAGGTTTTGTAAAAAATCTAAGCCTTATGTAATAGGGATAATTTTACAAATGTTGCAATATTAAGTAAAAAGATAGCCCATTTGCATAACGGGTACTATTTATATAAACGGTATTTAGAAATTGAGATAAGTAAAGTATGACAGCAACAATCGTCTTGAGAAGCTGACAGATAATATGGGCTACAACGAATATAAACGTGGCCTATACAATAAGTCTCTATCGCAATTCGGATATGGGGGGCGGCGTAGGAGGGTTATTGTACGCAGAGAATGCGGACAGTAGCGGGCTAAACTATAAGCATTACAATTTGCGCGGAGACATAGTAGCGACGACGGATTCTGGAGGGAGCATATTATCGGAACGGCAATATGTTGGCAACGGGAGCGTATTCTATTCAAGCGGCACGAAGCCTGCTGACAAGTTTTTTTAACAACGCTAAGTATATAGATGTGATACGAATTTATTATTGTAATCTTCTATATGTGAAGTGATGTTTGCTTATTTTATTATATTATAAGTATTTTATCTTTTCATGTGTGAGATTTTATCCGCAGTTGTAGTATCCTCACTCTTTCATTTTTTATGTCTTTAATAACTAATCTGATATAAAAATTTTTTAAAATCTTGAAACTTTCTGTATATGTGCGCGTTTAGCGTATTAGTTTACTTGCGTAAACTTTTTTGCCCATAGATTTTTTTACCCTCTATGGCTATTACAATTATTATATGAATAAAAAAAACAACAGTGAACCCGCAAAAGAAGTTTGCAGGCTTCTTAATGCGTGCGCGGAAAAAATGAGAAGGTTTATCGCGCACAAAGATAACCACCGCCTTTACGGATTAAGTGTCGGGCAAATTGAAATACTGCGTTTTCTAGCGGAGGCGGAGGGCGACATTATGCTAAAAGATCTTATAAAAACATTCAAAATTTCAAAAAGTCTCGCTTCTCAATCCGTCGCACGGCTTGTCCGGCACGGCTTTATTTGCAAATCCCGCTCAACTTGCGATTCCAGAAATATCATTCTTTCCAAAACAAAAAAATTAGAGCTTCTTGAATCTAAAATAAAGCAAATTGAAATTGACTACTTTTTTAAAGCAATAGGCAACCTCCCGCGAGAAGACTCTATCGCCCTCGCAAACCTATTGCAATCTCTTCAAATAAATCTCGAAAAAGAACTCGTATGAAGCAATCTCTCCAAAAAATCGCTTTACATATCTCACTTGCGGCGTTTCTCGTTTCGCCTCTTCTGGCCGCGCCGCAGCAATCACCCTCGGAAGCGGGCGCTCCAAGAATTTCCGTCCCAGTTTGCAATGCGACCACGGAATATGAACTTGCGGAGTATAGATACACGGGCAGGGTAGTCCCTATTTCATCGGTTGACATCACTTCGAGAATTTCCGCCGACCTCACAAAAATCGGTTTCAAAGACGGCGATTTTGTCAAGAAGGACCAGCTTTTGTATGTCTTTGACGACACGCGCTACGACGCCACAATGAAAATGGACCAGGCAAAAATCGCAGAGTATGAGGCGAAGCTCATCTATGCAAAAAATGACTACGATCGCATTGACCAGCTATATAAGAAAGGTGTCTCCACAAAAGATGAAATGGAGAGCGCACTAAGCCAATATAAGTCGTACCAAGCCTCGTTGCTCGGCGCCAAGGCGGAATTTATACTTTCCGAGGACGATTACAACCACTGCCGCATTTATTCCCCCATTTCAGGCGTAATAGGGCTTACTAATTACACCGAGGGAAATTATATTACGCCGTCTTCCGGAATTTTGGTGACCATTATCCAGCTTGACCCCATAAGAGTTAAATTTTCAATGAGCACGCGAGATTTCCTCAATAATTTCTCGGACATCGAGGGCCTGAAAAAAAAACTGCACTGTAAAGATAAAAATGGCGGATAATTCTTTTTTCGACGAGGAAGGCTCTATCGAGTTCGTCAACAACGAGGCGGTTAAAACTACCGATACTATCCAGTTTTTTGCAAAATTCAAAAATTCAAAGTCGAGGCTGCTGCCAAACAATACGGTCGCAGTTTATCTTGGAAACAAAAAAGGGGTGGAAAAAGTGGTCATACCAAGCACCGCTCTCATGTATGACGAAGATTCCCCATATGTGTTTGTACTTGATGACAACAATGTCCCGAAGCGCAGAAACGTATCCCTCGGGCGCATGGACGGCGGGCGGCAGTTCGTAAATTCAGGCCTTAAAGCCGGCGAGCGCGTCGTAAGCGACGGCGTTCACAAGGTCATCGAAAATGTAAAAGTAGACATTGTAAAATAGGCAAGCTATGTTTTCAAAATTTTTTATAGAGCACCCGCGTTTTGCGGCGGTCATAAGTTTGCTGCTCGTCATTACAGGCGCGCTTACCATATTCAAGCTGCCTGTTGCGGACTATCCGGAGATATCGCCGCCGCAAACCCGCGTGCAGGCAACTTACAGCGGCGCGAGCGCGGAAGTTTTAAAAGACACTGTTGCCCTTGTCATAGAGGCCAATTTAAACGGAATTGAAAATCTGCTTTATTTTGACTCCGAATGTTCAAACACCGGCACATACTCGTGCTCGCTTGTTTTTAAGACGGGGACAGATTCCGACATCGCAATGGTCGAAGTGCAAAACGCCGTCAAGCGCTCCGAGGCAAAACTGCCGAGCGAAGTCCAGCGGACTGGGATTGAAGTGCGCAAGCGCACAGGCGACTTGCTTGCAATGTTTCAGCTAATGACGGACGGGGCGCACATGTCCGATCTGGAGTTGAACAATTATGCCTCAACCACCATCGCCGATGCAATCAGCCGCATAGACGGCGTTTCCGCGGCCGACGCATTCGGCGGCAAAACCTTCTCTATGCGCATCTGAACAGACCCCATACGAATGGGCGGGCTCGGTATTTCCACCGACGACATAAAAAATGCTGTGGAGAGCCAGAATTTGCAGGCAGCCGCAGGGCTCGTCGGCGCTGAGGGCGGAAACGACTTCCTGCAATTTAAAGTCGACATCAAAGGGAGGTTAAAAACCGCAGAAGAATTTGAAAATATCATCGTCAAAAACGACGACGACGGAAATATCGTGCGCCTAAAAGATATCGCGCGAATTGAGCTTGGAGCGGACTCGTACGGCGCAAGCTGCAGTTTTAACGGCAAGAGCTCCGTCGGCCTCGGCGTATTTAAAACTACCGACGCCAACGCGCTCAACACGGTAAACGCAGTCAAAAAGGAGCTTGAGAGACTATCGAGAAATTTTCCTGAGGGCGTCTCGTGGGAGATTGCTTACGATCCGACGAAATTTATAGAAATTTCAATGCGGGAAATTGTCGTCACTCTCGTTTCGGCGCTCGTCCTCGTAGTCTTGATAACGTATCTATTCCTTCAAGACTGGCGCGCGACTCTTATTCCCGCTGTCGCAATCCCGATATCTCTCGTGGGCACCTTTACTGCGATGTATGCGCTTGGGTACAGCATAAATTTGCTAACGATGTTCGGGCTTATATTGGTGATTGGCTCTTTGGTTGACGACGCTATTGTCGTGGTCGAAAACTGCCAATCGGTCATGCTGCGCGAGAGAGTCGATGCAAAGACGGCGAGCATTAAATCTATGAAGCAGATAACGGGCGCTGTAATTGCAACGACTCTCGTGACAATCGCCTGCTACGTGCCGCTCGCTTTTTACGGGGGAATGGTCGGCGAAATTTACACGCAATTTGCGGTTACAATGTGCATAGCCCTTTCCATTTCGACGCTTGTGGCGCTTACGCTTAGCCCGGCACTGTGCGCAATTTTATTAAAAAAAGAGGAGCTGTCGGAAAAGCTCTTCTTTAAGCCCGTGAATTTCGCCATAAACGGCGGAAGGAATCTTTATACGAAAATTGTAGGCTTTCTCGCCGCAAGGCTTTCCCTTACTTTTGCCATTTTCTGTGCAGTAGTAGGCTTGTCTTACTTTCTATTCGGATACTTGAAATCCTCTTTTATCCCTATGGAAGACAAGGGCACTATTATGTGCGATATTGAGCTTCCGCCGGGCGCATCGCTATCGCGCACGGAGGCCGCGACCAAAAAATTTGAAAATATGGTTAAAAAAATCGGCGGCGTTAAAAACTACATGACTGCCAACGGCAGGGGCATGGTTAGCGGAAGCGGCGAAAATGTCGCCATGGCGATTGTCGAACTGGAAGACTGGGACAAACGAACAACTGAAGATTTGTCGCTAAGTTCCATCGTAAGGCGCATTCAAGAGGGGGCGAAGTCGATACCCGAGGCAAATATCATGGCGTTCACTCCGCCCGCCATTATGGGTCTTGGCGTGACAGGCGGCATATCGTTTAGCCTTACTGCTTCCGGCGAAGTATCGACTAAAGAAATAATGGAAAACGCTAAAAAACTCGCCGCCGAAATGTCTACCTTTGAAGGCGTGATAACTGCAATGAACTCAAATTCGGGCGAAATCCCGCAGTTCTCAGTTCAAATCGATAGGGAAAAGGCCGAGAGTCTCGGAATCCCGGTAAGCTCGATTTTCTCAACCTTGCAGAGCAACATCGCATCGTATTACATAAACGACTTTAACATTCTCGGCGACGTATTCGAGGTGAACATGCAGGCAGAAAGAAACATGCGCTCCACGCTCGAAGACCTCATGGAGCTACAAATCCCCACTCCCGACGGCGAAATGACCCCTCTTAGCACTGTCGCGTCCGCAAAGTACGGCTCGGCTCCAAAGCAGATAAACATGTACAACAAACTGCTTTCAACTGACATAAACGTAATGACGGATTCAAGCGTCTCTACCGGGGAAATCATGGATAAAATTGAGAACATAAAACTTCCCTTCGGCTACGACATCGCATGGACCGACATGAGCTACCAGGAAAAGCAAAACGAGAACAAAATAGTTTCCCTAATGGCGCTCGCGATAGTATTCGCCTACTTGTTCCTTGTTGCCCAGTATGAGAGCTGGACAATCTCTGTGCCTATTATGATGACCGTGGCGACTCCGATACTCGGTGCGCTTGCGGGGCTGTTGATTACCGGGGAATCGTTTAGCATTTACGCCCAGCTGGGCATGGTTATGCTAGTCGGGCTAACTGCGAAAAATGCGATTCTTATGGTCGAATTTTCAAAACAGGAGCGCGAGATGGGCGTGCCGATATACAATGCTGCGGTAAACGGCGCTTCACAGCGGTTCAGGGCAGTTATGATGACGGCGCTTTCTTTCGTGTTCGGCGTGCTCCCGCTCGTAGTAGCAACGGGTGCAGGGGCGGCGAGCAGGCGCGCTATCGGCATTACGACTTTTTCGGGAATGCTTATGGCAACATGCCTTGGAATCATCTTGACTCCGTGCCTCTATGCGCTTGTCCAGACTATAAGGGAATCTTTCAACGGTAAAATCGGAATTAAAACTCGATGAAAAAATTTTATTTTAAAATAATTGCGGCGCTATGCTGCGCAATATTCTCCTCATGCCAGACTGTCGAAGACGCGCGCGAGGCCCAGAAGGAAACGTCGCTTATGCTTGGCGAGCGCACGGCTTCTCCCGAGGAGTTTGGGATAAAAAAAGGCGAATGCTATGACTTGGCGTATTTGGAAAAGGTTGCGGTGGAGGCGAATCCCCTCGTATTTCAGGCGCGCCAATATCTAATATGGCAGCAGCTCGAGCTTAAAAACGTCAAGGCTGGCTACCTCCCGACTATCGACGCTTATGCCGGTTTTGAGGAAAGCACCCACAATGAATTTAAGCGCGGCCAGAGCGCAAATATGCGCGGCAACGGATACGGCGGCATCGACTTTCAACTGCTTATTTACGACTTTGGCAAGACGGACGCTAAGGTTGTCCAGCAAATGCAAAATGTGGTTTCCGCCGAAAAAAATCTAATACTCGCAGAAATTGACGCTGTGTATAAATTAAGGCAGGCGTTTTTTGGGTTAAAACGCTGCATAGAGCTAAATATTGTCGCGGAGCAGGCTGTTGCGCAATACAAGGAGCACCTCGATCATATGCTTGCAAAGTACAAATACGGCAAGAGTACAAAATACGATTGCTCCAAAGCTAGGGTCGACTACGACTCCTCCGTGTTGGAGCAGATAACTACTTCCAACAATGTGAGAATTGCAAAGGCAAATTTGATAAACGCTCTGGGATTCGACAAAGACGTGGACTTTTCCATCGGGGACGGAATCATGAAGGATACCGACATGACCGTTGAAGAACTTATGGAACTTGTGCGCAAATACGATCCGTCTCTCGGTATGCTATATGCGAGCGCCAAGGGCGCGAGTTCATACATAGACGAGCAGATTGCAAATTTATATCCCACGATAAGCCTGAATGCCGAGGCGGTCGCCAGCGGGGTGTCGTCGGGTTGGCCCGCCATTTGGAACATCGCCGGCGGCGCGGAAATGGTTCAAAATATTTTTAACGGAAACAGAAATATGAACGCAATAGAGCAGGCTGTTTCGGAGCTTAGGAGCGCCAGAAGCCAAATATCGGAATACGAACAGAAGGCTTATGCGGAGCTAACTACGGCGCATTTAAATCTCGAGAAATCGAAAAAACAATACGAGGTTGCGCTCGCGGCGGAGAAGGTCGCGAAGGAAAATTTGGACCTTGTCACGGAACGCTTTAACGTCGGGAAGGCGTCGGCTCTCGAACGCACGGACGCCCAAGTGTCGTACACTTCGGCGCAAGCGGACGCCGTCTCCGCTAAATACGACTGGCAGGACGCCCTTGCAACCATCGCTTACCTCACAGGGGGCGACGTAAAATCCGAAAATTAAGACTTATTGAATATTGTTAACGTTTTTCTAATCGTGTCCCGCGCGGATATTCATCGGCGCAGGCTGTCCAAATATGTTAAATGAGCAAAATAAAAAATTTCCCGAGTGCGTATTTATGCGGGGAGGGTAAGTAATTTTGTTGCTATTTCCCGCGCGATTGCCATATTTGCGGCAAAAATCGGGAAGATGAAAGATACAAAGGAAAGAATAATGGAGGCCGCGTTCGTGCTTATGATAAAAAACGGCGTCGACGCGGTGTCCACGGGCGACATCACAAAGGCGCTGAATCTTTCCAGAAGCCTTCCTTACCGTTATTTTAAAACTAAGCGGGAGTTGGTTTACGAGACTTTTAAGCTCTACTTTTGCGACAGGTTTTTCCCTGATCCCGGAGTGCCCTTGCCGACTACCTTGCGCGAAACACTTTTGCTTGTATCAAACAGGCTGGCCGAACTCATGGACGTTTTGGGGCGTGCGGTCGGCAGAAAAATGGACGTTTTCGACTATAACTGCCTCTATCTTGAAGCATTAAAAAGAGAACCCCGATTTAAAAAATACGTTTATTTGCAATCAGAAAAATTTTCAAAATGTGTAGATCTTGCCCTATCGAGCGGCGAGATAAAACCGCTTCCGCCGGAATTTATAAAGAGAGTGTTGCTCGATATATTCGGCAGAGGCTCCGATGTATTGGGAAAGAAAGACAGAAGGCGGAATCTTGAAAATATAATTTCCGACATGCGCCAATTTTACGAATTGATAAAGGCCGAGGTTTTGCCGGACGGAGAGTAGGCTTCTGTTGTCAGCGGGTTAAAGAGCCTTTTTGCGCGGAGGCGTTTTTTTAGCAGTGTTTGGAAAATCCTTTAAGCTGTTTTTTTAGCTTTGTAGCAATTCCCGATGGGTGGTATTGCTTGGCTGCCTTATGTGCGAAATGCGCAAAAATGTGCCTCGGCGGGGCTCAAGGCATGGCGTATAGGCATGTCAGGCGGTGTAGCACAACATAAAGTTAATTGCGCGGCGAAAAAAATATTAAAATATTTTTTGCCGCCCATGCGGAAGACTATCGCATTGCGCGGCGAATTTCCAAGACGCCTAAAAATCAGTTGTGGAATAAAAGCGCCGCGCAAACTTCGTTGTTGAAAAATAGCGCTATTTACCGCCGAATTTTGCGCGCAGCTCGCGCTCTTCCTCCGGGGTTATTACAAGATACATTTTGGATTTGGATATCTCTACCGTATAGTTTTGATTCTTGTCGATGCCGTATTTCTGCCTGAGCTTTTCTTCGTTTGACTGCATCGCCTTTTCGGCGGCGGAGATATTTGCGCTTATTTTAAGCTGCGCTTGCGGATCGACAGTCCCGGCGAGCTCCGTGCGCAGTTTGTCTATCTCGTTCTTGCGCGATATTGAAAACCCAAGCATTCTTTGGAGCTCCTCATTCGCGCGCGCTCCGGATATATTTTTTAGAATATAAAGGGAAGTGTTGCCTCGGGTGATTATTTTTAGCGGGTCGAGCTTCTTGCCGTCTTTGGATTTTAGTTCGGAAAGCTCTTCCTTGGTAATGGGTACGCAAATGTTGGATTCGTCATAGGTGATGCGGTAATCCCTGTTGGAAACAAAGCCGTAGAGCTTTTTCATTGCCTCCTCGTTTGTGGAAAAGTCCTTTACAAGCTTGTCGAGGGCTGAAGATATGCGGGTTTTGTCGGCGGCGAGGGCTTCGAGTTTCTTCGGGTCTTTCTCAAAGGTCTTTTCGGCGTCGGTTATCTCTTTGATGCGGAGTTTGCATTTGTCTATGGCAGTCGCGTGGCGGCGCATTATGTCGATATCGCGCTGGAAGGCTGCGTTTTGCTCGGGCGTAGAGAAAACTCTTACCAGATAGTATATGGAGTTGCCCTGGCGAACGATGTCGCCTGCTTGCGGTTCTCTGCCTGTTTGCGCGGAGGCTGAAAGGGTGGCTATTGCCGCAAAAATTGTAAATAGTTTCTTTATTCTCATTTTTTCGATTTTTTGTTAAATATATCGTACAAATTTTTCATATTTTCCGGAGGCAAAATTTTGTATAGTTTGCCTTTTATGCCCGGAGCTGCGTTTTTTAAAGAAGTTTTTGCCGCTTCCGAGAGCTTGTCTTCGGGGGTTACGTTGCCGATGAAGTCGTTTGAAAATATCGTGTAAAACTCTTCGAGCTCCTCGATAGACGGCACTATAAATTCTATGGTTTTTGAATTTGTAGTGGCGGGAAACATTTTTTGTATCTGAGGTGCAGAGGTTGCCTGGGCTGCGTTGCTTTGTGCGTCGGTCAGGCGCTGCTTGACGGAATCGGGCATCTTCGCGTAAGGTTTAAGGTTCTCGGGGAGCTTCGACTGGGCGAGCTTTTCCGCCTCGCTTAAGGCTTGCGCCATCTGGGCATTGTATATCCTGACTTGCGACGGAGACCCCAATATGTCTATTACAACTTCCGTAATTTGAAGAGGGCCTGCGTAATAACTCTGGCGCGATACTGACACAACCGCATCTGCGTTTGCGTAATAAGAGGTATTGTCAGGGAAAAGAATCCCGAACTTGGACTTGTTTTTTATCGCGTCGTTGTCTATTTCAACCGCAAACGCGCACGCTGCCGAAAATGTCGCCGCCGCCGCGATTAGAACCTTGAAATTTCTCATGCTTCCATTTAGCTTAAAAAAATACTGAACATCAATACTAATTTTTTTACCTACATGTTAAGTTGCCACAACCTGACAGTATCTCCCTCAGAGAGTCCCGAACCAATTCTATACTCCGCGAGCGTCGCATTTAAGCGCGGCGCAATGAACGCCGTAATAGGGCCGTCTGGATGCGGAAAAACGACCCTCGTAAAAGCCATGTTAAAAATAATACCGGCTGAAGGGGAATCGTTTTTCGCCGGCGAACAAATAAAATCACCTGACGAGCTTGTCGGGAAAGTCGGGTTTGCGCCGCAGTTTACCTGTGCACATCCGATGCTGACGGTGGAGGAGGCTGTGGGAGGCGCCCTCGAAATCGCGGGAGTGCCCACCGAAAAAAGAGCGGAGAGGCTCGGAGAGATACTTGAAACGATAGGGCTTGCGGAGCATGCGAAAAAACTTGTGGGATCGCTTTCAGGCGGACAGCTTAGGCGCATAGGGCTTGGTGTTGAGCTTGCGGGGGATCCCGCCGTAATGTGTTGCGACGAGGTCACATCGGGCCTCGATCCGCTCTCGGAAAATTCCATACTCGACCTCCTCCGCAATCTCTGCGACAGCCGCGGAAAAACTTTCGTATGCATAATCCACAACCTTGCGAAGCTCGACTACTTCGACACGGTGACTGTCATACACAAGGGTAGGGTGGTTTTTAGCGGTACGCCTGAAAACCTCAAAAAGCACTTTGGAATAGATTCTCCGCTTTCCTTATACGACAGGCTAAACGAATTGGACGTTTCTGAATGGCTCGCCCTCCGCTGCGACGAACAAGAATCTGGCGCGGGGGAAGCCTTAGGGGATAGCGGGAGCGCAACTCAGCTCTCTAAGCGGGAGGGCACTGGATTTTTGAGGCAGCTTGTAATGCTGCTTAGGCGCAGATACTTGCTTTTTTTCAGGGATTCGTCGTATTTGCTTTTGACTCTCGCGATTACTTTTGGATTCCCGATAGTGGTTGTCATCTTTGCGATAGGCGGTCTGCCGCAGATAGAGAGCCTCGCGCTCGACCGCAGCCTCGGCGCACTCGACGAATTGCGCGAAAGCCTTAAAATGCAGATAAGCGCTGCAAACACTTCGGCGATAGTCACAGGGCTGATTCTATTCCAAGTGGTATTGCTTGCGCTAATGGGCGCAAACAATTCCGCGCGCGAAATAGCGGGCGAGAGAGCCCTCTACGAGAAGGAGCGACTCTTGGGGTTGAAGCCCTCTGCGTACGCGCTTTCCAAACTTATTTTTACGTCGTCGCTTGCGATATTTCAAGGGATCTGGATGTGCGCTTTCGTCAAGTTTGTATGCAAATTTCCGGGAGGATTTCCAATACAGGCTACAGATTTGGCGATGTCGTGCGTGACGATGACGGCCGTATGCTTGGCGTTCAGCTCGCTTTTCAATACACCGGAAAAGGCGAATATAGTTTCAATTTATTTGGTAGGCTTTCAGCTTCCGCTATCGGGGGTTGTCTTGGCGCTGCCGGAGGCTTTAAAATGGGTTTGCAGGCCTTTTATATCGACCTATTGGGGCTGGGCGGGATACATGTCGAGCATGCGCGATACACGCATTTACGACGCATACGTCCAGACCCGCGCAGTCTGGGAGTATCTTCCCGACGCCGGAATTTCAATTGCCGTAATGGCTATACAAACAATCATAGCTGCATTATTTGTCTTCTACGGCTGCAAGGCGAGAAAATGGCAATAGAGCTTATTCTTTGCTTGCGGGCAAAAAAGCTTGCAGACAACGGGCATACGCGCAAAATTGGCCTTGTAAAAATGCTGTCGTTTCGCGCATTGGCGAAGGCGGCGGCAAAGCAATACTCTTAATTTATATGAAATCTAAAACGGCTCCGATAATTGTGGCGTTGCTTATACCGATAGTATCGGTCGCGGTTGCGCTTTCGCTTATATATTTTAAGAAGAAAAACGTCTCGGGTCTCGACGAGTTCCCATACTCGGTATATATATCTTCTCCCGACGGGTTGCGGGGCAATAAATACACGCTAAACGCCCAGATGGACGTACAGCTTGCAACAACCGGCGAGGGAAGGGTAATCGCCGTGAGCGAAGGGGTTTCAGGGTCGCCCATTGCGGTTTTAGTCCCGAATGAGCTTAGGGTCAGCATTTCCGCAAAACAGCGCTACGAAATGGTTGTGCGCGTCGGCGAGGGCGGAAAAATCATAGTGGAATCAATGGAGAAATATTAAATGAAAATACGTGCGTCAAAAATATCTCCAATTATGCGCCACGGCTTTTTTGCAAGAGGCGCAGCCGCTTCATGCCTCATTGCGGCGGGAATCTCGGCGCAGGCGAATTTGATGGTCTCAGGCATTCCCGGTGCCGCCCAGCCTGTTTCTCCCGCTCCTGCTCCTGTGCAAAATGTATCGACGCCGACCGCGGCAGCCGCGCAGCAGCAGGCTCCGCAGGCTTCCAACACAGGAATTTTTGAAAGCTCCACAGCAGAGCGGTTTGCCGACAGAATATTCGACGTAAAAACGGACTCGATTGACACGGACGGAAATTTGCGCTGGAAGGGCAAGACATTTTCTGTCGGCGATTCCCGCATAGTGCGCGCACGTTTTGAACGATATCTGAGCATGCCCGCCAATTTGGGCGACTACGAAAGCTATCGCTCTATACTTGCGGAAATAGAAGCGCAGCTTGCCGCCAACAACGACAACCTAACTTTGGAAAACATAAAATACGCGTGGAGCAGGCTGTTCGACGCCGCCGAATATCAAATAGACGGCGATTCGTCCCTGGTGATAGCAAACCTTGTGTATCTATCGTGGCGCATGCGCGACGAGTATGAAAATTTTAAATCCGCCGAAAACGAAAAGGAGCGCGACGTGAAAGCTGCCAAGTTCCGCGCCAAGGAAAAAGCGGAATTTATGGAGTACGCTTCCGACAAAATGAAGCGGCTTACTTCAAAGCGGGCCAGGAATTCGCAGTCTAGTCCGACTGTCGGGACGGCAGATTTGGGATATAGGCTGCAAGACTTGCAGCGCCAAGTAGCGGAGCTTGCTACGGCAAAAGCAATGAAAGAGGCTGTGGCTACAAAGGCGGTATGGCAGTTCCAGTCGCAAATTCTCGCATTCATTTTGGAACGCAAATTCCAGCAGGCGCAAATTTCGGCAATGTTTTACAGGCACATATACCGCGGCAATGCGCAGGAATTGCAGGTAGGTAGGGAACAAATAAAAGACCTCGTTCAAGTCTCCAATTTCACCCCGACAGCCGATGCCCTTGAAATGATTGCAATAGACGCAAGAAAGGATATTGCAGACGGCATGGCGGCGGTTGAAACCCTCTACGATAAGGGCGATAGGTATGCTGCTCTCGAGCGCTTGCTTGAAACATTTTTAATTGGCGAGCAGGACGTAGCTTTGGCTGTATTCTCGCCCGAAAAGCGTGAGGTATTGCGCAAGATATACAAAGACGCCATTACATTAAAAGAGCTTGCCGACTCAAAGGACTGGGGGGGCGTTGAAGAAGTAGTAAACGAGATTTCCAAGCTCGCGGCCGATTTCCCAGCGCGCGAAGTGCTTTCAAAGGTAAAAACAGCGCAGACCGCAAGCAATATGGCGCTTCTTGCGGCAAAGCAGGCGGCGGCGCTTGGAGCGGCAGACGACGTTAAAAAGAACATAGAAAAAGCGGCGCTTCTTTGGCCGCTCAACCCGGGTATTCAGACGTTTAACGACGAGCTGCTCGGGCTCACGAAAGGCATATCAACATATGTAAAGAAATTTGACGAGAATGTAGAGCGGGGGAATCTCAGGGATATTATGGACGAGGCTCCCGAGTATGGGATTGCGTTTAAAAACGATCCCGAGAGGGCAAAAAAGCTGAGGGAGATTGTTGTGAAAATATCCCAGATTGATTCGCTGATTGCCCAGGCCGCCGAGTTTGAAAGGCAAAAGAGCCCGTACTTCGCGTGGGACATTCTCGAAAATGCGTCCCGTATAGATCCTGCGGATCCGGTTCTCGCGCGGGCTATTGCGCGGCTTGCGCCGGAGGTTTCCGACTACGTTAAATCGCTAAACCGCGCCAAAGACGCAGAGAATAAAAAAGAATTTGCGGCGGCGCTTAATTATTATTTGGCGGCGCAAAAGATTTTTCCGGCCTCCCAAGCGTGCAGAACGGGCATAGAAAGGGTGGCGGAAAAGTACTGATGAAAAGGCTTACGGCACTGTTTTTTGCTGTGTTGCGCGCGGGGGTGTCGTACGCGATATTCGCGCTTTTCGGTGCGGTATGCGCCTTTTGTGCGCTGGCTTTTGAATTTGACAATCCCCACCGCAAACCAGCGTATTCAGACGCTCTATCCAATTTTTTGTCCGACGATTCCGCGTCTGAAATTTCCCTTTCTGAAAAAGAGCTTACAGAGGGATTTCTAGGGCTGTTAATAGACTTGGAGCAGAAAAAAAATCCGCGCAAAACTGCGCTGTCTATACCAAATCCTCCGACATTTCATTTGTCGGAAGGGGTGCTGACTGCGGGCGTTAGAGTGTCTTTGGCAAAAAGCGCCGGGGCCGAAATGAAATTAGACATCGCTTTTGACGGTTCAACTCCCAAATTGGTCGGGGCGCGGCTTGGGGAGGCGAGAATACCGCTTTTTGCCGCAAGAAAAATAGCCGATAATATGAAATCGCTCTATGGTGTTGATGAAATCGGCCTTGAAAAGATAAAAGAAATAAAGTTGGAAAATTCCACCATAAGTATTAAAAAATGAAGAAAATTGCGGCAGCGGTTGCAGTTATTGCGTATTGCATTGCGGCGGGCGGGGAAATTTCGCTCGCTGAAAAGATTGCGCTCGCAAAAAAAATGGCGGACGCGGCGGCCGCGGGAAAAGAGGAAAGCGGGCTTGTCGTAAACGGCGGTTTTGATTTTTCAAAGATGCTCGAAAAATACGGGAACGATATTGCCCAGAGCGATAAAACTGCGCTTCCCGCGCCTTCAGAACCGGAAGACCCCACAGCGCCGGACTTGCCGCAACCCATACCCTCGCCCGCAACTGCTGTCGAGAAAGTTGGGAAAACTTCCAAAAAATCAGACGATGCCGGTTCAAAAAAAGTTTTGGAGAGCCAGCAAGGGCAGGACGGGGCAAAAATCGCGGAAGAAACTGGCACTCAAACTGCGCGCAGCACAACAAAAGACGTAAAAAAATCTACCGATGCGCAGCACGACGGGAATCGCGTTGTCTTGCCGGACGAAGTCCCGGTGAATCCCGTAAAGCCAAAATATGTTGTAGATACCTCCAAGCTTAAAAATGGATACTACGTAAAAGATGCCGATTCGGCGTTGCCGCAGCCTGAGGAAAATTCGGCGCCAATACTATCGTGGTCTAACAGCGCTTTTTACCTAATAACTGGCGATGGAGATTCTATATCCCTTGCGCGTAAAATACTCGAAGGCGCCTCGTCTATGTTTTACGAATTTGAGACGGGAGAGGGCGGGGATATAAAACTCGGGGATAAAATCATCGTCCAAATTGTAACCGACGCCGAAAAATATAAAAATGCCGCCCAATATTCCATGGATAAAAACGGCGGCGTGACTTTGACTGTGCTTTGGAATGAAAAGCTTGATTTTGCGCATTTTTGCAGGCTCGTATCCGGCGCTCTTTTCCGCAAGGCAATATATGAAAGGAGCGGCAAAGTAGTCCGCGAATGCCCCATGTGGCTAGATGAGGCGCTTTCGGTCTATTTGCAATGCAGGGTTAAACTTGGACTAACTGGAGAATTTGCCGACATATCGGCGGAAAATTCCCCAAGGCCCTTGAAAGAAATTCTGGGGAAAACTGCTATATTATCTGAAAACGATTCTGCCGAATGTTTTTGGACTTTAAAAACTCTGGAGAGGCTCTCTTCCCGAGACGGAAAATTTTGGCCGCTGCTTATGAAATTGTCTGCTATGGACGCACAAAAATCCTACGCTGAGATTGAAAAATTAAGTCCGCAGAATTTTGAAATAGTATGGAACTGTTTTATTAGCGGAGAGATATGGTCGCGCGTAGGAGGTGTTTACAATACGCGCGCGTCGAGGAATGAAATTGTAAGACTTTCTTTCCTGCAGGCTGAGGACACCTCCGGCGAGCCGCTCGGGCTGAATCCCGCCGATGTCTGGAAATACCGCGAAAACACTCTTGTGCGCTATAATATTGAACGCAGGCTCATGGAGATAAAGGTGGCGCTTCCGCGAATAAATCCGCTTTACGCGGAGGCTCTCGTAAATTTAGGAAGGGTCTTTGAGGCGGCGCTTGACGACGACAAAGATGAGTTCGACGACGCCTCAAAGGCCTTCGCGGAAAAATTTGCCGAGGCTGACAAAATCTCGGATACAGCGAGAAAAATGCTTTCTGGAAATTGACGTATAACTTCTGAAACGATATTTTATCGAGTGCGGCGCTAATGAAAAAAACAATATCGATAAAAACGCTTGACTCGCTGTTTATCGCCCTTAGCTTCTTATAAAACTCAAATAAAATACATATATGGAAAACATTATAGCATTTGGCATGCCAGGCGGTTCGGAATGGCTCGTAATACTTTTGGTGGTACTTTTGCTCTTTGGGGCAAAGCGCCTTCCGGAGCTCGCCAGAGGGCTTGGAAAGTCGATACGCGAATTCAAAAAGGCGACAAGCGAAGTTGAAGACAATATTCGCGAAGCAATGAGGGAAGAGGAGACCAAAAAGGTCGAGGCCAAGCCCCAGTCCGAAGTGAAAAGCGAAGCTTCCGAAGAAAAGGCGGAAACGAAATAATTTATTTAAATATAAAAAACGCCCGAAATTTATTTTCGGGCATTTTTTTGCCTAAATATCGCCATGCGGCTTAAAAATTTTATTTAAATGCTTGTGTCCCCGTAGGGATGTAAGATTTTGCTTTTAAATATATTTGTTTTAGCGCGGAGTAGTCTTCGTCTCGCGTTTTTGAGTCTATTTTAAAGTCAAATTCGTCTGCGGCGGCGTATTCAGAGACTGCCGTTTGCAGGCGCCTTTCTATTTCGGCGTCCGATTCGGTTCCGCGGCCTAAAAGGCGTTTTTTTAACTCTTCTTTGGACGCGGGAGCAATGAATACAAAAAATATCTTTTCGCCGAGTCCTTTTTCTGAGGCGACTATTTTGCGCCAGGTTTTTGCCCCTTGGACGTCAATAATCAATATCAAGTCTTTGCCGGCGTTAAAGGCGTCGTAAACAGCCTTTTTCGATGTGCCGTAGTACCTGTCATGGACTTTCGCGTATTCAAAAAATTCTCCGGAGGCGATTGCCTTTTCGAAGTCTGAGGGCGTCATGAAGTGGTAATCTACGCCGTCCTTTTCATTCCCGCGCGGAGGCCGCGACGTTGACGTGACGACCCTGCTGATTTGCGGAAACTCCGCCATAAGCCTCTCGGCGACCGTATTTTTGCCGCTTCCCGCCGGGCCGCTTATTATGAGCATTACAGTGTTTTTCATATCAATAAAATAGTGCCGAGACTACGAGCGACACCGCAAAAATTTCGAGTAAAACTCCAAAATACACGGCCCTTTGCGGTTTCAAATACAAAAATTCGAGAAAATCCCTAAATCTGTATGGAAGCGCTCCCAAATATAGGCTTGCCAATACAACTATGTATGAAAGCGACACAAGCGTAAGTCTCGAGACGGGTTCTTGCATAAAGGCGGAATCGAGAAATTCGCGCGGCAGGAGGAGTCCAAGGATTGCGAGCCCCCTTACGGAGAGAAAGTCGTCGAGATATTTAAATGCAAGAAGCCCGGCCACGCCAAAAATTGCAATTAAGTATATTTTTATGTCTCCAAAATCGGCCTCGCCAAGGGTTGAGAGTATGTATAAAAACCACAGCCCGCCGCCGCCAAATGTCACGACGGCCGCTGTTTTGCTTCGGGGAAAAGCGGTGACAAGAGGCTTAAATTTTGGGAAAATGAAAAAAATCCCGCAAACGAATAGGATCGCGGCAAAAAGATATGTGGACTGGTATAATGTCATCGGATAAAAGATAATGCCCGTGCTCTGCTAAGAATCAAGATTATTGAGCGTTTGCCACTGAATATTTATTCTTGCGCATTCCCGCTGCGTCTGCTTTGAGCGTATGCAGTGCAAAGAGGAGCCGTCTATAATCTCGCATACCGACAATACTTCGGCGTGAGGCCTGACTTCCTCCAAAAAATTTATGCAAAACGATTTTGGGGCAAGATTTTGCATGTCCGGCAGAGCGTCGAGTGCCCACGCCATATATACGGAATTATTTACGTGCCCGTTTAGGTCGATATCGCATATGCCCGCCGCGCGCGCAGTTGTGTATGGGGCATTTTCCGATGGGGCTTTCAGATGCTCGGAAAGATCGTATGAGTTTGCGTGCGCGTCCGGATTTCGCGGGAAATCGTCGATCCTGTCCATTCTGGCGAGCCGCCGCTTTTCAAAATCAAAAAGCAGCCATTGCGAGCGCGCGGTAAATAGTTCGGTTCCGTCCCGGCTTTTTGCTTCAAATTCCCTATATGTGGCTATTTTTACCCTGTCTGAGGCCCACGTCTTTATCCAAACACGCTCTCCCCATTCGGGAAGCTTTTTGATATCCACATATATCTTTGAAAGCGCCCAGCCAAGGCCGATTTCCCTCAGCGAACGGAAGTCTACCCCTAATATTTCCGCATGCTCCGTGGCGGCCTCTTGAAGCATTTGCAGCATGGACGGAAGCTTTAGCTTGCCGTCCGCCCCCGCATCTGCGACTCTCACTTTATAGCTTGTGGAATGTTCCTTCATATTTATTAAAAAAAAATCCCCGCATAAACGGGGATTTTAAATTGAGCGGTTTTATTTTTTTACTTCGAGTTTCTTACCCTTGTATTCGCCTGTCAGAGCTTCGAGGAATTTTACGATGTTGTCGATTTCCTCGTCTGTGAGCGATACGTCGCGCTGGTACTTTGCCATTATTTCAACCGCCTGGCGAAGGCTTTGCGTAGAGCCGTCGTGGAAGTACGGTGCGGTGAGCGCTATGTTGCGCAAGGTGGGGGTTTTAAATTTGTGCAAATCGCGCTCGTCTTTTGTGAAGGAGAAGCGGCCCTTGTCGTTTATCTTGCCGACGTTTCCGCGGTCTCTGAAATAGTCGCGCCTTAGGCCCATGTATTCAAAAGTCTGCCCGCCAAGATTTTCGCCGGAATGGCATACTGCACAGTTTGCCTTTTTGAACAACTCGTAGCCTTTTATAGCCTCGGGCGACATCGCGTTTTTGTCGCCTTTCAAATAGCGGTCAAACGGGCTGTCGGGCGTTATGAGCGTGCGTTCAAAAGCGGCGATTGCGTCGGTTATATTCTTTTGTGTGAAGCCGTCGGGGTAGGTTTTAGTGAACTCAGCCTTGAATGCGGGATCAGCCTCCAAGCGCTTTGCTATTTTTTCCCACGATTCGCCGTCCATTTCGATTGGATTCATTGGCGGGCCGCCTGCTTGCTGCTCGAGAGTATCCTCTCTGCCGTCCCAGAACTGTTTCGCGTTGAATGCCGCGTTGAACACGGTCGGGGCGTTTATGTCGCCTTTTTGTTTGCGGATTCCGGTTGAAGTTTGCAAGGCGTCCACGCCAGCCTTGTCGAGCGGGTGGCAGGATGCGCAGGATACAGTGCCGTCTCCCGAAAGCGCAGTATGGTGGTAGAGAATCGATCCGAGCCTTACTTTTGCGGCGTCAACCTCAAGAGATTGGGGAATAGGCCATACGGGCTCATTGGCAAAATCCTTTGAAATTCCGGAATTGGCGTTTAGTTTCGCCCTCTCTGAGATTATCCAATTTGCGACGGCTTTTCTTTCCGCTGCTGAGATATTGCTCTTCCAGTGGACAATCTTAAAGCGAAGCGGCGGCATGGTGTTGCTGTCAACGGCGTACTCTATTTTTGCGAGGTCCGTTGAACTTACTTTTGCGCCCGATTCTATCGCCTTTACAGTATCCGTGATATCGTAGGCTCTAAGACCCATCTGCATGTCGGACTTTATGAGGGAGCCGACAATCGGTATGGAAGCGTAAAACGGGGGTTTTGCGTTTTTAGAATGGCACATTATGCAGCCGGCCTCGTTGAGAGCGTACAGAGCTTTTTGGTTAGTCGAACCCTCGGGGATATTTGAGGAGTTGCCGACTATCATGTATCCGGCGCCATAAGCTATTGCCAATACTATGATTGCGATAAGAATCTTTTTTTTCATGACACAATAGGATTTTTGCGGAAATAATTAAGGCAATATTGCATAATTAAATCAAGAAAATAAAGAGCTCCGCGGCGCAGAGTAAGCGGCGCAGAGCCAACTTTAAAATAAGTTTTAATTGGAGTTAATCTGATATAAAGGCGATGTCGGAATTTTTCACCCATCCATTCTTGCCATTGGGGGCGGAGGCGAAACTAAAATTTTCGCCTTTGCGTATAAGTTTTAAAATCTGGCCTTCTGTCGCGTGCAATTCAACAGGGGCGTTTGGGGAAGGGGATATCCGCATGGGAGCGTCCTGTTTTACAACTATGCCGGACGATTCAAAGTCGAGCCACGTTTTAATTCCGCAGGCGCTAACCCCGAAAGCTATAAACAGCACCAATGCCAAAAACCAAGACATTTTCCCGCCCTTGCCGTATAACGGCGGTATGACAATTATTAGCGCGCATGCCCAGAATGCGGCTACCGCCGCCGCTATCCACTCGCCCTTTGAAAGCTCAAAAAACGCAGACGACATGTCCGGTATTTGTAGAGACGCTTCTTGGGAAAGAATCTTCAAGTTTGCAGATGCTTCGCGCATTCTTGGCGATATTGATATGGCTTTTAGATAATCTGCAAGGGCGAGTGCGGGAGAGCCTTTTTTTACGTTGGTGTTTGCGCGGTTAAAGTATAGTTCGGCAGTCTTCAAACCGTTTTTTTCGGCGAGCCCGTAATTTTCCGCCGCTTTTTGATAATCGCCAGCCTTGTATGCGCTGTTGCCCAACATAAAATATTCTTCCGGAGTTTGGGCGAATAGGGTGGGGGCCGCGCAGATTGCAAGCGCGGCAAACGCCCCAAGTATCATTCTTAGCATGTTTTTCATTTTAATATCCTGCCAATTATTGCGGAGAGATCTTTCGAGAGTTTCCCGCAATCTGAATGCGTAGCTCCAGCCCCGCCGAATTCTATGGAATCCGCGCCGTCAAATACCGCTTTGATGGCGGCGATACCGTCGTAGTCCAACCCTAACTTATCGGCTTGTTCAAGCGCGTCCTTCAATGAAAGCGACATCGCGTCGTTTTGAGAATTTGCCGAGAGGGCGTATCTGAGGGCATCGCGGGCGCACGGGAAGAATTTTTCGGGAGATCCTGCGTTTGAAAGCGCCAATTTGAGTGCGGATTTTGATTTTGCAAAATACTGCATTTTTTTGGCGTATGCAGGATCGGTTTCGAGTCTCCTCACCCGATATCTGTATGCGGCAAATATCGCAACGATTGCAACGAGCCCAAGCTGAGAGAGCCAGAACCACGGAGAATCAAAGATTGCGGAGGAGCCTTTTGTATGGACACCTTCGGATATTTTTGAGAAGGCGGGAGCGGGCTTTGCGTCTTCCTCCTGAGCTTCCCTCACAGTTTTGGAGCGGATGGTCGGGGCAACGCTGACTTTCAGGGGCTCGGAGGTATTTTCGACGTATTTGCCGGTTTCGGGATCGAAATAGTTGAAAGCCACTCTCGGGGCTGTCGCCAAGTCTGCGGCTGTCGGGACAACCGTATATTCAAACGTTTTTAAGCCAATGTACCCCTGATTGCCGCTCTCGTCGATAAAAGACGATTTTGGCTTGTAGGTTTTCCAGTTCTTTGTGTCTGTCAGCGCCGGCGCGTTCATTCTGTTAAAATTGCCTGTGCCTATTATTTTTACGAGAATCGTGCAAGGCTCTCCCACGGAAAGGGCGTCAGGAGTGACGGAGACTTCCGCAAGATCGAATTTGCCTATGGCGCCTGTAAAGTTTTTGGGTTTGCCTTCGCTCGGCAGCGGAAGAATTTGGAGCTTCAAGGGCTTCATTGGCACGTCGAAGCGCATGCGCCTGCCGGAACCCAATGATAGCATTCTATCCATCATAGACATGCCCATGATGTCTTCCAAAGATATTTCGCGGTTGAGTATCCCCGCCGCGGAAAATTCGAGGTCGTACGAACCCGCCTTTAAAGGGGTTATGACAGTTCTATATATCACAAATAATTTGTTTGGGTCGCTGTCTGTATCGATGACAGGTTCTTCGTTGAAGGCGGGGCACTCGAACGCGTCGATATTCTTTATTTGCGGGACTATTTGCGATATTCTATAACCTTTTTCGTATAAAGACTTGTCGCACGATAGGACGAGCTCGCATTTAATGGTTTCGCCTACGTATATTTTTTCACGCGGAAGTTTTAGCTCGAGGGTTATCGAATTTTTTAGCGAGTCGTCGTATGAGTGGTTTTGTTCCCTCATAGAGGGGGAAATTCTGCGGAATCCGCCCCTCATTCCGGAATATTGCCGGGCTGGCGCGCTGTTGGAAACTTTCAGCGTTGCCGCAGCAATGTCGAACGATTTCCCGCCAAAAGATATTTTCCATGCGGGTATAGTAAATTCTCCCTCGCGTTCAGCCTCCATTGTAAAGTCGAGCGTAACGCTCGACGACGCGCGCCCGTTTATAAAGGAGTAGTTCTGCGACTGGCTTGTGCCGGTTATTGCGAGCCCGTCAGGAACAGGTATGTCCGAGGGCCGCACAGAGGCGCCGTTCGTATTTCTGAATACGAGCCTGTATGTGGCGTAGTCGCCGGGGCGTATTTCGCCGGGGGAAAACCCCTCGGTTTCTATCGTCTGCGCGATTGCGGTGCAGACAAAAGAAAGTGTTAGGATAATTTGAGTCAGTCTTTTCATTACCAATCTTTATAAGAGCTTTCGTAGCGTTGTTTTTGCGTTCCAAACCCGCGCAGAGGCAGGAATTTTTCATCGTCTTTCATTGAATCGAGAAGCTGTCTGGCTTCCGCCCTTGTCATGGCGCCTTCAGTTTCTCTGACATTCTCTTTGTCGACTTCGCCAGCCGCTCCGGCAGGTTCATCTTTTTTCGGGGTGGGGAGTTCATCCCGTTTGTCGCCTCCTTGGGCTGACTCGGGCTTTTTATCCTCGCCTCCGGACTTTTGTGAATTGTCTATGGCTTGTTCGTCTTTTTTGTTTTCTGAATTCTGCCGATCTTCACTGCCGTTTTTATTGCTGTTCGGCCGGGGATTTTCCTCTTTGTTTTTATCGGCGTTGTTTTGATTTCCTTTATCCTTTTCGTTTTGTTTATCTTGTTGGCTTTCCTGCTTGTCTTTCTGCTGGTCTTTGCCTTGTTGCTCTTGGTTGTTTTGCTGGTTTTGTTTGTCTTGATTGTTTTGATTTTGTTTATTTTGGTCTTGCTGATTCTGCTGGTTATTCTGGTTTTGCTGGTTATTCTGGTTATTCTGGTTATTCTGGTTATTCTGATTCTGCTGATTTTGCTGGTTATTTTGATTATTCTGATTCTGCTGGTTCTGTTGGTTCTGTTGGTTATTCTGATTCTGTTGGTTATTCTGATTTTGCTGATTTTGCTGGTTATTTTGATTATTCTGATTCTGCTGATTCTGGTTGTCGTCGCGCAGAAGTTTTTTCAATTCTTCGACAAGTTTCCCGAGGTCTTGCTTTATCTTTTGAAGCTCGGGGACGGAGTTTGCGGATATTTTTGAAAGCTTATCCATTTCTTTTGCCGCCGCAGATTTCGCCGATTCGGCAGCTTTTAGATTTTTTGCCGCTTCGTTGTTTGATGGGTTGAGGAGAAGGGCGTCGGAGTATTCAGAAACGGGCTTGTCGATCATTTTGGAGAGATCTTCCCATTGTGAAACGGCTTTCCCAATAGACGCGGAAGCTTCTTCGGCGGCTTTTGAAGAAGATTCGCAAGCGGATATAGCCTGCTTTAACTTTTCCTGAAATCCGTTTTGTTTTAACGGGCTTTTTTCAAGCGCCTGTTTTTTTTCGTTTTCATCTTTAGCGGATTTCAGGGCTTTAGACTCCTCTTCAAGAAATTTTAGGCCTTCGCCAAGAGTCTGAGTGCCGAGCGATGCTGATTGTTCCGACTGGGCAAAAACTGCTGCGGTGTTTTTTGCGACATTTTGGGGGGCGAGCATTTTAGAGCTTGCGGATTTTGCCGCCACATAGTCCATATTGCCTATATTATAGTAAATATCGGAATGCAGTGAGAAATCTTCCGGCGAAAGCTTTGCCGCATCGAGAAAAAATTCCCTCGCCTTTTCAAAATCTCCCGCATTTTTAGCGTCTATGCCCAAGTTGAACAGGTCGCGGGAGCTGGGATCTTCAGGAATGGAATATTTTTTCTCCTGCGGCTTTTCGGCGGGAGCATCCGCTTGCGGAGTTAGCTTTTCGGCGGAAGCGTCTGCTTGCGGAGTTAACTTTCCTTCAGAGCCTGTTGCAATGGGCGCGACACCGGCTGCCTGTTGCGGGGCTTGCTGCTGGTCTTGCGCGAAGCTTTTAGGCGCGGGGATAAGTGCGAACGATAAAAATAATACTGCCACCGCTCCTCCTCGGCCCACAAAGAATTTTCGAGTTCCGGTAAGCGAGCTTAACGCTAGCAGCAATATCGCCAAGCCGAGCGGTATTTGAAACCTCTCGATTGCCAGCTGCTTCATCCTCGAAGACAATTCTTGCGTCGGGATTTTTTTTAGGCCTTCGTTGTATATTATATCCATTCCATCGGCCGTGAGCGGTTCGTAGAATCCTCCTGTTGCCTTTGCTATTTCCGTCAGAGTTTTCTCGTTTAGCCTGCTCTTTACGGGATTGCCCGATTCGTCTTTTAGAAGTGTGGTGCCGCCGGACGCGTCGCGCACGGGAATGAACTCTCCGTTCGCGCCTCCAACTCCAAGCGTGTAGATGACCACCCCGTTTTCAGCCGCTTTTTTAGCTGCGCTGAGAGCTGAATCTTCAAGCTCCTCGCCGTCGCTTATTAGCACGATTATCTTGCGATTGGAGGTTGAAGCAAAAGCTACCTCGGCTTCTTCTATGGCGGCAGATATGTTTGTGCCGCCGCGCTGTATGACGTTTGTGTCGAGCGCTTCAAGCGACATTCTAAACGCGTCGTAGTCGAGCGTCAGCGGGCATTGCAAAAACGCCTGTCCGCTGAAGGCTACTATGCCTATCTTATCTCCTTGCAATATGTTCACAAGGTCGAGCACAGATAGTTTCGCGCGCTCGAGCCTGTCGGGCTTTACGTCTTCGGCGAGCATGCTGTTAGAGGTGTCTATCGCAAATATTATGTCTATGCCGCGCGTTTTTGTCTCTTCCCAACGGTAGCCCCACTGCGGGCGCGCGAGCGCCGCAAATATAAGCATTACCGACAAGAATGCGAGGGTGTTTTTTGCGATTATCTTAGGCCGGCTAACAGTGCGCGTAAGTTCGGGCATGAGCCTTTTAGACGCGAATTTCGAGAGCATGTCGCGCCTTTTCGAGCGCGAGTAAAATGCGAGCGCTATCAGCGCTATCGCCGCAATCAAGCCGGCGTACAACCATATTGGCGAATGGAATGTCATGGTAAAGTCCTAAGTCTTGTGTTTACAAGCAGCAGTTTTAGAGCAAGAACCGCGAGTGCCGCTATCGCGAACCACGGGAAGAGTTCTTCGTAAGAGGTGAAGTTTTTCAATTTCACAGTAGTTTTTTCGAGCGCGTCTATGTCGGAGTATATATTTCGCAGCTCCGCCATGTTTTCGGCGCGGTAGAATTTGCCGCCAGTTATTTCTGAAATTTTTCTCAAAGTGCCCTCGTCGACACTGCTTCGCATATCGCCCGCGTAAACGGGCCTGTTGTAGTTGTCGCGCACGACCCTTTGGTTTTCGTCGAGGCGCGCGGTCGGGACTATGCCGCTTCTGCCGACAGCTATTGTGTAGACTTTCGTGTTGAAAGACGCCGCTGCTTCGGCGGCGGCTATCGGCGTTATCTGCCCGGCGTTGTTTTCGCCGTCCGTTAGCAGTATCACCACGCGGCTCTTTGCGTTTTTAAGTTCTTTGAGCCTGTTTACGCTCATGACGAGGGCGGTCCCTATCGCCGTGCTGTTTGCGTCGATAACGCCTATGTCGACCCTCTCGAAATTTTTCCTGAGCCAGTCGTGGTTCAAGGTCATGGGCGAGACTATAAACGGATTCGACGCGAACGTTATCATGCCGATTCTGTCGTTGGGGCGCCTGTCTACAAACTCTTTTATGACCGCTTTTACGGCGTCCATGCGCGTTATTGGGGTTGCCGCGTTGGGAGAGAAATCGAGCGCCGCCATGGAGCCAGATACGTCTATTGTAAGAACTATATCTATGCCGCTTTCTTCGCGCTCGCTGTATCCCTTTCCGAGGCGCGGGCGCGCGAGGGCTGTAATAAGCAGGGCGAGCGCTATAAGAGTTAATAAAAATCTCCAAAATCCCGGCTTAGCCCTGTTTTTGCCAGCGGCCTCCTTCGCTATCGCAACGCTTGAAAAAATTATCGAGCCGCTCTTGCCTGAGGCTGAGCGCAATAGCGCCAGCACCGGCAGCAGCAGAAGCAGCCATAATAGATTTGGATTTGCAAAATCAAAGTTCATTTCTCGGTATCGTTTGTTTTTTCCGTTCCGTTTTTTTCATCAGTTTCCGCCGCTTCTTCGGGCTCGGCGGGTGCGGATTTTTCCAAACCGCTCTTTATATCGCAGCGGATTTTATCCGACTCCAAAAACTTCCTCGCGCATGAGGAAAGTTCGGCGCGCTCGGCCGAAGTAAATTTATCGCGGGCAAACTTTGCCATGTCGGACATGTTTAAAATTTGGGATATCAGAGCGCGCTGCTGTTTGTCGAATACTATGGATTTCGCTGCGATTTTTAAAAATTCCTGTGTCGTTTTCACAGGGGCGGGTATAGAGTGCTGGCCCTCGATGTATGCCCTCACTGCAAAGCTTATTTGCGAGGCGTATTCCTTTTCGTCGAGGTCCGCGGAGTTTTGCTCGGCTGCGTCTATCGCCGCCATGGCGAGCTCGTATGGAGTTTTGGGGACGGGCTTTCTCGGCCTGAAAATTAAGTACAAGCCGGCAAGCACCGCCGCGCATAAAGCTGCAATCCAACCCCAATACTTCTCAAAAAAACCGATTCCGATTTTTCCCTTGTCAGGCGATATTTCCGGAAAAATATTTTCGTATGAAACTGTCTCAGGCTGCCGGGCCGCCGGCTGAGATGCGGGCGTCCCCATGGCAGGTATTCCCGCAGGGGGCACCACGGCCGCAGGCATTGCGGGCGCCGATGTCGATCCTGGCGCTTGCTGCCCAAAAGTCGCAATCGAAAAAATTGCGGCGGCGCAAATCCAGAAAACTTTTAACGTTTTTAAAATCCTATTCATTGCCTTGCAGCCCGCCTTTCAAAAAATCTTCTCAAAGCAGAGATGTATGGTTTGTCTGTGTAAACTTCGAGCAAGTCTATATTAGACCTCGCGAGCGCCCGCTTGAATTCCCTCATGCGGGCGGCGTTTATCGCGGCATATTTGCCGCAAATGTATGAACTGTTGGTGTCGATGGCGACTATCTCGCCTGTCTCGCCGTCTTCGAGCGTCACCACCCCAAGGCCGCGCGGCATTTCAAGCTCCCGCGGGTCGGAGAGCGAAAAGCAGACTAAGTCGTGCCTGCGGTTGGCGATGTCGAGCGCCTTAAATACGGGATCCGCCGCCTTCTCCTCAGGGTTGGGGAGTTTGCCGTCGGGCCCCTGCAAAAAGTCGCTTATTAAAACGACAATGGCCTTTCTTTTTAGCATTCTGTTTATTTCGTCGAGAGCCGCCGCTATGTCCGTGCCGCTCTTTTGCGGCCGCCACACGAGAATGTCGCGTATCAGCCTTAAAATGTGCCTGCGCCCCTTGCGCGGGGGTATGATGTGCTCGACCCCCTCGGTGAACAGAGCAAGCCCAACTTTGTCTCCGTTTCTCGCTGCGGAAAATGCGAGCGTGCTAGCGAGCTCCGCAGCAAGTTCCCTCTTAGAGAGCTCGCCGCTGCCGAACTGCCCGCTCGCCGACAAATCCACCGCTATCATCATCGTAAGCTCGCGCTCCTCGCGGTATTTTTTTACATGGGCTTTCCCGGTGCGCGCCGTGACATTCCAGTCTATGCTGCGTATTTCGTCGCCGGGCTGGTATTCGCGCGCCTCCTCAAAGTCCATGCCGCGCCCCTTGAAGATGCTGTGGTAGGCTCCCGCAAGCGCGTCGCTGACGTGCTTGTTGGTGCGGATTTCTATTTGCCGCACCTTTTTGAGCATATCTTTTAGTTTGTCGCCCATATAAGCGTTCTTTTTTTTAGGGAACTGCCACTTTGCCGAGCACGCTTTCGACTATATTTTCACTCGAAATGTTTTCGGCCTCCGCCTCGTACGAAACTATTATCCTGTGGCGCAGCACGTCGAGCGCAACGTCCTTGACGTCTTGCGGAACGACGTATCCGCGGCCTTCGAGGAACGCGCGGGCTTTAGACGCGAGCGCAAGCGCGATTGTCGCGCGCGGGCTGGCGCCAAACTGTATCATATTTTCGAGATTTTTCAGCGAGTATTTAGCGGGTTCGCGGGTTGCGAAGACAATGTCCACTATATAGTCTTTTATCTTGTCGTCGAGGTATATCTCGTCGACAACTTCGCGCGCCGACAAAATCTGTTCCGGGTTCACCACGGTGTTTATGTTTTCGGCGACCTTTGTCTTTGCCATGAGGTCGAGTATAAGCCTCTCCTCTTTTTTATCAGGATAGCCGATTTTAAGCTTTAGCATGAAACGGTCGACTTGCGCTTCGGGCAGCTGGTATGTTCCTTCCTGGTCTATCGGATTCTGCGTGGCGAGCACGAGAAACGGCTCGGGCAGGGGATAGGTCTCTCCGCCAATTGTCACCTGGCGCTCCTGCATGCCTTCGAGCAGCGCGCTCTGGACTTTCGCAGGCGCGCGGTTTATTTCGTCCGCGAGGACTATGTTTGCAAATATCGGCCCTTTTTGCGTTAAAAATTCGCCTTTTTGCTGGTTGTATATGAGCGTGCCGATTATATCGGCTGGGAGAAGGTCTGGGGTGAACTGGATTCTGCTGAACTTGGAGTCCATCGCGGAAGCCATGGTTTTGACAGCGAGCGTCTTCGCGAGCCCCGGCACGCCTTCAAGCAGCACGTGGCCGTTTGCGAGAATCCCTATCAGTAGTCTGTCTACAAGGTATTTCTGCCCTATTATAACCTTGCCTATTTCCTGTTTTAGCAAAGCGGTCCATTCGTAGGCCGATTTTACCTTGTCGTTTATTTGGCTTAGATTTGTGCTCATTTTTTTATTTAACGGTTTATATATAAAATAATATCTAATATTGGCATGTTTAATTGCCTAAAATTATGCGGCCTTGCCGCCTTATAAAAATATAAGACAAAACCCGGCGCCCAAAGTTCATTTTTTGGTTTTGTGCCGAAACTCACGGGCGTTGACTCTCGACGATTCTCAAATGCTCGAAAGTTATTCTCGGGCGCATATCTCGCTCACTATTTCCTTTCGAGCCGCCGCTTGCGGCTTCGCCAAAATTTTTATCTTCTTCCATATCGGATTTATGACCAAAACTTAAAGAGTTTTCTTCAGTTAGGCCATTTTCCTCGATGTAGGCGCGCATATTGTCGGCGCTATATATGTATTTTTCGAGTTCTGCGCGCAGTTTTTCGGGGGTAAGCTTTTTTAGGGCTTCAAAGTATTTTTCTTCGTTATCGCCCTTGGCATCTTTGTTGGCCATGCTTTTGGAAGAGCCTTTTTCCTGCCCGCTTTCCGGGGTTTGCAAGGGTGTTAGCCCGCCGTCGGAACTTTCCGAATCTTTGGAAGTTTCTTTCGGGCGTTGTTTTTCGTCTCCGTCCTCAGGCTTGTCGTAGTCTTCTCCGTACGAATTCGCAGAATAGAATATTACTCCGCGCTCGCCGCTTTCCTGCTTCAGTATTATTGCAAAATTTTCTATCTTGTCCAGGTGCGACCTTATGTCTGAATGCAGTCCTTGCGCAGAATTTATGCCGTAGACAAAATTCATAAATTCCGTAAGTTCGCGGGATTCAAATTCTATCTTGTCGCCGTCCTCGTACTTATTCCTGCCCAAATCGAGCTCCAGCGTGCCTATCTTAAATACTCCGACCGAATCTATGCGTCCGTCAACGGGATCGTGCTTGGGGGCGGGGGCGTCGTTCTTGCCGTCCCATGATACCCTAAAGGCTTTTGAATTCGGCTCAAATGCGGGGTCGTCAACTATCCCGAGGATTGAAATTCTTATAATTTTTTTTTCGTCGTGCTCTATATTGTTTTCTTCTGCCATTTCGGACGCTTCGACGATTGCGGCCTCGGCTATGGGTGATGGATCCGGAATTGAGTCTTTCAAAGTTCCGTTTTCGCCGCCTTCGCGCGCTTCGCCGGGTGGAGCGGGGGAATCTTCTGGTTTTTCGGTGTGTCTAAGCCGATCTTTCTTCCTTGCCTCTATTTTTTTCTCTTCTATCTGGGCGGCTGTAAAAAGTGGAAGGTCTTTTACGTGCAGGGAGAGGGATACTGTTATGATTTTATCGGTTTTCTCGTCCAATCCCATATCAATGCCGCGAGCTGTAAATGGCAGATAAGCAATGGCCCTCTCAGACTTGAATCTCGACACTGCGAGAATCTCGGAATCTGAAAATTCCTCGGATTTTGCCGCCTCAAAAATAAAAGTATCCGAGCGGTTCGCAATTAAGTCTGTTGCGCCCGCGCGTTGCCACACAGGCAACGACAAACATACTAATGCCGCGACCGCAATTCCCCCTTTCATGTTTTCAGTTTAACTAATTTTTTGCCGGCGTGTCGAGCGTTTTCGGATTTTCTGCATTTTTTTACGCAAAAAGCCGGCAAAATAGATACAGTACAATTCCAAAAAGCTACCGTACAATTCCAATATGAGTCTCGCGTGCTGTATAGACAAAAAAAATCCCCGCATTGCGGGGATTAAATAAAAAAATTTTTATGCGCTTTTTGAAAGCTTAGCCGGAGTTTCCGATTTGCGTTTAATGCGCTCGAGCCTGTGGCGGCGGCGAATCTTTCTGGCGAGTTTTACAAGGAGCTCGTCGATAGATTTATACATGTCGTCGCTCGCGACGCTTACTACCATATCGGGGCCCTGTATCTCAAGGCGGCCTTTCGCCGTAAACTCATTGTGGTGGTGCTTGTTTGGTTGGTAGGCGAGCTCGACCCTCAGCCTGATAATGCGTTCGTCGTGCACAAATAATTTTTGCATCTTATTTGTTACGCTTGTCTTTAACGCTTCGGTGAGTTCGAGGTTTTGACCCGATATGATGATTTCGTTGTCGCTCATATTTTCTTTCTTTCCTGTTTTTGTTTTGGAGGCCGCGAGCGTGGAAATTCCGCGCGCGCTCCGTTTAAATTCGCAAAATATATATCGTCTTTTCCCGCGCTGTTATTAAGCCTCCCACCTTCTCAATATCCTCGGAAAAACTGCTTTTTTTTTCAAAGAACCGTTGCCTCAACGCCTTCGGGACTCCATTTTTTTTTCAAAAAAAATTTTTCAAATACTTTCTTGGAAACATCGCCCCGACCATTTATAGATTAGAAAGTTTTTTTGATAACGACAAGCTTTAAATATGAAAAGTTTATCAGCCCGCGCATCTGCCGAATTGACGGCTTACGACGCAATATTTATAACTGGAGGCTCATCGGGGATAGGAGAGGCATTTTTGCGAGACGCCCTTTCCTGCGGTTCCTCCCGCGTATTCAATATATCTCGAACGCCCCCGGCGCAATCTCTGCAAAGCTTGCGGAAATTTTCGCACATACCATGCGATCTTACAGACGAGGCATCGATATTAAATCTGTTTGAGCGCCTAAAGCATGAATTTGAAGACCTCGACAAATTATGCTCGGACAAATACGCTCGCCCCCCGCGCGTGCTGCTTGTAAACAACGCGGGTTTCGGACTGTACGGCCCATTCCCCGAGCCTAATATCGGGCGCAATACGGACATGATAAGCCTTAATGTTTCGGCCCTCACGCGCCTTTGCGCTGAATTTCTGCCGATTATAAAGAGGGGAAGGGGCTCTATAATAAACATATCGAGCGTGGCGGCGTTCGAGCCTTGCCCTGTGCTTGCAGTCTATGCGGCGACAAAAGCCTATGTTAAAAGCCTGTCGCTCTCGCTCTCCTACGAATTGGGAAAATTCGGCTGTAAATGCCTATGCGTCTGCCCGGGGCCTACTTCAAGCAATTTTTACAAAACGGCGGGCTTTGACGAGCCTCCGCTTTCCTGCGGGCTGTGGAATGTGCCGGTGGATATATCGCACGCGGCTTATGCGGCGCTTGCGAAGGGAAAAGTATTGCTGGTTGTGGGTTTCCAAAATAGGCTCCTGGAATTTTTATCGCGGATTTTGCCTACGCGCTTTATGTTGACATGCTCGGGAATGATTCTCGAGCGCGTCAGGGGTGGGAGCAAATCCAAGTAATGCTGATATGATTCAACTTGAATGTTGCATTTAGAATTTTTTTGTGGTCTTGTTGCTATCTATGCTAAAATTTATAGATAAAATAAAAAATCCGAATGCAAAAAAGCACAATATTGCGCTTGGATTTATATACATTGCGGTGTTTGGCGCGATGTTTATATTCTCAATTTACTGGCATTTCTTTCTTCGCGCAGAGGGTATTTAAATGAAACAATTAAAGAAAACGGCAGTCGTCGGAGCCGGAGCTTGGGGTACGGCTCTTTCCATAATACTATCCAAAAATTTTGAAGAAGTGTCGGTCTGGGCGCGCGAGGCTGAAATTGTGGATTCCGTCGCGGGGGTTCGTGAAAATTCTGTATTTTTGCCGAATATTAAAATTCCGCAAAATGTGCGCTTTTCTCAAAATCCGGGCGAAGTTCTCAAAGGCGCGCAAATGGTCGTATGGGTTGTTCCGATAAAATACCTCGCGGCAACTGCGGGGGATTTCTCTCAATTTGTGGAGGAAGGCTCGATTATGGTAAATGCCGGCAAGGGCATTGAGGTAGGTACATGGCGGAGGCCTTCGGAAATACTCGAAACGGCGATAAGGCAGGCCTCAAGCGTGGGTTCGATTATGGGGCCGAATATTGCCTACGAAGTCGCGCAGGACAAGTATGCGGAAGATATCGTGGCGCTCACTTCCCATTCGGATTCAATTATTGCCGCCAAGGCGTTTTCAACTCCCAATTTCATAGTCAGCCCATCGGACGACGTTGTAGGGGTCGAAATTGGTGCGGCCCTAAAAAACATAGTGGCTCTCGCGGCGGGTTTTTGCGACGGAATGAATCTGGGGGCAAACACAAAAGCCATTGTCATGGCGAGGGGATTTCAGGAAATTTACAGGGCGGCGGCGTCGCTCGGCGCGTGGAGCGACTCATTCATAAAAGAATCCGCAATTTTAGGGGACGTTTTGACTACCTGCATAAGCCCCGATTCACGAAACCGCACGACCGGCGAACACCTCGGCAGGGGGCTTAGCGTGCCGGAGGCTTTGAAACTCTTGAAAGGAAGAGTTTGCGCGGGCTTGGAGACTATACAAATATGCAGAATGTTTGAAAAATCCAATGTAAAGCTGCCTATTATGACTGCCCTGTGCGATCTTTCGGAGGGGAAAATAGACAGGTACGAATGCCTTGCGCACATTTTGCGTAAAAATCCGTAGAGGGAGTACGCTCTCCGGTGCTCTCCGGTGCTCCCCGCAAATTTATGGGGGCTAATTGGGAAAACTGAAAACATTATGTGTTCAGTTTTCTTTTTTTTTAGTGTATCTTGCGGGAGGCGGTTTGGCTCAAAGAAGCGAAAAGCTTGCGCGCCAAATTCGGATTGGTTTTATTTTTTTGCAGTGTGTCTTATATTTTGGCGCTGGGAAACTTTGCGCATTAAACTTTTCTTCCGCATTAGCTTTCTAAGTGAATTTCCCCAGCGGGCGCGGCTTTGCGGGTGTTTTTTTCGATGAATTTTTTACGTCTATAGCGAGAAATTTTTTATTTAGGCGGTGTGCGGCTATCGGCGGG
>ERZ857840.826-NODE-826-length-40257-cov-7.212726_pt1 | contig 40257 bp, 32 predicted proteins | sample MGYA00519760_ERZ857840 | MGnify/ENA primary metagenome ERZ857840 (study PRJEB31778, sample SAMEA3449371) | human gut metagenome | biome: human gut; feature: human-associated habitat; material: faeces | place: United Kingdom | collected 2010/2012 ... | reverse complement strand
AGCTCCCGGCACAGGGCCTCCACCGCGTCATCCCGCAGCAGCTTTGCCCCGGAGGTGGCCACCATCACGGGGTCCACCACGATGTTCTCCGCCTTGTACTGCTTCAGTTTTTCCGCGATGACCACGATGAGGTCGGCGGAGGAAACCATGCCGATCTTCACCGCGTCGGGGAAAATATCGGTAAAAATAGCGTCCAGCTGCTCACCCAGGAAATGAGGAGTGGACTCCAGAATATCTGTGACGCCGGTGGTGTTCTGGGCGGTCAGGGCCGTGACGGCGCTCATGGCGTAAACGCCGTTGGCCGTCATGGTCTTCATATCCGCCTGGATACCGGCGCCTCCGCTGGAATCACTTCCAGCAATGGTCAATGCTGTTTTCATGTGAATACTTCCTTTCTCTTTTACAGCACGTTTTATAAAGCGATACAAGGTGGTGCCCCCAATGTACCGCCTGAACACAGGGCAAGGCCCTGAGCGTTCCGAATTTACTTGTTGAGCGGTTCCCAATGGCCGGGAAACTCCGTCAGGGACGTGAGATAGACCTCCGCCGCCTCTTTCAGCCCCGCCTGATCTGTTTCCCCGTGGGCGTCCAATACGCCGACAGTGCGGTAGCCCGCCGTCTTGGCGGTTTTCAGGGCGTAGAGGGAATCCTCGAATACCAGCGTTTCTGCCGGGGCCGTCCCCAACGCTTCCGCCGCCAGATGGTAGATCACCGGCTCATGCTTGCTGACGCCCACCTCGCCGGTGGTGAAAACTGCTTTCAGGTAGGGCAGCAGGCCCAGCCGATCCAACGCGGCGGTCACGTGCGCCCGCGGGCTGGAGGTAGCCGCCGCCATGGAAATGCCCCGTTCCGCCAGAAATGCCAGCAGCGCCGCCGCGCCGGGCTTGGCAGGGACCTCCTGAACATAGTAGTCCTTCAACATTTGGGCAATGCCGCCGCAGATTTCCGCCTCGCTCTGTTGAAGCGGGTAATGCGCTTTCAGATAGACAGCCCCCTGCTCCATGCTCATGGGAAAGAGGACCTCATTCAGTCCCGGCTCCGGAGGAATGTGCAGCCGCCGGAGATACCGGGCGCCCAGATCTTCCCAGATACCCATAGAGTCCAGCAGGACGCCATCTAAGTCGAAAATGGTCCCCCGGATCATGCCCGCAGCATTTCTTTCACGGTGGTTTTCAAATCAGCGGCGGCGGCTTTGACGTCCTTGGCAGCGTAGATAGCACTGATGACCGCCACGCCGCAGATGCCGCTGCCCGCCAGCTTGCCTACGTTCTCGCCGGAAATGCCGCCGATGGCCACCACAGGAATGGACACGGCCTTGCAGATAGCCTTCAGGGTCTCGTAGGACATCTCCCCCACATCGCTCTTGGAGCTGGTGGGGAACACGGCTCCCACGCCCAGATAATCCGCCCCCTGCTTCTCTGCCAGCAGGGCTTCCTCCACCGTGTGGGCGGAGACGCCGATGAGCTTGTCCGGTCCCAGCTTGGCCCGGGCATCCAGCGCCGCCATGTCATCCTGCCCCACATGAACGCCGTCGGCGTCCATGGCCTTGGCGATGTCCACGTTGTCATTGACGATAAAAGGAACATGCCGCTCCCGGCACAGGGCTTGCAGTTCCTTGGCTTCTTCCAGAAATTTGCCCTCATCCAGAGACTTTTCCCGGAGCTGGATCATGGTGACGCCGCCATCCAGACTCTCCTTGACCACGTCCACCAGCGTCCGTCCGTTCAGCCAGTGCCGGTCGGTGACGGCATACAGCAGCAGATCTTTGGGATCACATTTCATATTGAACACCTCTGCATCTTTTGAAATTCCGGCGGGCACCGCTCTTGTCTGTCCGGCACAAAGGGCCAGATAGAAAACAAAACGCGGATATGCCTGAAAGACATATCCGCATTACGAGCTCCATGAGCGTGTCAGCGACGGTATCTCCCTACGTTGGCATTATCCAAATCAGGTTTACGGGTCTGGGCAATACATCCCACTCTCAGCCTGCTTGCGCAAGCTCCCCTGTTGACAAAGGGTATCATAGCACCATTTACCCCGGTTTGCAAGGGATTTTTTCCGGTTATAAGAGAAAACCGGTCGTTTTTCCACGCTCTGCGCGGACTGCACAGAAACTGCGCCGAAAAAACGCCCCTCTCAGCGAAAGTTCCTCGTCACGCGGACAATCGTCTTTTCGATGGCCGCCGTTAAAAGACCCCTTTGTGATCCTGCACGAAGTTTGTTCGGAGGGGTAGACAAGTTTCCGCCGCGGGTGTATATATGTATACAAGTATACAGCAAGCGTATCGCTGGAAAGGAGCCCGCCATGCTTGAATTATCCGCCAAAACCAATCTGCTGGAGGAAAATGACTACCGTTATTCCCTTCAGGATGTGAAGGACCCGGTGCTGTACCGGGACGTATATAACTATGACGAGGTCCCCAAGGTGGCCTTCAACCACCGGCGGGTGCCTACATCCATGCCTGCCGATATCTGGATCACGGACACTTCCTTCCGGGATGGCCAGCAGTCCATGAACCCCTACACGCCGGAGCAGATCGAGCACCTGTTCAAGCTCCTCAGCAAGCTGGGCGGGCCTTACGGCCTGATCCGCCAGACGGAGTTTTTCATTTACAGCAAGCGGGACCGGGAGGCCATTGAACGCTGTCAGGCTTTGGGACTGCGCTTCCCGGAGATCACCACCTGGATCCGGGCCACCCGGGAGGACTTCCGGATGGTGAAGGACCTTGGCATCAAGGAGACCGGTATTCTGGTGTCCTGCAGCGACTATCATATCTTTAAGAAAATGCAGATGACCCGCCGGCAGGCGTTGGACTACTATCTGGCCACGGTGAAGGACGCCTTTGACGCCGGGGTCATGCCCCGATGCCATCTGGAGGACATCACCCGTGCGGACTTTTACGGCTTCGTGGTGCCCTTCGTCAATGAGCTGATGGAGCTTTCCCACCAGGCCAAGATCCCCGTCCGCATCCGGGCCTGTGACACCATGGGCTACGGTGTCCCCTACACGGAGGTGGCCCTGCCCCGCAGCGTTCCCGGCATCATCTACGGTTTGCAGCACTATTCCGGCGTGGAGAGCGAATATCTGGAATGGCACGGCCACAATGACTTCTACAAGGCCGTTGCCAACGCCGCCACCGCCTGGCTGTACGGCGCCAGCGGCGTGAACTGCTCCATGCTGGGCATCGGTGAGCGCACCGGCAATGTGCCGTTGGAGGCCATGGTGTTTGAATACGCCTCTCTCCGTGGCTCTCTGGACGGTATGGACCCCACTGCCATCACCGAGATCGCCGACTACTTCGAGCACGAGATCGGCTATCACATCCCCCCCATGACGCCCTTCGTGGGCCGGAACTTCAACGTCACCCGTGCAGGCATCCACGCTGACGGGCTTTTGAAGGACGAGGAGATCTACAACATTTTCAATACGGAAAAGCTGCTGGACCGGCCTGCCGCCGTAGCCATCAGCAAAACATCCGGGCTGGCGGGCATCGCCTACTGGATCAACCAGAACTACCGGCTCCGCAGCGACCACCAGCTCAGTAAGCATGACGCACTGGTGGAAAAGCTGAAGGTCTGGGTGGACGAACAGTACGCCGGAGGCCGCACCACCGCCCTTTCCAACGAGGAACTGGAAGAAAAAATCGCAGAACTGTCCGGCGGCGTGCTGAAGCCCCGCCATTGAGGAGGAACCCACCATGATGAGAGATCACAAGCCCATTTCCATCGCCGATCAGGTTTTCGAAAAGCTGGAACGGGATATTCTGTCCGGTAAATACCCTCAGGGCGAGATTCTGAGCGAGCTGCGGCTGTCCGGCGAGCTGGGCGTCAGCCGCACCCCCATCCGGGAAGCCATCCGCCGCTTGGAGCAGGAGCGCATTTTGGAGGACTCCGGACACGGTCTGGTGGTCATCGGCATCTCCCGGCAGGATATGCTGGATATCTACGAGATCCGCCTTCAGCTGGAGGGTCTGGCCGCAAAGCGGGCCGCCGCCAGCATCACTGACGATGTACTGAGTGAAATGAAGGAGGTCCTGGACCTGCAGCGCTTCTACATTGAAAGTGAAAAGGAGCCGGGTGAAAATTCCGATCAGGTCAAAAACCTGGACTCCCGGTTCCATGAATTGCTTTACAACAGCTGCGGCAGCCGTCCCTATGCGGATACGCTGATCTCCCTCCATAAGAAGATCATCAAGTACCGCAAGGCCTCCGTCACCCACCACAGCCGGGCGGTCCACGCCTTAGAGGAGCACACCGCCATCTACGAGGCCCTTGCCGCCCACGATGGGGACCGGGCCGCGAAGGCGTCCCTGCGCCATGTGGAAAACGCCCGGGCCAATCTGGCAGACATCATCCAAAAGGAGGGCTGAACCATGGGAAAGACATTGACAGAAAAGCTGATCGCCGCTCATTTGGTTAGCGGCAGCATGGAGCCGGGGGCTGAGGTGGCCCTGCGCATCGACCAGACCCTGACGCAGGATGCCACCGGCACCATGGCCTATCTGGAATTTGAGTCTATGGGCATTGACCGGGTCAAAACAAAGCGGTCCGTGGCCTATATCGACCACAACACCCTCCAATCCGGCTTTGAAAACGCCGACGATCACCGGTACATCCAATCCGTTGCCGCCAAGCACGGCATCTGGTTCTCCCGCCCCGGCAACGGCATCTGCCATCAGGTGCATCTGGAACGCTTCGGCGTACCGGGACAGACCCTCATCGGCTCCGACAGTCACACCCCCACCGGCGGCGGCATCGGGATGCTGGCCTTCGGCGCGGGAGGCATGGACGTAGCCGTGGCTATGGGCGGCGGCGCCTATTACATTACCATGCCCAAGGTCATCAAGGTCGAACTCACCGGAACGCTGCGCCCCTACGTCACCGCCAAGGACATCAGCTTGGAGGTCTTGCGGCTCCTTTCCGTCAAGGGCGGCGTGGGCCATGTGATGGAATGGGGTGGTCCCGGCATCGCCGGGTTATCCGTTCCGGAGCGGGCCACCATCACCAATATGGGTACGGAACTGGGGGCTACCACCTCCATCTTCCCCTCCGATGAAGTAACCCGTGCCTTTTTGAAGGCTCAGGGGCGGGAAGCCGACTTCACCCCCCTCTCCGCCGATCCCGACGCGGCCTATGACCGAATTATCCACATTGATCTGGACACGCTGGAGCCGCTGATCGCCTGCCCCCACATGCCGGATAAGGTGGTGCCCGTCCGCAGTCTGAAGGGCGTTAAGGTGGATCAGGTCTGCGTCGGCTCCTGCACCAATTCCTCTCTGTACGATCTGCTGAAAACCGCCGCTATGCTGAAGGGTAGGACCGTGTCCCCCTCTGTCAGTATGTCCGTGTCCCCCGGCTCCCGGCAGGTCCTGACCATGCTGGCCAACTGCGACGCGCTGTCGGATATTCTGGCCTCCGGTGCACGGCTGCTGGAATGTGCCTGCGGACCCTGTATCGGTATGGGCTTCTCCCCCAACTCCGGCGGTGTGAGCCTGCGGACCTTCAACCGCAACTTCGAGGGCCGCAGCGGCACGGCGGATGCCAAGGTGTATCTGGTGTCCCCGGAGACCGCCGTGGCCGCCGCCCTCACCGGGGAGATCACCGATCCCCGCGATTTGGGGCTGGACGCCCTCCATGTGGAGATGCCGGACCACTTCCTCATTGACGACAGCGCCGTGCTGGCCCCCGCCTCCCCGGAGGAGGCAGCCCATCTGGACGTGCTCCGCGGTCCCAACATCAAGGAATTCCCCCAGGGCAAGCCGGTGGGCGACACCATCACCGCCAAGCTGACCTTGAAGGTAGGGGATAACATCACCACCGACCACATCATGCCCGCAGGCTCTAAGATCCTGCCCTACCGCTCCAACATCCCCAAGCTGTCGGAGTTCTGTTTCGCCGTGTGCGACAAGGAGTTCGCCCAAAACGCCAAGGCAACCGGAGAGACCATTTTAGTGGGCGGCAGCAACTACGGGCAGGGCTCCTCAAGAGAACACGCGGCGCTGGTGCCTTTGTACTTAGGCGTCCGGGCGGTCATCGCTAAGAGCTTCGCCCGCATCCACGCCGCCAACCTCATCAACGCCGGGATCCTGCCCCTGACCTTTGTCAACCCCGATGACTATGACGCCTTGACTCAAGGTGAGACCCTGACCCTCACCGGCATCGACGCCGGCCTGGACAGCGGCACCATGACGCTTCACGCTGGAAACCGTGAAATCCCCGTCTGCGGCAGCTTCACCAAGCGGCAGGCGGCAATGCTCCGGGCAGGCGGTCTGCTGAATTACACGAAAGAAGGCAATGACTGATGGATCAGAACACATATATCGAACAGGCGGCGGCGCATTTCCGCACCTTACTGACTGAGCAGTTAAACCGGCAGGCGCGCATGGCCCAAGGCTCTCCCGCCAAGGACTTTTCCCGCATGGAGCGCATCGTCATCGGCCTGATCCCCGGTGACGGCATCGGTCCCATCCTCATGGCCCAGGCCCGGCGGGTGTTGGAAAAGCTGCTGGCAGCAGAGCTTGCCGTCGGCCGGGTGGAGCTGCGGGACATCGAGGGGTTGACCATTGAAAACCGCACTGCTCAGGGCAAAGCCATTCCTGACGAGGTGCTGGCCTCCATCAAGGACTGCGACGTGCTGCTGAAAGGCCCCACGGAGACTCCCAAGGGCGGTACGCTGGAAAGCGCCAACGTAGCCATGCGCCGGGAGCTGGACCTGTTTGCCAACGTGCGGCCTGTATCCGTCCCGAAGCTGGGCATCGACTGGACCTTCTTCCGGGAGAATACGGAGGGCGAATACGCTCTGGGCAGCCGGGGCGTTGAGGTGCCCGGTATGCTGAGCATGGATTTCAAGGTCACCACAGACGCCGGTACCCGCCGGATCGCCAAGGCCGCCTTTGACTTTGCCCGGGCCAACGGCAAAACCAATGTGGCCATCGTCACCAAGGCCAATATCATGAAAAAAACCGACGGAATGTTTACCCGTATCTGCCATGAGGTCGCGGCAGACTATCCGGAGATCACCGCCGAGGACTGGTACATCGACATTATGACCGCCAATCTGGTGAACCCGGAGATCCGCAGCAGGTTTCAGGTGTTCGTGCTGCCCAATCTGTACGGCGACATCATCACCGACGAGGCCGCCCAGATCCAAGGCGGCGTAGGCACGGCGGGCAGCGCCAACACCGGCAGTCAATACGCCATGTTCGAGGCCGTCCACGGCACCGCCCCCCGGCTCATCGCCGACGGTGAGGGAGACTACGCCAATCCCGCCAGCATTTTGAAGGCGGCAGAGCTGCTGCTGCGGCACATCGCCATGGCGGACAAGGCAGATCAGCTCGCCGCCGCTATGGGCCTCTGCACGGAGACAGAGCGCCGGGTGGTCATGACTGGTCACCGGGACGGGGCCTCCTGCGTCCAGTTCGTGGATTATCTGCTGGAAAAGCTGTAAAAGCAGCATCCAAACGGTTTACCTGTCCATATCGTCAAAAAGCGGTCCGTAGATGTCTGCGGACCGCTTTTTGGTATGTTAGAACAAATCAGTCAACATGACAGAAAAACAGCAAAATAGGACACATTCACATTGCTGACTTCCACATATGGCATTTTCAGAAGGAAAACAGAGATAGACTTCCACAGAAACTTCCATCCCAACGGCGGAGGACGCAGAAAGAGAGGGAATCGGTTTCCCGATTCCCTCTCAAAAGATTTTGGTTTTTGCGGAACTTACTTGTTGAAGTACCGCTTCAGCATGCCCTCCAGAGCCTTGCCGTGACGGGCCTCGTCTGGTGATAGGATTCTTCTACCGTATCAATCAGACTATATAAGGCTCTCAGCGTAATCGAAAAGTTTTTTGCCCACGCTTTGCCCACAAAAAACACGCTCTGCAAATCCAGTACCGAGTCAGGCTCCACAAGGGAAATGCTTACTTATTCTGGCTCGATGCAGCTTTGGCTTTAGACCGGTGCCGTGTGGCTTTCTTGGTCACATGGTCGTACTCGATCAGTCCGGCATCCATCTCGCGGATGAAGTCCTCTACGGCAATGGTTGCCACTTTGGTACTGCCCAGCTTGACCGCCCGCAGCAGCTTGACGCTGATGAGGTCATACACCAGGTTCTTATTGACCTTCAAAATCTTCGCTACCTGCGGAACCGTCAGAAACTCACAGTTGGTCAGACGGACTTCCTCTACCGCAGCGCTGGTCTGCTCATTCATTGCTTTCATGCTCACGCACCTCCTGCGGAAATTATAGAGGGTGCAGGAGTATCTCGCAAAAAATCACATCAGGCAGGCTTGCTCTCGTCCAGAGCCTTGACTTCATCAACCGTCAGCCCCAAAGAGTTTGCGATTTCTTCGTAGGACAGTTTTCCTAAAGCCAAAAACGAACGAGCCGCTTTAATTGCGTTTGTCTTGACCGCTTCACGTGCAGCTTCATTTCTCATATCTTCCATAGCCTTGCACATAGTCGCAACTCCTTCCGTATCTTCTTTGAAATAGCGAACTCTGTCCGCCAGAATCTGATAGTACATCTCTTCGGCGCTGGTGCAGGAAAAGTCGTGCATCAGCTGACCGAGCGCCGTGTCGTCTTTGATCTGGGCGTTCACATATAGGATATGCGATTCGTCCCCGAACAATGCACCGGTTTCTCTAACCGTCCGGTCAATATGATAAATCGGGTGGCCGTCGCCCAGCACATCATGTTCTGTGATGAAAATGACATAGGTTTCGTTCAGCTTCTCATATTCATCGCCGGGTTCGGTCACATTGGCGTCGATCAGACTGCTGTTATACCGGGCACGCTTGACGCCAGCGCCTTTATCGCTGCGCTGAACCTCGATATTGTAAACACGGTCTGCTTCATCGACGGCCAGAATATCCAGCCGCACGGAGCGTCCCTGCAAATTCTTGATGTCGTGCTGACCATGCACGCGCTGTACACGCAAATCGGTACGCTGTAAGATGATCTGGAGCAGGAACTCGGCACAGGCTTTGTCCTCAAACACCTTGTTCATAAAGTCATCATCCAGTAGGCGCAGACCGCGCAGCCGCTGCAAATCCTCGGCGTGCTTGCGCTCAAAATCTAAATCGGACATCACTTCACATCCTATCTTACTTATAATATAACATGGAAATACCAATGGTTCAAGCCGTGGTTTTTGAACTTTTTCGCATTTTTACTCTGACCGCACACCTGGCAGTTCTACGGTCTGTCCTTCAAATTTCTCTACAAAGTCCAGCAGGGCCTTACGGCTGACTTTACGACTCCCCAGCTTGATGGAGCGGAGATAGCCGCAGCGGATCAGGTCATAGACCATATTTTTGTTTACATGGAGCAGCTTTGCCGCTTCCGGCACAGAGTACAGAATATCACGGCACTCTATGACCTCTTTCGCCAGTTCATTATTTCGCTGGCGTTGTTCTGATAATGACATATTGATACTCCTATCAATCAAGTGGAGCCGCCGTATCTGCACAGCGGCTCCGCTATTCTTCTATTGTCGGCGTTTGTACCCGTATCCTGTTCCTGATGGACTGTCTGTTGTGACAGGACACCGTATTCGGCACATTGGCACGCTCGCTCCGAAACCTCCTCTCTGGAGGTCGTGGCCTGCTTCCCCTGTGCAGTATCTAATACGGACGCTCATTCAGTTTTCAAGGTGCAAAGGCGGAAAGACTGAGGACAGTCCTTACCAGCCTTTCACAGAGGACAACGAATTGTTATCCTCTGTGAAGGATCGGCAAGGTTATTTATCGCAGCTCAAAACGGTCAAGAATCGTTTTCACCAATTTGAATTGGAGTTCTTGGTATAGTTCTTCATCGAAGCAGGTATAGACCGTGCCGCTGGCATCGTACAGTTCAAACTGGCTGAGTTTCAGCATATATCCCTGATAGTGGCGCAAAATTTTCTCAAGCGCCGTATTATCACCATTTTTCGCCTTTACGATGGTATCCAGCGGCACACGGCGGATGACCGCCCGATTATGTTTCTGATTGTTTTTCAAGTAATTCCCTCATTTCTTTCAGTGCTTTGGTTCTGGCTGATTGTATCGTACTGCGCACGACATGAAACCGTTCGCTAATCTGTTGGTCTGTCCAATCGCAAAAATAGGCAAGCAGAACGATTTGCCGTTTTCGTCTTGAAAGCTGGCACAATGCCTGTGCCAGTACATCGTTGTTAATTTTTATCGGTAATTCTAAATCATCGAACAGATATTGTTCCAACGGGCAGATTGGGTCGTTATGTATCGGCTCTAATCGATGGCCGTCCGGTAGTTCTGAAAACAAAACTTCTGTTGCGTGATGTCTTCGTTTGGCTCTGTACCAATCTCTTGCGAAATTCCGCAGAACAGTTTTGCAGAAGCTATCGAATTTACCTTCAATACGAGAAATGTCTTTATCAGACCACTGCATAGTCCACACCCCCTTTCCGCGCATGGCGTTGATGGGGAGGTGCTGCTTTTGTCCTGATACTGACTAATACGATTCGGAAAAGCAGAATGCCAATCTTGCCGGTTAAATTTCGAAAAATTTGGAGTGCAGAATATATGGATTATACAGTCCAAATATCATTAAAGTTAGTGCAAGAATATCAAAAAAGGCAGAACGGTTATCCGTTCTGCCTTTGATAAATGGTTTTTTGTCATGTAATTCTGCCAATCATTTCATTGAACTGTGCTTCAGTGATGCGTTTAATTCCCAATTCGATTGCCTTTTTATTCTTTGCCGTACCAGAATCCGGGGTATTGGTGATTAGATAATCGACAGTGGGAGAAAGCGTTTCTGTCAGCGATGCGCCATAGGTCGTCAGGTATTCCTTCAATTCTGCACGGCTGGTAAATGTCTTTAACTTCCCTGTAGCCGCAAACCGTTTGCCATTCAGTACATCAGCCTTTTCAGCACTGAAGATAACCTTATCGTCATCATCGTCCTCAAACTCATCGTCCTCAAACTCATCGTCATCAAACTCATCGTCATCATCTCCATCCTCAAACTCTTCTAATGTGTCCATTAGATTCTCTAATTTACTAATCATAATGCCGTTTTGCATCATAATCTCCACAGGGTTGTCATCCGGGACTTGACGAAACAGATAAAAGAAACCATAGTCTTTGTTGCACTCAAATCCAAAGTCTTCTCGTATAATGTAGTCATCTCCCGGAGCATGATCTGGATCAACCACATATAAAATACCATCGGTATTTAATGCCAGAAAGTATCTCCACTCAAGCCCGTGGGATTTAATATAGAGGATAAGTCTTTTCAATTCATCGGAAGGGTTGCCGACAATGGAGGCAAGAATTTTCTGAATTCGATCAGCTTCGCACGAGGCCTGTTTTGAGGAACTACTATAGGAAAGCGGAATAACCATAGCGAAGCTCAAGCGCGGAACTTCTCTATGAAAAACTTCACTATCATATACCTTTCCGATATAAATCGGATTTTCAATTGTCAGTCCACCGAACTCGACCAACGGTGCAATAGCAGACACAAATGCCATTGAAAAGCGGCCTATGCGATTTCCAACTTGATCGGTAATCGAAAAAGAAAAATCTCCATCAGTTAAGGAACCAGTAGGTTTTACTTGAACTGGTTCACCCGGTTTCAATGCTTTAATAGCGTACATGGGATCTCCCATCTCGCTGCATTCGAGGAAAATTTCAACTGTGTAGTGCACTGCTGCAAAATCCGATAATGAAACTTGTTTTTTATTTGAATAACGAAGTTCGCAGTGCCCCATAACTTCGACCCTGATTTTTTCGTCCTTCAAATATTTGATTCGGCTGTCTAGTAGCCATTTCATAGGACTTTTTTGATTAGTTGGCAAAATGCTGATGAAGCAATACAATTTTGCTTTCTGAGCCTTGGAGCCGCGTTGGGTCCGTGTTTCGATACTGGAAATTGAACCAGATATTTTTACTTTTCCTGCATCAATCAACGGTGAAATATATTTACTCAATTGTGCTGGAACATTGCCTAAATTTGATTTCTTATCATCAAGAATTTCAATGCACTGCTTATCAAATTTGTTGCGTGGATTTCTAGAATAAATTAGAACATCTCCCGCATTGTGCTGTTCTATACGGTCTGTCCGCCCTTCATACGCTGTCCCCTGCGCTTCAAAAACGAATGCCATCTGTCCATTTTCTGAAATGGATAATTTATCGACATAAGCGTTGTCACCAAAAGCCAACCGAACCGGTTGGTCGAGATGGCACAAGCAGGTATTGTGCTGTAAGGCGAAATTGGACAGCATATTCTGATCAATTGTTACAGGTATGTCATATTTATTTAGAAGTTCCTGTGCTTTTTGGTTTCTTGTCGCAAGATCAACACCACAACTCACCGGGAAGTATGTCCAACTAGCGAAATGTGTACGCATAAGTTTTTGTTTTCCGCATTCGGGGCATATAGTTTCGTAAACGAATAGATTACTGCTTTCGGCCATAGATGCCTGGGTGATTTTCTCATGTTCAACAAGGTCTTTAATTCGTTGTATATCTTTGGGTATTTTCATATAGGTTGGCCTCCCAACTTCTCTTGGTGATGCCGCAAATAGAAATGACCAGGTTAGTGGTCGTCTACCACACACGACAACTCTTTTGTGCCCAAATCTACGCAAACCGTACTCGGAAAAGAATGATACTCCACATAATCGTCATTATCTAATCTGGGGGCATCTGGCTCTATCACGCTGTCCGGCTCAAAAACACTACACTCAAGTATTAACTTGCCATCGGACACGGATATTCTATTGATTCCAGTAGCATACCCGGATAATACCTTTTCCAATGCTTCGCTGCACTCGCTATCATTCTCAAAATCATCCAATTTCCATGTGGTAAGCTTGCAGGTCTTAAGATCATGCCGAGAAAAAATCAATGTGCCAATTTCATCAAACGGTCTGAAAATTCCATTATCATCTTCTATTCCCGTGCTTCCGACATCCCACTGTACGGTATAAACAGCGGACTTATCCATACAGGACAAAAGGTGCTGGCAAACACTATTGGTCTCAAAATCGCACGAAAGTTCCTCCAACTTCATGTTGAAAGTGTACACCTGCACAACACGGGTGGTGAAGCTGTGCAGTACTTTGGTGTCGTATTTATATTCTGCCTGAGCATCATATTCAACAGCACAGAGCAAGGTCTCACCGTCTAATGCCATACCCGTAAGCATTCCTGGAAACTTGTGTTCTGCAATAAGAGTTCCATTCGCGCAAGAGCGCAGGGTAAAATTGTTGATCTCTGTTGTTGCGGTTATCGTACAAACATTATTAGTAACACAAAATTCCATAAAAATACCTCCACTAAAATTTACTCTGCATTCATAAAGCATTCCAGCTTGTTCAAATCCTCCTGTGTAAAGCTATCAGGGGCAACTCCACAGCGTCGACAAGCAACTTCAAATGCACTGCGGTCAATTTCCGTCAAATCGGTGCACAGCAATTCTGCTGCCACAGCGCTGATATGTTCATTGCGTATTCCGTTGTATCCAGCTTGGTCGATAGCCGCCAACATCCATGGCTCATAAGACATAGTTTCTTTACTCCCATTATTTTACCTTGACTGTCACAACTTAATGGTATTGCCGCCTAGCATCTGAATGTACTCTTCCCGACATGTCATAAATATTACCTGATGCTGTTTGGCGCATTCTTTGACCAGTTTGCAGGCTTGGTTTGTACGCTCGGAATCCATATCAGTAAAAGGATCATCCAAGACAATAACGCCTCCACCATTAGGAAACAAGTGGTCAAGTACAGCAAGGCGGAATGCCAGCGAAACAGTTTCCTTCGTTCCCTCTGAAAGCTTTCCATAATCAAGTGGAAGGTCGTTACTGTAGACCTGCATTGCAAGTCTGTCTGTTTCTGGAAACTCGGACGATACCCTGCCATCGGAAATCACCCTCAGATAATGCGAGAAACTGTCGGCAATATCCTGCATGGGATTGTCATGAATATTTTCCTTCTGCGACTTAAATACCTCAAAGATATGCAGCCAATGAGATAGCAGGGACTTTTGCTCTTCAAAGTTTCGCGTTGCTTTTTCCGCTTCCTCTGATGGATCATCCGCAATATTCTCTTTATAACTTTCCAGTTTGCTCTCAGCAGCAGTTTTAAGTGTTAATGCTGTTTCACGAAGCTTTTGCTTCTGCTTACACACATTTTGTAACGATAACAAATGCGCTTCAGGATCAGCAATCTCCCTATATTCAGCAGGAATATTTTCATTCTCCGTTGCGGACATTGCCCGATTTAGTTCTGCGTCTAAATCAAAGGCTTTTGCTTTCAAATCATTGGCGCTGGTATATTCAGCCTTGTAACTGCTAATAACGGTTTCTTTTGCTGTGATGAACCGTGAGAGATCACTATTGCCACAAAGAGCTGCGGTGTCATTTTCAATTTCAGCTTTAGAGCGGCTTTCTTGAGGCGATGATTTTATCGTTCTTTCCAATTCCTCGAAAGTGGTCGCACCTAACAACTGCTTCAAACGATTATTGGCCAAATCTAGCTGCCGAGTATTTTCTGCTATCGTCTGAGCGAGTGCTTCAAGCGCTTCCAAGTTTTCTACCTGATAGTTTTTGAAAATATCTGTTATCAGTTGCTTATTTGTCTTGATTTGAGCTTCAACGGAGGCAACATCCACATCCGCAGGCGAAAGCTGCATCTCCATGACACCGGGAATAGTAAGTCTAACCGCTTCGCTAATATTTGCGATTTCATCAGAAACATCAATTTTCTGACCAGTCCGCACGGAGATGACTTCCAGTGTATTGCCACCGAACATATGCACAGTTGCGGTCAAGTTCATTCCGCAGAGTTTGTTTTCAAGAGAAGCAATATTACGCTGGGCGGTTTTGACCTGAGCTATTTCGCTCGCTGTTGGGCAGGGGGTATTTGCTGCAACAAGGGAAAGGGTATTGATTTCATTTACGATTTCTGTCGCTGCATCATATTTGTCCAGAAGTTCTCGGGTTGTTTTTTCATTTTGAAGCGTTTGCGCCTGAGCAAGTACCTTTTCCAATTCGGGCCAATCGGCAAGTACCTTGCGGATTTTTTTGAGTTCTTCCTCTGTGCGGCTGATAGTTTTTCTACGCTCTCTTTGTAGAATGAGGCTGTTTGCGAATTGATTGAATTTACGATAGGCTTCTTCGGCAGAGCGCGCTTCATTATCCTTGTCAGTATAATCATGTGCGGCTCGATCAGCGTCTGTTTCTAAATGAGAAATCTCCTCAAGGACTGCTTTTGCATCCTCCATGGCGTAATATGCTTTTAATATTTCGCCAAGTCCGGTACTCCATCGTCCAGCTTTACGGGCAGGAACCCCACGGTCGATGTCCCAGTGTTTCCCGGAAATTTCAGAAATTTTGGACTGCATAGCTTGCTCGATAGCATCTATCGAAACTCCATCACTCTCTGCAAAGGCCAACGAAACGGCATCAGTAATCTCGGCCTTTGCCTCCGTATTCTTTGATGCATCCAGAAGGGTTTGTAAAGCTGCATCGGTATTGCGTTGAGAAGTGAGTAGAAGATCAGAATAAACGCCCTCGCCATAGTTCAGGACGGATTTCAAAATTTCATCGATTTTCGCTTGATCTCGCACAATGCCTTCCGGTGTGGAAAGTGTGCATCGAGCATCTACGCCCCACTCTTTTGAAAGAACGTAATCCCCGTCCTTGGACGCAAGGGCAATTTTCCCATCAGCAAAATCACCGCTCAAATTACTGCCTTTGCGAGTGCTGGGAAAATAGAGATCACAGAATTCTCGATTGCTCCGTCGATCCAGTTTGGCCTTTTGAAATAGTGTGCGTACAATCAAATTGGCCATGGTGCTTTTACCACTCTCGTTCTTGCCGTAAACTACATTGATTCCGTCTGCAAAGGAAATTGTCCGATCACGAACACCAGCAAATTGTGTGCAAGAAAGATTTTTTATCTTCATTTTATCTGCGCTCCTTCAAGGTCGCCAGTAATTCATATGTGAGCTGAGCCTCTTTCGGCTCATCCAACAAAGCTGTCAGTAGATTGGCAGAAAACGAAGTCTCTGGAAATTCAGAGTTAATTAAATCCTTTGAAATCAACTGACTAAGTGCGTAATCATTATAATTTCCCTCGATAAAGCGGGACAGTTCATCGTTAATGATGGTATGCCGGTTTTCATACTCATTTTTCGTCACAGCACCGGACAGAATCAATTCAACAACGCTGTTATCTGCAATCTGAACCAGTTCTCGTTTTAAGGTTTCGCGCATCTTTTCTGGCGAAAGAATAATGCTTTTACGATAAAAACGCAGGTTTCCAGATGTGACTTTCTTCGCTCGAACCGTCTTATCTGCTTCAATTTCTACAATGAAGCACTGACCCTCGGTATTGCAATTCACATCTGTCTGAACATGAGTACCAGCATTGAATATTTTCCCAGCAGGAGCAAATTGCTCTGCCAAATTCCGAGGAAACGGAACATGAGTATGGCCGATCAGCCACACATCTACTGGTATACTTTCCAATTCAGAGCGGGTCATCAAGAAGTATTGACCTTCTTTATCGATCGTTTCTCCCTCTACGGCTCCGTGTGCGATACCGATATGGTAGGTGTCATCGTTTGGAATATCAGTAGCTTTAATCCAACTAAGATTGTTTTCCCCGGGAGCGGAATGAACCGAGGTGCAAAGCGCCGGATAAAGAATAACTTTCTCACCGCTGATTTCTAATGGATATGGACGGTAATCAGTCAACAGCAAGATATTATCATAGGAAGCTACAACATCTTTGAAGTACTGCCAAACTTTCACCTCTGTATCATAGTAGTCATGATTGCCGGGAAGTACTACAACGGTGCCCATAAAACATGACAGCATATCCAAAATGGACTTAATGTCCTTTTTGGATATGCTGTATGTATTTTCAAATAAATCGCCGGTAATCACAAAAAGATTGCAGCTTTCTTGGTTTGCTATTTGAACCATATTTTCAAACGCAGTTACTCGGCTTGATGCTAGAACGGCCGCTTGCTCATGACTGGCATACTTCAAACCAATATGGTTATCGCCTGTTTCAAAAATTCTAATCATGTGATTGCCCATCCTTTGTGCTTTGTAATGGTCTCAACAATAATCACCTATTTCAATAAGGTGTACATTCCTGTAAATAGGATACATTTACAAGTTTAGAGGTATTATATCATGAATAGGCTTCAAAGGCAATCCTGCGCTTGTAGCTTTTCAACAAATAGAGCGGTAATTTAGTCATTCCTTTGTGGTTGCGAAAAGGTACACATTGTTGCAAAATTGGTAGGTCACAACAACTTGGCTTTTTCGTAAATTTCTGCCCGATAGCGGAAGGTAGATAACGGCATCCCACATTCTTTAGCTGCTGCGATTCCGGTAATTTCACCGTGTTTCCAGCGTTGGTAGACGGTGTGGAAATTAGGGGGCAATGGTTTTGGCACTCTTCCAAACCGTACATCTTTCGCTTTTGCAGCCGCGATACCTTCTGCTTGCCGCTGGCGGATATTAACACGCTCGTTTTCAGCGACAAAGGACAACACTTGTAATACAATGTCGCTGAGGAAGGTTCCCATCAAATCCTTTCCGCGCCGGGTGTCGAGAAGCGGCATATCGAGCACCACAATGTCAACGCCCCTGTCCTTGGTGAGAATGCGCCACTGCTCCTGAATTTCGTTATAGTTGCGTCCGAGACGGTCGATGCTCTTGATGTACAGTAGGTCGTCTTTTTTCATTTTTCGCAGCAGCTTTTTGTACTGCGGTCGTTCAAAATCTTTTCCAGATTGCTTGTCTATAAAAATATTCTTTTGCGGCACCTGTAATTCGTTCATTGCAATCAGTTGCCTGTCTTCATTTTGTTCTCGTGTGGAAACACGGACATAAGCATAGATCTCTGCGATGATTAACACTCCTTCTAATAGTTGATGTTACATTTGAAAAATCGGAGAATTCCGGCAACCTCAGTATAACGGATGCTTCAGCAGCGAGGATGTTCGGGGCAATCTGCGAGATAAACTGCTTAAATCAGTAAATCCCGGCGCGGTCATTGCACCGCACCGGGATTCTTGTAATTTTTATCAGAAACAGTCCGGCCTGCCGATACTCGTAAACCCCTGCAGGCCGGTCAGGACCACATTGTTCTGCGAGCTGGCGCAGTGAATGATAAGCGGATTGCCGTTGCTGTTCTTGCCCACAAACACGCCTACATGGGTATCGCCGGGGTAAAACACCAAATCACCCGGCTGTGCTTCACTCCATGAGATGGGTTTGCAGTAGTCGTGCTGACTGGCCGCGCCGCCGCCATGTCCAATCACATAACCCAGAGAATTATTGAATACCCAATCCACAAAGCCGGAGCAGTCCAGTCCATAAGGACGGACTGTCCCCGTGCTGCGGCTTCCCGGCGCGGTCACGCGGGTGGGCGTTCCCCAGCGGGAGTCCCAGCCGATGGCGCTGCTTTTGCCGCCCCAGAAATAATTTACCTCGCCGAGCAGGGAGTAGGCTTTCTCCACCACAGCACGCCGCCGCTCGGAAATGTCCTTGGGCATGGCGGCAAGCATGGCGCGGATCTGCGCCTCGTCCAGACTGACCTCACCGCCGTAGGTGCCGACTAGCTCGGCAAGCATCTGTGCATACTCCGGTTTCAGCACCTCGGTCAGCGCCTCGCACTGGCTTTTGCTAAAGTGGTAGAAGTCAGGCATATCGGTCGCTTTTTTGCTTGTAATCGTGATATGGAGGACGGTTTCAGTGCTGTCCTCATGCTCAATGGTCTGAACATACCAGCTCACCTCGTTCATATCCCAGAATACTTGACGGATGAGGTCAATGCGCTCCTCATCGATGGTGACAACATCGGTAGCGTCGGCATCGGCTCCAGCCGTTTTGACTGCGAACACGGCGATAATATCCGTCCAGTTGGTGATGGAAAGGTCGCTGCCGCCGTCCGGCTCTCGATGGATCACCATGCTGTCTGCGGGATTCTCAGCCTGTATCTGGTTGATTTTCGCAGAAAACTCACTGTTGATGAGTGCTACCGCCTGCGGAACGGATTGAGTATCGCTGTCATTTCCCGACCAGAACACGCCGAAGGGCGTTCCGATGACTGCCGCCGCGCCGCCGATGACCAGGATCAGCGCAATGATAGCACCGGCACCGCCCAGAAGTCCCACCGCCGCTCGTGCCACTGCTTGTTCGGCACGAATGACTGCATTTTTAAGCCATACAAAGCCTTTTGCGGCGCGTTTTGCCGTCTTTGCGGTCTTTTGTGCGGTTTCCTGCACAAACTGCTGCTGCATTTTCTCTTTCGCTTTCGCCGTGACCTGCGCCTGCGCTTTCACCGCCGCCTGCTGACGCATGGACTGCGTTTGCCGCCTTGTGAACATCGGTTCACGGGGCGGCTTTTCTGCTTTTTGGGGCGGTGTCGATGCGGTTTCCCTGCGCCGGTGCGCATGCACACTCGGCGTATCGACAGGGACAGAGGAGGGCGTATCCGTAAAGCGATGCTCCTGCAACGCAAAATCGTCCTGCACCCGAAAGGCTTCTTGTTTTGCTTCCCGCACCACAGTTTCCCGGCGGCGTTCAGTCTGCTTTTTCGCCTGCTCCTGCCGGAATTGCTGCTTGGCGCGCATGACTTGCGGCGGATCGCTCTGACGCAGAGGAGCCGCATTTTCCACCCTCTCTTTCGGCTTGGTGGAAATAACGGCGCGGTCAAACTGCTTCTGCGCCAGCGCCTTGCCGGAGCGGAACGCTGTCCGTGCGCTGATCTCTGCCGCTCTTTGTGCGGTAGTCTCAAACCGGCTCGCCGGTTTCGAGAACACAGACTGCGCTTCTTCCTGCTGCTCTGTGTTTTTGGCCGTGAGCTGACGACGGGCTGCGTTCTCTCGCAGCACCTTCGCCGCCTGCTTGGGGAGAAACGCTGTGGTCTGCCGGGTCTGGATGTCCCGGCCTTTGGGGCGTGTTCTTATCTCTTTCACAGCGACTCACCCGGCTTTGTCGTCATCAGACGGTACAACGCAGTACCCCGCGGGAACTGGTTGATGAACGGCACCAGTGCGCCGCCAACCTTGATTAGCCCATGTCCCGACTCAGCGTTATTGATGTAGCCGAGCTGTTCTTCCGAAATGCGGAGCATCCGCACCAGCTCCTCCTGATCGGTGGGAGCCTGTGACAGCATCAGCAGAAACTCCGAGTTCGCCAGCATATTTTTCGCTGTGGGAGAGCGCAGGCAGTCAGTGACATTCTGCGTGATGCCGGTCGCGGCGGCATTTTTCTTACGAAAACGCTTCCAGCTCTCCTCCAGAAAGCCGGTGCTGTACTCGTTGGCGAAGAACAGGTAAATTTCGTCGATGTAGATCCATGTGCGCCGTCCGCGCCGGTGGTTCTCAATGACGCGGTTCAAAATCGCGTCCAGCATGACAAGCATTCCCACGGTCTTGAGCTGACTGCCTAAATCGAAGATGTCGAACAGCATGATGCGGCTGCTCATATCTACATTGGTTTGGTAGGCGAACACATCCAGTGTACCGTCTACAAACAGTTCCAGCGCCAGCGCGATGGACTGCGCCTGCGGCTCCGGCTGACGCAGCAGCTCCGCGCGGAACTCTTTCAGTGTGGGAGAGGGCGTACCGTCCTGCGTGTAGTTCTGATAGACGCTTTTCACGCACCGCGCGATGATAGAACGCTCTTTCGCGTCAATCAGGGAAGGTTTCATGAGCTGTTCGCACAATGACATGACGAACTGGCTTTTCAGCAGCAGCGGGCCGTTTACGGTGTCGTCCTCCTCGCCGTAACCGCTGGTCATGTCCATCGCATTGATGTGGTTGTGACTGCCTGCCGCAATTTGAACCACCTCGCCGCCTAGGGCGCGGACAAGCGGTGCATATTCGCGCTCCGGGTCTACGATGATGATGTCATCATCGGTGGATAGGGCGATAGAGGTTATTTCCTCTTTTGCGGCAAAAGATTTACCCGAACCGGACACGCCGAGGATAAAGCCGTTGCTGTTGAGAAGCTGCCTGCGGTCGCAGACGATAAGGTTGCGGCTAGTGGCGTTCACGCCGTAATAAATGCCGCCGCGATGGCGTATCTCCTGTGAAGAAAACGGCACCAGTCCGGCGGCGCTCTCAGTGGTCAGCGTCCGCAGGGTATCGATGCGGCGCAGACCGTAGGGCAGGACGGTGTTCAGCGCGTCCTCCTGCTGGTAGGTCAGCACGCTCATTTCGCAGTTTTTGCCGCCTGCGATACTGCGGATAGTATCCGTGTCCGCGTCAAGCTGTTCTTTGGTGTCCGCTACATGAACGAGCGTCAGCACACACAGCGTCATGCGCTGGTCGCGCATGGTCAGGTCATCCAGCATGGAGCGCATGGTATCGCGGGCATCGATGAGCTGCATGGGCGGAATGGCAGAAAAATTATTGTTCTGGTTCTGCTTGTTCTGCCAGCGGGTGATGTCGGTCTCCACTGCAAGTGCCTGATTTTGAATTTCCTTCAATGCCTTGTCCGTTGGAACGGGCTGAATGTCGATGGAAAGGATGAGGTTGCGGTTCAGCTCGGTCAGTTCCTTGATGAAGCTGTCCTCCAGATAGGCCGGATAGTCCTTGAGGAACAACACCCGGCCCACTTTGTTGTCGGAAAGCTCGAAGTAGTTAGAATGGAACTGGATGCTGTCCGGGCAGATAGAGTCCTTGAACGAGTGGCCGCGCTTTGCTACGGTATCGAAGTCGAAGCGGAATCGGTCTTCCTCGCCGATACGGAAGAAGTCGTGCAGGACACGCAGACGGTCACTGTTGTCCTGCTCGAAAAGCTGAGAACCCAGTTTTTTCATGTTGTTTGCAAGGTCGCTGCCCACACGGGCGAAAAAGCTGCGCGCTTCCTCAATCGTGCGGCGCTCCACCGAAACCGTGATGTAGCGATCCTGCACGATGCCGTTGCCCTCGGCGGCCTTGTCCAGCAGCATACGGTTGTACTCGCGGCGGTAGTCGTCGCGCCCGTCCTGTTTGGAGGGCATGAGCATTTCCTTTTGGAATTCCAACGGGTTCAGGTGCTTGTTGACGATGGAGATCTTCGTGATAGCGTCGGTGGGCAGGCCCTTTTCCAGCGCACAGTATTTGATGAGCGTGTCTTTCTTATCTTCCTCGTCCGATACAGCGTAGTTGATGTCGGTGAACCGCCAGCAGCGGCTGAATTTACCGTCCACCTCCCAGATACTATCCCGATGGATGCGGCGGATGGGAATGGACTGCTGGGCCGTTTTCGGCAGGCGCACCGAAGCACGCTCTTTCTTTCGTCCGAACTTTTTCACTTGTGTTTCCTCGCTTTCTTTACCGGCGTGTGCAGAAGCTGGTCGTACAGGTTCTCGCTCTTATACAGTCGCCGTCCGGCACACAGAATGTGGGTCTTGAACATCGCCCAAAGCAACCGCTCAAAGGAAAGACCGTTGTATTTGAAAAATCCAGCGGTCGCCAGCGGCGCGGCACAGAGCATACACAGCCAGCTTGCGTTTTCTTTTCCGATGGGGTCTTTGAGCAAAAAATAAGCTCCCACGGCAACTACAACAGCGCCGAGGGAGAAGCCGAACTGCCGTGCGGACAGTCCGAAGAAGATGGATTCGTGATAGTTTCGCACCTCACGATTGATGCGTATTTCCATATGTAACCTCCAAGCAAAAGAGGGATGCACAATGCACCCCTCTCCGGTTTATTTGATGTAGTTTTCTCTGATTCGATGGTAAAAGGTCACGCCCCAGCTCAGTACCGTTATACCTAAGATGGTATACAGGATACCGTCTGCCAATGCGGTATGATGCGCGGCCCAGTCCAGCCACACCGTATTGCCTAGCACCACATAGATAAGCGCCGGCCCCAATCTCAGTCTGACGAGCAGGCGAAGCCATACGGGAAGCAACAGGATGAGCAAAAGCGGGAAAATAATTTGATGGAACATAGTCAGCACCTCCTATGAATTCAGCATAGCACAGTTTGGAAGTTTCCGCAAAAAATGTTGCTTAGTGAAATCTACATTCTCAGTTTAACACTGCCGCTGTCCCATAATCCGTACTTTTACAGTGCCATCATTTCCTTCACAATGCGGTCTGCGCCCTTTACCAGTCCCACAAGCACCAGCATATTGAAAATCGTTTCCGCCAGATAACTCCATACCATCGTCACCGCCGAAGCGTCTGGGTCTGCGATAGCCGGTGCGCCGCCGCTGGTAAAGGCGGCGAATATCATGCAGGCAAGCACGATGACCGCGCCCTCCATGCACACGCCAAGATAACTTTTGATGAAGGTACGCCCGGTGTTTGAAGTCACATCTCCCGCAAAGGTGGACAGTGGGATAGGCGCAAGCGCCGTGTACATATAGAGCCGGAAAAACCGGCTGTACACGGTCAGTATCATCACAAAGGACAGCACCGTAATGAACACGCTGCCCAGTATCGTTACCAGCCACAGCGGTATACTCGCCAGAAACCCCACTTCATCAATGGCGGTTTTGATTTCCTCCGGTAATGTGACTGCCGCGCCGGTAAGATTGCCGAGATTGCCCGCTACCGCACTGACGATACCGCCGCAGATGGTAAACAGCGTGGTCATGATGTCCATGCCATAGGTCACGGCGGTTTTTGCTGCGACAAAGCGTATAAAGTATCGGAGCGCCTGTTCGGGTCTACGGAAGTCCTGAAAATTTGCCGTGCTGCGGAAAATACTGACGGCGAAAAACAGAATGAGCAGCCCGTAGCCGATAGCTTGTAATGCGGTGTTGATATTCTGGCACAGCTCCCATATTGCACCGCCTTTGAAATGCTGCGGTGTTTCGCTTACCAGTGACCATATCTCGGTCAGCTTCGAGTTCCATGTGGCAAAGGCACCCTCTAAGTTTTCTACGATCCAGTTATCGTCCAAATATATCACCTCCGAAAAGGACAGCCGCCTGCTTCACTGGGAACAGGCGGCTGTTATAGTTCATGCAGTTTACTTCAAAATCAGGTCGAGGATTTCCTTTGCGAACGCAATGACCAGACCGCCGAAAAAGGTCAGAAAGCCGGTGCTGCGCTGCGATGGATCGTGGGACTGCAAGCTCAGGCCGATCTGTACCACGCCCCAGCCCAGCAGGATCACGCCGATGGCTTTGATGGCGGAAAAGACGAAGGTGGACAGGTTGTTGATGGCGGTCAGCGGATCGTCACCGGCGGCGAAAGCGGGCGTACAGATGGCGTAGGCGAGAACACAGGTCAGTGCAGCGGTGAAGTAACGCAGTCTTGCCTTGCGCGTCCGGTCGCTGTGGTTCAGAGTGGTTTTCTTCTTCATATTGTGTTTCCTCCAGTATTTCGAGATTTTTGATGTCAATTTTATGGGACAGGTCGTTTCGCTCATAGCAGGGAATGTCAAACCGCTTTTCATACGGCGGCTGTCCGCCGTCCGCAGAAAAACGATAGTTTGGATGTTTTTGGATAGGATACTTGTCATCCATCACCGGGCGTTCGCCGCGAATGAAGACGAGCGCCTTGCGGTTATCCAGCATCCGAACCTCATCCGGCATGAGCAGTTCACGCCCTGCGTTCTGATAATTGGTGCTGCTGGAGCCGCTGCGTCCCTTCGTCACGCCGCGCGTTCGGGTGTCGATGGTGGCCTTACCAAGCATTTTGGAAATGTACTCGTGGGTGCTGGCTTCGTTGCCGCCGAGATACAGCAGCGTATCGCAGTTGCCGGTCACATTTTCCCAACTATCCTTAAACAGCTTCTTGAGCTGTGCCATGTTCTGAATGACGATGTTGATGGAGATCTCCCGGCTGCGGCAGGTGGCAAGCACTCGTTCAAAGTCCTCCGGCAATGCGACATTGGCAAACTCGTCCATCAGCACGCGCACCGGCACGGGCAGTCTGCCGCCGTACTTATTGTCTGCGGCATGATAGAGTTCTCGGAACGCCTGCGAATACAGCAGGCCGACCAGATAGTTAAAGGTGGTGTCCTCGTCCGGGATGACTGCGAAAATGACGCGCTTGCGGTCGCCCAGTGTGCCAAGTGACAGGTCATCACGGCTGGTGAGACGCGCCATTTCTTCGGTGTTGAACGCCGCCAGACGGGTGGAAGCAGAAACCAGAATAGATTTTGCGGTTTTCGGCCCGGCCTGTTTGAACACTTTCCAGTTTTTCACCGCGATATGATCTTCGTCCACACGCTCCAGGTCGTCAAAGAGCAGATCCACCGGACTGCGGTAGCTTTCGTCCTCCTCACGCGCTTCAGCGTTGATTATCATGTACATCAGGGTGCCGAAGTTGCGCTCGCTCTCCGGTGCTTCGTGGAACAGGTAGAGGATGAGCGCGGACAGGAATGCGGTTTCGGCCTATAGTGATAGGTAATCCTTTGAAGTAATCGCTGGATTTTCCCCCACTCCACACCGGACATGCGACTTTCACCGCATCCGGCGTTCCATCGATTGTGTTATCAGGCATTTAATCAATCACCAATAGAAAGCTTTTTTTTAGATTGCTACCAGTTTTGCAGCAGTACGCAGGCTGTTGATTTTGGTCAGTTGTTTTTTTTGTTACAGTCAGTTGCTTGCACATGCTCTTGAGAGCGGCAGTGTCTTGGTCGGTCAGCAAAGGAAGATACCGCCTGTGGAGCAGCACCAGATTGCTGTATCGCTCGTGACCACCTTGCTCCTTTGGAACTTTCATGTGACACACGATGTTGTCCGGATTCAGAAACAACTCGCCGCTGACGGAACACTTGCCTTTTTGAGCTGACAGCAGGGAGAGCCTGCAATCAGCATATTCCAAACTGTGTCCTTGTGGCGGATTCTCCCGCAGATATGCAAACAGGGTCGTATCCATCTCCAGATTATCGTGTATCTTTTTCCGTCCCGTCGGAGAGAAGCAGCAGACGGCGGCGCTGATACCGATTGCGGTTTTATACTTGATGAACGCAATGGGGTAGATTGGTCGGTTGATACCGGACACATACCGCACCATTTGGGAAGCACCGTAGTGCTCCTTTTCGCTGTCCGTCATGGCACCGCCCTCCCGGGCGAGCTGGCAGCCGGATTCCGTGTTCAAACGGTTGGTCAGCACTGTCATGACTCTGCGGTGGATTTTTCGGCAGTCCAGACTGATACAGGTAGCAATCCTGTAGTAGTTTTGGATACCCAGCACCATTTCGTCAAACAGGCCGATTTCGTCCGGTTGTGTTCGCCCATGGACTGGTTTTGCGATGCGCTTTGCCTGTTCCACCAGCTTGCTTTCTTCCAAGTGTAGCTTTTTGTCACAGATATGGGACTTCACGACATACTTTTCACCCTTGCGGTACACCATGATTTTGAAACCAAGGAACTCAGAATATCGCTTACGGACGTTGACAATGCGTGTTTTCTCGGGAGAGACTTCCAGTTTCAGTCGCTCGGTAATCCACTTTGTAACAGCCTCCATGGTTTTCTCCGCGTCCTCACGATTTCGGCAGAAGATACGGAAGTCATCCGCATAGCGCACGATGAACATTTCCTTGAGGTTTGTCTCCCGCATTTTCTGGTAGCCTTTACTTTTGTCAAAGACCTCCGAAGTACGGATGATTCGATGCGTGCCGTAACGGTTTGCTACGGGATGTTCTACCCATTGGCTATCCACCCAGTGGTCAAGTTCGTTCAGCACCACGTTTGCCAGCAGCGGGGAGATAATCCCACCCTGCGGTGTTCCTTTTGTTGGATATACCGTGCTGCCATCCGGCATACGAATAGGCGCTTTCAAAATCCGCTTGATTACGAATAGAAGCTGCTTATCCTGGATACCCAGCGTCCAAAGCTGTCGGATTAGTTTGCTGTGGTTCACATTGTCAAAGAATCCCTTGATGTCAAACTCCAAAACATAGTGTAAGTGCGCCCGCTGTAACAGGGAGTAAGTACGGGAGATTGCGTGCTCCACTGACCGATTCGGGCGGAACCCATAGCTGTTGTTGCTGAACTTAGCTTCACAGATGGGTTCCAGGATTTGTTTGATGCACTGTTGCACCAATCTGTCCCAGATGCAGGGAATACCCAGTGGCCTGGTTTTTCCGTTTGGCTTTGGGATGTCCTTCCGGCGCACTGGTTTGGGACGGTAGCCGTGTTCGCTGCCTGTGACAATTTTTCTGACCTTACCGATGACCTCAGCCGGTGGAAGCCGTCCAATGTCACCGATATTCTGCTTATCTGTTCCTGCTGTGTAGCTGCCTGTGTTGGTTTTGATATTCCTGTATGCCAGCATGATGTTGTCCGGGCTTAGGACCAGTTCCATCAGGCCGTTGAATACTTCTCCGGCTTTGCTTTTGGCATACAGTTCGTCAAATGTCTGCTGCATACCGTAATACTCGGCGTGCCGCTGGGCGTCCATACACAGGACTTTTTTCCTTTCTTTTGGCATAAGGCATCACCTCCCGTTTGAGAAAAGTGACCCTTTTGGTCTTACTCGAATCCTTATGATTGGATTGAATAATGCCTGTTTCCACAATTCGACTTGTGACCATTCCTCCATCCCCATTACAGGGACTTCTTCGGTTCGATCACTACTTTTCAGCAGCGGTTCACCTGCTTATTGTTCTTCGTCAGGTTCTTCCTTAAGGAAGCCGCTGCCTTTCCTCGTTCCGGTAATTCTATCTGTGCATTTATACCTTTAGGTTTCCACTATGAGCCTGCCGGCGGGGTTGTGCCTGTAACACAACATGGTCGTTCGTAGGGCCAATTTCTACTAAACCACACCGGCTGCGCTTAAACGCACCCATACATTTCTATATGGTCTTCTTATAGACCCGTACATTCGCGGATTCGTCAGTTCGCCCGCTACGGTGAACATTCTAACCATGGGTATTTTGTAGACCCTTGGCATATAGGCAACACAGTCTGCCTCCAGGCCGCTTTCGGCCGCCGTTGGCGGCGGCTACGGTTGCTCTCAGCCGTTGTCGTGGGGCTTCGTACACTGGCTTTGCTGCCGATGCACGCCCACCGAGGGCAGGCGTTTCAGGGCGTTACCCCGTCATTCCACCTGTCGAATTACCAGTTATCCAAACAACGGTATTTTGTTGTTTGTCCGCTGACTTTTTACCGTCAGCGAACGAGTCGCACTGTCCCAGAACGGGTCAGAGGTCTGCGACTTCTGTGGTGTCGTGTTTTGAATGAGCGTATTGATAAGCCGAAATGCGTCCACATCGGTGTGCAGATAGGTAAAGGGGTTATAGCAGTCCGAATGCGCCATGTCGATGAGATTGAAGATCATCACCTCATAGCCCATCTTTTCCAACAGACCGCCGACTGCACGGTAGGTTTCACCCTTCGGGTCGCACACAATATAGGAGCAGTCTGCCTGCATGAGATTTGGCTTGATAAAAAAGCGTGTCTTGCCGGCACCGGAACCGCCAATCACCAGAATATTTGCGTTCACCTGATGCTGCGGCGGCAGCTTTCGCACATTCATGCTGATACGAATATGCTTAGAGATCAGCAGATAGCGGTCTTTACGCCGGGTTTTGAAATGCGCGCAAACGGTTTTCGCATCGCCCCAGTACGCAGAGCCGTGTTCTTCTCCCGGTCTGCGGTTGCCCTTTTCTGCGTAATACCACGCAACAGCAAACCCATAGAGGGCAAGTGCCGCCAGTACGAATTTCTTCGTGTAGAGCGTGATGCGGATAACGAACGGTGTTTGCAGCGCCGCAGAAAAGGCATTCAGCCATGTGAGCAGCCGAACGCCCTCGCCGCAGCACCCGCCGCCCAGCAGCGCAAGCCAGAGAACGGGGATGGCGAGCGCCGCCCATAAAAGGACGGCGCTCCTGTTATTGTGGTTCTTCACACTTAATAGCCCGTCTTGGGCAGCTTCGTCACGCCCGGTTTGTAGACCGTAGTGACCCAGCGGTCGGTCGCCATAATCCACTGTCCGCTGTGCATACCACCCACATCGGTACGATTGGTAAATTGGTATCCGTTGTTCAGCCAACTGTTTGTCCAGCAGAGAATATAGGGTGCATCCACCTGTGCAAAGCCAGCCTTGACCGTGCCGAAAACAAACATGAAGTCGGTCACATACTCGTTGGAGGCCAGTCCCAGTGCCGCAGGCGAAGCGTCCAGCGAATAGTTCTTCATAGTGGATAGGTTGTTCGCCAGCGTGCGGTAGTCATGCAGATTGGTCTTGTAGACCACCTTATAACTGAGTTTCTGGTTCCATGTGCCGGTAATGATCTTGGTCAGGCGTACCGCCGAAGTCGGCAGTGTGTCGCGCCAGTAGAAGCTGTTCAGCGGCACGGTGGAGTTGTTGGCGATGTTCTTGAAGTCGTAGCGGATAGTCTGGGACGGCGTAACCTGCTTGTAGCCGCGCTTGGTCACGGAAACATTGGTGTAAACGCTCTGGTTCAGCACTTCCACGCGCACGATCTGGCCGGAGAATTCGATCTCCACCTCGATAGGCTGTGTGGTGGCGCTGTAAAATACCGGCGCTTTGGTTTCGCGGATGGTGTAGCGGCCCAAAGGCAGGGTGTCCGTGGTTGCAATGCCGTTCTTATTGGTCACAACGGTGTTCACCAGATTGCCTGCTCGGTCGTAAACCTCAAAGGTTGCACCAGGCAGTGGTGTTCCTGCTGCAAGCGCATTGAATGGGTTATCATCTGCGGATTTTTTCGTGATTTGGATCTGCCCCATCATGGGCGTGTTTTTCCAAGTGATCGTAGAAGTCGCACCATATTCCACATAAAAGGTGCGAACCGTGGTGTCTAGCACATAACCGTCCGCCGCCTGGATTTCCCGTACCAGGTACTTTCCGTCCGTCAGCGTCTTGTCGATGTAGACATAGCCGTTCTGGTCGGAGGTGTACTGGCCGATGGGATTGCCTTTGCCGTCCGACACAAGGAATGTCACGCCGTAAATGCCTTTGCCGGTCACACTGTCGATTTTGTGGATGAGCATGGAGCTGGCCTGCGTGTTCTCGATTGTCAGCGAGGCCGTCCTACCAGCCTTTACCTCAAAATTGTGGGGCGTACTGTCCAGCAGATACCCCTTTGCGGCTTTGATCTCGGTGGCGGTGTACCAGCCGTCCGCAAGCTGCGGGAGCGTGATAACGCCGTTGCTGTCGGTGGTGTAGGTGCCGATGCGCTCGCCGTTCATCTTAGCGATCTCAAACTGCACACCCTTGATGCGCTCACCGCTGTCCGCGTCCACCTTGATGATCTGACCGCCGCCGATGGGCGTGTTGGTAAAGGTCAGCGTCTGCGTGTCGTTGCGGTCGACCTTAACGGTCTGCGAGGTGCTGTCCAGCACATAGCCGTCCGGCGCTTTGACCTCCGTTACCACATAAGTATCCGGTTTGAGGTCCACCAGCTTGATCTGGCCGTTGCTATCCGTGGTGTAAATGCCATTAGAAGTGACCGTGCCGCCGTAGTTTCCGACAAATGAACCATCTGAGGTCGTGATCTTGAACTGTGCGCCGGGAAGCGGCTGCTTGGTCACGCTGTCGATCTTGTCGATGATAAGATCGCCGTGTTTGCCGTTGGAAAACTCCACCGTCACCACATCCTGCTCCTTACCGGAGAGATAGACGGTCTGCGGGGTATCGTCGATCTCATAGCCTGTGGGGGCTTTCGTTTCCTCCACGATATAGGTTCCGGCTTTCAGTCCGGTGATAACGATAGTGCCGTTGGCCGAGGTGGTGTATTCTCCGATGACCGTACCGCCGGTGCCAGAGGTCCCGCCCAGATAACGCACACGGAACTTTGCGCCTTGCAGCATAGCGCTGCCGTCTGCGTCTACCTTTTTGATGATGAGCGCTGAAAGCGGTGTGTTTTCAAAGGTCAGCACTTTGCCGGTGCCTGCCTGAATGAAACAGTCCTGCGTGGCCGGGTCTTTGATGGCGTAGCCCGCTGCCGGTTCCACTTCGGTCACACGATACCAGCCGTCGCGCAGCTTGCTGAGTTTGATCTGACCGTTTTCATCGGTGAAATAAGTGCCGAGGTCGTTCAGTTCTCCAGTGAAGCTGTTGTTGCTGGCATAGGTGATGTGGAACTTCGCGCCCTTGATAGGGTCTTTCGTAATGCTGTCCACCTTGTCGATGGTCAGGGTAGGCTTGGGATAATTGCGGAAACGCACCGTACCCGTTTTATTGGGAACGAGGGTGATGGTCTGCGGCTCGCTGTCCAGCAGATAACCGTCCGGCACACTGGTTTCACGCACCACATACACACCGGGGTCAAGGGCGGTGAGCAGGGCCTCGCCGTTGGCATCGGTCTTGACGGTGGTGAGCGTGCTGCTGTCTGCCTTGTTGACGGTGAAGGTCACACCAGAGATCGGTGCGCCGGTCACAGCATCGGTTTTTACAATTTTGAGGTTGGGCTTCTTCTCGTTGTTCACCACCAGCGTGCTGTCCTTGCCGGGGAACAGTTCCACATGGTATTCCGTATCGTTCAGCACATAGCCGCTGGGCGCTGCGATCTCCTTGACTGAGTACACGCCGGGTTCCAAATCGGAGATGGAAATGCGCCCGTTGGTGTCGGTCACACGGTCGAGGTAGTGGCTGCCGTCCTCGATCTTTGCGATACGGAAAGTTGCACCGGCAAGATAGCTGTCGTTCTCCGCGTCGTATTTCACCACGGACAGGACCGGCTTTTCCGTGTTGGTGAACACGAAACGGGCGTTTTCTCCGGCATTGATCTGGATAACGCGCTTGTCATCATCCATCAGATAACCATTCGGCGCGGTGATCTCCTCTACGGTGTACGCGCCCGGTTCCAGTGCTGTTAAATCGATCTCACCGTTCCTGTCGGTCACATATTCCTTGGAGAAAGTACCGCCCACCAGAGAAATGCGGAACTTGACATTGGCCAGCGGCTCCATCGTGCGACTGTCCACCTTGATGATGTGGATACCGGGCTTGACAGTGTTGAAGAAAGTCAGTGTTTTGATACCGCCGCCTGCGGTCAATTCAATCTGCTGCGGCGTGCTGTCCAGCACATAGCCTGCACTGGTGGAAACCTCCTTTACCAGATAGGTTCCCGGCTGGAGGTCGGTCAGGCGGATCTGGCCCATCTCATCCGTGGAGAACGAGCCGATGAGGACGGTATCACGGTAAACTTCAAAGGTCACATCGGGCAGAACTTCATGGGTCTGCTCATCGTACTTGGTGATGATAAGACCCGGCTTTGCCTGATTTTTCAGCACAAAGCTGGTTTCCGTGCCGGAAGTCACATTGACAGTATAGGTCTGGTCGTCCTTGACATAGCCGCTGGGTGCAGACACCTCACGCACTTGATATGCACCGGGCTTCAGCTTATCGAAGTACACGCTGCCGCCGAGGTCGGTGGTGCCGGTCTGGGTGACGCCGCTTTCGATGTGCTTGATCTCCACAGTCGCACCGGTGAGAGAAGCGCCGCTGTCCGCATCGATCTTGTCCACGCGCAGATTGCCGTAAGGTGCATTTTCAAAGGTAACAGTCGCAGTATTTCCATAGTCCACGGATACGGTCTTGGTGGTTTCCGCACCCAGCAGGTGCCACTTGGGAGCCGCTTTCTCCGTGATGACATACTGGCCGGAGAGGGTCAGCGGAACAATGATCTTTCCGCTGGTATCCGTAACAAAACTGCCCAGAACAGTTCCGTCAGGAGCCTTTACCTCGAAAGTTGCGCCGGAAAGGGGCGTATTCGTTCCGGTTTCTACCTTTTGGATGATAAGGGTCGTTTCTGTGGGCGTTTCCGGTTCGTCTGGGGTATCAGACGGCGTGGAAGAATAACGGCTGAAGGTAGACTGGCGAATTTCCGTCGTAGGATCGGTGTCGCACATATAGCGCTGGAGGGTGCCATACTTGCTGGTCTCCGCGCACAGGGCATAGTAGATGGCGTACTTATAGACATTGGCGTGGATCGACATCTGCACAGAGCCGGTCTGGTCGGCTACGCTGTCCTTGGGGTACAGCACCTTGAACTGACCGGCATAGCTGGCACCATTGGACGAGGTCCTGATCTTAGTGATGTCGTTGTTGTTCATGTCTACGATGCGGGTGCCCTCCGGCACTTCATCAGGCATGGTGAAACCGATGTCGATGTCATAGTCGCAAACCCATGTTTCCGAATCCGCCGTAAACACCTGCTGCAAGTATTCCTTGCCGTCCACAGTGACGGGATAGGCCGAATCTTTATCGGCTGTCACTGTAATAGTAGGCTGCGGCACACGGTTCCACCAGATACCGCGTTTGTAGATGTCCTTTGCCGCCGCCAGCAGTTTTTCGCTGCGCTCCTTCTCCACGCCGGACAGGGAGGGGTTGACCGTCAGCCGGTCAATGCTCCAGCCGTCGATGAGGTAGCACCAGAGAGCCATTTTTGTAGCGTAATATGCCTGATACTTATTCTCCAGCTTCAGCTCAGACAGGCCGCGATGGGGATAACCGTTTGCAATAATACCGACGATTTTTGGGTCGTTGCTGGCTTCATTGGCGATATACTTGATACTTTGGCCTGGGCCAACAGTCTGCGGCACACCCTTGGTCGTAGGATTGATACAGTAGGCAGGGATTTCCTTGATTGCGCCGCTGGCCGACTTGAAATTGAAGTAGGTATAGGACTGGGAACGGACAACGCCGTTCATGCTGAGGTAGGACATTTTGTAGTCGCCATTGGTGATGTTCACCTCACCCAGCGCACCGGCAATGGTGCTGCTGGCCGCCGATGCGAAGCCCGTGCAAAGGCTCAGCATTGTTGCGATGCACAGAAGCATCGCTATCATTCTTTTTCGCATAAATACCTCCTGAAAGCAGTAGCAGCACAAACCATTTTCAGGTTTGTGCTGCTGTAAAGTGATTCACATCGATATTATTTTTGCCGAGCCTGTACACACCAGCGGTGGTCCGGCTGGTTCATCACGCAGGTCACCAGCGTTACCATGTTTTCATCGGACGGATTCAGTACACTCACATCATTCACGGATACCTTCCGCACCGAATAGACGGAATATCTGCGTGTTCCGAGTGTGGTGGTCAGCGTGATGGTGTCGCCATTTTTCAGCGTGTGTATCTTGCCGAAATGGTTGTTCACACCGCGATTGTGTCCGGCGAAAGCAACATTGCCGTCCCAGATAGAGGTTTCGGTAAAATGGCCTGCGCCTTTTCTCATTGCGGCGCTGTCCGTTCCCTGATAGATTTTTGCACTCAATCCAATGGACAGGGCAGAGAGTGTGCCGAGAGAACCGTCGTTATAGTATAAGCTGCTGGTCACAGCGGTATATCCGGTACTCTGTGCCGTTCCGATGGTGTTGTCCACCTGCGGCGGCAAAACCGTTGCCGTACTGCTGCCGATACCGCCGGATTCCAGATAACCGCCCGTCACGAGATTGGGCGTCAGCCGTTCACCGGAGCCAGGGACATCTGCCATCGGGCTGCCGAAAACAGGCGGAATGTAGGCAGCGTTCTTACTCACATCAGTTTCAAAAATGTTTGCTTCCCCAACCACCGTCACCGGCTCGATGCTGGTGGATTTGCCAAAGCTGCCTGCCGGAGCATCCGCTTCTGTGTACTCAAGAGCTAACGCCGGGGTAATGCTCATCGCTGTCGCTGCCACCAGCGTCAGTCCCAGCATCCTTGCTGCTTTTGACAACTTGGTAATCTGCATCGTAAATCGTCTCATCGTCATACTGTCCTTTCTTCCTACTTTTGATTTTGGCTGTGATAAAACCCGCAAGGCAGAGTAAAATCAGTCCGCCCGGAATGGCCAGATACCGCCAATCCATCACAGGTTCTTCCTCCACCTCTGGCGGGGCAATGGGTGTTCCGTGAAAAACCGCCACATACTGCACCTTATCCAGTGATACCTTCTCTACCTCGCCGCTGTATTGCGCCGTGACCGTGTAGCCGGTCACATTGCGGCTGGACGCTGTTCCAGTATAAGTGACCACCGCAGAAAAGCGATCTCCGATGGTATCATCGTCCACAGTTTCGGTGTTATCGGTCTGCCAGTCTACCGTAGAGAAATTCAGTGTGCGCCCGTTTTCCGTCGTGGTCTTAGGGATATACTCCAAGTCCATGCTGCTGAGATTGGGGTAGGTTCGTGTGGCCGAAACCGTCCACGAATTGTTCTTGTAGCCAGCGGGTTCTACGGTAATCGTGCTGGTATCCAGTTTCAGCGTGCCGGCGAAACCGTCCTCAGTCGTGATTTCTTTGGTGTCCGCAAGCAATGGGAGAATGGCCGTTAGTTCCTTGCTGTCACTGCTGACCGTAACATTTTCGGTGTATGCTTTGCTCTGCTGTTCGGGCAACTCTTGCCGGAGCATATCCGTGAGGACAAACGAATAGCCGTCCTGCTCAAAACCTTGCTTCGCCTGTGCGGACGGTTCCTGATTTACCTGCATCTCATAGGTTTTTCGGACTTCAAAGATGCCGTTATTGAGGTTATAGCTGACTTGTGACGGATATTCTGCCGCAAATGCGGTGTTCATACCGAGAAGCAGAAACACCGCCATAATTGTGATCGTTTTCTTCATCTCTCTTTTTCCTTTCCGGGCAAAGGCGGCGTCTGCCGTTCCTGCCGCTTATATTGCCGTATCCGTGCGATAACAGACAGCGGTTCTTCAATCTCCGCTTTCTCTTGCTTCCAGCCAGTCCCGCGCTCGGCGGATCTGCTCTCTTGCGGAACACGGGACCCGGCTTTTTTTAACGGCTCGTCCTCCGGTTTCGGGCGTTCCGGTGCGGCATAGTGCAGGCGCTCGAAAATACGGTTCAGCTTGGACACATCCTCGGCTTTCGCCAGGATGTCCACGTGCCCGTTTCCGTTTGCGCCGTCTTTGATGACGCTGAACAGAACGCCGTATTTCTTCGCTTCCTGCTTGAAAACTGTTAAGTCCTGCTCTTTCAGGTCAAACACCCGCAGCTCTTTACCGCTGCGAAGCAGGGCGTTCATGCGGGTCTTGCCGCGCAGCTTCCGGTTCTCGCTGGCCAGTGCCAGACACAGAGCCGCAAGGTTCTTCGCACCCAGCGCTGCCAATTTTGCCGCCGCTTCGGAGATCTGGATGGCCTCGCGCGTCATCTGCTCGGCGGCTTCGCTGCCTTGACTCATGGTATCGTTCCTCCTTCTTTATCAGTGTTGCTTCGTGAACACGGGTCTGCACCCGTTCTGCGTCCGCTTCAATCTGGGCGCAGAGCCGAAGTTCTCGGCGGAGCGACTTGATCTGGGCGGTGCGCGTGCTGATTGCCTGCGACAATACTTGTTTTTGCGCTTCATCGGCGTGCCTTCTTTCTTCATACAGTGGTTTTCGCTCAAGCAGCGCGACTTCAAGCCGCTCTGTGAGGGCGCGTTTCGTGTTTTGCAGGTCTGTGGCGGTATCAATATGGTGTTCGGACAGAAATTTGTGCTGTTTCATATATTGCTCAAACAGTATCGTATCCTCCAAAAGATACCGGCTGACCTTTTTCGATCCGCGTCCCTTGACTGCGCCGCGCAGCAGGTAAACATAGTGAAAATACAGTGCGCGGAAGCCATGCGCTTTGGGATATTTCTTTAAGCTGCCCTTACAGACATAGCGGCGTGGGGCAGGCAGCTTTTTCGGCTTGCTCCAGAAATGCTGCGACAAAATGCGCTGCTCAATGGCGGCATCGGTGTAGTTTTCACCCAGACTGTCGAGCCGGATAAAGCTCTTTCCGTAAGGCGGCTTGACAGCGATGTGTTTTCGGTTCCCGGCGTGAATTTGATAACCGGCTTTCCGCAGACCGTCCAGAAAGGTCGTAAAGTTGAGGGAGCTTTCAATGATACTGGCAATATCCCGGCGAATCTGCTCCCGGATGGTAGGCTGTTTGGACTTCGCCGCCTGCCATTCCTGATGGCTTTTTCCTTTGCCTTTCGGCTCGATGATTGACAAACCGTATTCGCGGCACAAGTCATCTGACACCTTCTGAATCTCCTGAAAGTAGGTTTTCATATTGCAGCGTAGTTTCCTGCCGTCCAGAAAGGACACGGAATTGACCGCTATGTGGTTGTGCAGATGGTGTTTATCGAGGTGGGTTCCAACGACTATCTCGAACCGCTCTCCGAACAGCCGTCGCGCAAACTCTACACCGATGGCGTGGGTCTGCTCCGGGGTAATCTCACCCGGCTGAAAAGACTGAATGATATGATAGCCCTGTATGCCGCCGGTCTTGTTGTAACGCCGCTTGGTGCGCTCCATATCCCGTGCGGCATTTTCGACACTCACGCAGTTCAGACAGCTTTCAAACAGCCGCTTCTCGGTTTTGTCCGGGTTGACGGCGTATTCGATCATGCCGGAAAGAGAGGTCTTTTCCTCGTTTGCGGCGTATTGAACGGTTTTCTCAAATCGGCTTCGTATGGCGAACACTTTGGTGATCGCCATATCAGAACGCCTTGAGTTTTTCCCAGATCTGCGACTGCATATCTGCGATGAGGCGCAGAGTTTCCTCCGTCACCGGCTCACCGGAGTTGACGCGCTTGGTGATCTGATTGATGTTGTTTGCAATGCCGGAGGTCTGCCGCAGCAGCTCCGCCCACTCCTCTTTGGGACGCGGTTGCATCCGCACACCGAGGATCACATTGCGGACAAACGGCTCGATCTTCAGTCCGGCCAGCTCTGCCTGCTCCAGCAGGTGGCCACGTTCTGCATCCGTCAGACGGACGGTGATTTTTCGTTCTCTGAGTTTCATTTGTTATTCCTCCAATTTGGGGTATTAGGGCGCTCCCTAACAAGCTGCGCTGTTCGGTGACGAACGGCGCTTTTCGCAAAATGCTGTCATTTTGCTATGCTTGCAAGGAAATTCGGAGCGGCCGCAGCCGCGCCGAATTTTGAGCCGCCTGCGGCTCACCGTTCCGGCTCGTTTCTCGCCCTCGGTCGCGGAGAGATGCCTTTCTGACGCATGAGCCATTCATTGTAGTCCTTGCCATCAGCGGGCAGTTCCACCGATACGGGCAGGTTAGTAATTGCCTGCGAGATAGCACCGGCCGCGCCGCGGCCTACCGCGTCGTTATCCAGCCGCAGCACAATTTCGCAAACATCGGCATGAGCGTTCAGATAGCCTTGCAGTGCTACCGGGACTTTGGGAACTTCGTTGGGAGTGGATTTGTAAACGCCGCCGAGAGAAAGAACGGACTCCTGCCGCCAGTCCGCACCCTGCATTTTTACCTGTGTGAGATATGAGAGCGCGTCAATGGCACACTCGAACACATTCAGTTTTCCATTGCCTTTTCCGGTGATGGAAAAGCAGAATTGCTTGCTGCTGCCGATCACATCTCGCTTGAAGCCGTTGCCGGAGAGTGTTCCGCGCAGTGTAGCGTACCGTGGTGTTTTGCCGTCATAGCCGACAAACACGGCATTGTGGTAGTCTGCGGCTTCATACAGAAGTCCATGCTGAAAGCAGTAGTCGAGTACCGCCATGTCAATGCCGCGTGAAAGCAGATAGGCGGTCACACGCTTGTTGTTCTGGAAACGTACCGGCAGAAGAAATTCTGCTTTCGGCGTTTCTTTCTGTTTGACGGGCGCAGACTGCACTTCGCGAGCATCAAAAAAGCCGCACTGCTCATTGACAAGCTGTACGGCATCGGGAAATTTCATATTTTCGACTTTGATCAGATATTCCAGCGCATTGACACCACCCATCTTATCGTGGGACCACCAGCACCATTTTCCGTTGGAGATTTTCAGACTGTCGTGGCTGCGGAGTTTATACGTTCCGGGGCCGGTGGGAATGAGTTCGTCCGGCTTATATTGCCGGAGAAAGGTCAGAAGATCAGGTTGACGGGCGCGCTCGATCTGCGCTTTGGTTGCGTAGGGCATGGGTAAACCTCCTATCTTTCTCGTTCTGCTCTGGTTCGCACAATATAATCCTCCACATTGTACCGCTTCATATAGGCGTTTTCACTGGGCGCACGGCTGTTCAGGTCGATTCCCTTTAGCCTGTAGTCATCCGGGTCAAGAACTTGTTCCACCGGAATAAAACACAGCTTTGCCGGAGATTTCAGATTGCCGTTAAATACGCCGACCGGCGTATGGAAACAGCGGTCGCCGCATACCCAGAGAAGTTTCACACCTTTCGGCACTTCACCAAACGGGCGTTTTAGGATGACAACGGACATCGGTTCAGCACCCATCGTGCGGTAATAATCCGTTCTGGCTGTCTTTTCGTAGGCACGGATCAGATTAGAAAAACACATCTGCGGCTGTACATACAGCCAGCTTTCTTGATACCCCATCTCGTCACCTCTCCGGCTCATCGTGCTTCGGTGCGGTTTTTTTCTTGTCACGCTCCTGCTCAATCAGCAATTCATAAGCATAGTTTACCAGGCAGGGATGCGCGTTCGTGTGGAACTCCGAAAACGGGTCATGTTCCGGCGTAATGTGATAGTCCGTTTTGGCGGCCTCACGCTTGGATGCAGCAGAGTACCGTCCGTCCCAGTCGGCGCACTGCACCGTGTATCCAAGAAGAAATTTACAGCGGTCATGTCCAAATTCCTGTGTCCACTCCTGCACGAACTCGCGCATCCTACGCGCTTCGTTGGCATCGCTGATATTCTCTGTGAAAGCGTCGATACACGCACGGTCGCGTTTTCGGTTGGCACGGTAGAGATGTACCTCGCCCTTTTCGCGTGCTTCCGAGTACGAGCCTTCGTAACGGAACACAGACGGGTCAGCGTACAATTTCTCTGCCCGATGTTGCAGGTGAGTGTCGAGATAGCTCTGTACAGAGTCGCGCAGCTCCTCCATGTGCCTGTCCTCCACAGGCAGCCATTCCTCATACAGCACTTGCAGAGGATGCTCCAGTTCGTTCAGCACATTGAGTTCCGCTGGCGTAAACTCCGCACTTTCCAAAATCATCAGTAAGTCCTGCTTATTCACGATTTGATAGGCACTGTTGATAATCTCCTGCGGCGGTTTGGTTTTCATATCCTCCAGATAGGTGTTCAGTTCGGTCAGCGCCTTGTCATAAAGCATCTGGGCGCGTTCTTCGGTCGTACTCATCGTTCAAGTTCCTCCTTGCGTTTGCATTTTTCTTCCTGCACCGGTTCCGGCACTTTATTATCCATGTTCAGCAGGGCGTTCAGTTCCTCCAATCTGGCGGACTTGGCTTTCAACTCCTCCTCACGGGGGAATGGCTTTTGTACCTCTGCCTTTGCGGTTTCCAACTGCGTTTGCAGATTGGAAAGCTGTTCCCGGCAAGCCTGCTCCTTGATGGGCAGTCCCTCCAGCGCATTGTCCATGCGCTGCAAATTGCCGAACACATCGGTTCCCAGCGTGACCGTGTGGCGGAGCTGCCCGATCATGGTCAGGC
>ERZ857840.825-NODE-825-length-40294-cov-6.680260_pt1 | contig 40294 bp, 34 predicted proteins | sample MGYA00519760_ERZ857840 | MGnify/ENA primary metagenome ERZ857840 (study PRJEB31778, sample SAMEA3449371) | human gut metagenome | biome: human gut; feature: human-associated habitat; material: faeces | place: United Kingdom | collected 2010/2012 ... | reverse complement strand
AGATCGGCAAGGTCTACCGCGGCGAGCGCGCCCAGCGCGGCCGCTTCCGCGAGTTTTATCAGGCCGATATCGACGTGATAGGCGACGGCAAGCTTGACATCATAAACGAGGCGGAGATCCCCGCTATTATCTATAACACTTTCTCAAAGCTCGGCATAACGAAGTTCAAAATAAAGGTCAACAACCGCAAGATCCTCAACGGCTTCTATGCCATGAACGGCATGAGCGAGCGCGCCGGGGACATTATGCGCACTGTCGACAAGCTCGATAAGATCGGCGCGGAGAAAGTGCGCCAGCTCCTCATTGACGATGTCAAAATGCTCCCCTGCAAGGCTGAGAACGTGCTTGACTTCATGGCCATCTGCGGCAGCAATGATGAGGTCATCGCAGCGCTCGAGCGCTACCGCGGCATGGACGCGACCTTTGACCAGGGGCTCGACGAGCTCAAGACCGTCACGGGCTATCTCGCGGCCTTCGGCGTTCCGGCGGAGAACTTCGCCGTCGACCTCACTATCGCGCGCGGTCTGGATTATTACACCGGCACGGTCTATGAGACCGAAATGACCGAGCACCCGGAGATAGGCTCCGTCTGCTCCGGCGGCAGGTACGATAACCTCGCCGAGTATTATACCGATAAGCAGCTGCCTGGCGTCGGCATCTCGATAGGGCTGACAAGGCTGTTCTATGTGCTCAATGAGCAGGGGCTGCTGTCAGATGAGATCGTCACCGCACCGTGCGATGCGCTCGTTATCCCCATGACCGAGGACGCGGGCTTCGCCATCTCCGCCGCGACGGCTCTGCGTGCCGGCGGCGTGCGCACCCAGCTCTACGGCGAAAAGAAAAAGTTCAAGGCCAAGATGAGCTATGCCGATAAGCTGAAAGTGCCGTTTGTCGTGCTTGTGGGCGAGGACGAGATAAACGAGGGCGTCCTGTCCGTCAAGAATATGCAGACCGGCGAGCAGGTCAAGCTCAGCCCGGCGGCCGCGGCGGAGCACATCGCTGCCGTCATAAAAGAAAGAAACAGCGGCGCTGTTATAAAAGAGTAAGCAGCTGTTTATAGATAGGAGAAAAGAGTATGACACAATCCCGTACACATACCTGCAATGAGCTCCGCATCGAGAACGTGGGGCAGAAGGTCAAAATAGTCGGCTGGATGGAGAACGTCCGCGAGGTCGGCAGCAATTTTGCGTTCGTCGTCGTGCGCGATTTTTACGGCACGACTCAGGTCGTCATTGAGGACGAGGCCATGATGGCCATCGTCAAGGGCATCAATAAGGAGTCCACCATCTCCGTTGAGGGCACCGTGCGCGAGCGCGCCAGCAAGAACCCCAAGCTCCCGACCGGCGATATCGAGGTCGTCCCCGAGAAGATCGAGGTCCTCGGCAAGTGCCACTATAACGAGCTGCCCTTTGAAATAAACCGCAGCCGCGAGGCTGATGAGACCCAGCGCCTCAAGTACCGCTATCTCGACCTCAGAAACCCCGCCGTCAAGAAGAACATCATCCTCCGCTGCAATGTCGTCGCTGCTCTGCGTCAGGCGATGACCGAGCATGGCTTCCTTGAGATCACCACGCCTATACTCACCGCCTCTTCTCCCGAGGGCGCGCGTGACTATCTTGTCCCTGCGAGAAAGCACCCCGGCAAGTTCTATGCTCTGCCGCAGGCTCCGCAGCAGTTCAAGCAGCTGCTTATGACCTCCGGCTTTGACCGTTATTTCCAGATCGCCCCCTGCTTCCGCGATGAGGATGCCCGCGGCGACCGTTCCCCCGGCGAGTTCTACCAGCTCGATATGGAGATGGCCTTCGCCACTCAGGAGGATGTTTTCGCTGTCCTTGAGGACGTGCTGCCTCCGATTTTTGCAAAGTACGGCACTTATGATATCGCTTCAAAGGCTCCGTTCACCCGCATACCCTATCTTGAGGCAATGGAGAAGTACGGCTCCGATAAGCCCGACCTGCGTATTGACCTTGTCGTGCAGGACATTACCGCGCTCGTGCAGGGCACGGAGTTTGCGCCCTTTGCACCGGGCAATGTCATAAAGGCCGTTGCCGTCTCCGGCTGCGAGATGACCAGAAAGCAGATAGACAAGCTCTGCGCCGATGTTGAGGTGCAGGCCGGCAACAAGCCCTATTGGTTCAAGGTCGAGGGAAACGGCGAGTTCGTCGGCGGCATCAGCAAGTTCCTCAATGACCGTAAGGACAGCATTACCGAGGCGCTCGGCCTGAAGCCGGGTTATCTCGTCGCCGTCGCGGCAGGGAAGAAGGACGCCGCGCAGAAGACCGCAGGCGTCATGCGCAAGATGCTCGGCGCGGCAGTCCCCGGCCATATGGACAAGGAGCGCTATGAGTTCTGCTGGATCGTCGACTTCCCGATGTACGAGATCGGCGAGGAGTCCGGCGAGCTTGAGTTCTGCCACAACCCGTTCTCCATGCCCTCCGGTGGGCTGGATGTGCTGCTCAAGGCAGAGCGCGGCGAGATAGACCCGCTCACCATCACCGCAGACCAGTACGACCTTGTCTGCAACGGTGTTGAGCTCTCCTCCGGTGCAGTCCGCAACCACGATCCCGAGATAATGATAAAGGCCTTTGAGATGGTGCGTCTCGGCGAAGAGGACGTCAAGAAGAAGTTTCCCGCTATGTACAACGCCTTCTGCTACGGCGCTCCCCCTCATGCCGGTATTGCCCCGGGCGTCGACCGCATGGTCATGCTCCTCTCCGGAGAGGAGAGCATCCGCGAGGTCATTGCTTTCCCGATGAACAAGAACGCGCAGGACGTCATGATGGGCGCGCCCTCCACGGTCGAGCAGAAGCAGCTTGACGAGCTGCACATTGCCACCGTCGGCGATCTGGAAGAGTAAATAACAGTATAAATACGGCGGAGCGCCTTAGGAGAATATCCGTGGCACTCCGCCGTGTCGTTTATCCGTGAGCAGCAGGGGAGGATGGAGTATGTTTTCGAGCATCAACAGCTTCGGCGTCAGCGGCATCGGCGGCTACGGCGTCGAGGTCGAGGTATACATATCGAACGGGCTTCCGGGCTTTGACATTGTTGGGCTTCCGGACGCCGCCGTCAAGGAGGCGCGCGAGCGTGTGCGCGCTGCGATAAAGAATAACGGCTTCCGCTTCCCGGTCAGCAGGCTCACGGTGAACCTCGCGCCAGCGGATAAAAAGAAAGCCGGGACGGTCTATGACCTGCCGATACTCGTCGGCATCCTTGCCGCCTCTGGGGACATTGACGCGCCCGGGAGCGACACGGCCTTTATCGGCGAGCTGTCCCTGCTCGGTGAGCTGCGCCCGGTTCAGGGTGCGCTGCCGATGGCGCTTGCCGCGGCACGCGAGGGTGTGCGTGAGCTGTTTGTCCCTGCCGAGAACGCGGACGAAGCCGCCTTTGCCGAGGATATAACCGTATACCCTGTGAAGAACGTGCGCGAGCTGCTGCGCCATCTGCGCGGCGAGGAGAAGATAGAGCCCGCGCAGCCGCCGAGACCCGGGGAGGATGTGCGTCCTCTGCCGGATTTTGCCGACGTCAAGGGGCAGGAGAACGTCAAGCGCGCCTTTGAGATCGCCGCCGCGGGCGGGCACAATATCCTCATCGTCGGCCCGCCGGGCGCGGGCAAGTCAATGATGGCAAAGCGCCTGCCGGGCATACTTCCTGAAATGAGCCGGGATGAGATGATCCAGTGTACCGAGATCCACTCCGTCGCGGGGCTCACCGGGCGTGAGCATCCGATAATCGCGCAGCGCCCGTTCCGCGCGCCGCACCATACGGTGTCGGCTATCGGCCTTGCCGGTGGCGGCAGCTTCCCGCGCCCCGGCGAGATAAGCCTTGCGCACAACGGTGTGCTGTTTCTTGATGAGCTGCCGGAGTTTCGCAGCGACGTGCTCGAGGTGCTGCGCCAGCCGCTTGAGGACGGGGAAGTGACGGTCTCGCGCGTTTCGGGCTCGGTGACATTTCCCAGCCGCTTCATGCTCGTGTGCGCGATGAACCCGTGCAAATGCGGCTGGTACGGGCATCCGTCCGGGCGCTGCCGCTGCTCTGAGAAGGACGTTCGCCGCTACCATTCAAAGATATCCGGCCCGCTGCTCGACAGGATAGATATCATCGTCGAGGTGCCCGCGCTGGAATATGACGAGCTGCGCAGCCGCACACCGGCCGAGAGCTCCGCCGAGATAAAAAAGCGCGTCGACGCGGCTCGGGAGCGCCAGCATGCTCGCTTTGCCGGTGACGGCAGCATGTGCAACGCACGCATCGGCAGCGCCGGCCTGCGTGAGTTCTGCGCGCTCAATGCCGAGTGCGAGGAGCTTATGAAGGCGGCGTTCAGTGCGATGAACCTCTCCGGACGCAGCTATGACAGAATACTGCGTGTCGCGCGCACGATAGCTGATCTTGCGGGTGAGGAGAATATCGCGCCCGAGCATATCGCCGAGGCGATACAGTACCGTACCTACGACCCGACCGGCGGGGTATAATACGGCAGAGTATAACAGAGCCTGCATCCGCGTTTGCGCGGACGCAGGCTCTGTCAAATTCTAAGCCAATGGGACGATGATAAGCTCGCTGTCCTCCAGCGTCCGTGCCCAGGGGGAGTTCTCCGCGAAGATCAGCGCGTCTACCTCGTTCGGCTCAAGGATGCGGTTTGATGAGTAGTCCATCTCAAGGATAAGTGCGTCGATGTCCGTATAGCCCACCTCCGTGGGCGGACCAAAGATGCCGGTCAAAGCGGTGCCGTCTCTGAGGCGGACACCCGTAAGCTGCCAGTCAAAATCGTCCAGAGTTTCGTAGCCCACCCACAGCTTGTCTAACTTTAGGCTGACCTTTGCGGAGACGGGACTGATCTCCGCCGAGAGAAGCCGCAGCCCGGTGTCTCCGATGGGCGCATCCAGGCGGACAGTCAAACGGTCACTATTGCTGCGCGGCGTCCATGTGAGCACCCACGGTCCCTCCACAAGCGGCTGATACGGTCCGCCCTTGCCGCTGACGCCAAGGCTCTCTATGGTTATGCTGATCTCCCTGCCGGAGAGCGTGCCCAACTTGTCCCCGGCGCGTGCCCAGAAGTCGTATTCAATGGAGCCGTCGGCGGCAATGATATGCGCGCAGTCATCCGCGCCGCGCTCTTCCACAAAGCTTCCGCCTGAGGCGGGCGCGCTTTCTCCGTCAAAGGTTGGGAAGCCGCCCCAGATCGCGGCGTTGAGCTCCTGCGCGCGGTCGAGCTTCCAGCCCTTGATGCGCAGGGCAATCTCGGCGGTGTCGCCGTCAATGACTGTCTGCTCCACCGATATGGTCACACCGTTGGCTGTCGCGCTGACAGTCTGGGAGGTATCGGACAGGCCGCTTTCCTCGGCGCGCTGCTTCTCGGTGCCTGTGGCAGGAAGCTTCCGCTCCATGCCACGTGACCAATGTACATAGACCGCATACGCGGCAATGCCAAGAGACAGGACCAGCGCCGCCGCCAAGGCAAAGGCGATGATACGCTTTCTGACGGAGAAACGCTTTTGCTCTCCGACCCGGTAGCCAAGCATTGCACGGGCGCTTTCTATATAGGCGTCGGGTACATCGTTCATCGCAAGCAGCGCTTTTTCACAGTTCAGCATAACCCATCCTCCTTTAGCTGCTTCAATAGCCTGCGTCTTGTCCGGTGCAGCATGGACTTGACCTTGCTCTCGGTGAAGCCGCTTTTCCAGGCAATTTCAGAGATCGAGGCGGCGTACCAGTACCGGCTGAGAAATATGTCTCTCTCGGTCTTGCCCAAGCTCTCAAGCATGTTCCGTATCGCCGCGTTCAGCTCGCGCACAGCGATCTCCTTTTCGACATCGGCTCCGGGATCCAGCGTCTCCGCAAGCTCGTCCAGCACTACCGGAATCTCCCTGCCGCCGCGCTTGAGGCTGTTGCCGTCGCGCAGCCGGTTCAGGGAAAGCCACCTTGTAAGCTTTGCAAGGTACGGCGCAAGATACGTCGGACGGTGGGTCGGCATGGAGTTCCAAGCCGACAGATATGTATCATTGACACACTCGTCCGCATCCTCGGCGTTTGCCAGAATGTTGTATGAGATCGTGCGGCAGTATGCCCCATATTTTGCCGCGGTTTGGGATATTGCGTCCTCAGAGCGCGCCCAATAAAGGCTGACGATTGCAGCATCGTCCATCTAATGTTCCTCCTCATTTTTATTTGTCTATACTAATAGAAACGGTTTGGACGAAAAGGTTGCAGAACTTATTATGAGGGAAAAGGAGAAAATATTCAATTTGATTCTGTTCTCGATGAGTTAAGTTTTGCAAAAAAGGCAAAATGCCCGCCTTGTAAAGCGGGCATTTCAAAATTTTGAAATCTGGCATTCAACGTTTAATCAGATAAGGTACAATAAGTTGCGCAAAAAGAAGAAGGGATAAGAGAAGACATAGTTTGCAGACTCCGGTAGAATGAAGTTGCGAGACAAACATTCGAAAGGAGACAGCGACATGCCATCGAAACACTGTTATTTTGTAGACAAGGCGGCAGCTGCTTGCGCCGCTCCCGCTTTAAATTTATTTTGCTCTATTTGCACCACAATTCAGCGTTTACACAGAATTTGGGGTTGACCCGGAAAAATTATACTTTTAAACCATGATTGATGTTCGTTTGGACAACGATGGATTGACGGATGACGAAATTTTTTAATAGCCGCCGCAGCGGCGTAGTTTGCATATGAGACGCCTTTTGAAGCCTGTAAGAACCATGCCTCGGCACGATTCTTATAGGCTTCAAAAGCTTTCCTGGAATTATAGATTTTCAAGGAAAACTGTCGGTGCTATTTCTTCCTGCTCGTTTTGCTGCACATAATAACCCCCCGGAAGTTCCCATATTTAGGGAGCTTCCAGAGGCTTCCGTCTGCTTTACGACCGGGCAAGCCCTGCGATGCTGCCGATGATGTTGTCGTTTATCCGCCCTGTCAGCGCTCTGTTGTAGTTGCAGATGAATGTCCCGGCAATGAGTATCATCATCGCCTCCGCCTCGCTTTTTCCGACCTCCTCGCCGTAGATCGAGACAAGGCACCTTTCCATTACCTCGCGCCACTCTCGGAACTCATCGCAGATCATCCGCCCTATCTCGTCATTATAGTGACCGAGGACATAGGTCTGCGTTGTGGCGTTCGGGCGCAGCTCGCCCTCAGGCGCGTCGGCGACGTATTTCATAAAGGCGTTCATGTACGCAAGGTTGGACTCATAGTCCTTTCTGCTGTGAGCCTTGAACCATTCCATGCAGTGCTTAGACATGTACTCGCGCGTGTACTTTACGTAGCTGAGGATGAGCGCGTCCTTGCTCTCAAAGTAATTGAGGAGCTTGGGGTGCGACATACCCGCCTCCGCGGCGATGTCACGGAGCGTCACCTTATCTATAGGCTTCTTTTCAATGCAGCGCTGGAAAGCCAGAAGGATATCCATGCGCACTTTTTCTTTGTCAACAATAATAGGCATGGCTGAAGTTTATCATATTCTTACCGCTTGGTCAACAAAAACTCTTGACATAGCTCTTTGACGGTGATAATTTATTAATTACCAATTGGTCAATAATAAAAATTCTGGAGGGGATTTCTATGTCGGAAGCTCAGCAGAAAACAGTCAAGCTGCTGGATACCAAGCTTGACGCAAAAACCATCAAGACCATCACCGTCTGCGCAATAGTTATGGTGATCGCCGTGCTCATCCATGACGGAGACCATATCCGTCAAGCGCTCAATTGGGGGTACTCTATCCCTATCTCGCTGTGGGTACTGAATCTCACGGTGTATGTTCTGCCTGTCGTCACGCTGTTCCTCGCGCGCAGCGGGAGACTTTCCGCCACGCTGGTCGGCGCGGTCGCGGGCGTGTTCACTACGGCGTCGTTCCTCATAATCCATCTCTGTGGCTCGTTCTCGGGCAACTGGGGCGTGTGGAACTTCTCGTACTTCGACCTTATAAAGGGCGTTACATATAACGGCGTGTTCTATCAGGGGATAGACTGGCTCAGCTGGGTGCTCCTGTTCCATATCCCGGTCTGCTGCCTGCCGTGCTCGTGGGTCTGCTTCAAGGAATACCGCCGTATCAAAAATGCAGCAGAATAATATCAGCCTGTCATGCCCCGCCTGTGGGGACGCCGAGAGCGAACTTGGCGGCAGACTGAAGCTCTTAAGGACGCTTTGCATAAGCGTCCTTTTGACAATGCCGCTGTTCTGGAACCTGCGCCCCGCGATTCAGCTTGCCATAGCCACCGTTATCCAGTTCTGGCCGGGGCAGTATTTCTATAAGGGCGCGTGGACTGTACTCAAGCAGAAGGTGCTCGGCATGGATCTTCTCGTTGCCCTGTCGACGACGGTCATCTATATCCACAGCGCCTATACCGCTCTGACGGTGCACCAGAATGTGAAGCTGTATTTCCTCTCCGAGGGAGTGTTGCTGTCGCTGATCCTCTTCGGCAAATACATGGAGAGCACCTCGCGTTATGAAGCGTCCGAGGCCATAAGAAAGCTTATCCGCCTCCAGCCCGAGACGGCGAACGTTCTGCGCGGCAATGATGTGCAGACTGTCAGCATAGAAGAGTTAAAGCCCGAGGATATCCTACTCATCCGCGGCGGCGAGCGTGTCCCCATTGACGGCGCGGTCATAGACGGGACGTGCCAAGCGGATGAATCCATGCTCACCGGTGAGAGCGCGCTTGTGTCAAAATCCGCCGGCAGCAAAATGTACTGCGGGACTCTCTGCCGCGAGGGGAGCGTGCGGCTCTCCTGCAAGGATCTCTCCGGCAAATCCATGCTCCAACAGATAATCGACATCGTCAGCACGGCGCAGAACGAGAAAGCGCCCGTCGCGAGACTTGCCGATAAGATTGCCACGGTGTTCGTACCGGTCGTGATATTAGTATCCGCCGGGGTGTTCTGCCTGCGGCATTTCGTGCTCGATGCCGGGAACCTTGCCTCAGCCGTGAACTGTGTCTGCGCGACGCTTGTCATCGCCTGCCCCTGTGCCCTCGGCCTTGCGACGCCGACCTCTATCATGACAGGCTCTGGCCGTGCGGCAGAGCTTGGCGTGCTGTTCCGCGGCGGCGAGCAGTTAGAGACGGCGTATAAGACCGATACCGTGGTCTTTGACAAGACCGGCACACTGACACTCGGCCTTACGGAAGGCGGGGAGAAGCTGCGTGACGGGGCCGCCGCGGCGGTCGCGGAGCTTAAAAGTCGCGGCATGGAGCTCTGGATGATAAGCGGCGATAAGCGTGACAAGGCAGAGCGGATCGCGGGGCTCCTTGGCATAGATAATGTGCTGTGCGAGGTGAAGCCCTCGGATAAGTCTGATGCTGTCAAGGCGCTTCAGGCAAAGGGTAAGCGCGTCTGCTTCGTGGGCGACGGCATCAACGATTCTCCCGCTCTGGCCTGCGCCGATATCGGCGTTGCCCTCGGCTGCGGCACGGATATTGCCATCTCCGCCGCCGACGTGATGATCGTCGGCAGCAGTATCGACAGTGTGAAAACAGTGTTCGATATTTCCGCCGCGACTATGCGGAACGTGCGGCAGAACCTTATCTGGGCGGTGGTCTATAACGTCGTCTGCATTCCGCTTGCCGCGGCCGGGATAATCAATCCGTCCATCGCGGCTGCCGCGATGGCGATGAGCTCAAACGGCGTTCTGCTCAACGCCCTGAGGTTAAAAAACTATGGTAAATGAAAGCTTTGTCACCAAGGTCGATGGGATGATTTGTCCACAGTGCGAGGACGAGATCGCCCACCGGCTCCTGCACTCGCGCGGCATAATTAGCTGTGAGGCAAGCTACCGCAGAAGCCAGGTGACTGCGGTCTACGATCCCGATATCATATCTCCCGATGAAATAGCGTGCATCCTCGCAGATACAGGCTATCCCGTGGGTAATGGCAGCAGCGGCGTGCGGTCGGATGCGATAGCCCTCGCCGCGGTCATCTGCCTGTACTTTATGATCCCTGCAGTTACGGGGCTTGTGAAAGTCCCGGCGGCGGAGAGCGGAGCCGGGTTCGGCGCGCTCTTCATTATAGGCGTGCTGACCGGCGTCCACTGCATCGGGATGTGCGGCGGGATAATGCTCTCCCAGCGCAGCGCCCTGCTGTATAACGGCGGGCGGCTCCTGAGCTACACCGTCATGGGCGCGCTGTTCGGCGCGATAGGCAGAATATTCAGCTATGACGCGGAGCTTAAAAGTATGCTCTTCACCGTCTGCGGCCTGCTCGTCGTGCTCATCGGCCTCAGAATGTGGGGAGTTCCGATACTGCGCCAATTGAGCCCCGTACCCGCAAAGCCCTGCCGCTTCAAGGGCAAGGCGCTTGCGGTGGGACTTTTGCCCGGGCTCATGCCCTGCGGTGCGTTAAGTTCCATGTGGATGTTCGCGGCCTCGTCCGGTTCATGGAAGAGCGGTGCCGCCGCAATGCTTGCCTTCGGCTTGGGCACCTGCGTGTTCATGCTGGCTTTCGGCCTCTTCGGCGTGTTCATTCCGAAAAAGTACAACAAGTATCTTGTGAAATGCAGCACAGTCCTGATTGTCACCTTGGGCTTGATTCTTATGACTAAGGGTATTAAAATACTATTATGACGGCACTATGCGCACGACCCCGCGTCCCCTGCAAGTGTCGAGCTGTGATATCGGGAGGTGTTCGATATGCGGAAAAGACTTGCCGTTCAAGGCATCGTGAAGCTCCTCAGCGGAGCGCTGACCATGGGGCTGTTCCTTTTCCTGCCCGCTGGGACGCTTGATTATCCCGGCGCATGGCGGCTGCTCTGCGTGTTCTTCATCCCGGCTTTTGTCCTTGGGCTTGTCCTGCTTATCGCAAAGCCCGAGCTGCTCGAAAAACGCCTGAGCACGAGGGAGGCCGAGCCTGAGCAGCGGCGCGTCCTTATGCTCTCGTCGCTTATTTTTGCCGAAAGCTTCCTGCTGTGCGCCCTTGACTTCCGCTTTGGATGGTCGTCGGTTCCTGCGTGGCTGAGTACGGTCGGCTGCGTTGTGTTCCTTTTGGCGTATGCCGGCTTTGCCGAGCTTCTGCGCGAGAATGAATATCTCTCCCGCAGCGTTGAGCTTCAGGCCGGGCAGAAGGTCGTGAGCACGGGGATGTACGGCATAGTCCGCCACCCAATGTATGCCGTGATCATCTGGCTCTTTCTCTCAATGCCGCTTATTTTAGGCTCATATATCGGCCTGATACCGCTGGCGTTTATACCTTATGTCTTAGTGAAGCGGCTTCTCAATGAAGAGAAGCTGCTTCGCGGCGGACTTGACGGCTACGATGAATATATGCAAAAAGTCCGTTACCGTCTTATCCCGTTCGTGTGGTGACAAAAAGCTCCGCAGTCATTGACCGCGGAGCTTTTGCTGTCTGCATTAGTTCAATTTGACATTTATAAAGACCGGGTTGTGGTCGGAGCTTCCGAAGTCGAGACCGAGCGTCTGCACGTTTGTAAGCTCCACATTCGGAGAGAGGATGAAGCCGTCTATGACATAGTGCTGCGTGTTCTCATCGTCCTTGTCGTAGGGCTGGTTGAGCAGACGGCAGCTTGGCGTATCGAGGTCGTAGGCGAGCGTCCAGCCGTCGGGCAGCAGGTTCTCGTCGAGCACTCCCGGCGCCCACAGCTCCGGATCGATTATCGGGTAAATGTCAAGGCTTCCGGGGAAGACCTGATTGAAGTCCCCGCCCGCGATGACGTAGTTGCCCTTTTCGTACTCGCTCGTTATGAAGTCGCGCAGCTGATTTGTCTGGGCTATCTTGCCCTCGCCGTCGTCGTAGGCCTCAAGGTGGAGATTCACGAGCACGAGCTGCTTGTCGCTGCCGTCTATAGGCAGATAGCTTACGAGCAGGCAGCGCTTGAGGTTTGCCGTGCTGACCGGCCACTTGAACGGACTCGGCAGGGAAATGCGCTCGGCGCTGTCGATCTTATAATCCGTTGTTGTGAACAGGCCGCTGTGTACGCTGCCGATCGGCGGCAGGGGATAGGGCACGAAGCCGCAGGAATAGTTGAGTGCGTGGACGCTCTGCGAGCGGGCGAGCATGGCGCTCTCGTCGATGTGATAGGTGCGCGTCGAATCGACGTCGACCTCCTGAAGCATGATGAGGTCGGGCCACATATCGTCAAGCACGTCCTCAACGCCGCCGAGGTATTCCAAAACCTGCTCCTTATCGGCGGACTGCACGCCTGTGCCGCCGTCCATGAAGAAGTCGGAGTCCTCACCGAGCCCGGCATAGCCGATGTTCCAGCTCATGATGCTGAGCTCCCGGTCAGACGGGATGAGCGAGCCTTCTTCGGATGACACAACGTCGAGCTCCGTTACCGGATCGGGGCGGTACTCGGTTATCGTGAGCCACGCGAACAGCAGCACGACTGCCGCCAGCAGCACGGCCAGCACTATCAGCAGGATTTTCCAGAACTTTTTCATATGGAGAACCTCCGTGTAAGTTGATGGTACCTTATTTTAACATTTAATCGCGGACGCTTCAAGAGATACGCGGCCGGTTTTGTCCGGTTATAGCCAAAGTTCCAAAAAATAAGCGCCGTTTTATGGAACATTTACCGAGTTGCCACGGACAGCATAGTGGTGTAAAATCATTAGGAAAACAAAAAACGGAGGCAAAGCCATGTACGATAACATAAGGCAGCAGGATCCCGCGGTCTATGACGCAATGATGCGCGAGCTCCAGCGCCAGAGAGACCATATAGAGCTTATCGCATCGGAGAACTTTGTTTCTCCCGCCGTGATGGAGGCCATGGGCAGCCATCTTACGAATAAATATGCCGAGGGCTACCCCGGTGCGCGCTACTACGGAGGCTGCCAGTATGTCGATGAGGTCGAGAACCTTGCGCGCGACAGGGCAGTGCAGCTCTTCGGCGCGGAGCACGCGAACGTCCAGCCGCACTCCGGTTCACAGGCGAATGTTTCGGTGTATCTCGCTCTCCTCAAGCCGGGTGATACCATCCTCGGCATGGATCTGAGCCACGGCGGTCACCTGACTCACGGCTCCAAGGCGTCCATTTCCGGGAAATACTTCAACGCCTGCTTCTATGGCGTCGACCCCGAGACCGAGACTATCGATTACGATAAGGTCCGGCAGCGCGCCGAGGAGTGCCGCCCGAAGCTCATCATCGCCGGGGCGAGCGCGTACCCGCGGTTCATAGATTTTAAGCGCATGCGCGAGATTGCGGACTCTGTCGGGGCGTATCTTATGGTCGACATGGCGCACATCGCCGGACTTGTCGCAGCAGGGGAGCATCCGAGTCCTGTTCCCTATGCCCACGTCGTCACGACGACTACGCATAAGACCCTGCGCGGGCCGCGCGGCGCGCTCATCCTCTGCAAGGAGGAGCTTAAAAAGAAGATAGACAGCGCCGTGTTCCCCGGCACTCAGGGCGGCCCGCTTATGCACATCATCGCCGCGAAGGCGGTCTGCTTCGGCGAAGCACTGAAACCCGAGTTCAAGGCCTACCAGCACCAGACAGTTCTCAATGCTGCGGCGCTCGCAAAGGCGCTGTCGGAGCAGGGGCTGCGCCTTGTCTCCGGCGGCACGGATAATCACCTTATGCTCGTCGACGTGATGAGCAAGGGCCGTACCGGCATGGAGGTGCAGGAGCTGCTCGACATGGCGAACATCACCGCCAATAAGAACACCATACCCTTTGACACCCAGTCTGTGAAGCTCACTAGCGGCATGCGCTTCGGCACGCCCGCGGTCACGACCCGCGGCATGAAAGAGCCTGAGATGGCACAGATCGCGCAGATGATCGCCCGGCTCATCGACGAGGGAGAGGGCGCCGTCGCGCAGGTGAAGGAGCAGACGATAGAGCTCTGCCGCACATTTCCTCTGTATCCGGGAATAAAGTAAATATAAGCCAACATACCCGATGCAGACTGAGTATCTGCAAATAGCGCCCGACGTTTGCACGTCGGGCGCTCGCTATATCGGTTTTAGAATGTCATCTTTGCCTTGGTGCAACCGGCAATTTATCATGATATCCAGCGCGCAAGCACCAGCAGCACAGCTAAAAGCCCGAGGTTCACAGCGAGGAAGCAGCGCATGAACGCGCCGGGGCGCGCATGTTCGGCATGGGAATATAGCTTGAAGCTTATGAGGCTTGCCAGACTTGCGACAGGAGTACCGAGCCCGCCGATGTTCACGCCGAGCAGAAGCTGCCTGCCGTTATCTGTGAAACCGGAGAGCAGGAGCGCCGCCGGTACATTGCTTATGACCTGACTCACCGCCGCACCGACCAGCAGCTCTCGCCCGCGCAGCAAGTTTTGCAGCAGTGCCTTTACCGCGTCCATACGCGCAAGATTTCCCGAGAAAACGAAGAAGCACACAAAGGTGAGCAGCAGCCAGAAATCCGCCGTCAGCAGCCGCGGCCTGTCAAAGATAAGCAGCACAAGGATCACTAATGCAAGCATTATCTGCCATGTCAGCAGACGCAGGACAGTACACATGCACAGAAGAAAAAGAAGCGCGTACAGCGTCAGGCTCTTCCGGTCGAGCAGCGGTTCTTCACCGAGGAAAACTTCGAGCCGCTCTTTCGGCAGACGCAGACACAGAAGCGATATAAGTATCAGCGACATCACCCATATCGGGAGCGTCACGGAAAGGAAGCTGCCAAGGCTGAAATCATAGCGCGAGAACAGATAGATATTCTGCGGGTTCCCGACGGGCGTGAGCATACTGCCGAGGTTTGCTGCCGCGGTCTGCATGACGACCACCCATATCAGCGCCTTTTCCTGATGCGCCATACCGAGCACGACCACTGCAAAGGGGACAAAGGTCAGCAGCGCAACGTCGTTTGTTATCAGCATGGAGCTCAGAAAGCTGAGCAGCACAAGAGTAAAACCAATCGTGCGCAGATCACCCGCACCGGCGCACAGCTTATGCGCCAGCCACGCGAATACCCCGGCGCGCCGAAGCCCCGCCACGACTACCATCAGGCAGTAAAGCAGCGCCAGCGTGCGGAGGTCGACATACCCAAGATATGCCGCGTCCGGCGGAACAAGGCAGCAGCTCACTGCTGCCGCGATAAACGCGATGCACAGCGTGAGCTCGTGTTTTATAAAGTCCTTTATGTGTGCCACAGTTTATATCTTCTTTCCGTTCAGCACGGCCTGAATGAGTCTGTCGCCCTGATAGCAGAGCTTGAGGGAGAAAAACGGTTCGTCCGTGTCCAGCAGGCGCAGGAATATCTTGTCGCCCTCCCATATCGGCAGGGACAGCAGATGCTCCTTCTCTATCCATTCGAGCACTCCCTCATCGCATTCACGCGGAGTCCCGCTGAAGTCATCAGAGGTGAACAGGTGCATATATTCCGTGCCCCACTCGTCGGACACAAAGGTGACTATGCCGCGGTAGCGCCATGAGTTCAGCGTCAGTCCCGTCTCTTCCGAGACCTCGCGAATGACGCAGTCCTCCGGGCTTTCGCCCTCCTCGAACTTGCCGCCTATGCCTATCCACTTGTCCTTATTTTCGTCGACGGTTTTCTTCACCCGATGGAGCATCAGGTATTTTCCGCCGCGCTCTATATAGCATAGGGATGTGTTTCTCATTTATATTTCTCTCTTTTTACCCATGGTCACCCGGCCACCGTCATTTGAGGATCATGCGGGTGATTTTTTCTTTTCCGGACTTGTACGGGAAGTAGCGCAGCTTGACATCAAGCTTGCCCTGCTTGAGGACGCTGCGGTAATGGGTGAAGGTGTCAAAGCTCTTTTTGCCGTGGTAGCTGCCCATGCCGGATTCACCGACGCCGCCGAAGGACATATGCGAGCTTGCAAGGTGAATGACGGTGTCGTTGATGCAGCCGCCGCCGAAAGAGCAGGAGTTGAGCACCTTTTCCTGATTCATCTTGTTCTCCGAGAAGATATAGAGCGCCAGGGGCTTGGGGCGGGAGCGGATGAAGTCGATGCAGTCGTCAAGCTTTTCATACGGCAGCACGGGCAGCACCGGGCCGAAGATCTCCTGCTGCATGGCGGGGGAGTCTACCGGGACGCCGGTCAGCACAGCGGGCTCGATGAAGCGCGTCTCCGCGTCGCGCGCGCCGCCGATGGCGATGCTGCCGCTGTTATCGAGAATATTGCAGACGCGCTCAAAGTGCTTGTCGTTTATGATGCGCACCATGCCGGACATGTCCCCATCTGGGAAGAAATCTGCAAGAGCCTTTTTGTACTCCTCGATAAACGGCGCTTCAACGCTCTTTTCAATCATCAGATAGTCCGGTGCGACGCAGGTCTGACCGGCGTTGAGCACCTTGCCGAAAGCGATGCGCCGCGCGGCGAGCGGGAGGTTTGCTGTCTCATCGACGATGATGGGGCTCTTGCCGCCGAGCTCGAGCGTCACCGGAGTGAGCCGCTTTGCGGCGGCCTCCATGACGGTCTTGCCGACGGCGACGCTGCCGGTAAAGAATATGTAGTCAAACGGTTCGTCGAGCAGAGCCTTGTTCGCATCGCGCCCGCCCTCGACGGCGGTGACGAAGCCCGTCGGGAATGCGGACTCGATAAGCTTTGAGATGACGCGGCTGCTCTCAGGCGCGTAGGCCGAGGGCTTCACGACGGCGCAGTTGCCCGCGGAGATAGCCCCGACGAGCGGCATCAGGCAAAGCTGCACGGGATAGTTCCACGGCGCCATGATTAGCACGACACCGTAAGGTTCCGGGCAGACGTAGCTTTTGCCGGGGAGCTGACCGATCCCGGACTTTACGCGGCGCGTTTTGCTCCATTTCTTGAGGCGCTTTATGTGGAAATTGATCTCCTCAAGCAGCAGCCCCGTTTCGCACATATAGCTTTCAAAGGGCTGCTTATTGAGATCGGCCTTGAGCGCCGCGGAGATAAGCTCGTCATTTTCTATGATGGCCTTGCGGAATTTTTTCAGCATATCTATCCTGAAATCGACTCCGCGGGTCACGCCGGTACGGAAAAAGTGTTTTTCGGATTCTACGATCTCGTGTATATCCATGGTGCGTTCCGCCTTTCAATCAAACTGAATTGTGGAATATCTGAACTATTTTAATATCTAACCTTATCGCGGGTGATGTCGCGGAGCGTGGGCGCGCCGCACATCGTCATTGTGGATTTGAGCTCGCCGACGAGCTTATCCATGTATACCTTAAAGCCCTCCTCGCCGCCGCCATAGATCATAGGGAGAATGGGTCGGCCGACCAGAACAGCGTCAGCACCGAGGGCGATGGCGCGGAACACATCGACGCCTGAGCGTATGCCGCCGTCGACGAGCACGGTCGTCTTTCCCTTGACCGCCGCGGCGATCTCCGGCAGGACTTCCGCTGTGGAGGGAACACCGCCCTGGACGCGCCCGCCGTGGTTTGAGACGACAATGGCGGCAGCACCGGCTTCGACGGCCTTTTCAGCGCCGCGGACGGTCATAATGCCCTTGACGATGAACGGCATTCTGGCGTAGGAGATTATCTCGCGCATCTCATCGACGGACTTGCTACCGGCGTTGGGGTTCATGGCCTTGAGGAAAGGAAGCCCCGCGCCGTCAACATCCATACCGGCGGCAAAGATGCCGTTCGCGTTGAGGACATCGAGCTTTTCAAGCACGGCCTCCTTGTTCCAAGGCTTTATGACGGGGCAGCCGATGCCGCCGACTTTCTTCATGTCCTCAACGGAGGAGAGCATGATGGTCGGGTCGACACCGTCGCCAGTCAGCGCCATGACGCCGTATTCGGCCGCAGCCTTGACGAGGATGGAGTTATAGGCATGATCCTTATATTTCGGGCCGTAGTGCAGGTCGATAGAGTCGAGGGGTGCGGCGAAGATGGGAGCGGCAAACCTATGGCCGAACAGCTCAAAGGACACATCTACCTCTGTGTTGGGGCAGAGCGTGTCCATGTTGACGAATATCTCCTGCCATTTATCAAAGTTGCGCGCGGCGGCGTTGCCGGGGTACTTGCAGCCGGGGCCGGGCATGGCGTTTGCGCAGGCTCTGCCGTTGCACACGGGGCAAGCCTTGCAGTAGTGGCCTACCTGATCCTTCGCGGCGGCCAGAATTTCATTATAATTCATATCCTTATCTCCTTGACTTTTTCCTTGCCTTGCAGGTGGTCAATGGCCATGAAAATGACCCGTATTGACCAACAATATCTCGCAATGATTATGAGACAAATCACCGCCGCTGTCAATCGAAATTTGTAAAGCATTGCATAGATAAACATAATTGAGTATACATATTTTAATTTACAGAAAACAGTTTGCATATTTCAATTGACGTAATTTGATTTACTTAAAATTATTTACGTAATTTAGTAGACGTATTATAAGAGACATAATTCAATTTACATAACACTACACCGCGAAGCATCGATGCTTCGCGGTGTAGTGTTATAATTTTGTTGATAAGAAATACTTTATTCCGCCAGCTCGAAGCCGTACTTCACGCGGCAATTGCCGTCGCTGTCGTAATTGTAATAAGCATAGGCGCGTTCATTGCCTTCGGGGTGCTCGTCGTCGTAGGCCTTTATGAGGATGAGACGGCCAAGTTCATCATAGATATACTCGCTGCGAGTCCAGAAGCGGTCATTGACGGTGTACGCCTCAAGGAGCTTTCCGGAATCGTCGTATGTATAGGTGATGGTATTGGAAACCCTGCCGTCCGGATCGTGCCATATGTCGCGGAGAAGATGTCCGGCCTCATCATATTCGTAGTTTGACCGGCGCGTATTCTGCCCGTCGTTCACGCGGCGCTCAATGGCAAAGCCGCCGGGGACGTAATCATACTCTACCCAAGTTACCATACCGAGAGAGATATTTTCGCCGTGGGTGGTGACGATGCCATCATGCTCCAAATAGCCCTCGGCTTCAAGCGGAACACCGAACAGCTCAAAGATGCTCATACCCAGACCGTAAGAGCTATAGCCGCCCAGATCCGGGACATAGCCGTTGCTGCCGTTGCCGGCAGTGTATATGGAAACCGTTCGCCCATCTGCAAAGGTGAGGTAAAGGGGATTAAAGCTGTCGCAGTCCAAGGCTGCGCTGTGAGTGCCGTCATCCCGGAGCATCAGGGAGAGCGTCGGAATCTTATCGGCGGGCAGGGAATAGCTCTTCCCGAGCTGCTGGACATAGAGGGAGGCGGAAGTGATGCTGTTCATGTCATACCAGACGCGGACATAGTCGGGATCCTCCATAGTGCCGATGTTCTTGGAAGCGCTTATGGCTTTGTAGGGCAGGGCGTCATAGGCTGCGCCCATTGTCCATGTGCCGGTATTATCGGAACTCATATTGAGGCTGCGGCAATAGATATTCGTGCCGCCGATGCTGACGCACTCCCAGTCGAGCTTTGTTTTCGGCGTGCCGCTGAACTGCACCCAGCCGTCTTTCACGGAGGATGAGGCGATGAGCGTATAATCAATGAGCTTAAAGTCGGAGATATACGGCTCGATGGACTCCTTATAGGCGAGCTTTATATAGTAAAGCTCCTCCTCGGTGACGCGGCTGCCGAAGTCCGGTTCAGAGCTGAGGACGAGGGAATCGGCAGGGGAGACGGCACCGGCGACGCTTTCGCTCGGCTCAAAGTCGCTGTCCATGCCGCGCTTGGGATCGGTGAGCGCCGCCCAGTCAAAGCTCTCGGCAAGACCCTCAAGCTGCTTATCCGTGATGTTGAACCCGATAAACGCATCGCCTATACCGTCGATAATGCCGTCGCCGAGGTAGTCGGCGTAGCCGTCGTGCATGAAGCTCATTACATAGAAAGCGGCGTCGGAATCAAGCAGGATGAACGAGGAGCGGCGGTTACGGTCGTCACTCTCGGAATTTGCAAGGTGCAGCGTCACGCCGGTGGATGTCTCATAGTCCCATTCGGAGAAGCCGTTCACGTCCACAACACCGCCGACGACATAGCCAAGGGTTCCCTTGGAGGCGCGGCGGAAATCAAAGCCAACAGCGCAGGGAAGCTCTTCAGATGTGACATAGCCCTCCATATCGAAGGTGCCCTCTTCATATATATAAGAGCTTGCGTACCGGCTCTCCCAGCCATTGTGCTCGCGGGTGAGCCTGCCGGTACCGGCGGCTTCATAGAAAGCCTTTTCCCCGGCGGGGACGGACATTTCACCCAGTGTGCGCAGACCGTACTTTTCGCATATCTCGTCGACCTTTTTGTAGCCCTCTCTGTTATGGACGGAGTACCCGCCGTACTGCCTGTACATTTCGAGCTGTTCCTCTTCGGAAAGGTCGCTGTCCTTATAGCTGTATGGGTGCGCATCGCAGTATTCGAGCAGTTCACTGATGGCCATGTTTTCCGGGGAACCGGAAAAACCCTGAAGAGAGATCACGGTGCGCCCGGTGTCCCTGTGCGTGCCGAGCTTCAGGCTGCTTATGCCGAACCAACCGGAGGCCGCGGCGGCCGCAGTGAAGAGCGCGGAGATCACGGCGGCGATGAGCAGGGTGCGCCAGAGAGTTTTATGTGAGGCGCGCTTTTTATCGCCGGTGCGGTAGCCAAGCGCGTCCTGCGCCTCGGTTATGTATCGGGAATCAATGCCGCTCATGGCGGCAAGAAGCTTTTCGGAATTCATGCAAGTCCCTCCTCAATAAGAAATCTGCGGAGCCTGCCGCGCGTCCGGTGGAGTATGGAAGCGGTCTTGCTCTCGGAGAAGCCGAACTTCTTTGAAAGCTCCGCGACCGGGGCAAGGAACCAGTACCGGCTGACGAACAGCGCACGCTCCGTCTCAGGGAGCTGTGCGAGAAAGCGGTTCAGCGCCGCGGCAAGCTCACGGTTCTCGACCTCGCGCTCAAGGCTGTAAGCCGAGGCGATGCACTCGTCCAGCTCGTCGAGCGCGAGGGCGACCTCTCCGCCGCCGCGCTTTAAACGGTTCTTATCTATGACGCGGGAAAGAGCGAGGTTGCGCGTGATGCGCCCCAAGTACGGCGCGAGCGCCGATGGGCGCTTATCCGGCATGGAGTTCCACGCACGCATATAGGTGTCGTTCACGCACTCGTCGCTGTCCTCGGGGTTTTGCAGGACGTTATAGGCGATGGTGCGGCAGTACGCGCCGAACTTCTTTGCGGTCTCCGCAATGGCCGAGTCCGAGCGCGCCCAATACAGGTCAACTATTTTTGAATCATCCATAACTTGTCCTCCTCATAAGAATGGAGTGGAATGAAAGCCTTCACCTATATAAACTGCGTTTATCGCGATCCATTGCACCGTTCGTGCTTTTTCGACAGAAAAATAAATTTTACTTTCTTTTTCTTGATATACCGGCGCGGTAATGATATTATATTAGAAAAGCTGCGCGGGGTACAGTCCCGCGCGTAAAAAAAGAACCAGTCGTTTTCCTGCGGCGCGCGCCGCGGGCAGACGGAAAGGGGATATATATGAGCAAGAAGATACTGAAGCTTATAGTCGCGGCGCTGACGGTATGCGTCGCAGTTATCGCGGTTGCCTGCACGCCGTTCGGCCTGGGTGCGGAGCCTACCGCCGCGCCTACACCCGTTATCGCGACGCCTGAGCGCACATCGACGCCCAGCCCGACAGTCTCGGCTACACCGACGCCGTCCGGATCGCCTGATGCGTCCGCCGCGCCGAGTCCCGGACTTGTGAAGCCGGAAGGCGCGATAACGCCTGACCCGTCGCTGTATCCTAACGCCTCCGCATCACCCGCGGCCACCGCACCGGCGGGCGCGCCCACGACCTCGCCCAGCACCAAGACCGCGCACAGCCACACCTTCAAGACCACGAAGGTCGCGGCGACGACGGAGTCCCAGGGCTACACGATATACCAGTGCACGGGCTGCGAGTTCTCTTACAGGGATAACTATACCCCGAAGCTGAGAGCAAACTCCACGACGAACAATAACAACAACAGCACCGGGACGACCGGCGGCAGCACCGGCAGCGCGGGGAACACCGGCACCAGCACGACGCCGAAGCCGAAGGATCCGTACCTTGACGACAGCGGCAGCTGGAACGATCCGTACTCCGACGATTACAGAGAGGACTACGGCACGCACACCCACCGCTACTACAGGACTACCGACTCGCGCGGGAACGTGATCTACCGCTGCGACTGCGGCAGCTACTACTATCCCGACGATGACTACCGGGATTACGGCGACGGCAGATACGACGATATATACGCGGATTAAACCGTCTGCTGTACAGATGAATTATGAGCGCACTGCGATTTTCGCGGTGCGCTCAATTTTTGTGTTGACAAGCGGGTGCATAGTGCGTATACTGTATATATCCAATATGAACAGTAGAGACGGAGGTGAGAGCTTGAATCTGATAATCAGCAATGCAGGAGACAGGCCGATATATGAGCAGATATACACGCAGATAAAGGACTGCATTATTTCCGGGGAGCTGTCGGAGGGGGATATGCTGCCGTCGATACGGGCGCTGGCGAAGGATCTGCGCATCAGCGTGATAACGACGACGCGCGCCTATGACGAGCTTGAGCGCGACGGCTTCATCTACCGCGTGCCCGGCAAGGGCTGCTACGTTGCGGAAAAGAACGTGGAGCTTGTGCGCGAGGAGCATCTGAAAAGGATAGAGCAGCACATGCGCGAGATAGTCGCGCTCGCCGTGCCCTGCGGCATGGACGAGGCGGAGACGGCGCGGATGCTGGAGCTTATATGGAGCGAGGAGGAAAACAGCGATGAACGCAATTGAAATAAAGGGACTTGAGAAGCGCTACGACGGCTTTCAGCTCGGCAGCTTCGACCTGACGCTGCCCTCGGGCTGCATCATGGGGCTTGTCGGCGAGAACGGCGCGGGCAAGAGCACGACGATAAAGCTCATTATGAACGCAATTGGCCGGGACGCGGGCGAGATATCCGTGCTCGGTGTTGACAACAGGAGCGCTGAGTTCCGGGATGTCAAGGAGGACATCGGCGTCGTGCTCGACGAGGCGTATTTCCCGGAAGTGATGAGTGCGCGGAACGTCGGCAAGGTCATGGCGCTGACCTATAAAAACTGGGATGCGGCGGCGTTCGAGGGCTATCTTAAAAAGTTCTCGCTCGCTCCGGATAAGATATTCAAGGACTATTCGCGCGGGATGCGCATGAAGCTTGCGATCGCTGCGGCGCTCTCACACGGGGCAAAGCTTCTGATACTCGACGAGGCGACGAGCGGACTTGACCCAATGGCGCGCGATGAGCTGCTCGATATCTTCAACGACTTCACGCGGGACGAGAACTGCTCGATACTGCTCTCGTCGCACATCGTGAGCGATCTGGAAAAGATATGCGATTACATTGCGTTCCTGCACAGGGGAAGGCTCGTGCTGTGCGAGGAGAAGGATAGGCTGCTTGAGGAGTATGCGCTGGTGCGGACCCCGGAGGAACGGCTCAGGGAGCTGCCCGAGGAGAGCGTCATAAGCCGCCGGGCGAGCGGCTACGGCACGGAGGCGCTGGTGCTGCGCGGCGGCATACCCGCGGCGATACCGACCGAGCACACGAGCCTTGAGGACATCATTCTGTTTCTGGCGAAGGGGGACGAGAGAAAATGAAGGGTCTGCTGCTCAAGGACTGGTACACGCTCATAAAGCAGATGAAGATAATGCTGGTGCTGATGCTGGTGTTTGCCTGCGTCCCGGGCTACTCGATGGCTGCATTCGCGGTGGTGTACGCGGCGATGCTTCCGGTGACGGCGCTTGCATACGATGAGCGGAGCAAGTGGGATGAGCTTGCGGCGATGCTGCCGTACTCTGTGCGGGAGATAGTCGGCGGCAAGTATGTGCTCGGTGTGACTGCCGTTGCAGCGGCGGGTGCGGTCGCCGCTGCCGCACAGCTTATACTGAGCCGCTTCGGGTGGACACAGTTTGACGCGGAGGCGGCCTTTGCGCTGCTGTTCACGGCCTGCCTTGCGCTCATCATGCTGGCGATATATCTGCCGGTGATGTTCAGGCTGGGCGTCGAGAAAGGCCGGGTGCTCTTCATGATACTCATTTGCGCGAGTGCCGCGGCGGGGGTCATACTCTCCCACAAGCTCTCTGCGCTCATTGACGGGATCGGCAGCCCCGTGGCCGCGGCGCTGGTGCTGCTGGCGATAGCTGCGGCGGCGCAGATAGCTTCGTTTGAAGTCTCTGTGCGCTTCTATGAAATGAAGAGAAAATAAGAATGTGCCCCATGGCTGCTTGCAATAGCCATGGGGCATAGTGATTTAATTATACTCTGACAGCGGACAGGCGGCACGGAGGAATTCAGGGAACTGCTCAAGAATGGGATTGACGCTGTCACGCCGCCACGCGGCGATGATCTCCTCATACTCGCCCTCGCCGACCATCGGGACAAAGCTGAGATTATCCGCGTTATAGAGCTTATCGGTGAAGTAGCCCGGGCAGGATGGAGATGCCTTCCTCGGCGGCGAGGCCGCGCTCATCAATCTTGCGATGCTCGCACTTTTGAGCCTGCCCTGCGTGTTCGGCTATAATATCTGGAGCGACCTGCACATCATCGGCGGGCACGACGTGCTCGACAGCGAGGACTTCATTGTCAGCAACCTGCTGCTGCCTTGCGGATCGTTAGTGTATCTGCTGTTCTGCGTGAGCAAATGGGGCTGGGGCTTTGACAGGTACATCGCTGAGGTCAACAAGGGCGAGGGGCTGAAGCTTTCACCGAAGCTCAAGCCGTACTTCCGCTATGTGCTTCCGGTGCTGATACCCATAATACTGATACAGGGACTTATATAATATTGACCGCGCACTGCCGATGCAGTGCGCGGTTCAGCTTATACCGACTCTCAGGCCCGGTCGAGGATATGGATGTTCAGATGGTTATACGGGATATCGACGCCGTACTTGGCGAAGCTCTCGCGCAGAGCCTCGTTGAGGTGATTGCGCGCATCCCAGTAATCGGCGACGGATGCCCAGCAGCGGACAGTGTATTCAATGGCGCTATCACCGTAGGCGGTGAGGAGAACATCGGGCGCAGGCTCGTCCAATATGCCAACGGTGGAGGACACAGCATCCAGACACGCATTTTTTACGGTCTCGGTGGGGGCATCATAAGATGCGCCGATAGTCAGGACGATACGGCGGCGGCCAAGCGTGGTATAATTGATGATCTTGGAGCCGGAGAGGCTGCGGTTCGGCAGGAGGATGATCTGCCCGTCGGCGGTCTCGATGCGCGTATGGTTGAGGGAGATGTCCCGGACGGTGCCGACAGTGCCGTCAGACTCGATAACATCGCCGATGGAAAAGGGATGAGTCGAGAGAATGATTAGCCCGCCGGCGACATTGCTCATTATATCCTGCGTGGCGAGGGTCAGACCCAAGGTGAGCACCGAGGCGATGGCCGTGATGGACGAGGTGTTCAGCCCTAAAGCACCGGCGGTGATGATGACGGTGAGCAGGTACAGCAGCGCCTTTATGAAGTTCACGGTTATCCTGCTCAGGCGCTCGTTCGGCTGCTTTATGCGCCCCATGAGCTTTTCGACCGCGCGCATGATAAGGCGCACCGCGAGCAGACACACGAGCAGCGTGATGACCGCGGAGAGGATATGCTCAAGACTGTAGCCGCCGAATGAGGTGGCCAATACTTTTGAAATGCTTTCCATACCGAACCTCCGAAAGATGGTTTGAGTTATTCTATCACGATGTGCCGCCGGTATCAAGACCGGGCAGGACTGGTCAAATAAATCACTTGATTGCCATGACGGGGGATTTGTGATATTATAATTAAAAAGACCGGAGCGGTCATATACGGAATAAATAAAAAGACAGGAGAGCACTGTATGGCGAAATACATAATGGCGCTGGACGCGGGCACGACCTCGAACCGCTGCATCCTTTTCAACGAGCACGGCGAGATATGCAGCGTGTCACAGAAAGAATTCACGCAGTTTTTCCCGCAGCCGGGCTGGGTGGAGCATGACGCGAACTAGATATGGCTGACGCAGTACACGGTCGCTGCCGAGGCGCTGGCGAAGATCGGCGCAACTGCCGAGGATATCGCGGCGATAGGCATAACGAACCAGCGCGAGACGACCATCGTCTGGGACAAGGCGACGGGCGAGCCGATTCACAACGCGATAGTCTGGCAGGACAGGCGCACGGCGGAATACTGCGACAGTCTCAGAGCCAAGGGGCTGACGGATATATACCGTGCAAAGACAGGGCTTGTCATAGACCCGTACTTCTCGGGAACAAAGATACGCTGGGTGCTCGAAAACGTACCCGGTGCGCGTGAGAAGGCGGAGCGTGGGGAGCTGCTGTTCGGCACGGTGGAGACCTGGCTCATCTGGAAGCTCACGGGCGGCAAGGTACATGTGACGGACTACTCCAACGCCTCGCGCACGATGCTTTATAACATCGTGAAGCTCGAATGGGACGAGGAGATCATGGCGGAGCTCGGCATACCCCGGTGCATGCTGCCGGAGGTGAAGCCCTCAAGCTGCGTCTACGGCGAGACGACGCCAGACCTTTTCGGCGGAGTCATCCCCATCGGCGGCGCGGCGGGCGACCAGCAGGCGGCGCTCTTCGGGCAGACCTGCTTCACGGCGGGCGAAGCAAAGAACACCTACGGCACGGGCTGCTTCATGCTGATGAACACGGGAGACAAGCCGGTGTTTTCAAAGAACGGTCTTGTGACGACCATAGCCTGGGGACTTGACGGAAAGGTCGAGTACGCGCTGGAGGGCTCGATATTCGTCGCGGGCTCGGCGATACAGTGGCTGCGCGATGAACTGAGGATAGTCGACTCTGCGGCGGACTCGGAATACTTCGCGCGAAAGGTACCCGACACAAACGGCTGCTACGTCGTCCCTGCATTCACGGGGCTCGGCGCGCCGCACTGGGACGCCTATGCCCGCGGCGCGATAGTGGGACTCACGCGCGGCGTGAACAAGTACCACATCATCCGCGCGACGCTCGAATCACTGGCGTATCAGACCTATGACGTGCTCAAGGCGATGGAGGCCGACTCCGGGATAAAGCTCGGCGCGCTCAAGGTGGACGGCGGGGCCTCGGCCAATAATCTGCTGATGCAGATGCAGGCGGACATCATTCAGGCTCCGGTAAACCGCCCGGTCTGCGTGGAGACGACGGCGATGGGCGCGGCATACCTCGCGGGGCTTGCCGTCGGCTACTGGAAGAGCAAGGCGGACGTTATCAACAACTGGGCGATAGACAAGGTGTTCGGCCCGAAGATAACCCCCGACGAGCGCGACAAGAAGATCGCGGGCTGGAACAAGGCCGTCGGCCGCTCATTCGATTGGGCAAGAGAAGAATAAAATCATCAAGAGCTGCACTATTTAAGTGCGGCTCTTTTTAACGACCCCGGTTCTATAATGGCTGCGGACTGCATATAGTTTAAGAATGGCGGGGAGAATGGGAGGCATACGGACAGTTCGGGCGAAGTGACCATCTTTGCAAAATGCGGCATTGCAAATGTGAAAGCTTGAATGTATAATATATACAGAGAAATTACGCACCGTACCCGATACAGATATACAGGAGAGGAAAAGATATATGGAATCAGCGTATCTGCGCCACATCCCGCAGGAGGATATATACCTGTTCAACACCGGAAACGCAAAAAAGGCATGGCTCTGCTTCGGCTGCCGCTATATACCGGAGCTGAAGGCGCACCGCTTCATCGTCTGGGCGCCGAACGCGCAGCGTGTCTCGCTCGTCGGCAGCTTCAACGGCTGGGACAGAGACGCCATGCCGATGGAGAAGATCGAGGGCGGAGTGTGGGTATGCTTTGCCGAGGGCATTGAGAACGGCGCGCTCTATAAATACTGCGTCACCGGCGCGGACGGTCGGCAGATATTAAAGTCCGACCCCTTTGCGGCCTACTCGCAGACCGGGAGCGAGACAGCGTCGATCGTCTGGAACGGCGGGGACTTCCGCTGGGGCGACGGGGAGTATATGCAGCGCCGCGCAAAGCGGGACTTCATGACCCAGCCGATGAGCATTTATGAGCTGCACCTCGGTTCATGGAAGAACATGCCGGGCGAGCGGCCGATGTACAGAGAGCTTGCCGACGCGCTGGCGGACTACTGCACAGACATGGGCTATACGCACATTGAGATCATGCCGGTGACGGAATACCCCCTTGACGCGTCATGGGGCTATCAGGTCACGGGCTACTACGCGCCGACCTCGCGCTACGGCGATCCCGACGATTTTAAGTATTTTGTCGACCGGCTGCACGAAGCTGGGCTCGCGGTGATAATGGACTGGGTCCCGGCGCACTTCCCGAAGGACGAGCATGGTCTGCGCAGATTTGACGGCACGCCCCTCTTTGAGTGCAAAGAAGCACGCATGGCGGAGCACCCCGAGTGGGGCACGATGATCTTTGACTACGCGTCGGATCAGGTGCAGAGCTTCCTCGTATCCTCGGCGTGCCTGTTCTTTGAGGAGTACCACATCGACGGCATACGCGTCGACGCGGTAAGCTCGATGCTCTACCTCAACTATGGCCGTCGCGACGGGGAGTACACCCCGAATAAGGAAGGCGGCAACATAAACCTCGCTGCGGTGGATTTCCTGCGCAAGCTCAACTCGACGGTGCTCACGGAGTACCCAGGGGCGATAACCGTCGCGGAGGAGTCGACGGCATTCCCGCTCATCACCGCGCCCCCCGATGCGGGCGGGCTCGGCTTCTGCTTCAAGTGGGACATGGGCTTCATGCACGACACGCTCGATTACATGCAGCTCGACCCCTACTTCCGCAGCCACAACCATGACAGGCTGACCTTCTCGATGATGTACGCTTTCTCGGAAAACTATGTGCTGGCGTACTCGCACGACGAGGTAGTCCACGGCAAGCGCTCGATGCTCGACAAGATGTACGGCGACTACGACCAGAAGTTTGCGTCCCTGCGCGCGCTCTACGGCTTCCAGTTTGCCCACCCCGGAAAGAAGCTGTGCTTCATGGGCGGAGAGTTCGGGCAGTTCATCGAGTGGAACTGGCAGCAGGAGCTTGACTGGCTGCTGCTGGCCTATCCGCGGCATGAGCAGCTGCGCGATTATTACCGCAAGCTTAACAAGCTCTACGCTGCGACCCCGGCGATGTACCGCGTGGACAAGTCCTGGGACGGCTTCCGCTGGCTCAACGTGGACGACCGCGACAGAAGCTCGGTGGCGTTCCTGCGCTCATCCGAGAAGGACGAGAGCTATCTCGTGTGCGTGTGCAACTTCACGCCGGTGCGCTATGACGATTTCGTGATCGCGCTGCCCGTGGCCGGTACGCTGCATGAGGTGCTCAACAGCGACGACGAACGCTTCGGCGGGGGCGGCGTCGCCAATCCCCACACGATAAAGACAGAGAAGGAACCGTTTTTGGATATGCAGTATTCAGCAAAGCTGACGCTGCCGCCGATGGCGTCGGTAATGTTCAGCTTCAAACCAAGGAGGAAGAAGAATGAAAAAGGAATTTCGTGATCTGCTCCGTGAACACGGGCGTGATACTCTGCCGAACGTTCTGCTCGTCTCTGCCGAATGCGCGCCGCTCTCCAAGACCGGCGGGCTGGCGGACGTTGTGGGCACGCTCCCAAAGTCGCTTGCCAAGCTCGGCATCGATGCGAGAGTCATTACCCCTTACCACCGCTGCATAAAGGATAAATATGCCGACAAGGTCGAGCACATGTTCTATTTCTATGCAAAGCTCGGCTGGCGGCAGGAATACGTCGGGATAGAAAAGCTCGTGCTCGACGGCGTGACGATATATCTCGTTGACAATGAACAGTATTTCGGCGATAAGATATACCGCGGGGGAAACCCTGAGGGCGAGCAGTACTCGTTCTTCTGCCGCGCGGTGCTCGACGCGATACCGAACCTCGGCTTCGATGTGGACGTTGTCCACTGCAACGACTGGCACACGGCGATGATCCCGATGCTCGCGCGCACACAGTACCGCGGCGCAAAGCAGGAGCAGATAAAGTACCTGCTGACGATACATAACATCGCGTTCCAGGGCAAGTTCGGCTTTGACTTTGTGCAGGATATGCTCGACGTCGACAGCCGCTACTATACGCCGGAGTTCATGGAGCTCAACGGCTGCGCGGACTATCTCAAGGCAGGCTGCGTCTTTGCCGACAGGATAAACACCGTCAGCCCCAGCTACGCCTCCGAGATAAAAATGCCCTACTACGCCGAAGGGCTCGAGGGCATACTCAACGCGCGCTCGGCGCAGCTTACGGGCATTATAAACGGCATCGATAAAAAGGTCTATAACCCGCACGGCGACGCGCTTCTGCCCGCGCGCTATGACCGCGGCCACCTGAAGGGCAAGGCCGTGTGCAAGGCGGAGCTTCAGGCGCGCATGGGACTTGAGCAGAGAGCGGATGTGCCGCTGTTTGCGATGGTCACGCGCATGACCGAGCAGAAGGGCTTTGACCTTGTCGCATGCGTGCTGGACGACATGATGTGCCGCGAGGATATGCAGTTTATGCTGCTCGGCTCCGGGGACGAGCGCTTTGAAAACTTCATGCGCTCGGCCGAGGGACGCTACAAGGGCAGGCTCTGCGCCTATATCGGCTACAGTGAGGAGTTGTCGCACCTTGTATATGCGGGCAGCGACTTCTTCCTGATGCCGTCACGCTTTGAGCCCTGCGGCCTGAGCCAAATGATCGCGATGCGCTACGGCTCGGTGCCGATAGTGCGCGAGACGGGCGGCCTGCGCGACACGGTCACGCCCTATAACCGCTTCACAGGCGAGGGCAACGGCTTCTCCTTTGCAAACTTCGACGCGTGGGAGATGCGCGACACGATGCGCCTTGCGATGGACTGCTATAAAAACGAGGAGATCATGAGCGGACTTATCACCCGCGCGATGCAGGCCGACTTCGGCTTTGAGCGCTCGGCGATGGAGTACGCGAAGCATTATATATGGATGCTGTAAGCGAGAGAAAGGTAAAGGTCTGGTTCGGCGGCTGCTATAGAGAGCAGTGGTCGGAGAATTATATACTATCAATAATATACGAAAACCGCCGCTGTGTTGAGGCGGCGCCGGGCGAGGGAGGATGGCTCCCCGCGGGCGGGGATGAGGAGCTGTGCAGACAGCTCCTCTCGCCTGACTGCCCGGAGCTTATGCGGGAGTACTTCCAGGCGGCGGCGACGGTGTACGACGCGGTGCGCGAATGCCTGAGAGCAGGACTCAAGCGCGACAGGCTCGCGGAGTTTCTGCATGGGGAGAGTAACCCTATCGCCGCGCCCGAGCTCATGCGCCTGCTGATGGACGACTGCGGCTTCCCCCTCATAGAGGCCTACCGCATGACGGCCTCCTGCTGCCTTGACCTTCGCGCAGCGTCCGTGCAGCCGCAGGAGCTGTATCAGTACCAGCCGCGCACGGCGCACGTCGTGAGCGTGCTGCGCCAGACCGCCGGGAGCGTCCCGGCGCTGTCCTACGACAGCCGCAGGGCGGAGTTCAGAAGCCCCGGCGGCGCGCTTGAGGGCGGCAGCACCCTGCGCCTTGCGTTCAGGCGGCTCGGCGGCACGGTGAAGAGCGCGCACCTCGAGCTATGGGGCGACAATATGGAGCACAGCTGCTCCATGGAAAACGACGGAGACATATATTATGTAAACCTCATGCTGCCCGAGGAGCCGCAGGCGCTCTGGTATGCGTTCTATATAGAGACGGATCACAGCGCGCAGTGGCTCTGTCCGGACGCGACGGGCTATACCGGCAGGATATGCTCGAACCGTGAGTCGGGCTTCCGGCTGACGGTGTATAAAAAGGGCTTTGAAACACCGGCATGGTTCAGAAAAAGGGTGATGTACCAGATATTCCCGGATCGTTTTGCCTTCTCTAACGACGGCACGGCGGAGGCGGGTATAGAGTACCACAAGCGCCTCGGTCAGACACCGGAGCTGCACATGAGCCTTGATGAGCCTGTACGCTGGCAGCCGCGCAGCTGGGAGAAGTCCTACAGCCCCGACGATTTCTACGGCGGGACGCTGAAGGGCATAGAGCAGAAGCTGCCGTATCTCAAAGAGCTCGGCATTGGCGTTGTGTACCTCAACCCAATAGTCGAGGCGCGGTCGAATCACCGCTACGACACCTCGGACTATTCGCGCCCCGACCCGATACTCGGGACTATGGAGGATTTCGAGCACCTGTGCGCGGAGGGGGAGAAGCAGGGGATAAGGTTCATCCTCGACGGCGTGTATTCCCACACCGGCGCGGACAGCCGGTACTTCAACCGCTGCGGCAACTACGGCACGGATGGCGCCTGTCAGGGACAGGATTCGGAGTTCTATTCGTGGTACGATTTCCGTCACTTCCCGGATGATTACCGCTGCTGGTGGGGCTTCAAGGATCTGCCGGAGGTAAACGAGCAGAACCCCAAGTGGCAGGACGACATCGTCACGGGGGACAGGAGCATCGTCAAGCACTGGCTGCGCCACGGCGCGGCAGGCTGGCGGCTCGACGTGGCGGACGAGCTGCCCGACTCGATACTCGCGCTCATCCGCGATGCTGCAAAGAGCGTGAAGCCCGACGCGCCGATCATCGGCGAGGTCTGGGAGGACGCGGTGACAAAGGAGAGCTACGGCTCACGCCGCAATTACGCACTGGGCTATTCGCTCGACTCGGTGATGAACTACCCGCTGCGCTCGGCGGTGCTGAGCTTCATGCACGGCTGGTCGGACGCTTACGGGCTGCGCGATTTTCTTATATCGCAGCAGATGAATTACCCGAAGCCCCTGTACTATTCGCTTATGAACCTGCTGGGCTCGCACGACGTCGACCGTCTGCGCACGGCGCTTGCGGCGGACAGAAACCTGCGTGAGCTCTCGCGCGAGGATCAGCTGAAGTATGAGTTCAGCGAGGGAGCGCTTTCCCGCGCGCTGCAGCAGGAGCGGCTGTGCGCGGCGATACAGTTCGCGATACCCGGCGTACCGAGCATTTACTACGGCGACGAGCAGGGCATGTGCGGTGTGTGCGACCCGTTCAACCGCCTGCCCTTCAAGGAGGGTGAGCGGGAGCTGCACGACTGGTATGCGCAGCTTGCGAATATGCGAAACTCTGCCGACGCGTTTTCTACCGGACACGCGCAGTTTATGGCGGCGACGGGCGATGTGCTGCTTATCCTGCGCTGGATATCCGACGGGCACGACGCCTTTGACGACGCGGCAGAAAACGGCGCGTACCTCGCGGTCATCAACCGCGGTGCGGCAGAAGTGCACTACCGGGCGGACTGCTCCGCGGCCGGCTGCGGCACCGTCGAGGGCACGGCTGAGCCGGTGAGCGCAAAAATAATACGGATTACATAAAATAAGTTACAGAGATGCTGCAAATGCAGCATCTCTGTAACTTATTGTCATAAAAAGACTGCGTTTTCTTAAGATTGTCTAATAATTAGGTATTATAATGTGCTTGAAAATAAATCGTCAATATGGTATCATAACACTGTATATGCAGTCCGGAGACACGGACGGCAACAACATATTGAACACGTCAATATCATCATCGCCGCAGCTTTGTTACCGGCGGCGGGAAGAGGAGACAAGCTATGATAAAACTCAGAAAGCTTCTGGCATGCCTGATGACCGTGTGCATGGCGTTCAGCCTGATGCCGCTCGCGGCGTTTGCGACCGAGGGCGAGCCCTGCACGCATGTGTGGCAGGCTGCCGGCGGTAAGCATGTATGCAGCGTGTGCAGCGAAGAAGCTGCGCACAGCTTTGAAGAGGGCGTCTGCACGGTATGCGGCGCGGAAGAACCGGCCGATCCCAATGCTGAGGCGGCAAACAACGCGCCCGCGGAGCCCGCAGATGAAGAGGGCGGCGCTGCTGAAGAGACATATGCCGCGCAGATCGGTGAGAATGGGTATGCGACTCTTGCGGAAGCACTGGCCGCGATGCAGGACGGCGATACCGTCACGCTGCTTAAAGACGTGGAGGAGAGCTTTACCCTTGAAACTAACGGTACGATCGATCTCAACAATAAAACTTTAATCGGTGAGATCATAATTAAGGCAGACGTTGTTTTTCGCACCGGCGTGATCGCTCAGAAAAGTGGGCAGGCAACTGCTGCCGTGGTGCTTATCAATAGCGGCAGCCTGAAGCTGGAGGACACGTATATTAATGCTGGAGAATGCGGCGGCATATTAGTGGACTCGGCAGAAACAGTCTCGGTCGAGCTCGCGGGAACCGTAACTTCATCGCAGTATGGCATAATGCAGAGCGAAAGCAGCACCGGAACGCTCAATGTCACGAGTGATCCTGCTTCGGGTATCAGCGGTACTAAGTACGGCATTTATATAAGAAACGGCTCATACACGGCGCGTACCACGGACGAGGATACCAATGATCTGAATGTACGCAGCAATGGGACAGCGATCAAAATAGATAAAGGAAGCCTTTCCATTTCCGGCGACAAGGGAAGCTTTGAGGGAGCACTTGAAATAGCCGAGGGAGTGACCTGCAGCATCACCGGCGGCAGCTTTACTGTGAAGCCGAACGTTGACAGTGGCTATCTTGCGGTGTACGACGAATCAACAAAATTTTATAATATTGTACCCGGAGATGTCGTCAACGGCGTGACCGTCTCGGTCAATGTGACGGGCGACTCTGCTCCTGTCACTGCCGCGGACGGAATCACTGCACCGAGCGGTGCCGCAAGCTTTGCATGCGACAGCAGCGCGATCGATGTGCAGAAGCTCCTTGCGGCTTCAAAATTAACGTTTTTAGAGGGGGACGTTGTATCGATAGAGCTCATCCCTGCTGTGAAGATCGAGGCAATCGAGCAGACCAAAAACAGTGTCGATTCCATCGAGTATTCCATTTCACCTAAGGCGAAGATCACGGTTACAAGAGAGGGAACGGAACAGAAGGAGCTGGAAAAGGAGCTCTCTGTCAGCAATGATATGCTGAAAGGCGGCGTTGATGTCACCATTCCCACTGTTGATGGATTTACCGTCTTAACGCAAATAGTACATATCCATTCCGACGGCAGCACGGAGGAAATTACAAAACATAGCTTTGGGAATAATGAAGTAAGCTTCAATGTAAGCTCCTTCAGTAGCTTCATACTGTACAGAAGTTCGATGGCGATCGAGGTACTCGACAGTAACGGGAAGTTCAGCGCAAGATACAGCAGCTTTTCGGATGCACTGAGTGCTATTAGCGGCAGCAGCGGCTGGACTATTAAGCTGCTGCAGGACGTAAGTATAGAAGCCGGTAATGAATATTCATATGCTTTGGCATGGAAGCTCGACCTTGCGGGGAACAAGCTCAACACCAATAATTTCTACGTATACGGCACAAACGCCGGGCAACACAGCATAACGATAATGGACAGTTCAGCGGCTCAAAGCGGACAAATTGTCGGCTCCGGAACTGCAGCAATTGATATAGGCGGCAAATGCACGGTGACGCTTGAGAGCGGCAGCATAGTGAATACGAGCGGAACTGCCGTTGCGGTGAAAGATAATAAAAACCAAAAGAGCGCGCACTTCGTCATGACCGGCGGAACTTTGACTGGGACGACGGCGCTGACCGCGGACAGCGGCAGCGTGGAGATAAGCAACGGTACGGTCACCGGTACGAACAGTACGGTTGACGGAGAGGCAGCGATCATCGTGAACGACAACGTCACCCTGACAATTAAGGGCGGCAGTGTGACCAACGCAAAGGGCAATGCCATTTCAATAAACGGCGTGAGCTCGCAGTTCACCATGTCCGGCGGTACGGTAAATGGCAGAACGAAGGGCGTTGACATGTACGGCGGAAGTGCGGAGATAAGCAGCGGTACCATAGAAGGCGGCACAGCCATAAATACCGTCGGCAGCAGCATAACGATCTCCGGCGGCACGTTCGACAGTACGACTGCGGATAAGGAAGTGGTCGCCGCTACGACCGGAAGCACGACGGTTGCAATTTCCGGCGGCTCGTTCAAGCATGAAGTGCCCAAGGTGCAGTGCGCGGACGGCTACGTCCCCTGTGCGGACGCAAAGAACCCCGGCAGATTCAGTGTCGAGCCTATTTCGGAGCCGGTAGCAAGAGCGGAGGACGCGCTCGGAGTCGATAAGGGCACGTTCTCGACCGTCCAGGATGCGATCAATGCGGCCGGACTCGGCGGCAAGGTCACGCTGCTCAGAGACAACGGAGACTATGCCACGGTCAGCAGGTCTATCGTGATCGACGGCGCGGGCTGTAGAATGAAGAACCTGACTGTGATGTCCATAGCCGGGGTCAAGATAATGAACCTCAGAGCCGACACGGTTACCGTCAGTGCGAACGCAAAGGCTGAGCTCAGCGGAGAGAATGTGTTTACTGAGCTTGTGAACAACGGCGCGCTCTGCGAGATCATCGACGGGAGATACCTCAGCCACACCGGCAGCGGCACGTACGCCATCTCCGGCGGCGTGTTCGGCAACGAGGTGACGCAGGATGAGTGCGCGCTCGTTCCGGTCACAGGGAAGCTCACCGGCACGGCAGCGAGCCTGACGAAATATACCCCCGCGCTGAACACCGACCCTGAGACGAAGGACGCATATCCCTACACTGTAGAGGTGGCTCCTGCGCCGAGGATAACCGGAATATCCAACAATGCATATTTCCAGAAAGGCTCCAGCAGCACGCTCACGATATACACCGACGGCGATTATGACGAGCTGGTCAAGGCAGGGACTATCTACCGCTGCCTGCACGTGTATAACGCCAACGGCACCGACCTTATAAGCTCGCGCTACTACACGGTCGAGGAGGACGCGAACGGCTATGCCGTGATCACGATCGCAAACTCCTTCCTCAGAAACCGCCCGACCGGGACTTACAGCGTGCAGGTGGACTTCACCACCGGCGTGACTCAGCTGGAGGATTTCAGAGTGGGTACCTCGGCCACGCCCAAGACCGGCGATGAGAGCAACATCGGCCTGTGGATAGGCATCATGGCCTGCTCCGCGATAATCATCGGCTGCGGTGTGTTCGTGCTCGTCCACAAGAATAAGAAGAACAAGAAGTAAGACAAGTATAAAAAAATTACCGTCCCGCGGGACGGTAATTTTTTTGCCTAATTTTATAACCCAAGCAGATTCAATATGCCGCTGACGCCGACGGCGGTGTAGACGGCAAAGCCCATACGCCGGTCGTCAAGCTTATCGACGACGCGGTTGGCGATAAGAAAGCCGAGGAGGATGAACACCGAGCCGAAAAGGATGACCGGCAGATCCGCCGATGTGACGATGCCGTTTCTGATGCGCACATAGCTGCTCCAGATGTTGTTCAGCAGAAACAGCGTCTCGATAGTCGCGAGGTACTCCTCTTTGCTGTCTGTATTGGCAAGGTAGTAGACCGCCATCAGAGGTCCGCCGACAGCAAACAGACCACTGCACACGCCGGAGAAGATTATCGCCGCTGCGCTGACCCAGACGTTCCATTTGCCGTGATCCTTCCCGTGGAGGAAGAAATGGTACAGCGCCAGCAGGATGAGGAAGCCGCCGAAGCAGCGCTTGAGCAGCGCCTGATCTACATACGGTGCGAGCCTGATGGCCGCGGTCGCGACCGTGGAATACAGCAGCAGCGGAAGAATGACCTTGCGCAGGTTTATGTGCTTGCGATAGCGGTACACCATCGCCGCGATGAGCGCGATGTTCATGATGCAGGAAACGCCCGCTGCCTGACTAAGAGGATAATAAAACGGCAGCGCAATCATCAGGATTATGCCAGCGCCGAAGCCGCAGCTGCCCTGAACTACGCCGGATATAAGCGCTGCGAGTGCTACAATAAGATATTCAATCATTTTTCTGATCTCGACAATCTATAATGAATGCGCATAGTGTAATCCGATTCGTCGGCATTGTCAACTTTTGTATGGCGTTTTTTGAAATAGTATGGTAATATATAGTTTACTGTCTGAAAACCAAGGAGATGTACAGATGAACGATATAATTCTGCTCAAACTGGGCGAGATAGTCCTCAAGGGGCTTAACCGCAGAAGCTTCGAACAGAAGCTGACGGCGAATGTCCGCCGCCGCCTTGCACCGATAGGGAAGTTCCGTGTCTACTGCCTCCAGTCGATAATCTATGTCGAGGGCGAGGATGGGGCCGATATGGATACCGCGTTCGAGGCGCTCAAAAAGGTGTTCGGCGTAATTAGCCTGACGCGCGCTGCCGCCTGCGAAAAGGACAAGGACGCGATAGCAAAGCTCGCCATTGAGTATCTGCGCGAGGATATGCTGCGCGCGAAGAGCTTCAAGGTCGAGACGCGCCGAAGTGACAAGGCCTTCCCGATGACGAGCATCGAGCTGAGCCAGTATGTCGGCAACGCCCTGAGCGACGCTTATGAGGATATCGAGGTCGACGTGCATGACCCGGAGCTTGTAGTCCACATTGAGGTGCGCGACCTTGCGGCTTATGTACACGCTATGCCCGTCCACGGTGCGGGCGGTCTCCCGGTCGGATGCAGCGGCACCGCGGTGACGCTCCTCTCCGGCGGCATTGACAGCCCTGTGTCGACCTACATGATCGCAAAGCGCGGTGTGCATCTTATACCGGTACACTTTTTCTCATTCCCGTATACCTCCCAGCAGGCGAAGGACAAGGTCATCGAGCTTGGCCGCCTGCTCACCGAGTACTGCGGGAAGATGACGATGGAGGTCGTGCCGTTCACGCACATTCAAGAGGAGATACGCGACAAGTGTCCCGAGGAGTATTTCACGCTGATAATGCGCCGCTTTATGATGCGCATTGCCGAGCAGATCGCCCAGCGCAGCAACGCCAAGGCCATTGTCACCGGTGAAAACCTCGGCCAGGTCGCAAGCCAGACCATGGAGGCCATGGCCTCCACGCAGGCTGTTATGACTCTGCCGATACTCCAGCCGCTTATCGGCATGGACAAGGAGGAGATAGTCGAGCGCGCAAGGCAGATCGGCACCTTTGAGACATCTATCCTGCCGTATGAGGACTGCTGCACCGTCTTTACCCCGCGCCACCCGAGGACACGCCCGAAGATAAGCGAGGTCGAGCGCGCGGAGTCGAAGCTGGATATCGATGCACTTGTCGCCGAGGCTATTGAGGGGATCGAAAGGATAGAGCTGGACCATGAGTAAGAGCTACGATACTGAGATAATCTCCGTCGGGACCGAGCTGCTGCTCGGCCATGTGACGAACACCGACGCGCGGGACATTTCGGAAATGCTCTCGAAGATCGGCATAAACGTGAAGTACCACACCGTCGTCGGCGACAACCCGGAGCGGCTGCGTAAGTGTGTTGAGACGGCGAAGAGCCGCGCGGACATAATCATCACGACCGGCGGCCTCGGCCCCACCTGCGACGACCTCACAAAGCAGATCCTTGCCGAGGCTTTCGGCCTCAAGCTCGCCGAGAACAAGGCCGAGCGCGAGGGGCTGTACGACTATATCCGCTACGGCAAGAAGTTCACCGACAATAATTTCACGCAGGCCATGCTCCCGGAGGGCTGCACGGTGTTTCACAACAACTGCGGCACCGCGCCCGGCTGCGGCTTTGAGAAGGACGGCAAGATCGTCGTCATGATCCCCGGCCCGCCCAAGGAGTGCAACGCCATGTTCCGCGAGAGCGCGCTGCCGTATCTGCGCAAGCTCTCGGAGGAGCTTATCGTATCGCACTCGGTGCGCATCTTCGGTCTCGGCGAAAGCTCCGTCGACGATATCTTTGCCGAGGAAATGAACCGCATGACGAACCCCACCATGGCGCCCTACGCCAAGGAGTGCGACTGCCTGCTCCAGATAACCGCAAAGGCAAAGAGCGTGGATGAGGCCGAGAAAATGATCGCCCCCGTGATGGAGCACGTGATGCAGCGCCTCGGCGATTTGGTCTACGGCGTGGACGTCGAGTGCATCGAGGAGAGCGTAATAAAGCTGCTGCGTGAAAAGAACATGACATTTTCCGCTGCGGAGAGCTGCACCGGCGGAGAGCTTGCAAAGCGCTTTACCGATATGCCCGGAGCGAGCGCGTTTTTCAAGGGCGGCGTTGTGACCTACACGAACGAGGCCAAGGCGAAGCTGCTCGGCATTGACCCGGCGCTCATCGAGGAAAAGGGCGCGGTGAGCTATGAGGTCGCGAAAGCGATGGCCGAGAATGTCCGCGCGCTGCTGGGTACGGATATCGGCGTCGGCGTGACTGGGCTCGCAGGCCCAGACGGCGACGGCGTGCACGAGGTCGGCACGGTATTTGTCTCCCTAGCGGTCGAGGGCGAGACCTTTGTCAAGGAGCTGCACATGGGCGCCATGCGCACGCGCAGCTTCATCCGCCGCATGGCAGGGAACCACATCTATGACATGATGCGCCGCTGGCTCAGCGGGATAGATGTTATGTAAACCGAATAAGTTTAGAAATCAAATCAGCTCCGACACAAGTCGGAGCTGATTTCAGCCTGTCAAAGAAGTCTCGCCAATGTGCGAGTTTTTTGGTATAATGGGGAAAA